>ERZ827423.47-NODE-47-length-148959-cov-5.496380_pt1 | contig 148959 bp, 131 predicted proteins | sample MGYA00519775_ERZ827423 | MGnify/ENA primary metagenome ERZ827423 (study PRJEB31778, sample SAMEA3449296) | human gut metagenome | biome: human gut; feature: human-associated habitat; material: faeces | place: United Kingdom | collected 2010/2012 ... | reverse complement strand
GCCCAAAGCGACGAAAACGGGCAGCCGCCGGAAAAACCGGACGGCGGGAGCGAAAACGCGCCGGGCGGGGAAGCTCCGAGCGGCGAAAACGGGCAGCCGCCGGAAAAACCGGACGGCGCTGCGGGCACGCAAAGCTTTACCGCGGGGCAGGACAGCGTGACGGTGGGGCTGGGAGATGCTGCAGTTACGAAAAACGGCAGCAGCGTAACGGTGGAAGCCATTGCCGTGGGCGATATTCTGCAGATCGAATTTGATGCAAGCGGCGCGACAAAGACCGTGACGATTCTTTCTCTTGGCGCGGCATCGGGCGGCGGCGCGGCGGCGCAGGGAGACAGCGCAAATACAATCACCGAAGACGGCACCTATACCGATACGGTATATGCCTCAAGCGGCGATGATGAAAACGCGCTGCGTGTTGACGGGCGACGGTAACGCTTTCCGGCGTTACGGTTGAAAAGAACGCAGGCGCGACCTCCAACACCGAAAACGGCGATTTTTACGGCGTGAACGCGGCGCTGCTCGCAACGGGCGGCGCAACGCTCACCCTGAAAAACGCAACGGTTACCTCTTCGGCACAAAACGGCAACGGCGTGTTCAGCTACGGCAGCGGCACGACGGTGAATATCAGCGACAGCACCATTACGACAACCGCTGACAATTCCGGCGGCATTCAGACGACGGGCGGCGGCACGACGAATGCAGAAAATCTGACGGTGACGACGGGCGGAAATTCTTCCGCGGCAATCCGCTCCGACCGCGGCGGCGGAACGGTGAATGTAAGCGGCGGCAGCTATGTATCAAACGGATATAACTCCCCGGCGGTGTATTCCACGGCGCAAATCTCCGTGAAAAACGCGACGCTTACTGCAAACAATTCCGAGGCGCTTGTGATCGAGGGCGAAAATTCCATTGCGCTTGAAAACTGCACGGTCAGCGGCAATATGAGCGACGACAAGGGCACAAGCTCCGATGAAAATGTGCACAATGTGATGATTTATCAATCCATGTCGGGAGACGCAAAGGTCGGCACCTCCGTCTTTTCCATGAGCGGCGGCAGTCTGACGGCGAAAAACGGCGATCAGTTTTATATCACAAACACCCGTTGTGAGCTGACGCTTTGCGGCGTGCGCCTGACCAGTGAGGATGTGGACGGCGTGCTGCTGCGCGTTGCCGGCAATTCCGCATCGCACGGATGGGGCACGGCGGGGCAAAACGGCGCGCAGGTTACCTTTATCGCGGACGGGCAGACGCTTTCCGGCGATATTGTTGTGGATAGCATATCAACGCTTACCATGACGCTGAAAAACGGCAGCGATTTTACCGGCGTCGTGCAGATCATTGAAAACGCCGAGGGCGGCGCGGCTGTGGAAAACAATGTCTCGGTTACGGTGGAGCAGGGCTGCACCTGGACGCTGACGGGCGACTGCACGCTTACAAGCCTTGAAAACAACGGTACGATCAATTTCGGCGGCTATACCATAACCCTAGCGGACGGCACGGTGCTGCGCTGAGAAAACGGCAGCCGACTCATGAAAAAGGAAGAAAGGAAGAAATGCCATGAAACAAACGAATTGGAAACAACGCGCCCTTGCAGGGCTGCTTGCCCTTGTGCTGTGCTTCGCGTTTGCACCGCTTTCCTCATTTGCGGCAGAGGAATATGATACGCAGGGCGCAACCGTGTTTCTGTTTTCGGACGGCGGAATTTCGGTGAACAAGGGAAACTATGAGGGATATCAAATCAGCGGCACGGCGCTCACAATCAGCGAAGGCGGCACCTATGTGCTAAGCGGCAGCTGCGCGGATGGCTCGGTGACGGTGAAGAAGGGAACAAAGGGTGTGACGCTTGTGCTTGAGGGCATTTCTCTGACAAGCGCCGACACGGCCCCCCTGTGCTTCAATAAATCAACCGAGGTGACGGTGGTGGTTGCCTCGGGTACGCAGAACACCCTTTCGGACAGCGAAAAGAACAACGACGATACCTATCCGGAAAATGAAAGGGCGGAAAACGCCGTGCTCAAATGCAAGGATGGATCAGCGGTCACCCTTTGCGGCGGCGGAGCGCTGAGCCTGAGTGCAAACGGGAAAAACGGGATCAAATCCGGCGCATCGACGGAGGAAGAGGGGGAAGCCTCCCTGACGATTCGGCAGCTCACACTCAATATCACGGCGCAGGTGAACGATGCGATCAATGCGGAGCAGCTGCTGCAGATAGAAAGCGGCACGCTGAACATTACCGCTGCGGATGATGCCATACACTGCGACCGGGTGATGCAGATCGGCGCAAAGGAAACGGCAGGCCCGACGATTGACATCACGCAATGCTATGAGGGGCTGGAGGCGGCAGAGCTGAATATTCTTTCCGGCAAAATTTCCGTCGTCTCTACCGACGATTGTCTCAATGCCGCGAATTCCGATCTTTCGGACTATGCCTTTTCCATGCATATCTCAGGCGGTACGATCACGGCATATTCCTCCGACGGGGACGGCTTTGATTCCAACGGCACATTGACGATTTCCGGCGGAGCGGTTACGGTGTTTACGGCGAATACGGCGGATAACGAGCCGTTGGATGCGGACGGAGCGATTACCATCAGCGGCGGCGTGGTGCTTGCGGCGGGCGGCAGCAGCGGCATGGGCACGCAGCTTGCGGCAGAGCAGCCCTGTGTTATTTTCGGCAGCTCTTTCGGCGGATTTTCCGGTATGCCGGGCGGACAAATGCCCACCGGCACGGCGCCAAACGGCGAGGCGCCGAGCGGCGGCGCGCAGCCTCCGCAGATGCCGGAGGGTTCAGGCGGCGAAAGCGATCAACAGCCGCCGCAAATGCCAAGCGGAGAAAACGGCACGGAGCAAAGCGGGAAAGAGAATAACAGTGCAAAGCGCCAAGACATGCCGGGCGGGCAAGGCGGGCAGACCTTCGGCGGCAGCACGCTTGTGCAAAAGGGCGAAACGCTCAGCATTGCGGATGCCTCCGGAAATACTTTATGCAGCACAGAGGCGCCATGCAATGTGAGCTATGTGCTTTTCAGCGCCGCGGCGCTGAATGAGCAGGAAAGCTATACGCTGAGCGCGAACGAAACCTCGTTGGCGCAGGCGCAGGCGCAAAGCGGCTCGATTTCCGACGGCGCGGGGCAGGGCGCCCGCCCGGGCGGGCAGCCGGGCGGCATGGAAAATTCCGGGCAAAGCGATTCCGGCAACGCGGAGTCCACAGAGCAAGCGGGGAGCAAGGCGCTTGATTTTCGGCGCACCTGGTGGCTATTTGCGCTGTGTATTCTCGGCGGCGCGGCGGTTGCATCTCTTTGCACCGTTTTGATTTTGAAAAAGAAAGCGGCAAAATAACGGCGAAAAGGCGATGCGCGTTCTTTGCGCATCGCCCGCCTTTTTGCAAAAGGACAGCTTTACAAGCGCCGCGGCACTTGGTATAATAAAGGTGATTGGAGGGCAAAAAGGATGACGCTCGGAATCTATTATGAACACATGCTTGCGGCGGCGCGGCAGCGGGAAGCGACGCTGCCCGCGCTCTGCGCGAAGGTGCGCGCGAAGCGGTTGCGCCGCAGGCGGCGCATATTGTGCGCGACGCAGGACTTTTGCCCATGCTTTCCTCCGCAGGGCTGCGGGCGGAGGGCATCTATGAGCGCTTTTTGTTTGAAAGCAAGACGCAGACGGCGCAGCAGGCGGCGCAGGTGCTTGCCGTATGCGAACGGGCAGGGGCGCAGTATCTGCTTGCGGTTTTGCCGATGCTGCGCGCCGGGGAGACAGACCGAAACGGCGCGCTCTATGCCCGCAGAAGAGATATGCTTGCAACCGGGCTTGAAATGCTCTGCGCGCAGGCGGCGCAATGCGGCATCATGGTGCTTTTGGAGCCGTTTGATTCTCTTTTCTCTCCGAGCGCTCATGCGGCGGAGCTTTTGTGGTATTTTGCGCGCGTGGAAAGGCTTTTTTGCGCATTTGATACGGGCAACCCCGTTGTGTGCGGAGAAGATGCGGAAAAAATTCTGCCGACGCTTCTGCCTTATATCCGCATTGTGCATGCCAAGGACCGCGCTTTTTGCGACAACGGCATGCCCGGAAAGCAAACGGCATCGGGCAAAATGGTCTATCCGGCTGCGGTCGGCAGGGGGGATCTGCCGCTTGCAGGCATTTTCAAAACGCTGCAGCAAAGCGGCTTTGACGGCGCGGTGTTTGCCGAACATTTCGACCATGCGGACGAAATGGGCGCAATGGAGGATTCGGCGCGGTTTTTGCGTGCGGAGCTGTTCAAAAATGCATAAGCAATGCCCGGGGCGGGAAAACTGGCACAGTGCAAATACCGTGCCGGTTCTTTTTTTGCGGGAAGAAGCCGCTTGCGAAAATGATTACCCAAAAACGACCGTGATTTTTTGCGAAAAAGGGAAACGAAAAAATCAGCATGCGGCGCAAAGGAGCCGTTTTGCCGCTGCTTTTTCGCGAACCGGCACCAATTTGTTGTTATTTTGCACAAAAATGCGTGGTGCTCGCTTGTTGAATCTTACAAAATTACGAATTTCGACACAGTTCCACTTGACATTTTGCACTGTATGCTGTATTCTATACGCGTAGGGTAAACGATTACTCAATCCAATGCATCGCGGAGAACACAGTGGAGCACAAAAACATTTCCATGATGGATATTGCACGCATGTCGGGTGTATCCATTGCAACGGTATCGAGGGTCCTCAATAAGACCGGCCGTTATTCTGCCAAAACCGAGCAGAGAGTGATGGAGGTGGTGGAGCAGACCAAATATTCCATCAATCCGAATGCGCAGGGGCTTCGAACCAACCGGACCAAGACCATCGGCGTGGTGATCCCGGATATCACCAACGAATACTTCTCTCATATTGTGCGTGCGATTGAGGCGGCAATCATGCCGTATGAATACAATGTGTTTGTGTGCGACAGCAATGAAAATGCGGTGTATGAGGATCATCACCTGGCATCCCTTGCGACCAAGGGCGTTGACGGCATCATATACATCAGCACGCGCAAGACCGCACAGGATATTGCGGGCGATTTTTCGATTCCCGTGGTGTATATCGACCGAAGCCCCGGCGTGGACAATAACTGTGTGACCTCGGATAACCGCCAGGGTGGCTATCTTGCCACAAAGGAACTGATTGACAAAGGCTGCAGGCAGATCGTGCTGGTGCGTGATAAAAACTTTTTCTCCACGGTCAACGACCGCGTGAAAGGCTTTCTGCGGGCGCACCGCAAGGCGGGGCTGCAGGTTGACGACAGACGCATTCTTTCCTGCAATGTGGATTATGAGCAGGCGCGTGCGGCGATTACAGGGCTGATTGCGCGGCAGGTTCCCTTTGACGGTGTTTTCTGCACAACGGATATCATGGCGTTGGGAGTTTTGCGCGGGTTGCTGGAAAATGGGCTGCGCGTGCCGCAGGATGTGAAGCTTTGCGGCTTTGACGGCATCACACATACCAAAATTTCGCACCCGTCGATTACCACGGTGGTGCAGGATACAAAGGTGCTGGGCGAGCAGGCTGTGAAACTGCTTATGGAGCTGATTGAAAATCCGCAGGCGAAGAATAAGGAATATCAGATTCCCGTTACGCTGGAGGAGAGAGAAAGTACGGCGACGCAGTAAAACATCACCAAAAAAACAAAAAAGAAAACCGGGAGAGCAGATCAAAAAGAGTCTCCCATCTTTTTTCGACAAAAATGTAAAGGTTTACCCAAACGATCGACAAAAAACAGCATAGCAAAAACAGAGCCGGGAAAACGGCTTTGAAGGAAGGAGAACCAATGGATGCTTTGGTTGAAATGAAGGGTGTTGTCAAGAAATTTCCGGGCGTTACGGCGCTGAAGGACATTTCGTTTGACATTCAGCCCGGCGAGGTGCATGTGTTGCTCGGAGAAAACGGTGCCGGCAAATCAACACTGATGAAGATCCTTTCGGGCGTATATCAGCCCACCGAGGGAACGATCATCATTGACGGCAAGGAATTTTCAAAGCTGACGCCGAAGGATTCCCATGAAAACGGTATCAGCGTGATCTATCAGGAGCTGAGCGTGATCAACGAGCTTTCCATTGCGGAAAACCTCTTTGTCGGAAAAATGCCGACAAAACGGATCGGTCCGGTGAAGGTGGTCGATACGGCACAGGTCAATCGCCGCGCACAGGAGCTGATGGATAAGATCGGCCTTAAGCGCAGCCCGAAAACGCTTGTGGAAGAAATCAGCGTTTCGGAAAAGCAGCAGGTTGAAATTGCGAAGGCGCTTGCCGCGGACAGCAAGGTGATCGTTATGGATGAGCCGACCGCTTCTCTTACAAACGCCGAGGTGGAGCATTTGTTTGCCATTATCCGCGCGCTGAAAGCGGAGGGCAAGGGCATCGTCTTTATTTCCCATAAGCTTGAGGAGATCAAGCGCATCGGCGATCGCGTCACCGTGCTCAAGGACGGCGCCTATGTCGGCACAAGAGAGGTCAGGGACGTCACGGTGGACGACCTTGTGACGCTGATGGTCGGGCGCACGGTGAAAGCCACCTATCAGCATGAGGATGCACCCGAAAGCTTTGAAAACGAAGAAGAGCTCTTTGCGGTGAAAAATCTTTCCCGGCGCGACGGCAAGGTGCGCGATGTTTCCTTTGCGGTGCATCGCGGCGAGATTGTCGGCTTTTCCGGGCTCGTTGGCTCGGGGCGCAGTGAAATGATGAACGCAATTTTCGGCGCGGAGCCGAAATCCGCGGGGCAGGTGCTGCTCAAGGGCAAACCCGTCCGAATCCGCAGTCCGTACGGCGCGATCAAAAACGGCATGGCAATGGTTACGGAAAACCGCAGAGAAACGGGCTTTTTCCACAACTTTGATATCAAGCAGAATATTTCGATCCTGCCCTTTATCAAAACCTCGTTCTGGGGTGGGGCAGGCGGGTTGACCAGCGGAAAGTTCGAAAAACAATGTGCCGCGGAACAGAAAGAAAGCCTGAATATCAAATGCCATTCGATCGACCAGGGCATCACGGAGCTTTCCGGCGGCAATCAGCAAAAGGTCATCCTCGGAAAATGGCTTGCAGCCGACTCTCAGATTATTATTTTCGATGAGCCGACCAAGGGCATTGATATCGGCTCCAAGAGCGAAATTTATGTGCTCATGCGCAAGCTTGCCGACGAGGGCAAGGCGGTTATGGTGGTTTCTTCCGAGCTGCCCGAGCTGCTTGCCGTGTGCGATACCATCCATGTCTTCCGCGAGGGGCAGATCGTAAAGACCTTCCCGCACCGCGAAGCGACCGAAGAAAATATCATCAAGGCTTCCACAGCCGAAATCGCATAAGAGAAAGGACGAAAAAAGCGCTATGTCTAACACGAAAACAACGCTTGTTGATGTCAAGCAAAAAGAAAAAATTACCTTCAACTCCGTTTGGCAAAAATACGGCACCTTCGGAATTCTGATCGTCCTGCTTGCAATTTTGGCGGTGCTGCGGCCGAACACCTTCTTTTCCACCGCAACGCTGACGCAGATCCTTTCGCAAAGCTCGGTCAATATCCTGATTGCCATGGGCGAATTCTTCGCGATTTTGATTGCCGGCATTGATTTATCCGTCGGCTCTGTCGTCGCCCTGACCGGTATGGTTACCGCAAAGCTCATGGTCGCCGGAATCAATCCGTTGCTTGCTGTGCTGCTCGGGATTCTTCTGGGCGCGCTGCTCGGTTGCATCAACGGTGTTTTGGTCAACAGCACGGGGCTGCATCCCTTCATTATCACCCTGGGCACGCAGTCCATCTTCCGCGGCATCACGCTGATCATCTCCAATTCCAGCGCCGTGTTCGGCTTTCCCAAGGAATTCACCAAGTTTATTTCCTATAAAGTATTTGATATCCTTCCCATTGTTGCAATCATCGCGATTGCCGTCGCCCTGATTCTTTCTTTCCTCACTCGCAAGACAAAGCTCGGCAGAAACATCTACGCGCTGGGCGGCAACAAGGAAAGCGCATGGTATTCCGGCATCAATGTAAAAATGCATACGTTGGTCGTCTTCATCATCTCGGGCATTTGCTGCGGCATTGCCGGCATCGTGCTGCTGGGGCGCGTGGGCAGCGCAGAGCCCGCTGCGGCAACCGGATTTGACACCTATGCCATCGCAGCCTCCATCATCGGCGGCACAAGCTTCTTCGGCGGCAAGGGTAAAATTTTCGGAGTCGTCATGGGCGGTCTGATCATCGGCGTGATCAACTACGGGCTGAACATTCTGGCAGTGCCGAGCGTATGGCAGCAGGTGGTTATGGGGCTTTTGATCATCGGCTCCGTTGCGCTGGACCGTTTCGTCGCCCGCAAGAGATAAGAAAAAACAAGGAGGACGGCAAAATGAAACCGATGTTTAATCCGTCGCTGATGTGCATGGATCTTTTGAATATCAGGGAGCAGACCGCAATTCTCAATGAGCGGTGCGATTTATATCATGTGGACATCATGGACGGTCACTTTGTCAAAAACATTACGCTTTCTCCGGATTTTGTCCGCGCATTTTCGAAAATCGCAAAGCGCCCGATCGACTGTCACCTGATGGTGACCGACCCGGACGACTATATCGCCCCCCTGGCGGAGGCGGGCGCGGGTTATATCTGCCCGCATGCGGAGACGATTACAAACGACGCCTTCCGCATTCTGAACAAAATCGAAGCGCTGGGCTGCAAAAAAGGAGTCGCTGTCAGCCCCTCTACGCCGCTTTCTTCTCTGCAGCATTATCTCGGCAGAGTGGACAAGCTGACGATCATGTCGGTGGATCCCGGGTTTGCGGGGCAGCCCTTTATTCCCGAGATGCTGGAGAAAATCGCGCAGGCAAAGCGTATGCGCGAGGAAAACGGCTGGCATTATCTCATCGAGGTGGACGGTTCGTGCAACCAAAAAACGTTCGGGCGGCTTTATGAAGCCGGGACGGAGGTCTTTATCGTGGGCTCCTCGGGGCTGTTTTCAAAAGACAGGGATCTTGCGCGCGCTTATGAGATTATGCAGGAGGAATTTTGCAGAGAAACCGGGGCGGAGCTTAAATGATGGCGCACTCGAAAAAAGGAGGTGACGACATGGAGAAGCTGACCATCGGAATTGATATCGGCGGCACAAACTTCCGCATCGGCGCGGTAACGCCGGGGGGGCGGGTGCTGCATTTCGAAAAAATGTCAAGCCGTATTTTCGACCGGGGAGATGTGGTGCAGACGCTTTGCGGGCAGATCAATGCCTACACGGAGCGCTACGGAATCCGCGAGCGGGTCGCGGCGGCAGCCGTCGGGATTCCGTCGATCGTGAGCAAGGACAAGCGCACGATTCTTTCCGCGCCGAATCTGAAAGGGTTTGACAATCTTCCGTTCAGCGACCGTCTCGGCGCGCTGCTGGGGATGCCGGTCTTTTTGGATCGGGATGTCAATTTCCTTTTGATGAACGATATTGATAAGCTCGGACTTGACCGCGATTCCACGGTGCTCGGCTTTTATGTCGGCACGGGATTCGGAAATGCGCTGTATCTGAATGGATCGCTCTATGCGGGGAAAAATGGTGCTGCGGGAGAACTGGGGCATATTCCGCTTTACGGCGTTGAGGATGTCTGCACCTGCGGCAATGTCGGCTGCTCGGAAACGCGCTGCTCCGGCAAATATCTCGAACAGCTGACGGCACGGCACTTCCCGAATACCGAAATCCGCGATGTTTTCAAATACCACGCCGACGACCCGATCATCGTTAAATTCGTAGAGGATTTGGCGCTGGTCATCGCAACGGAAATCAATATACTTGACCCGGACTACTCCGTGATTGCCGGCGGTGTCGTCTTTATGGATCATTTCCCAAAGGATATTCTTCTGCGCGCAATTCATCGCATGGCGCGCAAGCCTTACCCCGAAGAAAACCTGGAGCTCCTCTTTGCCGAGCATACACAGCAAAGCGGAATTTACGGCAGCGGCATGTATGCACACGCACAGCTCAAATGAGCAGACGAAAGTTTTCAAAAAAGAAAGGACATTTGTCATGAAAAAGATCAGACTGATTTGCATCGTTTTGGCATTGGCAATGATCACCTCAATTCTCGTTGCCTGCAACACCACCGACGGCAACAAAGAAGGCGGCGACAGCGCCGAATACGCAATTATTCTCAAGCCCCTTTCCAACGACTTCTGGGCAACCATGAAGAAGGGGATTGAGGAAGAAGCGGCAAAGCAGGGCGTCAAGGTCGACGTTTTTGCAGCAAACACCGAAGAAGATACCGAGGGCCAGCTCAAGATCTTGGAAAACTGCATCACCAAGGGCTATAAGGCAATCGGCGTTGCACCTCTTTCCCCCACGAATCTGATCAACGGTATCGTTGAAGCAAACAAAAAGGGCATTTATGTGATGAATATCGACGAAAAGATCGATATGGATTCCCTCAAGGCTGCCGGCGGCAGCGTGATCGCTTTTGCAACGACCGATAACGAAAAGGTCGGCGAAAAGGGCGCGCAGTATATTTTGGATAACTTAAAGGACGGCGGCCAGGTCGCTATCATTGAGGGCAAAGCGGGCAACGCTTCCGGCGAATCCCGCAAGACGGGGGCTACCAAGGTCTTCACCGGGGCTTCGAATGTGACCCTGGTGGCTTCTCAGCCGGCTGACTGGGACAGACAAAAAGCGCTTGACACTGCAGCAAGCATGCTGCAGGCAAACCCCGACCTCAAGGCGATTTACTGCTGCAACGACACCATGGCGCTGGGCGCATTGCAGGCTGTGAAGAACGCGGGCAAGCTCGGTGAGATTGTCGTTGTCGGTACGGACGGCGCCGCAGAGGCTCTGACCAGCGTGGAAGAGGGCGAGCTGAATGCGACCGTGGCACAAAACTCCGCAGAGATCGGCGCAACCTCCCTGCGCAGAATGATCAAGGCTGTGAAGGATGCTGAAAAGATTGATGCAAACGCAACACCCGAGACCATTCCGGTTGATTCTTATATCGTAACCAAGAAATAAGAAAAAACGCAGGAAAAGCGGCTTTTCGGGGGAAGGCGCTGACACGGAATAACTGCCGATGAATTGCGGCAGGAAAGCAAAGAGAGAAAAGGCGGCAGGGACCGCTTTGCGATGAGAGCGGTCCCCTGCCAAATGCAAAAAGAAACCGAGCAACCGCGTCGGAATACGCGCGCACTGCGCCGTTTCGTTTATGAAAGTATGGAAAAGGAGTCATGAATGATGAAGATTGGAATCGGTTGCGACCATGTGGGTTATGAGCTCAAGGGAAAAGTGACAGAGCACTTGCGGGAGCTTGGCTACGAAGTGGTTGACTTTGGGACAAACTCCTCCGAGCGTACGGACTATCCGATTTACGGGGAGGCCGTTGCACGCGCCGTTGCAAGCGGCGCATGTGAAAAGGGCATTCTGATCTGCGGCACGGGGGTAGGCATTTCCTTGGCTGCAAACAAGGTACACGGCATCCGCGCGGTGGTTTGCAGCGAGCCGTATTCGGCGCTGCTCTCCCGCCGCCACAATGATACCAATATTTTGGCGTTTGGCGCCAGGGTGGTCGGTGCGGATCTTGCGCTGATGATTGTGGATGCATGGCTTTCCGGCGTTTATGAGGGCGGCAGGCATGCAAAGCGCGTGCAGATGATTGCCGACATTGAAGAAAAAAACGAGTAAATTCATAGGAAATCCTCAAAAGGCAAAGGGGCGCGGAAAAGGCATTCGCGCCCCTTTGCCTTTTTCAGCTTTTCAGCGGTTTTTCCGCAGCGCGCGAAGCACGAAAAAGACGGCGCCCGCGCTGCACAGAAGCGGCACGGGAACAAGCCAAAACAGCGCGCCCTGTCTGGGCCTGTGCGAAAATGCAGAGGCAGGCGCAAAGCAAAGTGCAGAGCAGAAGAAAAGTTAGCGCTTTTTTCATCTTAATTCTCTTTTGCTTTTTGCTCGCCCGGGCAAAAGCGCAGATAAGCATGCCCTTTTTCTGCGGAAAGGTCTTTCCACAAAAATTCACCGTTTGCAAGGGTCATATAGCTGTGCGGGCTTTGCTCCTTTGGAATGGAGACGGAGCCGGGGTTGAGACAGGTATATTCTTCATGCGCACGGCACAGCGGCACATGCGTATGCCCGTGCAGCAAAATATCGCCCGGACAAAGCGGCGGCAGACTTGACTCGTTGAAAACATGGCCGTGCGTTGCATAAATGACGGCATCTTCGAGCGGCAGCGCGGCATAATCCGCCAAAATGGGGAACTGCAGCACCATCTGATCTACCTCACAATCGCAGTTGCCGCGCACGCAGAGCAGCCGCTCCCGCATCTGATTGAGCAGGGCAAGCACGGTTTTCGGGGCATACTCGCGCGGCAAATCATTGCGCGGGCCATGGTAGAGCAGATCGCCCAGCAGCAGCAAGCGGTCTGCTTTTTCTTCAAAAAAACGGTCAAGCAGGGCTTTTGTATAGTATGCGGAGCCGTGCAGATCCGAAGCAATCATCCATTTCATAAAAAATTTACCTTTCCTTGCGGGTATTTCTTTGCGAATGATATTATATCAGGAAAAAGAGGCGCTGTCCACCCTTTGTTTTCCGCTTGCAAAGAAAATGCCGATATGATACAATAATAAAAAAACCGTCGCATTTTTGCGAACAAAAAGGGGGGCTTTGCAATGGCAAAGCAAAAACAGGCGGGGCAAAAGGAACGGGCGCTTGCGGCGATGCGATATTTGGAGGAAAAATACCCGCAGGCGGAATGTGCGCTGCGCTGGCAGGGGGATCCTTGGCGGCTGCTTGTGATGGGGCGGCTGAGCGCGCAATGCACGGACGCACGCGTCAATGAGGTTAGCCGCACCCTGTTTTCCGTATATCCCGATTGTGCCGCCATGGCGGATGCCGAACTCCCGACGCTCGAAAAGCTGATTTATTCCTGCGGGGTATACCGCGTGAAAGCGCAGAACCTGCGCGACAGCGCGCAAATGCTCATGCGCGACTACGGCGGAGAGGTGCCCGGAGAAATGGAGGCGCTTTTGAAGCTGCCGGGGGTCGGGCGGAAAATCGCAAATCTGATTTTGGGAGATGCCTTCGGGCAGCCTGCGATCGTTGCGGATACGCATTGTATCCGTATTTCCAACCGCCTTGGGCTGTGTGACGGTGCCGACCCGACGAAGGTGGAAAGCACGCTGCGGGGGCTGATCCCGCCGGAGTGCTCCTCCGATTTTTGTCATCGGCTGGTGCTTTTCGGCAGAGAGATCTGCACCGCACGCGCGCCAAGGTGCAAGCATTGCCCGCTGCAATGCCCTGCGCGGCAGGAAGCATATACAAAAGAAAAGGAATCGCTATGAGAGAGCAAACCCCAAGTGAAATTTCCGCGCAAATGCTGCAAAGGGCGCAGCAGACGGTTTTGCCGCTGCTGTATTGGTATGGGGCAAATGCGCGCGATCTGCCTTGGCGGCGGGAACCCACGCCGTATCATGTATGGGTCAGCGAGGTGATGCTGCAGCAAACGCGCGTCGCCGCGGTGATTCCGTATTACACGCGCTTTTTGGAAGCATTTCCCGATATTGCGGCGCTTGCAAAGGCAGACGAGGCACAGCTGCTCAAATGCTGGCAGGGGCTTGGATATTACAGCCGCGCGCGCAACCTGCAAAAAGGGGCGCGCGTTGTGACGGAGCAATACGGAGGAGCGCTTCCGCGCGAGGAAGCGGCGCTTTTATCTGTTCCGGGCATCGGCGCATATACCGCAGGGGCAATCGCCTCCATCGCCTTCGGGCTGCCCGTCCCTGCGATTGACGGCAATGTGATGCGCGTGATGACGCGCCTCTTTGCGGACGGGCGCGACGCAACCGATGAAAAAACAAAGCAGGATTACCGCGCGCTTTTGCGGCAGGTAATGCCGCGGGAGAACACCTCCGCCTTTACGCAGGCGCTTATGGAGCTGGGCGCCGTGATCTGCCTGCCAAACGGCGCGCCGCTTTGCGCCGCCTGCCCGCTGCGCGCTCTGTGCGCGGCATATGATGCGGGGGAGGTTTTGCGCTATCCGAAAAAGCCGCCGAAGAAGGCGCGGCGCATCGAAGAAAAAACGGTGGTGCTTTTGCGGCAGGGTGAGAGCTGGCTTTTGCGCAAAAATCCGGAAAAGGGGCTCTTGCGTGGGCTGTATTTATTTTTGCAATACGACGGCACAAAGAGCGAGGCACAGCTTGCGGCACAGCTAAAAAAGGACGGCATTCTTTGCGGCGCGCTGACGAAGCTTTTGCCGCAGAAGCATATTTTTACGCATGTGGAATGGCATATGAGCGGATTTTGCGGCACGCTTCTTGGCCCGTGCGAGGCGCTTGATGCATCGTTTGTTTTAGCGGACGCGGCGGCGCTGCGCGGGCAATATGCCGTGCCTTCGGCGCACGGTGCATATCTTTCCTATGCCTTGGGGAAACTGGCGGAGCATGCATAAATAATCGGGGGGCGGAAAATGCGCAAAAGAGAAAAAATCGGAATCGTTTGCATTTTGGCGGCGTTGCTGCTTTGCGGCTGTCTGCAAAAGTCACAGAAATTTCCGCAGGCAGAGCAAACGGAAGCACAAACAAAATTGCAGACGGAACGGCAAACGGAACAAGCGGCGGAGCAAACAGATCCGGCGAAGGAAAAAACAACGTCGTGCCTCTCCCCGGAGCAGGTGCACCCGCCGCGGCAGGGGTTGCAAAGTGAGGAGCCCCTCTTAGCCCCCGTCCGTCCGCAGGTTTTGATGTATCATGCCGTGAGCGATACGCCGTTCAGCCCGCTGACTTCTCTGTTTGTGCGTCCTGCCGATCTGCGGGCGCATATCGATGCGCTGCAGCAGCAGGGATATCGGTTTTATTTTGCGGATGAATATGCGGAGAGGCCCGAAAAGAGCGTGATTCTGACCTTTGACGACGGCTATGAAGACAATTATACGGAGCTTTTTCCCATTTTGCAGGAAAGCGGCGCCGTTGCAACGGTGTTTTTGATTCAAAACTGCGTCGGGCAGAAGAATTATTTAAGCGAGGAACAGATTTTGCAAATGCAGGCAAGCGGCCTTGTGCGCTTCGGATGCCATACTGCCGATCATGTGGATTTGGCGGGTCAAAGTGCGCAGGAAATGAAAGAGCAGATGCAAAGCTGCAAGCGGTATCTTGAGGCGCTGCTCGGTGAGCCGTGCCGGTCGGTGGCATATCCGTACGGCTCGTATAACGAGAACGTTTGCCGTGCGGCGGGGGAGTTGTTTTCCTTCGGATATACCACCGACAATCCGTGCCGCTTTGCAAAAACGGGAAATGCTCCCATGGCATTACCGCGCCATTATATCAGCCGCGGAATGAGTGCGGTCGGCGTTTTGGAAAGACTTGACGGAGAATAAGCATGGAAACGGAAACAATTCTTTATGAAACGAAAGAATTCCTTGTTGTAAAAAAGCCTGTCGGGCTTGTATCGCAGGGGGACGGCAGCACGGACGATTTGTGCAGCCGCCTTGCGCCGCGCTGCGGCCGGGTCTGCTATGCGGTGCATCGGCTGGATCAGATGACGGGCGGGGTGATGGTATACGCCAAAACAAAGGCGACGGCAGCCGCGCTGGGGCAGGCGTTTGCAGCCCATGCGGTGCAAAAGGAATATCTGTGTGTGACGGAGGGCTGCCCGAAGCCGGCACAGGGGCAGCTTTGCGACGTGCTTTTTTTCGACCGTGCGGCGGGCAAGAGCTTCCCCGTGCGGCAAAAGGCAGACGGCACCTATCGGCGCGGGGCAAAGCCCGCAAAGCTTTTTTATGAGGTTTTGCAACAGGCGGATACATCCGTGGGCACGCGGGCGCTGCTGCGCGTTCGCCTTGAAACGGGGCGCACGCATCAGGTGCGCTGCCAAATGGCGGCGCAGAGTACACCGCTTTGCGGCGACGGAAAATACGGAGGGCGCGACCACGGCTGCCGAGCGGCACTTTGGGCGGCTTCGCTGCGTTTTACAGACCCGAAAACAGGCAAGGAGCTTTCGTTTTGCGCATCGCCGCCGCAGAGCTACCCGTGGAATTTATTTGACTGCATCGAAAAGGAGCGTTGGGGCGAGCCTTAAACGGTAAAAAAATGAATGTCAGACGGGGCAGGAAAGCGAAATTTTCGGCTCCGCCTTTTATTTTCAGGGCAAAAAAGAAAACAAACCGTTAGAATATTGTAAATGCCGCTGAAATCTTTGCGACAAGGATTGAAAAAGCAGGAATTTTGCGGTATAATATCATGAGCCGCCGTGCTTTTCGGCGCGGGGAAACCGGGTGCGCAAAAGGGCGCGGCTGATCGGACAGAAAAGCTCCGGCGCCGCACGGGCGGCGCACGGCAGACGGGATAGAAACGATAGAAATGATAGAAATGATAGAAACGGAGGAATCGATTCTTGATTCTGAAGACACTTGAGCTGCAGGGCTTCAAATCCTTTCCGGATAAGACGGTGCTGCGTTTCGACCGCGGCGCGACGGTGATCGTCGGCCCAAACGGAAGCGGCAAATCGAATATTTCCGATGCGATGAAGTGGGTGCTCGGCGAGCTTTCCTCCAAAAATCTGCGCGGAAACCGCATGGAAGACGTTATTTTCGGCGGAACGGATACAAGGCGGCAAATGGGCTATGCCGAGGTTACCGTAACCTTTGACAATTCTGAGAGCGCAGGCGTGCGCCTTGTCTCCGATTGCGAGGAGGTCAGCGTCACGCGGCGGTATTACCGCGCGGGAGAGAGCGAATATTACATCAACAAAAAGCCGGTGCGACTGAAGGATATTCACGAGCTGTTTATGAACACGGGTATCGGCCGCGACGGTTATTCCATTATCGGGCAGGGGCGCATTGCGGAGATTGTTTCGCAAAAGAGCGAGGATCGCCGCGCCGTATTTGAAGAAGCGGCGGGTATTTCCAAATATCGCTTCAAAAAGATGGAGGCGGAGAAAAAGCTGCTCGGCGTGGAGGAAAACCTGCTGCGCGCGCAGGACATCTTAAACGAGCTTTCCGCGCGCGTCGGACCGCTGGAAAAGGACGCGGAAAAGGCAAAAATCTACCTGTCTTTTTACGAAGAGAAAAAACAGCTGGATGTTTCGCTGTGGCTTTTCGACATGGATGTGCTGCGCGAAAAGATCGAGACGCTGAAAAATGAATTTTTGCTCTCCAAGGGCGAATATGACCGCGCAGGAGAAGAGCTGACGGATCTTGAAAACCGCAGCGATCGGCTGTATACCCTGGCGCAGGAAAACAAGGCGCAGGCGGAAAAATGCACGGAGCTGCTTTCCGAGATTGCCGCAAGGCGTCTCGGCGCCAAGGCGCAGATCGGTATTTTGGAAAACGAGATCGAGCATATCGACGAGCGCCTCGGGCAGACAGACGAAAAGCAGACGCAGCGCCACGATTTTCTGGAAAAGGCGCGCGCGGAGCTTACCGCTTTGCAGCAGAAGGCGCAGGCAATGAGCGCCGAGCTTGTGCAGGCAAAGGAAGCGCTTGCAAAGAGCGAGAAGACCGTGGAGGAGCGGGACCGCGCGCTGGACGGCGCATGGAATGCCGTTTCCGAGGCAGAGGAGCGCATTGCAAAAGCGCTGGCGGATCAGGGGCTTGCACAGGGCTCGGCTGCCGTTTTGGAGGAAACCAAGACAACGCAGGCGCAGCGCGCGGCACAAAACCGAGAAGCCGCAGAGCAGGCGCGCGGCGAGCTTGCTCTTTTGACCGAGCGCTGTGAAAAGGCGCAGAAAGCCATCGCCGCCTATGAGGAAAAGGCGGAGCAGTCCGACGCGGCGGCGCAGAAGGAGCAGGAGCTGCTGCAGAGGCTTGCCGAAAAAAGACAGGCGCTTGCCGCAGCGCAAAACGAATATTATCTTGCCTATACCGAAAAGAAAAACCGCATTGAGGCGCTTTCCCGCATGGAAGAGCTGTTTGAGGGCTATTCCCGCAGTGTGCGTTTTATCATGAATGCCTATGGACAAAAAAAGCTGCGCCGCGCTGTTTTGCACGGGCCGGTTTCCAAGCTTATCTCGGTGCAGCAGCGCTTTGCAACGGCGGTGGAAACGGCGTTCGGCGGGAATATGCAGAATATTGTCGTGCAGGATGAGGAGAGCGCAAAGGAAGCCATTCGCTATCTCAAAGAGCAAAACGGCGGCCGCGCGACCTTTTACCCCATTGAGACCGTGCGCGCACAGCGCGCCCCTGACATTTCGGCAGCAAAGGGCATCGCAGGCTTTTTGGGCACGGTAAGCGAGCATGTGGACTGCGCGCCGGAGTACCGCGAGGTTGTGGACGCCATGATCGGCAAGATCCTGATTGCCGATACCATCGAAAGCGCGGCAAAGGTAGCAAAGGCGATGCGGTATACCGTGCGCGTTGTTACGCTGGACGGACAGCAGGTCAATGCGGGCGGCTCGTTTACGGGCGGTTCGCTGCGGCAGGACAGCGGACTTTTGACAAGAGCGGCGCAAATCGACGCGCTGCGGCGGGAGATGAACGAATTTTCCGAAAAGATCAAAAAGGCGCAGCGCGAGGATGAAGCGCTTGCAAAAGAGGAGCAGACGCAAAAGGACGCGCTTGCAACGGAGCAGATGCACTCACAGATGCTGCGCACGCTGCAAAACGCAGAGCAAACGCAGCTGCAGGTGCTGAAAACGCAGGCGGACGCAGAGCAGGCACAGCTTGACACCCTTGCGGAGCAGAGCGCGCTTTTGCAAAACGAAGAGGCGGCATATTTTGCGCAAAAAGAGGCGCTTTCGGCGGCGCAGCAGGCGGCAGAGCTTGCGGCGCGGCAGGCGCAGGAGCAAAAAGAAGAATGCATTCGGCAAAGAGAGGCGCTTGCATCGGAGCTTGCTCAGGCACAAAAGGAGCAGGGGCGGCTGCAGGTGAGCACGGCGGAGCTGCAAAAGGATACGCAGGCGGCGCAGCTTGCGGCGGAGCAGATGCGCCAAAGCATTGAGAGCGCCGAGGAAAAATTCCGCGCGGCAAGCGATGAGAAGGATCAGCTTGCAAAAAAGCGCAGCGAATGCGTCGCTGCCATCGAGCAGCAGCGCGCATCGGAGCAGGCAGAGAACGAAAACGAAAAGCAGGCTGTTGCAAACCGCGCCGCGGCGCAGCAAAAGAGCCTGGAATATGAACAAAAGCAAACGGCTCTGCGTGAGCAGATGAAGGATAAAACGCATGAAAAGGAGCTTTTGTTCCGTCAATATACAAAGGCAGAGGCAAACCATGCGGCGGCGCAAAACGAGCGGGATAAACGCACGGGCGCTATGTGGGATGAATATGAGCTGACGCTTTCCTCCGCGCTGAACCTTGACTATCCCCCGCTTGACGCCGAATGTCGCCCAGCTGCTGCGGCAAGGCTGGCGGAGCTGCGCGGGAAGATCAAGCAGCTGGGCACGGTGCATGTCGGCGCGATCGAGGAATATGCCGCGGTCAAGGAGAGGTATGATTTTCTGAGCACGCAGGTGCAGGATCTGAATGTATCCAAGGAGGATCTGGCAAAAATTATTTATCAGCTGGAGCAGGAGATGCGCACGCGCTTTTCCGAAACCTTTGAACAGGTCAACACCGCCTTTCGCGAGGTTTTTCGCGAGCTGTTCGGCGGCGGCCATGCGGAGCTGCGCCTGACGGAGCCGGAAAATGTTTTGGCAAGCGGCATCCAGATCAATGTCGCACCGCCCGGCAAAATTATCAAAAATCTGATGCTGCTCTCGGGCGGTGAGCAGGCGTTTGTCGCCATTGCGCTGTATTTCGCGCTGCTGTGCGTCAACCCCGCGCCGTTTTGCATTTTGGATGAGATCGAGGCGGCGCTGGATGAGGTCAATGTTGATAAATTCGCATCGTATCTCAAGCGCCATTCCGACCGCACGCAGTTCATAGTGATCACGCACCGCCGCGGCACCATGGAAATGGCGGACAGGCTCTACGGCGTGACTATGCAGGAAAAGGGCATTTCAACGGTGCTTGCCGTGCAGATGAGCCAGGTCGGCAATTATCTCAAATAAAGGAGAGAGGGCATGGGCTTTTTCGAAAAATTAAAGGCGGGCCTTTCCAAAACAAAGACGGCGTTTGTCGGGGCGATGAACGATTTGTTCCGTAGGCACGGGCGCATTGACGACGCGCTTTACGATGAATTGGAGGAGCTTTTGTATACCGCCGATGTCGGCGTGGAAACCACGGAATATATTTTAGACACCCTGCAGCAGCGCGTGCACGAAAAAAAGGCGACGGAGGCTGCGCAGTGCCGCGAGATCTTAATCGAAATTCTTTGCGAGCTGGTAGGGCAGGCAGAGCCGCTGCATCTTGAAACGACCCCGTCGGTGATTCTTGTGATCGGGGTCAACGGCGTCGGAAAAACGACTTCCATTGCAAAAATTGCAAAGCAGCTCAAAGAAAGCGGCAAAAAGGTTTTGCTCGCGGCGGCGGACACCTTCCGCGCGGCGGCGATCGATCAGATCGCAATCTGGGCGGACCGTGTGGGCGTCGGGCTGATTCGCCATGAGGAGGGAAGCGACCCCGCTTCTGTTGTTTATGATGCGGCAATCGCCGCGAAAAATCAGCATGCCGATGTGCTCATTGTGGATACGGCGGGGCGGCTGCACAATAAGAAAAACCTCATGGATGAGCTGGCGAAGATCGACCGCGTGCTCGCAAGAGAGCTGCCGGGCGCCGACAGGGAAACGCTTTTGGTGCTGGATGCAACAACGGGGCAAAACGCCGTGATTCAGGCGAAGGCATTCAAGGAGGCGGCAAAGCTGACGGGGCTTATCCTGACGAAAATGGACGGCACCGCAAAGGGCGGCATCGTTTTTTCGATCCGGCGCGAGCTCGGCATTCCGGTCAAATTCATCGGGGTGGGCGAGCAGGCGGAAGATCTGCAGCCGTTTTCGGCACAGGATTTTGTAAAGGCTTTGTTTGAGGGCGAGCATGCCGCAGCCAAAGAAGAAGGAGAAACGGAATGAAATTTGTTTTGGTATCGCATAATGCACATAAGCTTGCCGAGATGCGCACACTGCTTGCGCGGCTCTGCCCGGATGTCGAGCTCCTCGGCGCCGAGGAGGCTGAAATCGGCGAAATTGAGGAAAACGGAAGCAGCTTTGAGGAAAACGCGCTGCTCAAGGCGCGCGCAGCCGCAAGGCTCGGCTATATCGGCATCGCGGACGACAGCGGGCTTTGCGTGGATGCGCTGGGCGGCGCGCCGGGCATTTATTCCGCGCGCTATGCAGGGGAGCCGAGCGATGATAAAAAGAACAACGATAAGCTTCTGCGCGCACTGCGCGAGGTGCCCTACGGCAAGCGCACGGCGCAGTTTATAAGCGTTGTGGCAATGGCATTTCCGGATGGGTCTGAGCCGTTGATCGCGCGCGGGGTTTGTCCCGGCGAGATTCTGAGCGGGCCGCTCGGCGAAAACGGATTCGGATATGACCCGCTGTTTTTCTATCCGCCCTTTGCCAAGAGCTTTGCACAGATGGTGCCTGCGCAGAAAAACTGGATTAGCCATCGGGCACGCGCCATGGAGCAATTTGCAAAGCTTCTTGAGCAAAGGCTCGGAAAAGCGGAGGGCTGAGAAGTGACGGGAAAACAAAGAGCTTATCTGCGCGCCATGGCAAACGGGCTTGATACCATCTTTCAGATCGGCAAGGGCGGCATCAGCGAGGAGACCGTAAAGCAGATCGGCGCAGCGCTTGAGGCAAGAGAGCTGATCAAGGTGCGAGTTTTGGATAATTCGGGGTATACGGCGCGACAGGCGTGCGATGCGCTTGCCGAGGCGCTTGGCGCGGACGGCGTGAGCGTTGTGGGGACAAGATTCGTTCTGTATCGCCGCTCGGAGAAAAAGCCGAAGATCGAGCTGCCGCGCACATAAGACGAGGAACGGACTCAAATTTTGCGAAAAGAAAGGGGCGGCGGCGTGCAGGACACGGAAATTACGGAACGCATCGGTATTTACGGCGGTACCTTCGACCCGTTTCACTTTGGGCATTTGCATGCGCTGCACGCATTTTTCGCGGCGCTGCACCCGGACAAAATTTTGCTCATGCCCGCTTTTTTGCCGCCGCACAAAGCGCATCGCGCGGGGGACGACCCCGCTGCGCGCCTTTTTATGCTGCGCGCGCTTGCGCAGGAAGAGGAATTTGCGCAAATGCGCTGCACCGTGAGCGATTATGAAATCGCAAAGCAGGGCAAAAGCTATTCCTATGATACGCTGTGCCGTTTTTCCGCCCCGCACAGAGCACTTTATTTTCTGATGGGGACGGATATGTTCTGCTCGCTTGAGCATTGGTATCGCGGCACGGAGCTGTTTTCCCTGGCGCATATGGTGTGCGTTCGCCGCGGCGGCGAAAACGAAGCGCAGGAATGCGCCCGCATTGCCGAGGCGGCGCAGCGCTATGAGACGCTGTATCGCGCGCATACAACGGTACTTGCGGCAGAGCCGTTTGCCCTTTCCTCCACCGAGGTGCGCAAGCGCCTGGCAGCGGGAGAGGATGCCGCGCGCTATTGTCCTGCGCCCGTTGCGCAGATTATCGAAAGGAGCGGGTGTTACCGTGAATGAAGAGCAGATTTTTTCGCAGATCCGCGCGGCGCTCCCCGCTCTTGTGGGGCAGGAAAAGCGCATGCGCCATATTCTCGGTGTAGAGGAGGAGGCAAAGGCGCTTTCCGAGTTGTTCTGCGCGGCGGGGCTTTTGCAAAAGGGCGAGGCAAAAAAGCTGCACCTGGCGGCGCTGGTGCATGATATTACAAAAACGAAAACAACCGCAGAGCAGCTGCAGCTGTGTTGCAAATACGGCATTGCGACCGACGCGCGCCTGCAAAACAGCCCAAAGCTTTTGCATGCCTATACGGGCGGGCCGTATGCCGCGCAGCGCTTCGGCGCGGAATGGATCGACGACGATGTGCAGCGCGCGGTACGCTATCACACCACGGGGCGCGCCGGAATGGATCTGCTTGAAAAGCTGCTGTTTTTGGCGGATTATATCGAGGCGAGGCGCACCTGGCCTGCCTGCGTTACGCTGCGGGCGGAATTTTGGTGCCCGGGAATTGAGCGGTTTGACAAAGAGGCGCTTTCAAAGCATCTTGACAGGGTGCTGATTCATGCGCTGGATCAAACGCTTTTCGAGCTGCTCTCGGAAAAACAGCTGATCGACCCCGACACGGTGTCGGCGCGCAATGCTTTGCTGCTGTCACAGAAGCAATTACAGGAGAAAACCGATACAAAAACCGTCGAAAAGGAGAACGCCTAATGGACGAAAATCAAAATCGCACGCCGTCGGGCGCTGCGGCTGACGAAAACACGGAACAGCTGGCGCAAAAGCTGTATCAAACCATGGAGCAGACGCTGCGCGCCGCACGGGAGAGCGGGGCAGAGCAGCCTGCGCAAAAAGCAGAAAAGCAGGCGCAGGGTGTGCAGTACGGGGAGCAGGCGGCTGCGGCAACGACCAAAGCGGCCCCCCAAAAAACGGTGCAAAGCCCCGCCGCGCAGCAGGATGCGGAGGAGTTTGAGGTGCTGCAGGCGGTTTCGGTGCACAGAGAGGCGCAGCACAACGATGCGACCGATCGCATCCCCGTGCGGCAAAAGCCTGCCGCAAAAGAGAGCGGAAAACCGCAGAAAAAGAAAAAAGAAAAGGCTGCCGCAAGCCGAAAAGCAAAGCATTCCGAGAAAGCAGAAAAAATGAGGGAGGCGCACCCCATGGCACAAAAGCAGAGGAAACAAGGCACCGCGCCCGACGCGACAAACCGACGCGGCACCGCCGTGCGCGATGTATCGCGCTATTTTCAGGGCGCAGAGCAAACGCCCTCCGCCCCGCCGCCGAGCGGCGGGAAAAAAGGAGGAAAGGCAAAGAAGAAAGGCAGAGGGCTGGCGGCGCTGATCATTGCTTTGGTGCTTGTGCTCGGCATCGGCGCGGGTGCCGCCGCGTTGGTGCACCATTTCAAAAACTATACGCCCGATGTCGCCCCGCTGCCCGGGCCGGGTGAAGAGCAGAGCTCCGATGCGGGAACCGATGCCGACGGCGAGCAGATCAAAATTCCGGAGCGCGAGCAGCAGGTTTATAATATTCTCATCACCGGGATTGATAAGGAATCGCATTCTTCCGATGTGATTATGGTCGTCCGCTTCAACGCAAAGGACGGCACCACGGATGTTGTACAGATCCCGCGGGACACCTATTATAACTACGGCGGCTATAAAACGCACAAGATCAATGCGATGTTTGCCTCCTTCTATAATCAAGCGAAAAACGCGGGTGAGGCAAACCCCTTTACGGGCGCAAACGAGCGCTTTGCAAAATTTATCACGGACTGCATCGGGGTGCCGATCGACCGCTATGTTTGTATTGACACCGAGGGCTTTCGCGAGGTGGTGGACGCCTTCGGCGGCGTGACGATCGAAGTGCCCATGGATCTTGATTACGACGACCCTTTGCAGGATCTTTCCATCCACCTGAAAAAAGGGCTGCAGCATCTGGACGGAGCACAGGCGGAGGGGCTTGTGCGTTTCCGCAGCGGTTGGCTCAATGCCGATATCGGGCGCATTGAAGTACAGAAAAAGTTCCTCAGCGCCATGTTCCGTCAGATCAAGGAAAATATGAATGTTTCCACCCTGGTTAAAACGGCGAACATTGCCATACGCTATGTCACAACGAACATGTCCGCGGAGGACATTGTGTATTTCGGCGGCAAGGCGATGAATGTTTCCATGGAGCATATCCGCTTTGCGACCATGCCGGGCGGCGGGGTGACAAATCCGAATACGGGCGCCTCGTATTATGTGCTGTACAAAAGCGGGGCGGAGGGCGTTATCCGCGAGCACCTGGAGGTTTATCAGGGTGAGCTGCCGCAGAACTTTTTCAATCTCAAGGGATATCTGTGTAACAAAGAGGCGGACTATGTGATGAACGTATACAACACGCCGTATACCTATGTGTTCAACGAGAAAAACAAGGCGGATTATATTGACGAAAACGAAGTCAACGTGCCGCATAAATAAAGGAGAGAGAGCATGAGCGAAGAGAAAGAAAAAACGGTTGTCTCGCTGCGCGGGGTGGATCCGCAGGTGCTGGCGCAGGAATGCGTGAAAATCCTGGACGAAAAAAAGGCGCAGGATATCCGCCTTTTGCGCGTGGAGGAGCAGACGATTTTAGCCAATTATTTTGTCATCTGCACGGGCACCTCCAACACGCAGCTGCGCGCCTTGGCGGCGGAGATCGAATACCGCATGACGCAGGCGGGCGAGCCGCCTCTGCGCATGGAGGGCTATGATGAGGCAAGCTGGATCATTGTGGACCTGGGCTGCGTGATTGTGCATTTATTCAGCCGTGCGGCACATGAATTCTACGGGCTGGAAAAGCTTTGGGCAGACGCGGAGCATGTGGATCTTTCCATGCTCATCGGAAAATGAGCAAAGGAGAAAAGCCATGAGACACGAATATGCAAAAATCGAACCGAAATGGCAAAAGCGCTGGGCAGACGCCAAGGCATTTGCCGCCGAAGACAACAGCGACAAACCGAAATTTTACGGCCTGGTGGAATTTCCGTATCCCTCCGGAAGCGGAATGCATGTCGGTCATATCAAGGCATATTCCGGCCTTGAGGTTGTCAGCCGCAAGCGCAGAATGCAAGGCTATAACGTGCTGTTCCCCATCGGGTTTGACGCCTTCGGGCTGCCAACGGAAAACACGGCGATCAAGGAGGGCATTCATCCAAGGGCCGTGACCGACCGCAATATTGCAAAATTCACGCAGCAGCTCAGCCGCGTCGGCTTTTCGTTTGATTGGGACAGAGTGATCGATACCACGGACGAAGACTACTACAAATGGACGCAATGGATCTTTCTTGAGATGTTCCGGCGCGGGCTTGTGTTCCGCGATACCGCCCTTGTGAATTACTGCCCCAGCTGCCGCGTGGTGCTTTCCAATGAGGATTCGCAGGGGGGCAAATGCGATATTTGCCACAGCGAGGTCGTGCAGCGATCCAAGGACGTTTGGTATCTGCGCATCACGCAGTATGCCGATAAGCTTTTGCAGGGGCTGGATACGGTGGACTATCCGCAGAATATCAAGCAGCAGCAGATCAACTGGATCGGCCGCTCCGAGGGCGCATATGTCAATTTCCCCGTGCAGGGTCAGGGTGTGCAGGATACGCTCAGAGTGTATACCACCCGCCCGGACACCTTGTTCGGCGTGAGCTTTATGGTGGTGGCGCCGGAGCACCCGCTGCTTGAGAAATATCGCAGCGTGATTCAAAACAATGCGGCGCTTGACGCATATCGCGAAAAATGCGCGAAAAAGACGGAATTTGAGCGCACGCAGCTTGTCAAGGAAAAAACGGGCGTGCGCATTGAGGGGCTGACGGCGAAAAATCCGCTCTCGGGTAAGGAAGTGCCCGTTTTCACGGCGGATTATGTGATGATGGGATACGGCACGGGTGCGATCATGGCGGTTCCCGCGCATGACCAGAGAGACTATGATTTTGCGAAGGTTTTCGGCGCGGAAATTATCCCTGTGATCCGGGGCGGAGATGTCTCCAAAGAAGCATATACCGGCAGCGGAGAGATGATCAATTCCGAATTTCTCAACGGCATGACCGATAAAGCGCAGTCCATTCGCCGCATGATCGAAGAGCTGGAGGCGCGCGGCATCGGGCAGGGCGGCGTGCAATATAAAATGAAGGATTGGGCATTTAACCGCCAGCGCTATTGGGGCGAGCCGATTCCGATTATCCATTGCCCAAGGTGCGGCATGGTTCCCGTGCCCGAAGAGGAGCTTCCGCTGCGGCTGCCCAAGGTGGAAAGCTATGAGGTGGGCGAGGGCGGCGAAAGCCCTCTTGCCAAGATCGATTCTTTTGTAAACTGCACCTGCCCCAGCTGCGGAGGCGCGGCAAAGCGCGAAACGGATACCATGCCGCAATGGGCAGGCTCCTCCTGGTATTTCCTGCGCTATATCGACCCGCACAACAAAAATGCTTTGGCAGACCCCGAAAAGCTGAAATATTGGATGCCGGTGGATTGGTACAACGGCGGCATGGAGCATGTAACGCGGCATATGATCTATTCGCGTTTTTGGCATCATTTTCTCTATGATATCGGCGTTGTGAATACACCGGAGCCGTATGCCAAGAGAACGGCGCAGGGGCTGATTCTCGGACCGGACGGACAGAAAATGAGTAAAACGCGCGGGAACGTGATCGACCCCAACGATGTTGTGGACGCCTACGGCGCCGATACGCTGCGTACCTATGTGCTTTTTATGGGCGATTACGGCAGCGCCGCCCCGTGGAACGACAGCTCCATGCGCGGCTGCAAGCGCTTTTTGGAGCGCGTTTGCGGGCTTTGCGATATGGCGAAGGGGCACGGCGTGACAAAGGAGCTGGAGCGCGCATTCCATAAGACCGTGCGCAAGGTTTCCGAAGACATTGAAGAGATGAAATTCAACACCGCCATCGCCGCGCTGATGAGCCTGATCAATGAAATTTACGACTGCGGCACGCTCACGCAGGAGGAGCTCGGTGTTTTCGTGCGGCTGCTTTGCCCCATCGCCCCGCATCTTTGCGAGGAAATTTGGGAGAGCCTTGGCGAAAAGGGCTTTTGCTCTTTGGCACCCTGGCCGGAATACGATGCGGAAAAAACAAAGGACGAAACCGTGAATATTGCCGTGCAGATCAACGGGAAGCTGCGCACAACGCTTGCGCTGCCCGCCGATGTGGACAGAGAAAGCGCCGTCGCCGCCGCAAAGGCGGATGTGCGCGTGCAGAGCTTCCTTGCGGGCAAAGAGGTTGTCAAGGAAATTTTCGTGCCCGGCAGGATTGTGAATCTTGTCGTGAAATAATCCGCGAAAAAGCGCGCTTTGGGGCTTGCAAGGCGGCAAAGGGTGTGCTATAATTTCGATAAGCAGCGGGGTTGCCCGTTTTTGTAAAGAAGGAGAAAAAACAATGGGAAAACTCAGAATCGGATGCGTCGGCATCGGCGGTATGGGAAATATGCATCTGCGCGGATATGCGGGAGACGACCGCGTGCAGGTTGTTGCAATCTGTGATATCCTGGAAAGCCGCATGGCAGAGGGCAAGGCAAATCATCACCTTGGCGATGAGGTGCATTGCTATACCGATTTCAAAGAAATGATCGAGAAGGAAAACCTTGACGTTGTGGATATTGCAACGCCGAACGATTTCCATTCCGTGATTGCCGTTTATGCGCTGGAGCACGGCTGCCATGTTTTCTGCGAAAAGCCGGACGCCGTCAGCGTGGAAGAGGCGCTGAAGATGAAGGCGGCTTCCGAAAAGAGCGGCAAGGTGCTCATGATCATGCGCAACAACCGTTACTACGGGCATTCCGTGTTTGCAAAGAACTATATTGAAAGCGGCAAGATGGGCGAGATCTACTGCGGGCGCTGCGGCTGGATCCGTCGCCGCGGCATTCCCGGCAGAGGCGGCTGGTTTACCACAAAGGCAAAATCCGGCGGCGGTCCGCTGATTGACCTTGGCGTGCATATGATCGACCTTGCCATTTGGCTCATGGGCAACCCCACCCCCGTTGCCGTCAGCGGCGCGACCTATCGCAAATTTGCGGATAACGAGGCGCAGAGCGATTCCGTGCATGCAAAATTCGGCAGCAAGCAGGAGAACGGCACCTTTGATGTTGAGGACCTTGCCATGGGCATGATCCGCTTTGACAACGGCGCGGTTTTGCAGCTGGAATTCTCCTGGGCTTCCAATATCGATCACGAAACGCGCTTTGTTGAACTGCGCGGTACCAAGAGCGGCCTTACCTGGGAGGGAGACAGCGGCGTGAAATTCTTCTCCGAGGAACAGGGACAACTGACCGATCTTGTTCCGCATTGCCAGGCGGGAGACGGCCATGTGGCGAATATGCGTCACTTTGTGGATGTTGTTGTAAATCATGTTAAGCCCGATTTCGAGCCGATTCAGGGCATCAACATGATCAAGATTCTTCAGGCGCTGTATAAATCCGCCGAGACCGGCAAGGAAGTTCAGCTCTGATTTTTGAAAAAGACGGAAAAACGGGGTGCCTGGCACCCCGTTTTTTTGTGATTTAGGCTTGGAAAGTCTCAATCTTTATGATACAATATAGGATAGAATGGTATCCCTGTATCAAAACAAGGAGGCGGCATTGATGAATGGTTCGGAACAGCTTGCGGTGTTTCTTTGCGCCGTGAAGGATGCGAATGTGGAGCGGGATGTTCCGCTTGCAAAACACTGTACCTTCCGCATCGGCGGAAATGCGGCGATTTATGCGCAGCCCAAAACCGAGGAGATGTTGCTTTGCATTGTCCGCGCCTGCAAAAGCGCGGGGGTGCCGATGTTTTTTCTCGGGAACGGCAGCAATGTGCTTTTTTCGGACGCGGGCTTTTTCGGCTGCGTGATTTCAACGGCTGATCTTTGCAAAATCACGCTGCAAAGAGAAGGAACTGTTTTTGCGCAAAGCGGCGCCTCATTGTTTGCGCTGTGCCGCTTCGCGCAGCGGCATGCCCTGGGCGGCCTTGCCTTTGCCTACGGAATCCCCGGCACGCTCGGCGGCGCGCTTGTGATGAACGCGGGCGCCTACGGCGGGCAGATTGCAGATGTGATCGAAAGCGTGCGGGCGTATGATACCGTGACGGATACGATATGCACGCTGCGCGGCGAAGCGCTGGAATTTCGGTATCGCCACAGCGTGTTTTCCGCAGGGCGGTATCTCATTCTCTCCGCCGTTTTGTCCCTGCCGGCGGAAAACGCGGAGGAAATTTCCGCAAAGATGCAGCAGCACCTTTCGGCGCGGCGGGAAAAGCAGCCGCTGGAATACCCAAGCGCCGGCAGCGCATTCAAGCGCGGCGACGGTTTTTTCACCGCGGAGCTGATCGACCGCGCCGGGCTGAAGGGGCTTCGATGCGGGGATGCCGCCGTCAGCGAAAAGCATGCCGGGTTTATTGTAAATCTCGGCGCGGCGACGGCAAAGGATGTCACGGAGCTGATCGGGAAGATTCAGGCGGCGGTGCGGGAAAAATTCGGCAAAGAAATCGAATGCGAAATTTGCATTGTAAAGGAACGCTGATATGTCATTTGCGGCGGAAACAAAAGAGGCGCTTTGCGCGCTTTTTATCAAAAACGAATGCTGTGAGCTTTCGCTGTTATGGGGGCTTTTGCGCTACGGCGGCGATTTTTCCGAAGAAAGAATCCGCCTTTGCACAAATTCCGCGCCGGTGACGGCGCTTTGCCGTGCGCTGCTCTCAAAGCATTTCGGCATTGAGGTGCCATCGGGCGGGCATCTTACCCTTACCGCAAGCGACGCAGCGCTTTTCTGTCACGCATATCACGCCGATGAGGGCGCGCGCGCTTTTTCGGCATGGCTGCGCTGCGAACACTGCACGGGCGCGTTTTTGCGCGGAGTTTTCCTGGCGGCGGGCAACCTTTCCGACCCCGGAAATTCCTATCATCTTGATTTTTTGATGCAGGATGCGGAAAGCGCGCAGGCGCTCGGGGCTTTTTTGCAGTCGCTCGACATGCCGGCGCGCAGCACCGTGCGCGGCGCGCAGCCGCTGCTTTATTATAAGGGAAGCGAAGCAATCGAAGATTTTTTGGTGACGATCGGGGCGCGGCGCGCCGCATTTACCGTGATGGATGAAAAAATCCGCAAGGATATCCGCAACAATACAAACCGCGTGATCAACCTTGAGGTGGCGAATCTTTCCAAAACCGCAAGCAATGCCGCAAAGCAGCTGAGAGCGATTGCGCTTTTGCAGAAAAGCGGCAAGCTTTCGCATCTTGAGGAGGCGCTGCAAATCACGGCGCACCTGCGGCAGGAGCATCCGGACGCAACGCTCTCGGCGCTTGCGGCATTGCACGACCCGCCGCTGACCAAATCCGGGCTGAACCACCGCCTGGCAAAGCTGACGGCGGCGGCAAAAGAGGAAAAAGAGCGGCCTTGATGCCCATTGAAACGCAGACGAAACGGGGGGAAAACTACGGAACGACAGGAATTTGTGCATCTGCATCTGCACAGCGAATACAGCCTTTTGGACGGGGCGCTGCGTATTGACGAAATTCCCCGCCTGGCAAAGGAAATGGGGCAGAGCGCCGTCGCCCTGACCGACCACGGCAATCTCTTCGGCGCGGTCGTCTTTTTCGAGGCATGCGAAAAGGAAGGAATCAAACCGATCATCGGCTGCGAGGTCTATGTTGCGCCTGCCGGACGGTTTTCAAGGAGCGTTGCGCGCGAGGGCAATTATTATCATCTGACGCTGCTGGTGGAAAACGAGCAGGGGTACAAAAATTTGTGCCGCATGGTGTCTCTTTCGTACACCGAGGGTTTTTACGGGAAACCGCGCGTGGACGACGAGCTGCTTGCGCGGTTTTCGGAGGGGTTGATCTGCCTTTCCGGCTGTATGGGCGGCTATATCCCGCAATGCATCGCCAAGGGCGAATTTGAAAACGCGCGGCAATATGCGCGGCAGCTTGCCCGCATTTTCGGAAAGGACCGGTTTTATCTTGAACTGCAGTCGCATGGGCTCGGCGGTCAGCGCGATATTCTTGAATATACGGCGGTGATGGCGCAGGAGTTGGGGCTCGGCATCGTTGCGACAAACGATGTGCACTATGCCCGCGCCGAGGACGCGCGCACACAGGCGGTGCTGATGTGCATCGGCATGGGGCGCACGATCGACGACGGGCGCCCGCACGGCTTTGAAACGGATGAATTTTATTTCAAAAGCACCGAGGAGATGGCACGCCTTTTTGAGAAGCTGCCGCAGGCGATAGAAAACACGAAAAAAATCGCGGATCGCTGCAATTTTTCCTTTACCTTCGGCAAGCTCTATTTGCCGGTTTTCACGCCGCCGCAGGGGCAAACCCCGGCGCAGTATCTGCAAAGCCTTGCGGAAAAGGGCCTTTCGGAGCGCATGGCAAGCGGCGCATTGGTGCCGAGCGAAAAGCATCCGCTTTCCGAATATGAAAACAGAATTAAATACGAGCTGAAAACCATTGTTGATATGGGCTATGCCGAATACTATCTCATTGTTTGGGATTTTGTGCACTACGCAAAAACGCACGGCATTCCCACGGGCCCCGGCCGCGGCTCGGGCGCTGGGAGCCTGGTTGCGTTTTTGATCGGTATCACGGATGTGGATTCCATTCGGTATGAACTGATGTTTGAGCGCTTTCTCAATCCGGAGCGCGTGTCCATGCCCGATTTTGATGTGGATTTTTGCTATGAGCGCCGCGGCGAGGTCATCGCCTATGTTGCGCAGAAATACGGCGCGGAGCATGTGGCGCAGATCATCACCTTCGGAACGCTTGCGGCGCGCGCGGTTGTGCGGGATTGCGGGCGGGCGCTGGGCATGAGCTATGCCGATGTGGATACCATTGCAAAGGCTATTCCAAACGAACACGGTATCACGCTGCAAAAGGCGGCGCAGCAGCCGCAGCTTGCCGCGCTTTTGCAAAATGATGCACAGGCGGCGGAGCTTGTGCATGCGGCGATGCAGCTGGAGGGCATGCCGCGCCATGCCTCCGTGCATGCGGCAGGAGTGGTGATTACCGATCGGCCTGTGTATGAATATGTGCCCCTGGCGCTCAGCGGGGAGCAGCCCATTACGCAATTTGATATGGATACGGTTGCAAAGCTGGGGCTTTTGAAAATTGATTTTCTCGGGCTGCGCTATCTCACCGTGATTGCCGATGCGGAGCGCGAGATCTCCAAAGAGGTGCCCGGTTTTTCGGTTGCGGCGCAAAGCCTTGACGACGGTGCAACCTATGCCATGCTCGGCGCGGGGCAAAGCGGCGGGGTGTTTCAGCTGGAGAGCGCAGGCATGCGCCAGCTGCTTGAAAAAATGAAGCCGCAGAACCTTGAGGATATTGTTGCGGCGATTGCGCTGTATCGCCCCGGCCCAATGGATTCCATTCCGCGCTATCTTGAAAACCGCGCGCATGCGGAGCATGTGGAATATGCGCTGCCGCAGCTGCGGGAAATTCTTGATGTCACAAACGGCTGCATTGTCTACCAGGAGCAGGTGATGCAGATCTGCCGCGTGATCGCGGGGTATTCCCTGGGGCGCGCGGATGTGGTGCGGCGCGCCATGTCCAAAAAGAAAACGGAGGTCATGGCAAAGGAGCGGGAGAAATTTTTGCGCGGGGCGATTGCACGCGGAGCGAACCCCGCCGCGGCAGAGCGCGTTTTTGACGAAATGGCGGGCTTTGCAAAATACGCCTTCAATAAAAGCCATGCCGTTGCCTACGCCTATCTTTCCTATCGCACGGCATATTTACTGTGCCATTATCCCGCGCAGTATCTTGCGGCGCTGCTTTCCTCCGTGCTGGAAAACACGGCGAAAATGTCCGAATATATCCTGCAGGCGCAGCGTCTCGGCATTGCGCTGCTTGCGCCCGACATCAACCAAAGCGAAAGCAAATTCACCATAGCCCCCGCCCAAGAGGCGAAAAGCGGGCAGGGGATCCGCTTCGGGCTGTGCGCCGTCAAGGCGGTCGGGGAGCGCTTTGCCGCGGCAATTTGCAGCGAGCGGGCGGCACACGGGCAGTTCGGCGATTTTGAGGAATTTGTGCGGCGCATGTCCGATAAGGAGCTGCCGCGGCGCGCCGTGGAGGCGCTGATCCGCTGCGGTGCGTTCGATACGCTTGAGCCGGACCGCGCAAAGCTGATCGTTTCCTATGAAATTTTGATCGACGCCGCGCAGCAGCGCTCCCGCGAGGTGCCGCAGGGCCAGGGAGATTTGTTTTCCTCCAGCGGCATGGAAGCCCCGCCCGAGCAGGCGGCGATGTGGCTGCCGAAGATTGAGGTGCCGACGGTGCAGCCTTACACCTTTGCGGAAAAGTTGGCAATGGAAAAGGAAGTAACGGGGCAATATTTTTCGGGGCATTTATTGGACGCCTACCGTGCGCACATTGCTTCTCTGCGCCTTGACAGCATCAATGAAATTCTGCTCTCCTTTGCCGCGGACGGCAGCCCGGTCGGCGCATATCGCGATAAACAAAGCGTGTGCATTGCGGGCATCATCACCCAAAGGGTCAACAAGCAAACCAAAAAGGGAGAACCGATGGCATTTCTGACGGTGGAGGACCGATACGGCGAGATCGAGCTTGTGGTGTTTCCCGCCGTGCTGCAGCAGCAGGGAGATCTGCTTTTTGAACAAACGGCAATCGCCGCTGCGGGCGAGCTTTCCGTGCGCGAGGAGGAGCCGCCTAAAATTCTTTTGCGCCGGGTGACGGCACTTTTGCCGGACGAAGCCTTTGCGGCGCAGGTGCAAACGCAGAAAAAACAGCCGCAAACACGGCAGGCACAAACGCCGCAGCCGATTTCCGCGGGCGCGGGACGGGAAGCATTGCCCGGCGCCGCGCGGCAGGCGCAGGGGGGCGTTTTATATCTGAATGTACCCATGGTGCGCCCCGAATGCGAGCCGTATCGGCGGGCACAGGCGCTGCTTCGCATTTTTCCGGGATCGCTCAAGGTCGTTTTTTATGACGCCGGCGCGAAAAAATATCTTGCTGCCCGCGGTCTTTCCTGCGCGCCGAGCCCGTTTCTGCGCGCGGAGCTTGCCGAAATTTTAGGCGAGAAAAATGTGGTATACAAGCCGCAAATTTGACAAAGCGCCCGGAGCGTGCTACAATGGGCGGGACGGGACAACCGGTAAAAGACACTTTGACCGAACAAAATTCGAATCGGATAAAAGGATAAAACTATGAACCAACCGAAACAACCGAAAAAGGCCGCCGCGCCGCGCCGCAAGACGCAGCGCTCCGCAGGCGGGAAAAAGGTGAACTGGAAGAAGGAATTTGCGGATGCCGGCAAAACCTCCGGCCGTGTGGCGGGGCGCGTTTTGACGACAATTTTGAATGTCCTTCTGACGCTGCTTTTGATCGGGCTGATCGTCGGCACGGTGGTCGGCTGTGTATTTGCGCTTTATATCAAAAACAACATCGATCCGAGTCTTGATGTGGATTTATATGTCTCGGACCAGGACCTGACGACGATGCTGTATTATACAAATGAGGACGGCGTCGCCGTGGAAATGGAAAACGAGCGGCTGCACGGCTCGGAAAACCGCCTTTGGGTGGGCTATTCGGATATTCCGCAGGTCGTTTGGCGGGCATTTGTCTGCATTGAGGACCGCCGTTTCTTTTCGCACCATGGGGTCGACTGGCTCTCTACGGGCAAATCCGCGTTGAACTTTTTGCTCGGCAGCAGCACGCGCGGCGGGTCGACCATCACGCAGCAGCTTGTCAAAAACCTTACCCAAGAGGACGAAGTGCGCGTGCAGCGCAAAATCCAGGAAATATTCCGTGCGCTGGAGCTTGAGAAAAAGCTGAGCAAGGAGCAGATTCTGGAGCTGTATTTAAACTCCGTTTATCTTTCCCGCGGATGCTACGGCGTGCAGGCGGCATCGTATAAATATTTTTCCAAGAGCGTTTCCGAGCTTTCGCTGGATGAGGCGGCTTGCCTTGCCTCCATCATTCAGTCGCCCTCGCGGTATGACCCGATCTCAAAGCCGGAAAACAACAAAATGCGCCGCCAGGAGGTTTATAACCGCATGCTCTCCGAGGGCGCGATCACACAGGCGGAATATGACGAGGTTTATTATAAAGACCTCACGCTCAATGTCGCAAGCGATACGGACAGCGCGCAGGCGGGAGAGAATGTGAACTCCTGGTTCAAGGATGCGTTGATCGACGAGATATTGCAGGATCTGATGGATGAATATCAGCTGCCCAAAGCCGTCGCTGCCCGCATGCTGTATTCCGAGGGGCTGCAGGTGTATACCACGGTCGACCCACAGCTGCAAAGCACACTGGAGGAGATTTATCTGGATCTGTCCGGCAATGTCTATGCCTTCCCCGAGCGGCTGCAGTCCGCAGCGGTTCTGATGCGGCCAAACGGCGAGGTCGCGGCATTGGTCGGCGGCAGAGGAGAAAAAACGATCTCCCGCGGGTTCAACCGCGCAACGGGGGCATATCGCTCCCCGGGTTCCTCCATCAAACCAATCAGCGTGTATGCGCCGGCACTGGAGCGCGGACTGATCACCTACGGCACTGCCGTTGACGACACCCCGGTGATGTTCAACGGGGACGACGGCAAGAACCCCTGGCCGAAAAACCTGCCCCGCGGCTATAACGGGCTGACGACGATCAACAGCGCCGTGGAGCGTTCGGTCAACACGATCGCCGTGCGCGTTTTACAGATGCTGACCCCGGAGGAATCGTTCCGCTTCTGCAAGGAGCGCGCAGGGATGAGCTCCTTAACGGATCATTATGAGCGTGCAGACGGCTCCGTGATGACGGATATGGATCTGGCGCCGTTGGCGCTGGGCGCTTTGACCAAGGGCGTGACCGTGGAGGATATGGCGTCTTCCTATACCATGCTTGCCAACAACGGCATTTATTCCAAGGGGCATCTGTATACCAAGGTATACGATAAGGACGGAAAGCTTTTGCTGGATAAGACGACGCAAAGCCAGGTCGCCGTCAGCGCGCAGACGGCAAGCATTATGACGAAAATGCTGCAGAATGTTGCAAACTACGGCACCGGTAAATCAATCACGCTGCGCAACAAAATGGATGTCGCCGTGAAAACCGGTACTGCGGAGAACGATGTCGACCGCTGGTGCGTCGGCTATACGCCGTATTATGTGTGCGCGGTATGGTCCGGCTATGACGAGCCGAAAACCATCGGAACCTCCCGCAATCCGTCCGTGACGGCATGGGATGTGATCATGACAAAGGTGCACGAAAGCATTCTGCAAAGCGGCAATGTAAAGTCCTTCGAGGTGGCAAGCGGCGTGGTGCAGGCAAGCTTCTGCGCCGACTCCGGCTTGCTGTGCACCGATGCGTGCCGCGCCGATCTGCGCGGCAATCGGGAACAGACCGGCTGGTTTACCGCGGCAACCGTGCCCCAAGAGGGCTGCAAAACGCATACCTTGGTGAAATGGGACAGTGTGACCAAGGCGGTCGCATGCCGCGATTGTCCCGAGAGCAATGTCACGGAGGTTGGGCTGATCCGCGTGACTACGCGCGATTTTCCGATTGAAATTACCGTGTCCGATGCCGAATATGTGTACAGACCCTGGTCGGTCAAGGACGGGGTAACGGATTCCAAAACGCTTCCGTTCTTTTTTGCCAATGTCACACAGGGGCGCTTTGTCGGACTGACGGCGCTGACAAACCATTCCGCCTCCTATAACCGCTATTGTATGGAGCATTATGTTGAGCACGGACCGGAGGAGGAGACGACGACAGAGCCGCCCGAACCGCAGACCACGCCCGCACCCGAGCCGGAGCCGGAAACCACGCCCGCCCCGGAACCAGAGCCAGAGCCGGAGCCGGAAGCCACGCCCGCGCCCGAGCCGCAGGAATAAAACGGCATGGGAAGAGTGCAGTGGAAGGGCAGCGCGCTGCTTGCCCCCGTTCCGCCGGCGCTTGTGTGCTGCCGCGCGGACGGAGAGGATAATGTATTCACCGTCGGCTGGACGGGTATTGTATCAACGCACCCGCCGCGCACCTATATTTCCGTGCGCCCGCAGCGGCATTCCTATGCCATGCTGCGCAAAAGCGGGGTATTCACCGTTAATTTAATGCCGGCGGCGCTTTGGAAAACAATCGATTATTGCGGTATTTTTACCGGGGCGCGGGTGGATAAATTCGCGCGGACCGGGCTTTTGAAGGCACAGGCGACAGAAATCGACTGCCCGTATCTTGCGCAGAGCGCGCTGAGCCTGGAATGCCGTATCACCGAGGTTTTACCGCAGGGCACGCACGATATGTTTTTGGCGGAAATTGTTGCGGTGAGTGCAAACGAGGCGCTGCTTGACAAGGCGGGGCGGCTTTGCCTTGAGCGCGCGGGGCTTGCCGCGTATGCGCACGGCACCTATTTTGCCCTGGGCAAACCGCTTGGGCGGTTCGGCGACAGCGCGAAAAAGAAAAAACGCGCGCCGCAGGGCAAAACACAAACTGCGCAGACGCAAACCGCAAAAACACAGAATGCAAACCTTTCCGACAAAGGAAAAAAGGAGGCGCCGCAGAGCCGAAACGCGCGCGGCGGCGCGCCCGCAAAGAAAACGGGCAAAAAGCGCTGAAGCAAGCGCAAAACCAAGACGCGCAAAACATGAGGCAAAACAAAAAGCTGCTCACGCACAGCGGTGCGGCGGGCGGCTTTTTCGCGAAAAAAATAAGGGAGCAGGCAGACGGAAAATGGACGAGATGAAAAAAGGAGGGCAAAAAAAGGTAAGTGTTACCGAGCAGCTCGGCAGCGGGCGGATTTTTCCCCTGATTCTGCGGCTGGCTTTGCCGGCGGTCACGGCACAGCTGATCACATTTTTATATAATATTGTGGATCGCATGTACGTCGCGAAAATTGAAGCCGTCGGCATGGATGCGCTTGCTGCGCTCGGCATTGTGCTGCCCATTACGCTGATCATCCAGGCGTTTGCAAATCTCATCGGGCTCGGCGGCGCGCCGCGCGCCGGTATTAAAATGGGAGAGGGAAAAACCGCAGAGGCGGACGGCATTTTCAACACGGCGTTTTCTCTGCTTGTTTTCATCGGTATTGTGATCGGGGCGGTTTGCTTTGCGCTGGCAAGGCAGATCGTGCTTGTGTTCGGCTGCCCGCAAAGCGCGGTGGAATATGCCGTTTCCTATCTGAGAATTTATGCCTGCGGCACGCTGTTTGTGATGCTTGCGCAGGGGCTGAACCCGTTTATTCTGACGCAGGGCTATTCGCTTGTGGCAATGGGTTCCGTGCTGCTCGGCGCGGTGATCAATCTTGTGCTCGACCCTGTTTTTATTTTTACGCTGGGCATGGGGGTGAGCGGCTCCAGCCTTGCAACGGTTCTTTCCCAGGGCTGCTCTTTCCTTTGTGTGCTCTGCTTTTTCTTTTCGAAAAAAAGCCTGTTTCACCTTCGCCTGCGCCATCTTTTGCCAAAAGCGAGGTATGTCCGCGCGATTCTTTCGCTCGGCTTTACACCCTTTGTGATGACGATCACGGAATGCGCGATTCAGGTGGTGTTCAATATCTGCCTCAACCGCGCGAGCGGCGGGAACCGCGACTATACGGCGGCGCTGACGGTGATGCTCAGCGCATTGCAGCTTATTTCTCTGCCGCTTAACGGGCTCGGAAACGGCGTGCAGCCGTTTATCAGCTACAACTATGGCAAAGGAGACGAGGCACGCCTGAAAAAAGGGGTGCGCTATGTCACCCTTTTGGCGTTTGGTTTTTGCATTACGATGTGGTCGCTCTCCATGGCGTTTCCGCAGATGTATGCGCGCCTGTTTTCCGCAAGCGACGCGGTCAGCGCCATTGTAAAGCAATACTGCCCGCTGTTTTTGATGGGGTCGATCATGTTTTTTGTGCAAATGACGCTGCAAAATGTCAATGTGGCGCTGGGGCAGGCAAAATCCGCGCTGCTTTTGGCGGTGATGCGCAAGGTGGTGATTTTGATTCCGCTGTGCTTCCTTTTGACGCATTTGCTCGGCTATCGCGGGGTCTATCTCTCCGAGGGAATCGCCGATCTTGCGGCGGGCATCATTACCGCTGCGGTGATTTTTACCTCTTTCCCGAAAATTTTTCACAGGCGCGCGCTGCTGATGCAGCGGCAAAATCGGCAGCCGGAAGAAAAATGATGCAAAAAATGCGGAGCCTTTGCCGCTGCGGGGCTCCGCCGCACATGTTTTTTTGCCGAGAATGCGCAATTGTCGCTTTTTAGGGGTTGACAGGCTGATTTTTTTGTGGTAAGATAATTTGGCTGAAAACAGCACGGCCTGGTAGTTCAGCCGGTTAGAACGCTAGCCTGTCACGCTAGAGGTCATGGGTTCGAGCCCCATTCAGGTCGCCATATGCTGCTATGGCTCAGTCGGTAGAGCGCATCCTTGGTAAGGATGAGGTCATCAGTTCGATTCTGATTAGCAGCTCCAGAAAAGCCCGTTTGCAAAAGCAAGCGGGCTTTTTGATTTGCCGCACGGCGGATTTGTTATTCTTTTTTCGTTTGCTGCCGCAGGGTGAAGCCGCCGAGGTTTTGAAACAGCTCCGGCAAAAAACGCACACGTTCAAGCTGAGCCTCCCAATATTCCGGCGTGAGCACAAGCCCTGCCTCCGAAAGTGCCGCAAGCCCCTCGCGGGCGCTTTTTTTCGGTGCGGCGGCTCTGCCGAATGCCTCGGCAAGGCGCACAAGGAGCAGCGCAAGATATTGAACTTTTTGCAGCATGCCGATCCAATATTCCGGAGAACGCAGATATCCGAGGGCAAACAGGCGCTGCACCGCAAGGGTGCCTTCATCCAGATAGCATTCGTTCAGATCCACGGCGCCGCGGATACCTTCGACCGTTCCCGGACCGTATTGCCAAAGCAGCATGCGCGCAGTCTGAGGCTTTTCGCCGCTCCATTTTGCAATCCAAAGCGGATAGGCAAGCTCACTCATGTCAAGCCGATGGGCGATATGATCGGGATTGGTATAAAGCCCCGCCGTATAGCCAGCCGCACCGACCGTTTCCAAGAAGGCGCGGCAGCTTGCGCTGAGCTGCGCGCGGGTCTGGCGCAGAAGGTTTTGGTTGCCGTAAACCTCACAATCCAAAAACACATGGCGCACATAGGGCTGCCAGGGGTGAATGGTATCAAGAAAAAATTTTGCCTCCGAAACGGCGCCCGCCCTGTCGGCGGCGCAGAAAAAATGGTAGAATCCGAACGGCACACCTGCCGCTGCGGCGCCGTCTGCATGGCTTTGCAGCGCGGGATCTGCAAAGGGCGCGCCCTGCCCGCCGAGGGTCGCTCCCTGCGATGCTTTGATTACGGCAAAGCGAATGCCGTCTTCGTATACTTTTTGCCAGGAAGAAACGGTCTGATAGACCGACAGATCGATGGCTTTCATCAAAATCCCCCCTTACGGGCAGTGTATGAAAAAGGGCGCGGCACCGTGCCGCATGCTTGCAATTTTGTGCGCGGTGTGCTATGATAAGGGGCAGAACGAAAAAAGGCGGTGTTTTGATGTACGACGAGCTGACGCAGGTTGATATTGATAAGATGAAAGAGGAGATTGAATATCGCAAGCTGACGCTGCGGCCGCAGCTTGGCGAAAATCTGCGTGCGGCACGGGCGCAGGGCGATCTTTCCGAGAATTACGAATACAAGGTGGCAAAGGGCGAGGTGCGCCGCAACAACAGCCGCATCACCTATCTTGAAAACATGATCAAAACCGCAAAGGTCATCAGCGCGGCGTCTGCGGCGGACGCGGTGGGACTGTTTGACCGCATCACGGTGCATCTGGAAGAAGACGATGAGGATATGAGCTTTGTTCTGACAACGACATTGCGGCAGGATTCTCTAAGCGGCTATATCAGCAAGGAATCGCCGCTTGGGAAAGCGGTGCTCGGAAAGAAAAAGGGGGAGCGGGTCACGGTGCGCGTGAATGAGAGCTATACCTATCATGCCGTGATCACGGGATTTGAAAAGGGAGAGGACGACCCCACCCTTGCAATCAGTTCCTATTGAGCAAAAAAGCAGGCACAGGCGGCGCTGCGGGGAAAACCCAGGCGCCGCTATTTTTGAATTTTCGATGAATGCTCTTGCAATGCCGCGGTAAATCGTATACAATAAGGCAAAGAGTGAATGAATACAAGGAGCTTTGTCATGGATCTTCGTTTTCCGCCGATCGCTGCGGACCGCTGCCTGCAGTTTGAACATTTTCCCACCCCGACACAATGCATGATCTACCGCAACTGGGAGCTGGTTGCGCCGCAGCGCATCGCAAAGGTGCTCGGAATTACCGAGGCGCGCGTCAATGCGCTTGCGAGCGATATGGGGCTGTCCGTGCCCGCCCGGGTGCACGGAGATTTTCTCAAAAACGGCTATGTGACGCTGATCCGCGCCAACTGGCACCTTTTGCCCTATGAGCAGCTTTGCACGCTGCTTGATATCACCCCAGCAAAGCTTTCCTATTTGCTTGCGGAGGATGATTTTTTGGACATCAAGCTCGGCTCGATCAAGCCGGATACGCCGCCGCTTGGCGATATCACCTTAAATGACGCGCAGAAAGAGCAGACAAAATGGATCAGGCGCATCACGGAGCAGACGCTTGCCGCACTGCCGCCGATCTCGGCGGAGCCGTTTGATTTCAATCCGCATTTTCATGACGGGGTGGTCGGCAAGCCCGGGAAGTGCGACCGCTTCAGCATCCGCATGTGCGCTTCCTACTGCGCGCTGTACGGCGACCCGTTTCTGGACGACGAGCTTTTGACGCATTCCTACCCGGATGCGCTTTTGGAGGCATATCGGGATCTCGGAATCAACGCGCTGTGGACGCAGGCTGTGCTGGACACGCTCACGCCGAGCCCGTTTCAGCCGCAGCTTTCCGTGGGATATGAAAAGCGCCTTGCCATGATCAATAAGCTGATTGAAAAGCTGGGGCGCTACGGCATCAAGCTCTATCTTTATCTCAACGAGCCGCGCGCGCTCGACATCAGCTTTTTCAGGGATCACCCCGAGCTGTGCGGCGCAAAGGAGCGGGGGCTCGGCGCGCTGTGCGTATGCACGGAGCCGGTGCAAAAGCGCCTGTATGACGGCGCAAAGTTCCTGGCGGAGCACACGCCGGGGCTGGGCGGATTTTTGACGATTACCTCCTCGGAAAACCTGACCAACTGCTACAGCCGCACCGACGGCACGCATACCGATTGCCCGCGCTGCGACAAGGTGCCCCCGGCGGAAATTTTCGCGCTGGTGAACCGCCTGCTCTTTGAGGGGGCGCGCGCCGCTGTGCCGGATTTCCACATGATTGCCTGGACCTGGGGCTGGCCAGGCTGGACGATCCCCGATGCGATTCACGGCATCGACAGCGCCGTTGACATCATGGGCGTGAGCGAGCAGGCGGTGAAAAAGAACATCGGCGGGGTGACCACGAGCGTGCTGGACTATTCCATCTCCGTGGAGGGGCCCGGCGAATATGCGCTTGCGACCTTTGCGCATGCAAGGCAGGAGGGACACCGCACCTTTGCCAAAATCCAGGCGAACAATTCCTGGGAAATGTCTGCGGTGCCGTATCTGCCTGTGTTTGAAAAGGTCTATCGGCATGTCAGCGCCCTGATCGAAAAGGGCAAGCCGGACGGGCTGATGCTCGGCTGGACACTGGGCGGTTACCCCACCCCGACCCTTGTGATGCTGCGCCGCCTTTATGAAAAGAGCGAAACACTGCCCTCTCTTTCGCAGCTGTATGCGGAAATGTTCCCGGGGGCGGAAACCGAGGCGCTCGGAAAGGCGTTTCATCTGTTCTCCGAGGCGTTTGACAATTTCCCCTTTGATATTGAGGTGGCATATCATGCGCCGCAGCATTATGCGCCGTCAAATCTCCTCTTTGACACCCCCACGGGCTTTACCGCGACGATGGTCGGGCAGCCGTATGATGATCTTGACAAATGGAGATCCATCTATCCCGCGCCGATTTTCATCGATCAGTTCCGCCGCGTGAGCGACGGCTGGCAAAAGGGGCTTGCCGTGCTGAAAGAGGCACTGAAGGATACCGAAATGACCCCGACGCTGCAAATGCTTTGGGACTGCGCGCTGGTTTGCGGCAACCATTTCCGCTCGACCTATCTTGAATGCCTGTTTGTGCGCGAGCGCAACGACGGTGTGTTCCGCGATGATATCGTCGCGGAGGAGGCGGAGCTTGCTCTGTCGGAGGCGGCGGTGATGGCGCACAATCCGACGATCGGCTATGAATCCTCCAATCATTATTTTTATACAAGGCAGACTTTGCTTGAAAAGGTGCTGAATTGTCGGTATCTTCTCAAAAAGCACGGATACGAATCGGTGCCGGAGCGCTTCTAAGACGCAGCGTTTGCCCATAGGATAGCTGTGGGTGATGCAAAAATGGAACAGGAGAAAAACCTGCCGCTTTGGCAGCGCGTGCAGGCGGAAATTTTGCGGTGGCGCTGCGCCGAACAGATTCCGGTGCTCTCGGTTTACACGGCGGTGCTCTTTTGCGGGACGGTGTGCGGCATTCTTTGCTGCGCGCTGCTCGGCAGCCGCGCGGACGGACAGGCGTTTTGGCAGAGCTATCGGCAAAGCCGCGCGTTTTCGCTCTATCCGAGTGCGCGCGATTATCTGCGCAGCTTTGTGGAGTGGTATTTCTTTTATGAAAAAGATATTTTGCTGCTTGCGCTGTGCGCGCTTGCGGTGCCCGGGGAATATCTGGCGGGGGCGTTTCTCTGCTATAAGGGCTTTTTGCTCGGATATTCCTGCGTGAGTCTTTGCGCCGATGCGTTTTCTCCGGCGCTCCTTGTGCTGGCGGCAGGGCGCTGCCTGCTTGCGTTTTTGCTGCTGCTGTTTTGTGAAAAGGCGGTGCTGTTTTCAAGAGGGCTGCGCGCGGCGATGCGGCATAATAAGGCGCCGGATACGGCGCAGATTGCCGCGTTTTGCGTTTGGTTTTTCGTTGTCTCAACGGCGCTTTTGCTGTTGCTTTTGGCGGCGGGCGCCGCGGCGCAATGGCTTTAGACGCAACGGGTAAAATCAGAAAGGACGAAGTAATGGCGGACAAACGAAAGAGAAAATTCAATCTGTTCAATCTTGCAAAGGACGGCAAGGGCGTGCGGAAAGAGGATGTGATCAAAGAATTAAACTTTGTCAATTTCTTCAAGCTGTATTTTCGCCGCTTCGGACAGATTTTCTGGGTCAATTTATTTATGGTGTTCGGAAATTTTCCGATCTGGTTCGGCCTGCTCGGCGTCAGCGGCAATGTGGGGTTGGAGAGCCGGCTGCATGTAAATGTGCTGTATCCCGTTCTGCGCGCGGCAATGACCGGAGGGCTCACTCCCGTGACCGCGGCGCTGAACGGCGCGATTGGGCAGCGGCAGGTCAACTATATCTTAACCACGCCCGCCTATGTGCTCATCGGGCTTTCCGCGCTGACGATCTTTACCTTCGGTATTGTCAACTGCTCCTGCGCCTATGTGCTGCGCAATATGGTCAAGGGAGATCCGCTGTTTTTGCCGCAGGACTTTTTCTATGCCATCCGGCGCAACTGGAAGCAGGCGCTGCCAATGGGAATTCTGGATGCGGCGATTTGCGGGCTGCTTGTATATGATGTGGTATTCTTCTACTATAATTCCACAAGCTTTCTGCGCACGGCAATGTTTTTCTTTGCGTTGGTGCTTGCGCTGATCTATTACAATATGCGCCGTTATCTGTATGTAATGATGGTGACCTTTTCGCTCTCGCTGCCAAAGCTTTTCAAAAATGCCTTTATCTTTGCGCTGATCAACTGGAAGCGCAACCTTGCGGCAACGCTCGGCACGGCGGCGGTGATTGCGCTGTGCGGCTATCTTTCCTTTGTTTTTCTGCCCATCGGAGCGGCGGCGCTGCTGTTTCTTCTGTTTTCCACCTGCGCTTTTATCGGCACATATGCGGCATGGCCGAAGATCAGGAGCGTGATGATCGACCCGTATTATCAAAAAAACGAAGAGGCGCCTGCCGATGAACGATGAGCAAATCGGTATTTTGCAGACAGAACGCCTTGTGATCCGCCCGCTGACGGAGGAAGAATTTCTCCGCGCTCTGCATGCGGAGCAGGCGGCATGCACCGCGGCGCTTGAAAACGGCGGGGAGGCGCCCCAGGCGGTATTGGCGGAGCTGTGGGGGCGTTATCGGGAAAATAAAAAGAACCGATTTTCGTTTTTTACCAACCGCCTTCTGCAAAAAAAAGACGACGGTGCCGAGGTGGGCTCCATTGCGTTTATGAGCGACCCTGAGACGGACGAGGAGGGGCTGCTGGAAATCGGATATGAAACGCTTTTGCCGTATCGCGGGCAGGGCTATGCAACGGAGGCGCTTGGAGCAATGTGCCGCGCGGGGCTTTCCCTTTGCGCCTGCCGCGGAATGATTGCGGGGGTGGAGCTTTCCAATCCTGCCTCCGCGCGCGTTTTGGAGAAATGCGGCTTTGTGTGTACCGATCGCAGCGAGCGGCTCGGCCTTGCGATTTACCGGCGCGAAAAGGACAAGAAGGAGAAGAGATGCTGAAAAAACTTTCCACCGCAAAAATCTTTCTGCTCGGCTTTTTCGCGCTGATTTTGCTCGGGACCGCATTGCTCACTTTGCCGATCAGCGCGCGCAACGGGCAGATGACCCATCCGTTTGACGCGGCGTTTACCGCCGTGAGCGCGACTTGCGTCACGGGGCTTTCCGTATTTGATACCTATACGCATTGGTCCGGCTTTGGGCAGGCGGTGATTCTTTGCCTGATCCAGATCGGCGGGCTTGGGTTTATGAGCGTGATTTCTTTGTTTACGCTTTTGTTCCGGCGGCGGCAGGGCCTGCGGGAGCGGCAGCTTTTGCAGCAGGCAAGCGGCAGCATGCGCCGCATGGATACGCGCCGCATGTTTTTGATGATCTTATGCGGCACGGCGCTGATTGAGAGCGCGGGCGCCGCGCTTTTGGTGATCCGCTTTGTGCCTCTGCTCGGCGCGGGGCAGGGAATATGGCAGGCGGTGTTTCATTCCGTTTCCGCTTTTTGTAATGCCGGATTTGACCTTTGCGGCATTTTTGCGCCGGGGCAAAGCCTCAGCTGTTTCGCGACGGACCCGCTTGTGAGTCTGACGCTGATTGCGCTGATTACCCTGGGCGGCATCGGCTATGTGGTTTGGGACGATGTGTTGCATCGGCGGCATCATCTTTCCCGCTATTCGCTGCATTCCAAAATCGTTTTATGCACAAGCGCCGTGCTTTTGTTTGGCGGAGGGGCGCTGTTTTTTGTCTCGGAGCGGCAAGGGGTGCTCGCCGGGCTTTCCCCACCTGCGGCATTGCTTGCGTCGCTGTTTCAATCGTGCACCACGCGCACGGCGGGTTTTTTCTCTGTGGACCAGGGGTCGCTTTCCTCTTTCGGGCTGTTTCTTTGCTGCATATTGATGTTCATCGGCGGCAGCCCGGGCTCCACGGCGGGCGGCGTGAAAACCGCAACGGTGTTTTTGGTATTAAGCAACGCCTTTTCCGCAGTACGCGGGCGGGACTCTTTGGTGTTGTTCCGCCGCAGAATCGAAGGGCACCAGGTGCGCCAGGCATCGGCTATTTTGCTTGTGTACCTTGCAGGGGCGCTCGGCGCCGTCGGCATTTTATCGCTGTATGAGCCGTACCCGTTGGGGCAGCTGGTTTATGAGGTGATCTCGGCGATTGCGACCGTGGGGCTCACTACCGGCATTACCACGCAGCTTTTGCCGCTTTCCCGCGCGCTTTTGATGCTTTTGATGTTTGCGGGGCGGCTCGGAGCTTTGAGCTTTTTGCTTGCTGTTGCGGAGAAAAAGAAAACGCCCGAGGCACAGCGCCCGAGCGAGAGCATTCTGATTGGATAAACGAAAAAAACGGAGTAAAGACCATGAAAAACATTTTGATTATCGGCCTTGGGCGCTTCGGGCTGCATCTGGCGCACAAAATGACGCAGCTCGGAAATGAAGTGATGATCGTCGATGCGGATGCGACGCGCGTGAATCAAAACGCGCAGGACTTTGCCGACGCACAGATCGCGGACTGTACGGATTTGGAGCTTTTGCGCTCCCTTGACATTGCAAGCTTTGATGTTTGCTTTGTTTCCGTGTTTGACGATTTTGAATCCTCGCTTGTGATTACCTCCCATTTGCACACGCTCGGCGCGCATTGCATCGTCAGCGTTGCGAAAAAGGCGGTGCAGGCGAAAATTCTGCGCAAAATCGGTGCAGACGAGGTGATTTGTCCCGAGCGGGAGATTGCCGAGAAAACGGCGGTGCGCTATAACACCGAAAACATTTTCGATTATTTCCCCCTGACGGCGGAATATTCCATTTATGAAATTGCCGTACCGCGGGACTGGATCGGCAAAACGCCGGCGGAGCTGGATGTGCGCAAGCACTTTAAAATCAACATTGTGGCACTGCGGCAGGACAACAGCATCGCGCCTCTGGAGGGGGCGGACCATGTATTCCGGGCGCAGGAGCACATGATGGTGCTGGGGCGCTCAGAGGATGTATTTCGCCTGGCAAAGGATTAAAAAGCGAAAAGGCATACGCAAAAGAACAATCAAAAAAGGCTGCAAAGCGGAGAAAACCGCCTTGCAGCCTTGCTTTTTCTTTCTCAGAGCACCTTGCCCGCGCCCACGGCGCGCACGTTCAGCACATGGCAGGCGCCTGCGCCGAATGCGCCGTCCATCAGCTTGCGGAACGCATCCACATCAGAAAGGGGAACATAGCATTGCACCGTACCCGCAAATCCGCCGCCGTGCACGCGCCATGCGCCCTTGCCGCGCAAAAAGCCCTCCGCAAGGTTGAGCGCAAGGGAAAGCCCCTGTTCGCGCACGTTTTTGGCGGTATACACATTCTGCAAATAGCAGAAGGAGGAAATGCCGGAGGCAATCACGCCGTCGAAAAAGGCGGCGAGGTCGCCTTTTTTCAGAGCCTCGCTCTGTGCGGCGACGCGATCGTTTTCCGCCAAGAAGTGCAGCGCGCGCAAAATCGCGCGGTCGCCCACGCTTTCCCGCAGCTGCGGCAGAGCCGCAATCACCTGCGCGCGGGAAATGCCGCGCAGGGTCTTTTGCCCAAAATGCTGCGCAACCGCCTTCATCTCCGCCGGGACGGAGGCATAATCCTCGTTGAGGTCGGCATGGTTGCCGCCTGTGGAGACGATGCAAAGCGCATAGCCATGCGCCGCAAGATCAAAGTCCGCTTTCTGAATTACGGGGGCTTTCGGGTCGGCAAAGTCAATGGAAACAAAGCCGCCCACGGCGCAGGCGACCTGGTCCATCAGGCCACAGGGCTTGCCGAAAAATTCATTCTCCGCAAACTGCGCGATTTTTGCAATCTCGGCGTTGTCAACGGAGCCGTCGTTATAAAGATAATTCAGAATATTGCCGACCATATCCTCAAAAGCGGCGGAGGAGGAAAGGCCGGAGCCCTTGAGCACATTTGAGGTGGTATAGGCGACAAAGCCGCCCACACGCAGCCCTGCGCGGCGAAAGCCCTCTGCCACGCCCGCAATCAGCGCGCCGGATGTGAAATAGCGCTCCGGATTCGGTACGCGCTCGGAAAGCGAGACGACATCGCGCGGGAAGCCCTCGCTTTTGATGCTGATCGTATCTGCCTCGCAGCGTGCCGCAACGGCGATAATATCAAGATCGATGGAGGCGGCGATCACGCAGCCGTGATTGTGGTCGGTGTGGTTGCCGGAAATTTCGCTGCGCCCCGCGACGGTGAACACGGAAATCTCCCGCTCGCCGTACAAAGAGGCAAATTCCGCAATGGCGGCGGCATAGCGCTCCCGCTGCGCGGGAAGCCTGTCGGTGCCGTATAATCTTGTCAGTGCCTCATCCTCTTTTCCGAGACGCACGGCGCGGAGCAGTTCGCTTGTTACCATAAGTGCAAAACTCCTTTGCTTTTTCTGCAGCCGAAGCCGCAAAGATATCAACGCTCATTATAGCAAAAAAAGCGAAGGCTTGCAAGAGTATGCGTCCCCGTTTTTCATTGTTTACAAAAAGTTTATTGACGGCGAAGCCGCTTGCGGTTATGATAAACTGAGAATGTTATGCATACGTGGCGCGGCAAATGCCGCCGACACGGACGGGGGTGGGCGGATGCTCGGATATGTAAAACCGCAGATAACTTCTCTCAGCGTTGCGCAGTATCGCTTTTATCAAAGCATTTACTGTGGGCTTTGCCACACCATGGGCAGACATACCTGCGCTTCGTCGCGTTTGTTTCTCTCGTACGATTTTGTATTTTTGGCGTTGGTGCGGCAGGCGCTGTGCGGCAAAGGCGTGGTGCTGGAGAAGCGGCGCTGCATGGCGCATCCGTTGCGCCGCCGCCCCGCGGTGCGGGAAAATGAGGCGCTGCGCTATGCAGCGTGCGCCGCTGCGGTGCTGCGGGAATATAAGCTGCGGGACGATATTGCGGATGAGCGCGGCGCGCGCCGCCTTGCCGCGCGCCTTTTACGCGCGCTTTCCCGCGGGGCATACCGCCGCGGTCGCGACGCGGTTGACACGGGGGCGGTCGAGCAGTCGCTTTTGCAGCTTGCGCGCCTGGAAAGGGAGAAAAACGGAAGCGTTGATGCGCCTGCGGATGCATTCGGGACGCTGCTTTCCGAGATTTTTTCGTTCGGGTTTGCAAAAAAAGAGGCGCTCATCGCGCGGGAGATCGGATTTGCCTGCGGGCGCTGGATCTATTTTGCGGATGCGGCGGATGACCTTGCAAAAGACGCCAAAAGCGGCGCCTACAACCCGCTGCTTTATCTTGACGGGATGCGGAGCGGGCAGACACCGACGCAGATTTTGGAAGAAAACCGCTCTGCGCTGAAAAACGCAATGCTGCAATGCTGTGAATGCATGGAGCGCGCGGCGGCACTGATCGATTACGGCGAGAGGGAAATGACAAAAGGGCTGATTGAAAATATTATTTGCCGCGGATTGCCTGCGCAGACAAACGATATTCTGTGGGGGCACGGTGGGACAGCGGCGCGGGAGGAGCTGCCCGAGGGCGGCGATATCATCGCCTTTGCCGACAAAAAATGCGGCAGGACGGATATGGCACAACATATCGAAGAAACGGAGACAAAGTAATGATGACGGACCCTTATAAGGTACTCGGCGTATCGCCGGACGCAAGCGATGAAGATATAAAAAAGGCGTATCGTGCATTGGCGCGCAAATACCATCCGGATAATTATCAGAACAGCGATCTTGCGCAGCTTGCCTCGGAAAAGATGAGGGAGATCAACGGGGCATACGATGAGATCACGCGGCGGCGCGCCGCGGGGCAACGGCCGGGCGCATCCGCAGCGGGTGCGGGGGCACGGGGCAGCGCGGCTTTTCTTAAGATTCGTCAGCTGATCAATGCCGGGCGCTATGCCGAGGCTGCTATGCTGCTGGACCGCATTCCGCCGGCGGAGCAGGATGCGCAATGGCATTTTCTCAAGGGCTGCGTGCTGATTCAGCGTGGCTGGTATTTCGATGCACAGAAGCATTTTGAAACCGCATGCTATATGGATCCGACAAACGCGGAATACCGCACGGCACTTGAAAATATTAAGAACCATTCCGAGCAGTTCGGGCGCGGCTACAACACTGCCTCCGGCAGCGGTTGTACGGGGTGCGATATCTGCCAGGGGCTGCTTTGTGCGGATTGCCTTTGCGAATGCTGTGGGGGAGATTTGATCCGCTGCTGCTGAAAAAACTGCTGATTTTGCACTTTCCCCGCAAATTTATGTGCTTGCTATTGCCTTTTTGGTGATTTTGTGATACACTTGATGAGAATTGACACACAGAAATTTTGAAAGGACCTTTTGCATTATGAAGAAATGGCTTTCTTTGGGGCTTGCCGCGCTGCTTGTTGTGTGCGGGCTTGCTTCCTGCGCAAAAAAGAATTCCGACTATTTTAATTTTAAGTATTCCGATTACCTCACCCTGGGCGAATACAAGGGCGTGACAGTTGACGCGCATGATCTTGACGATGCCGTTGACAGCGCGAAGGAATCGATTATCTCCGCTAACTCTACCACCGAAGAGGTAACGGACCGCGGCGCTCAGGATAAGGATATTCTGACGGTTTCCTACACGGTCAGCATTGACGGGGAGGAGATCGACGCACTGAAAAAGACCGATTATTCCGTGACACTTGGCACCACGGCGCTTGATTTTTCCGAGATCAAGGATATGCTCACCGGAATGACAAAGGACGAGGAAAAGACCGGAACGATCCGGATTCCGGACGATTATAAGGTGGACGGCGCCGTTGCGGACTATGCCGGAAAAGAGGCGCAGGTCAAGCTGACGCTGACCAAAATCCAGCAGAAGAACGCCCCGACGGAAGTGACCGATGAAATGGTTGCGAAATATACAAAGGACGAATACAAAACGCAGGATGAATACTATGCATATGTCCGCTCCGAGAAGAAAAAGGACCTTGCATGGAACGCCGTGATGAAGAATATCACCATCCTGAAATATCCCGAGACGGAAACAAAGTTGTATTACAACATGTATCTCAACCGCATTGCAAATTCCATTTCCTCCTCCGGCATGACCATGGCAAGCTATGCAAGCATGCTCGGCTATGATTCCCTGGATAAATTCTTGGAGGAATATCTCACGCCCATGGCTGCCAACACGGCGATGCAGCAGCTCGCGGCGCTTGCCATTTACGAAAAAGAAAATCTCTCCTATACAGATGAGGCATACAGCGAAATGGCTGACCAGTTTGCAGAGCAGAACAGCATGGAAAACGGCGAGAGCTATGTCAAGCAATACGGCGATACGGATATTGTTTTGCAGCTTAAGAGCAATGCCGTGTACACCTTTGTCGCCGACAATGCCGTAGAGGATGCGGATCATACGCATGAAGAGGATACCTCTGCCGATACTACGGCGGAAAGCTCCGCCGAAACCACGGCGGATACCGCAGCCGGTACTGCGGAAGAATCCTCAGCCGACTGAGGCAAAAATAATGATTAAAAATCCGTCTGCCCCTGCGGCGGACGGATTTTTTGACAAGGAGAAAGCATGCAGCAAACAACACAAACGGCAGGATACGGCGGCGGCGCGCTTGCCTATCTCGGAGATGCGGTTTTCGAGGTATTGGTGCGCGAACGGCTCGTCAAAAGCGGCGTGAGCGACCCGGGCAAGCTGAATGCCATGGCGCTTTCCTATGTGCGCGCCACGGCGCAGAGCGCGGGGCTTGAGCGGCTGCTCCCGCATTTGAGTGCGCAGGAGGAGGCGGATTTCCGCCGCGGCAGAAACGGTGCGGGCGCGCACCCCAAAAGTGCAACGGCACTGGAATATCGCCGCGCAACGGGGCTTGAGGCGCTGTTCGGTGCGCTGTATCTGCGCGGGGAGGCAGAGCGGGCAAAGGAGCTGTTTTTGCTGTATGCCGAGGGCGTGGAGGCAAAGGAGGCGGAGCATGCCTAAAACAACCATGCGAAAAACAAAAAAGCTGGCAATTTGCGCGGTGTTTGCCGCGTGCAGCGTGGTGCTTTTGTTTGCCGCAGCCGTATTTGATGTTCTGGATTTGACGATCGTCGCCGTTTGCTCGCTGCTTGTGGTGGTTGTGCATATTGAGATCGGCGGAGGATACGACTGGCTTTTGTACGGCGCGGTAACGGTGCTTGCGGCGCTGCTTTTGCCGAGCAAAATGCCCGCGCTTTTATACGGTGTGTTCGGCGGCGTTTATCCGATTGCAAAGGCATATTTTGAGCGGCTGCCGCGCCCTTTTGCATGGCTTTTGAAATTTGCTTCGTTCAATGCCGCGTTTGTTTTGTGCATGCTGGTTGCGCGGTATCTGCTTTTTCCGGGGGTGGATGATTATAAGTTCACCGTGCCCGTTGTGCTGCTCGGAAACGCTGCGTTTTTCTGCTATGACTATGCAACAACTTGCCTGATTCGCCTGTATGTGATGAAGCTGCGCCGCCAATTCCGCCTGGATCGGTTTTTCCGATAAGGCGCGCTCACACGGCAAAACAAAAAAGGGACAGCCACGACGCGGCTGTCTCTTCTTTTTTGCGGAGAAAACGGGGAGGCAAGTTTATTTTTGCTTTTTTTGCGCAGTATGCTTCCCCTTTGGCTTTTTGGCGCGGGGAAGCGCCTCTTTTTGCTGCGTTGCGCGCAGCGCCTCCAGCTCGTTGAAAAAGGTTTCGAGGTCCTTAAATTCGCGGTGTACCGAGGCAAAGCGGACATATGCCACGGCATTCAGCTTTTTCAGCTTGTCCATCACGAGCACGCCGATGCGGCGCGTGGAATACTCTGTTTCAAGCGAATTTTGCAGCTCCGCTTCCACTTCGTCCACCAGCTGCTCCAGCTGCTCGCGGCTGACATTCAGCTTATCGCAGGATTTGAGCAGGCCGCCGAGAATTTTGTTGCGGTCGAAGATTTGCTTGGAGCCGTCTTTTTTTACCACCATCATCGGAATGGTGTCCACAATTTCATAGGTTGTGAACCGCCGCTGACAGGAAAGGCACTCTCTGCGCCGCCGAATCGAGGCATATTCGTCGGTCGGGCGCGAATCGATGACCTTGCTTTCGTGATAACCGCAATGCGGGCATTTCATAAAGAATACCGCCTTTCAAGTATAAACTTAGGTGCCGAGGAAGAAACAGCGGGCATCGACCCCCGCCATGTGTCGCGCGGCATCGATTGCCGCCTCCTGCGCGCTCTGGCCGGAGCGGCAGCGCAGCAGCGCCGCGCGGTTTTGCGGCACGGTGATCACAATACGGGTCTGCTCCTGCTCGCTCGCCACGGAAAAGCCCCAGCCGCGGGCACGGCAAAGCCGCACGCCCAAAGAAAACCGCAGCGCAAGATGGTTGTGCTCGCCGCGCGCCTGCGGGCGCGGATGGCACAGCTCAAGATGGCTCGGAATCGGCGGCTCGCCGCTGTATTCCACCTCAATGACGCATTGCTCTTCCTGATTGGAAAGCGTCAGGAAAACCTGCCGGTGATCGGCGCACAGAAAACTCCAATACAGCACCGGCATCATCAGATTGACAAGGTCGCAGCTGTCCAGCACCGCAAGATAATCGCTCTCTTTGCCCGGGCGAATGACGCGCAGATCAAAGGGGCGCTCCTCTGCGGGGTCGATATAGCGGTTCATTTCCTGCGTGATCACGCGCAGAATGAGCTGCAGATTCACGGCGCTTTCATGCGGCTGCTCATCGCTTTGCAGGCGATTATAAAGGGCGATTGCCCGCTGCGCGTATTGCGCGCCGGCACAGTTGCGCGTCATCACCGCAAGCGCGTCGCGCGCCGCGGCATCCGTGACAATGCCGCCCAGGGTCTGCGTTGCGCTCTGAATCACGGTGAGATTTTGCGAAAGGTCGTTTTCAACGGCATTGACAAGCCGCGCCGTGCTGTTTTGCAGCAGCTGCCGCTGTGAGACGAACTGCAGAAGAACTCTGCGCAGCTTCGGCGCCTCTTCATAGGAAAAGGCGCAGGCGGTATAGTATTCGGAGCCGGTCCGAAACGAAAGAACCTGCGCGCCGCCGCGTAGGCGCAGCTGCTCAAACAGCGGGGCGGATTCGCGCCGCAGATACGGCAGAATGCTTTCCGAACGCTTGAATTCCAGCTGCCCGACCGCGGCATCGTTGCGGAAGAGAATGGTGCCCGCACTGTTTGTGATGACCACGGGAACGGGATTGTCCTGCAAAAGCAGCTGTTCGGGGCTGAGGCTTTCGTCTTTCGGCTTTCTCATGTGCTGTCCTCCGGAAAACGGGTGATAATTTCCGTTTGTTCCCAATTATCGTTACTTTATTGTAGCATATTTTGACGCAAAAAGCAAGTTTTTTAAAAAGATTGTATCAAAGCGCGCGGTTGTTGTCGAATTATGCTGTCTTTGGACGAAAAAGCGGTGCAAATTCGGCAGGAATGACAAATAATTGACAAATTCAAAAAAGTTTACAATTCCCTCTTGCAACTTTCCCGGAACTTGTGTAAAATAGTATACGTGGTTCTTTGGATTTGAAACAAATAACCAAAAAACTGTTTGGGAGGAACAAAGAAATGTCTGTTAAAGTAGCTATCAATGGTTTCGGCCGCATCGGTCGCCTTGCTTTCCGTCAGATGTTCGGTGCTGAGGGATATGAGGTTGTTGCAATCAACGACCTGACCAGCCCCGCAATGCTTGCACACCTGCTGAAGTACGATACCGCACAGGGCGGTTACTGCGGCAAGATCGGCGAAAACCTGCACACTGTCAGCGCAACGGAGGATTCCATCATCGTTGACGGCAAGGAAATTAAAATTTATGCCTGCAAGGACGCAAGAGAGTGCCCGTGGGGCAAGCTTGATGTCGATGTCGTTCTGGAGTGCACCGGCTTCTACTGCTCCAAGGAAAAGAGCATGGCGCATATCGAAGCAGGCGCAAAGAAGGTCGTTATCTCCGCTCCGGCAGGAAATGATCTGAAGACGATCGTTTTCTCCGTCAACGAAAACACCCTCACCGCAGACGATAAGATCATCTCCGCCGCATCCTGCACCACCAACTGCCTCGCTCCGATGGCAAACACGCTGAATAAGACCTATCCGATCGTTTCCGGTATCATGACCACCGTGCATGCATACACCGGCGACCAGATGATCCTCGACGGCCCGCACCGCAAGGGCGATCTGCGCCGTGCAAGAGCAGGCGCACAGAATATCGTTCCGAACTCCACCGGTGCCGCAAAGGCAATCGGCCTTGTTATCCCCGAGCTTAACGGCAAGCTGATCGGCTCCGCACAGCGCGTTCCCGTATGCACCGGCTCCACCACGATTCTCGTGGCTGTCGTCAAGGGCAAGGATGTGACAAAGGAATCCATCAATGCCGCAATGAAGGCTGCCGCTAACCAGAGCTACGGCTACAACGAAGAGCCCATCGTTTCCTCCGATGTCGTCGGTATGCGTTACGGCTCCCTGTTCGATGCAACGCAGACCATGGTGACCAAGATCGATGAGGACACCTATCAGGTGCAGGTCGTTTCCTGGTACGACAACGAAAACTCTTACACCAGCCAGATGGTTCGCACCATCAAGTATTTCGCAGAGCTGAACTGAGCAAACCGAAACACAAACAAAAGAGCCGCTGCCCGCGCCGGGCGACGGCTCTTTTTTTATCGTGCCTTGCATGTTTGAAAAGGCGGTTTTTTATGAAATGCGCTGTTCGGCAAAAAAATCCCGCAGCACGGCATGAACCGCTTCGACCTCCGCAAGATCGCCCCGCAGACTCACACGATGATATGCAGCGGCGCTGAGAAACAGAATATGAGGAGGCCTTGCAGGAGGAACATGCTCCGAAAAGATTTCTTCAAAATGGGAACGGTTTGTATTGCTGATGACGATAAAATGTTTTTCGGCGGCAAGATAGCGCTCGGTGCGTTCTGTGCCGATGCCGAACCAGCCGCATCCGCGTTCGCAAAAGCGAAAGAAGTTTGAACAGGGCCAATCACAGTAGTTCGGTACGATAAAACAGGCGCCCTGTGCCGTGATTGCTTCGTACAGCGCGGTGATTGCGGGTGCATCCGGCAGAGGGCAGGCGCCGTCTTTTTGAAAGCAATCGGTTTGACAAGCCCCGCACCCCTGTGTAAAGAGCTCTGAGACATTGACAACCTGTCCGCCGAGCATTTGCGAGCAAAGGGCGGCTACAGACCCGCAGTTTCCGGCGGGGCGGTCACTGAAATTCAAAAAAAGCATGTGATTTGTTTCCTCGTTTTTTCATACTCACCTGCTTACAGTATAGCATTTTTTGCAAACCGGTGCAAGGGGATACGCTGCAGCGGCGGAATGCGAAAAAAAGGCTTGCATTTACGGCGGGAAAATGCTATAATTCTATATTGGGTATCGGTTTGTGAAAACGCTGCTTTTGCAAAAGATTTTCAATTCGTTCTTGCCCTTGCAATGAACGGGTCAAAAAGAGGCGGTACAATTTTGATACCGATTTCAAAAGTATCATGTGAAAAGGAAGGATGAAAATTATGCTGGTATCTGCAAAGGACATGCTGACCAAGGCAAAGGCAGGGCATTATGCCGTCGGTCATTTCAACATCAACAACCTGGAGTGGGCAAAGGCAATTCTGCTGACCGCGCAGGAAATGAATTCCCCCGTGATTCTCGGCGTTTCCGAGGGAGCAGGCAAATATATGTGCGGCTTCAAAACTGTCGCCGATATGGTGAAGGCGATGGTGGAGTCTCTCGGCATCACCGTCCCGGTGGCGCTGCACCTGGACCACGGCACCTACGAGGGCTGCCTTGCCTGCATCGACGCGGGATTTTCCTCCATCATGTTTGACGGCTCTCATTATCCCATTGAAGAGAACATTGAAAAAACGCGCGAGCTGGTTCGCATTACCCGCGAAAAGGGCATGTCCCTTGAGGCTGAGGTTGGCGCCATCGGCGGCGAAGAGGACGGCGTTGTGGGCATGGGCGAATGCGCAGACCCCGATGAATGCAAGATGATCGCGGATCTCGGCGTGACGATGCTGGCTGCCGGCATCGGCAATATTCACGGCAAATACCCCGCGAACTGGAAGGGCCTTTCCTTTGAAACTCTGGCGGCTGTTCAGGAAAAGACGGGCACTATGCCCCTGGTTCTGCACGGCGGCACGGGCATTCCCGAGGATATGATCAAAAAGGCGATTGACCTGGGCGTTTCCAAGATCAATGTCAACACCGAGTGCCAGCTGGCATTTGCCGCTGCAACCCGCAAGTATATTGAAGCAGGCAAGGATTTGGAGGGCAAAGGCTTTGACCCCAGAAAGCTGCTCGCTCCCGGCGTGGAAGCCATTAAGGAAACCGTGCGCGAGAAGATTACGCTCTTCGGCAGCGCAAACAAGGCATAATCGGCAAAAAGCTTTTTTGACAGAGACGACACCGCGACAGGAGGCGGACAAAGATGGGCAAAATCATTGCATTTACCAACCAAAAGGGGGGCGTCGGCAAGACGACCTCTGCGGTGAATATTGCCGCCTCCGTCGGGGTGCTCGGAAAACGGGTTTTGATGGTGGATTGCGACCCGCAGGGCAACACGACCAGCGGCTTCGGAATTTTGAAAAAGAGCCTCGGAAATACGGTGTATGATGCGCTCATTCACCGCTGCCCGCTGCAAAACGCCATTTATAAGACCGAGTTTGAAAATGTTTGGATTTCTCCCGCAAATATTTCCCTGGCAGGCGCGGAATTCGAGCTTGTCAACGCCGAGGAGCGCGAAGCGCGGCTGAAAGAGGCGCTTTGCCCCGTGCGTGACCAGTTTGATTATATTTTTATCGACTGCCCGCCTTCGCTCGGCATTCTGACGATGAATGCGCTGTGTGCGGCGGACGGGGTGCTTGTGCCGCTGCAATGCGAATATTATTCCCTGGAGGGGCTCAGCCAGCTGATGATGACCATCAAGCGTATCCGCTCGCTGTACAATCCGGAGCTGTATCTTGTCGGTATTTTGATCACGATGTATAACGGGCGGCTGAACCATTCGCAGTCCGTTCTGGATGAGATCAAGCGCTATTACAAGGACAAGCTTTTCGCAACGCCCATTGCGCGCAATGTCAAGCTCAGCGAAGCGCCGAGCTTCGGCATGCCGGTGTATTATTACGACCGCCATTCCAAAGGGGCGGAGCTGTATCTGCGCGTGGCGCAGGAGCTGATCGAACGCATTTGAGAGGGAGAGAGACAAAATGGCAAAAAAATCGACACTGGGCAGAGGCCTGGATGCGGTTTTCCTGGAGAATGAGACAGAACCGTCCGCTTCCGTGACGCTTCTGCCGCTTTCCCGCATGGAACCCAACCCCATGCAGCCGCGGCGCGACTTTGATGAAGAGGCGCTTGCAGCTCTTTCGGATTCCATTCGGGAAAACGGAATCATTCAGCCCATCGCCGTGCGCGCGGTGCGCCCGGGGGATGAGCAGTATCAAATCGTTGCAGGAGAGCGGCGCTGGCGTGCGGCACGCATGGCAGGGCTTGCGGAGGCGCCTGTGGTGATTTTGGAGCTGGACGATGAAAAGACGGCGCTTTTGGCGCTGGTTGAGAATTTACAGAGAGAGGACCTCGGGCCGGTGGAAGAGGCGAGAGCCTATGCGGAGCTTGCGCAGCGGTTTTCCCTCACGCAGGAGCAGATCGCAAAGCGCATCGGAAAGAGCCGCAGCGCCGTTGCCAATGCCCTGCGGCTTTTGGAGCTGCCGCAGGAGATTTTGCCCCTGGTTGAAAAGGGAGGCATCAGCGCGGGACATGCACGCGCCATTCTTTCCTGCGAAAACGAGGAAGACAAAAAGACGCTTGCCGCAATGATCACGGAGCTTTCTCTTTCCGTGCGCGCCGCCGAAAGCGCCGCAAAAACGCTGAACAAAAAGCGCCGCGCGGCAAATGCCGAGGCGGAAAAAAGCCCCGAGCAAAAGCGCGATGAGCAGATGCGGCGCACCTATTTGCGCGATGTGGAGCAAAGGGCGGGCAAGGCGCTTGCGCGGCAGGTGCATATCGTAAACGACGGAAAAAAGCGCATTGAGCTGTATTTTTCGGACAACGACGATTTGGAGGCGCTTCTTGAGAGTCTCTGCGGCAAAGACTTTTTTAACGACTGAAAAGAGGAGAAACACAATGCTGGATATCAAATATATTAAGGAAAAGCCGGATGAGGTCATTGCGCGGCTTGCCAAAAAGGGCAAGGATGCCAAAGAAGACATTGCCGCGATTCTGCGCCTGGACGAGCAGCGCCGCGCGCTGATTGCAAAGGGGCAGGCGCTCAAAACCGAGCAAAACGCGGCAAACAAGCTGATTCCGCAATACAAAAAAGAGGGGAAGGACCTGGCGCCGATTTTTGCACAGCAGAAAAAGCTCGGGCAGGCGGCAAAGCAGGTTGATGAAGAACTTGCGCAGGTGCAGACGCAGTTTGATTCGTTCATGCTCGGGCTGCCCAATCTCCCCGATGAGGATCTTCTGCCGGGCGGCAAGGAAAACAATCAGCCGCTGCGCTATTTCGGCGAGCCGCATAAATTTGATTTTGAGCCGAAAAATCATGTGGATCTTTGCACCGATCTCGGCCTGATCGATTATAAGCGCGGGGCAAAGCTTTCCGGCGCGGGCTTTTGGGTCTATCGCGGCATGGGGGCGCGGCTGGAATGGGCGCTGCTCAACTATTTTATCGATACGCACCTGTCCAACGGCTTTGAGCTGGTTTTGGTGCCGCATATGCTCGGATACGAATGCGGGCTGACGGCGGGGCAGTTTCCCAAATTTAAGGACGAGGTGTATTGGCTTGAAACCGCGGAGGACGACCGCCGCCGCTTCATGCTGCCTACCGCCGAAACGGCGCTTGTCTCGCTGCACCGCGATGAAATTCTGACCGAGGCAGAGCTGCCGAAGAAATATATCTCCTATACGCCGTGCTTTCGCAGAGAGGCGGGCTCCTATCGCTCCGATGAGCGCGGTATGGTGCGCGGGCACCAGTTCAATAAGGTTGAAATGGTGCAGTATACTTTGCCCGAAAAGTCCGACGAGGCATTTGAGGAGCTGGTTGCCAATGCGGAAAATCTGGTCAAGGGGCTTGGCTTCCATTTCCGCACGGTGAAGCTTGCCGCGGAGGATTGCTCCGCTTCCATGGCGCGCACCTATGATATTGAAATCCAAATTCCTTCCATGAACGGATATAAGGAGGTTTCCTCCGTTTCCAATGCGCGCGACTATCAGGCGCGCCGCGGCAAGATGCGCGTCAGGCGCGAAGACGGCACGATCGAATATGTGCACACGCTCAACGGTTCCGGCCTTGCAACCTCCCGCATTTTGCCGGCTTTGGTTGAGCAAAATCAGAACCGCGACGGCAGTGTTACCGTGCCGGAGGTTCTGCGCCGCTATGTCGGCACCGACATCATTCGCAAATAACACCTCGGGAAAAACAGAAAAGAGGAGTTTTTGCAAAAGCCTATGGAATTTACCGTGAAAGAAGCGCTGGCGGAATTTTTCGCTGCGCGCAACGATACGATCTGTTATATCATCGTATGCTTCGGCATCGGCGCTGTTTTGGCTGCCGTTTGCGCAATGATTGAAAAAAACGGAGTGGGGCGCCTTGTGCGCGGCCTTTTGGAGCGGGGGGCGCAAAGCCCTTTGGAGGCGGTGAGCCTGAATGAGCTGGGGCTCGGCAAAAGTCCTGCCTGCCGTTTTGCGCTGCGGAAAAACAGCCCGCTTTGGTATTTGATTTCATGCGATGTCAAAACGGCAAAAAAGGCGGAACGCCTGCTTTACATCCCGCCGCAGAACACGGAGCGCGCAAAAACGGCATACCGCAAAAAGGGCAACAGCCCGTGGATGCTTGCGCTCTGCCTTGTGCTGATCGCTCTGTGCGTATTTTTGCTGCTGCTTGCAGAACCGCATCTGAAGGAATTTGCAAAGGGCGTTTTTGAAAAATTCGGAGCACGCTGAACATCAAAGGCGTTATCGAAAGGAGAAACGGGGATATGACCTACGAATATGACCCCAACCGAAAGCCGACGCGGCGCCGCAAGCGCATGAGCACGGGCAATATTATTCTCATCACCGTGGGTGCCGCCGCTTTATGCGTGGTTTTGGTGTTTGCCTTCTTCCATTATGGGCTGGGGCTGACCTATGTCAAGATCAATACGCAGATCGGCGGGTATGTCAAATTTTTCGGATATGTCGATTCCGATAACAAGCCCTCAAAGGGCGATTTGTTCTATTCCGACGGCACGACCGCTAAGGTTGATATGTCCAAAAACGAGGTGACCTTCTCGGACGGCGCGGTGTATACCGGCGCGCTTTCCGCTGCGCTGCGCATGGAGGGCGAGGGCACGCTCAAATGTGCCAACGGCGACAGCTATGTCGGCACCTTTAAGGACGGTTTGTTCTCCGGAGAGGGGACTTATACTTATGCGGGGGGCGACACCTATCAGGGCTCGTTTTCGGAGGGGAAAAAGCAGGGCGCCGGTAAAATTACCTGGGCGGACGGCTCTTCCTACGAGGGCAATTTCGAGGCGGATAAAAAAAGCGGAGAGGGAACCTATCTTTGGGCGGACGGCTCTTCTTATGTCGGCAATTTTGAAAATGACCTGAAAAACGGGCATGGGGTTTATAAATATGCCCGCAAGGATACCGACACGGAGCAGGTTGTTTATGATATTTACGACGGAAATTTTGTGGACGATGCCCGCGAAGGCCAGGGAAAATACACCTGGGCAAACGGGGATGAATATGAGGGCGAATTCAAGGACAACGCAATGAACGGGCAGGGCACCTATCATTTTGCGAGCGGCCGCGTTTATACGGGCGAGTTCAAGGATAACGCCATTGTGACAACGGACGAATAAAAGACGGCTCCCGGGGATGTAAAAGCGCTTCGCGTTTTTACATCCCTTTTTTGCGCTTTGCGGTTCTTTTTGCGCTCTTTTTGAACCACTCGGCGCCGTTTTTCGACCTCTTGGCGCAAACCTCTTGCAAATGCGGGCGCGCTTTGGTATAGTATAGTCACAAAGAAAACGGAGGAAACGGACATGCAGTTTCGGATCGAAATCGACCCAAACGCGCAGGAGGAGCTCATTCTGCGGGTGCGGGAAATGGACGAGCGCGCCATGCAGCTGCAACGGCTGGCGGCGGACCTGCTCGGCGATAAAACGCAGATGAAGCTGCGCATGGGCGACACGGAATATTATGTTGCTCTTTCCGGAATTCTGTTTTTCGAAAGCGGGGAACACCGCACCCTGGTGCACACCGCAAAAGACATTTATGAGACGGAGCAAAGGCTGTATCTTTTGGAGCAGGTGCTGCCGCAAAGCTTCGTGCGCTGCTCCCGCAGCTGTATTCTCAATGCCCGCGCGGTCAGCTCCGTGACAAAGCAGCTCACCGGCGGCGCGGAGATCACCTTTGCGGGCAGCGCCAAACGCGCCTTCGCCTCACGTATGTATTACAAAAGCATGATGGAGCGGATCGACGGGATCCGCCTTTGAGAAAAGAGGAAACGATATGAAACTGAGATGGTTTTTCGGCAGAAAGAAAGAGCAGGCTTCGCCCGAATATGAGACGGGACGGCAGCAGCTGTATCCCGGCATCAAATATCATGTGCTGACGCATGAAATCGATAAAGTTCGGTATTAAAGCCGATGCGAAAAAGAAAGAGAGGAACTTAGCAATGAAAAAATCCGTAAGAAATGCGATTGCCCTGATTGTGATCGCTGTGCTCATTCTGGCGGCTGCCGTGGCGGGAGGCCTTGGCTATCTCAGCTTCGGCGGCGTTGCCGCCTGGCGTCTGATTTTGGGCGGTTTATGCCTGGCGTGGCTTGTATTTGCCCTGTGCCGCCTTGAATTTGAAAACATTTTTTTGCCGATTGCGTTTTTGTTTTTGCTGTTCGAAAAATGGATTGCTTTGTGGATCGGCGCGCCATCGGAAACAATTTTGCCGACCTGGCTTTTGATTGTCTGCGCCGTGATGCTGACAATCGGATTCGGCATTTTGCGCCGCCGCATTCTCCCCGGCAAGAAGAAGAGAATCTCCTTTGAGATAGGCGGCGAGGAAACCGACCGCAAAGAGAAAGAAGCGGACGACAAATGCGGAAAGATCGGCGGAAACACGACAAAATACATCGATTGCAGCTGTTTTGAAAACGAAAGCGTGGAAAACGATATGGGAGCCTGCGCGGTTCATTTCACCAATACCGAGGCGTATCGGGGCGGCGGAGTGCTCGCTGTGGACAATAACCTCGGCTCCATGGTGATTCATGTACCCGCCCGGTGGCGGCTTGTGACCGATGTGGACAACACCCTTGGCAGCGTTGCCGAGGCAAAATCGGAGGGTGTTGCGCCGGATGCGCCCCTTTTGACGATTCACGGGGAGAACAATCTCGGTTCCTTGCAGATTAAGCGCGTATAAACAACGAAAAAAGTGCAGGCGGGGGGAATCCATGCGGGTTTCCCCCGTTATTTTTTGTGCAAAGGGCTTTTCAAATGCGCGAATATGTTGTATAATAAGGTATAAATGGGTTTTTGCGCCCTTTGAAAACAAGCGGGCAGCGCACCCGTGAGAAAGGATACGATTCCACGATGAAAAACACCTGTCAGATCTCGATTGCCGGCGTGACGCTGAGTGTGAACACGGAATATGATGCCGCCTATGTCGGCGCCCTGGCAGACCGCGTGAACCAAACGCTGGCAGCCCTCTTGCACGATGCCCCCGGCTGCACGAAAATTCAGGCGGCGCTGCTGTGCCTTTTGGATCAGTTTGATCAGCGCGAGAAGGCTGCGGCAGAGCTGAGCGCACTGCACAAGCAGCTTGAGACGGACAAGCTGGACCTTGAGATTCTTCGCATCGAAAACGAAAAGCTTTCGGGCAAAAAAGGAAAATAATGCAGCAGGAAGAGAGCCGCTGCACCGCGGCGAAGAGGGAACAGCCCCCGCTGCCCGAGCTGCTCAGCCCCGCGGGCACGCCGCAGGCGCTGGACGCGGCGATTGCCGCTGGGGCGGATGCCGTATATTTCGGCGCAGGGCAGTTCAATGCGCGCATGTTTGCCGGGAACTTTGAGGGAGAGCTTTTGCGCGAGGCGATTGCAAAATGCCGCGCCTTTGGAGTGAAAAGCAATCTCACACTTAATACCCTTGCGCCCCAGCAGACGCTTTCCGAGCAGCTTGCCCTGGCAGAGCAGCTGCTTTTTTGGGGGGCGGATGCGCTGATCGTCGCAGATGTAGGAGTTGCGGCTGCCATTCACCGCGCCTTCCCGCAGGCGGTGCTGCACGCCAGCACGCAATGCGGCGGACACAGCACGCTGTGTGCCGAGGAGCTGCGCCGCTTCGGGTTTTCCCGCATGGTTGCGGCGCGCGAGGTGCCTATGCAGGCGCTGCAAACGCTTTGCCGGGAAAGCCCGCTGGAGACGGAGGTTTTTGTGCACGGCGCGCTTTGCGTGTGCCGCTCGGGCAGCTGCCTTTTCAGCGCTATGGTCGGCGGGCGCAGCGGAAACCGCGGTGCGTGCGCGCAGCCCTGCCGCCTGCCCTGCCGAGTGGACGGCGGGCGCGATGAATATGCGCTTTCCCTGAAGGATCTGTGCCTTGCGGGGCAGATGGAGGCGCTTTGCTCTATGGGGATAGCCTCTTTGAAAATTGAAGGGCGGATGAAGAGCGCGGAGTATGTTTACGGTGTGACAAAGCTGTATCGCACACTCCTTGATGAGAGAAGAAATGCCACAGCGCAGGAGCTTTTGGCGCTGGAGGCGCTTTTTTCCCGCAGCGGGTTTACCGACGCCTATTTCACGGGCAAAAGCCTATGCAGCATGGGCGGCGTGCGCACGGAGGAGAATAAGGAGAGCACGCGCCGCGCAGAGTCGGAGCTTGCAAAAGAGCTGCAGGCGCCGCACTTGCCCGTGCAGTGCAAAGCAAAGCTTGCCGCGGGAGAAGCGGCGCAAATGATATTGCAATGCGGCACGGAGACAGTCGCCGCCGCGGGGCAGGCGCCCTCTGCCGCGCGCAGCGCGGCGCTGACCGAGGCGGCCGTGCGGGAAAAGCTGACCGCTTTCGGCGGAACATGGTTTTTCCCGCAAAAAGCGGAGATTGCCCTGCAAAACGATATTTTCCTGCCTGCGGGGGCACTGGGTGCCCTGCGCCGCGCAGCGCAGCAGGCGCTGCAGGAAAGGCTGACGCAATATACGCCGTGCGAAAAGGAGGCGCCGCTTGTCCCGTTTTCCGTGCAAAGCGGCGATGCGTCACAAAAAGAGGAAGTCCATGAAACCGTGCGGGCGGTATACGCCGGCGGGTTGTCGGAAAAAAAGAGGGCGGGTGCACACGTTTTCGCCGCATTTCAAAATGCAGCGCAGGTCCCGCAGGAGCACGGTGCAATCGATGTCTTGTTTTTGCCGCTTGCGGCATATGCGGACGGCTCTGCCGAACGCGTCGGCGCGCGCGGGGTGATTTTGCCGCCTGTGAGTTACGACACCGAGCTTGCCGGGGTGCGGGCGCAGATTCGGATTGCCGTGCGGGCGGGGGCAAGGGAGGCGCTTGTGACAAGCCTTTGCGCGCTTGCGCTTTGCCGCGAGGCGGGGCTTGTGCCGCACGGATCGCTTTTGCTCGACATAGAAAACAGCGGAGCGCTTGCGGCATACGGCATGGCAGGGCTTTGCACGGCGGCGCTCTCTCCCGAGCTGACGGAGCGGGAATTTGCCGCTGTGAAGCATGAAATTCCGAAGGGCGTTTTGCTGTACGGCGCGGTGCCGCTGATGCTGCTGGAGCGCTGCCTGATGCGCAAGGCAGAGAATTGCAGCCGCTGCGAGAAAACGCAAAAAACGCTGTATTTAACGGATCGGCGCGGGGTGCGCTTTCCCATTGTGCGCCTTTTGCCGCACCGCAATCTTCTCTATAACAGTGTACCGACCTACCTCATCGACCGCAAAGAGGCGCTTTTGCAGGCCGGGGCGGAGGTTTTTTGGCTGAATTTTACCACCGAGAGCCGTGCGCGCTGCGCGCGCATTCTGCAGGCGCTCAAAGCCGCAGAGCCGCCGCAGCTGCTGTTCCCGGACGGGGCATATCGCCGCGCGGGGCTGCGCCGTACGGAAAAAACGGAAGCGCTGCAAAAAAAGCAGGCGCCGAAAACACGCGGGCATGCAGCTGCCGATTCCCGAAAAGGGGCGGCGCAACAAGAAAAAAGCAGAGGAAAAAGACGATGATGCAAAGCGAAGTGAAAATCAAACGGCTGCGGGAGAATGCAAAAATTCCCGCATATGCAAGCGAGGGCGCCTGCGGCATGGATCTTTGCGCCTGCCTGGACGCGCCGTGCGTGATTGCGCCGGGGGAACGCAAACGGATTCCGACGGGGCTTTCCGTTGAAATGCCGCAGGGCATGGTCTGCCTTTTGTTTGCGCGCAGCGGGCTGGCGCATCGCGCGGGTCTGACGCTTTCCAACTGCGTGGGTGTGGTGGACAGCGATTACCGCGGGGAGCTGCTTGTTGCTTTGGTGAATCTCGGAGAGCAGGCGGTGACGATTCTGCCCGGAGAACGCTTTGCGCAAATGGGCTTTTTCCCGTATTATACCGTGAAGCTTACCGAGTGCGACACCCTGACGGATACCGCCCGCGGCAGCGGGGGATTCGGATCCACGGGAACGGGAGAAAGACAGTGAGACTGATTCTGGCATCCAAATCGCCGCGGCGGCGCGAGATTTTGACCATGCTCGGCATACCGTTTGAGATCGTGAGCGCGGACGCGCCCGAGGTGATTCCGCCGGGCGCAGATGCCTGCGCCGCCGTGCAGGCGATCAGCGCGCAAAAGGCAGCTGCCGCACAGGCGCTGCTGCAAAAAAAAGAGGGAGACGACCCGCACAGGATCGTGCTCGGCGCAGATACGGTGGTCGCAATCGACGGCGGGATTCTCGGAAAGCCGCGCGACCGCGCGCATGCGGCGCAAATGCTGCGTCGGCTCAGCGGGCGGGTGCATTCGGTCTATACGGGGCTGACGCTGCTGCAGGGCGGAAAACGCTTTACCAAGGCGGAGGAAACCCGTGTGTTTTTCAGGGAACTGACCGAAGAAGAAATCGCCGCATATGTAGCAAGCGGCGAGGCGGACGATAAGGCGGGCGCCTATGCGCTGCAGGGCAAGGGCTGCGTTTTCGTGCAGCGGGCGGAGGGAGATTTTTTCAATGTCATCGGTCTGCCTGCGCAGCTGCTTTACACAATGCTGCAGCAACATTGCGGCGTATCGCTTGCCGCTTATTTTTAAAAGACGGAACGATTGAAAGATTGGAGTTTTTGCTATGGCACGGAATATCGGGCTTGACCTTGGGTCGGGCAAAACCTCGATTGTGCTGCGCGGCAGAGGCACGGTGCTCTGCGAGCCGACGGTGGCTGTGATCAATGAAGAAGCGGAGGAAATGGTTGCAATCGGGGAAAAGGCGGCGCAGATGATCGGCAAGGTGCCGCCGGAGCTCAGCGTTTGCTATCCGGTGCGGTTCGGATCTGTTGTGCATTGCGACGAGGCATGCGCAATGCTTTATGAATATCTTGCGCGCGCGGCGGGCACCATGCCCGGCAAAAAGAATGTGCTTTGCGCGCTGCCCGGGCGCACGACGGAAATTGAGCGCCTGGCGCTGGAGGAAGTGATCCTCGATGCGGGCGCAAAGGATGTTTTGTTTATGCAGGAGGCGCTTTTGGCTGCGGCAGGCGCGGGGCTGCGCATTACGCAGGCGCGCGGCAGCATGGTGATTGATATCGGCGCGGGAACAACGGAAATCGCCGTGATCAGCATGGGAGCGGTGGTCGCCTCAGAATCGCTGCGCGTGGCGGGAGATGCCTTTGATGCGGAAATTGAGAGCTATCTGCGCCGCACCTACGGCGTGATTGTGGACGGAACCATGGCGCGCAGCCTGAAAGAGCAGATCGGCGCGCTGAACGAGCAAACGGAAGAAACCGCGCAGCTTTGCGGCAGAAACGCGGTGAGCGGGCTGCCGATGACTCTCACGGTGCATACGGCGGAGCTGATTCCCCCGCTGCGCGAGGTCGCGTCCTCGATTGCGGAGGGGGCATGCCGGGTGCTGGAAAACACGCCTGCCGAAATGGCGGCGGATATTTTACAGGACGGCATTATGCTATGCGGCGGCGGCGCGCTTTTGCGCGGGCTCGACGAGTTTTTGGTGCAAAAATGTCATGCGCCCGTGCAGATTGCCGCAGCGCCGACCGCCTGCACGGCGGAGGGGCTTGCCAAAATGCTTTCCTATAAGGGCGATATCGAAACGCTGTTCCGCTTGCAGGGCAGGCAAAAAGCATAAATTCCGGGCGAAGCAGCTCACGCAAAAAAAGGAGGCGGGACCATGCGGCAAAAGACAAGACCGCTGCATAAACCCAAGAAAAGCAAAAAGAAAACCGTGCTTTGGCTGCTGATTTGCGCATGTCTTTTGTGCGCGCTGCCCTCCGTGTTTTATCTCACGGGCACGGGCGGCTATGTGCGGCAGGCGCTGCAAACGGTGCTGACGCCGATTGAGAGCGGGCTGAACACCGTGCGGCGGCAGGCGGAGCGCCTCGGCGCATTGATCGAAGACAATGAAGCGCTGCATGCAAAAATTCGCGCATTGCAGGCGGAAAAGACCGCGCAGCTGGGCGAGCTTGCGGATGCGCGGGGGTTGAAGGAAGAAAACGAATATCTCTCCCGCCTGCTCGGGCTGAAGGAGCAGCATGCCGATTGGAGTTATACGCTTGCGACGGTTGCTTCGGTGCAAAGCGAGAATTACAGCGCCGTTTATACTCTGGATCGCGGCAGCGAGGCGGGCATCGGGGAAAACATGCCCGTTTTGACGGATCTTGGGCTTGTGGGATATGTATTTGAGGTGCACCGCGGCTATTGCCGTGTGCGCGCACTGACGGACAGCGCCATGTCCATTGCCGTGCGGGCGCCGCAGAGCGGGGAAACGGGGCTTTTGGAAGCGGATCTGACGCTTGCGGCGGAGGGGCTCTGCCGCGTGAACGGACTCTCGGTGGATACAAAAATCAAACCGGGCGAGCTGATCAGCACGGCGGGCGGCAGCAGCATTTATCCGGCGGGGCTGCCGATCGGCACCGTAAAGGAGCTGCGCGCCGACGCGCAGACGCTGCAGGTATATGCCGTGGTTGAGCCGGGGCAGCCGCAAAAGGATCTTTACAAGGTGATGGTGCTCACGGGCTATACCGTTACCGATGCGGACACCGGGGACTCTGCCGACACGGAGCCCGCCGCGGAAAACACCGATGGGACGGATGCGGCGCAGCCGTGAGAAAAAGAGAGGACGAAAAACGAAGATGGAGAAGATCATCCTTTGCAAATACGGAGAAATTGCGCTCAAGGGCGCAAACCGCCGCTATTTTGAAACGCAGCTGGGAAAAGAGCTGGTCCGCGTGACAAGGCCTTACGGCAGGTTTTGCGTGACCCATGCGCAAAGCACCTCGATGATCCGCCCGCTGAGCGATGCATGCAATCTGGACGGGGCATATGCGGCGGTGAAGCGCGTGTTCGGCATTGTTGCGGTATCGATTGCCTACGGGGTGGAAAAAAACATGGATGCCGTTTTGCAGGGGTTGCGCACGCTTGCGCCGCAGTTGCTTGCAGACGTGCAGACCTTTAAGGTGGAGGCGAAACGCTCGGATAAGGCGTTTGCGCTGAATTCGCCGCAGATCTGCGCGCTGTGCGGAGAGGCGATTTTGCAGGCTTGCCCGTGGCTGCGGGTGGATGTGCATACGCCGCAGCGCACCGTGCGCGTGGAAATTCGCGATGAAGAAGCGTTTTTGCATGCGGCGGAGGAGCGCGGCGCGGGCGGCATGCCCGTGGGCTCTTCCGGCAAGGGACTTTTGCTGCTCTCGGGCGGGATCGACAGCCCCGTCGCAGGCTATATGATGGCAAAGAGGGGGATGCGCGTGGAAGCGGTGCATTTTGAAAGCTTCCCTTATACCTCGGAACGCGCACGGGAAAAGGTGCTTTCTCTGGCGGAGAAGATCAGCGCGTATTGCGGGCCGATGCAGGTGCATGTGATCTCCGTGACGCACATTCAGGAAGCGCTGCGCGACAACTGCGAAGAGGACTATTTCACGCTGCTTCTGCGGCGGTTTATGATGCGTCTTGCGCTCAGAGTCGCAAGGCGGCGCGGGGCTGGCTGCCTTGTCACGGGGGAGAGCCTGGGGCAGGTGGCAAGCCAAACCATGGAGGCAATCGGCGTTGTAGATACCCTTGCGGACCGCCCGGTATTTCGCCCGCTGATCGGCATGGATAAAGAAGAAATTATTGCTCTTTCCCGCAAGATTGACACTTTTGAGCTTTCGATTTTGCCCTATGAGGATTGCTGCACGGTGTTTACCCCGCGCCATCCGCGCACAAAGCCGGAGCTTTCCAAGGTGCTTTTGCAGGAAGAAAAGGTGAATGTCGAGGCGCTGTGCGAGGAGGCATTTGCCTCCATGTATACGGTGCTTTGCGACGCCTCGGCGCCGCAGGAGGAAGACGGGGCGCAATAACCGCGCCGCGTGAAAACCGGGACTTTTTTCAAGGAGGTGCTCATGCAGGAAAAATGCTACGGCGAGCCGTCGCTCGGAGCGCGGCTGAAAACGCTGGATTTTCGCTTTTTTGCGCTGTGTGCGGCACTGTGCGCGTTCGGTATCTTCTGGGTCGCCAGCGCAACGCGGTATCTTGGGAGCATAAAGCCCGTGCTTGTGCAGAGTATTGCGGCGCTGCTCGGCCTTTTGCTGATGCTGCCGCTTGGGGTGCTGAATTTTGAAAAATACCGCAAAAAACTGACAATAGCGCTGTTTTTCGGCTCGGTGGCGCTGCTGCTTCTGACGCTGGTGATCGGCAGAGGAGACGGCAACCGCAACTGGATTGATATTCCCCTTGTCGGCATCAGTGTTCAGCCCTCGGAATTTGTGAAGCTTGGGTTTATCTGTACGGTTTCGGCACATTGCGCGTTTCTGGGGGAAAAGCTGAACCATCCGCTTTCGGTGCTTACGCTTTTATGCCATGCCGGACTGCTCATCGGCCTTGTTGTGCTGCAGGGGGACCTTGGCTCGGCGCTTGTATTTTTATTTGTTTTTTTCTGTATGCTGCTTGCCGCGGGGCTTTCGCTTTGGTATTTTCTCGGGGCGGCGGTATTGCTCGGCGCCGTGACGCCGTTTCTTTGGTCGATGCTTTCCGATTATCAGCGGCGCAGAATTTTGGTCGGCTTTCATCCGGAGAGCGACCCGCGCGGCTACGGCTATCAGGTGCTCTGTTCGAAAAATGCCATTGCAAACGGCGGTTTGACCGGGCAGGGATATCTGCACGGCACGATCAGCCAAAGCGCGGCCGAGAGCGCTTTGCCCGCCCGCCATACGGATATGATTTTTGCCGTGGTGGGCGAAGAGGGAGGCTTTTTATCCGCACTTTTATATCTTATGCTGCTCAGCCTTCTTGTGCTGCTGATCTACCGCGCGGCACGCCGCGCAAAAGGAAAAAGGGAGATGCTGATCTGTGTCGGCGCGGGGGCGGTACTTGTGTTTCAAAGCCTTGAAAACATCGGCATGTGTCTCGGGCTTTTGCCCGTGGTGGGCATCACGCTCCCGTTTTTAAGCTACGGCGGCTCCTCCATGCTTTCGCTGCTTTTGCTCATGGGGATTGTTTTCGGGCTTGCGAAAAACGACGGCACACGGCGCAGGCGCTTTGAGAGCGGGAGGTGAGCGGCATGTACGATGCAAACAGAGACAGCGCAAAATACTTAAATGAAAAACTGAAAAGCGAAGCGCCTTTTTTCGGCGCCTATCTGCTGTGCGGGCAGGAAGAATATCTCAAGCGCTATTATCTCTCCCTGATCCGCCAAAAGCTGATTGCGGACGAAAGCGCGGCGGCATTTGACCATATCCGCCTGCGCGGGGACGCAGCCGCGGCGCCGCTGTCCGAGCGGCTGGAGGCTGCCATGGCGACCCTTGCGGTGTTTTCCCCTACAAAGCTGATTGAAATTTCGGAGCCGCAGCTAAAGGATATGAAGCGGGCGGAGCTTGAGGCCTTTTGCGCCGCACTTGCCGATGCGGCGCAAAGGCAGGACACGGCGATTGTTATGCTGCTGGGCGAGGAAGAGCTGCAAACGGCGGATTACCGCGCCGCGCAGGGCACGCTTTTCCGCGCGCTTGCCGATGCGGCGCAGCTGCTTGTATTTCCCCTGCAGCCGCGGGCAAAGCTGGTTCCCTGGTGCCAAAGGCATTTCGCAAAGCTCGGCATCACAGCCTCGGCCGCAGCGGCAGGCACGCTTGTGGATACGGTGGGGCGCGCGATGGACGCACTGGATGCGGAGATCGGAAAGCTGTGCGCCTATTGCCATGCGGCGGGGCGCGATACGGTGAATGAGAGCGATATTGCCCTTGTTTGCCCGCGCAACCCGGAGGGCAGAGCCTTTGGCATGTCCGATGCGATTTTGAACCGGCAGGTGGACGGGGCGCTGACCGAATATGCGCTTGCTAAGCGCGATCGCGCGGATGAAATTCAGATTTTCGGGCAGATCATGGCGACGCTTTTGGATCTGTACCGCATCAGCCAGGCAAAGGCGGAGGGGCTGCCCCCCGCGAAAATCGCCGCGCTGTTTCATTATAAGCCGGCGCGCCTTTCCGTTTTGCAGCGCGGCGCCGCCAATTATACAAAAGAAGAGCTGCAGGCGTTGGTGCGCCTCGGCATGCAGACGGACTGGCAGCTCAAATATACCATGGCACCAAAGCAAATGCTCATAGAGCGGCTCCTGTGCGCCGTCGGGCGCGCGTGAATCATAAATTTTATTTTGAAAGAAGAAAGGAAAGCTTTCATGAAAACCGTAATGCTTGTATTCGGGACCCGTCCCGAGGCGATCAAAATGTGTCCGCTGGTCAAGGAATTGAAAAAGCGCTCCGGCATCCGCACGCTGGTGTGCGTCACGGGGCAGCATCGGCAAATGCTGGATCAGGTGCTGCATGCATTTGAGATTGTGCCGGATTTTGATCTTTCGATCATGAAGGAAAAGCAGACGCTGTTTGATATCACCGTCAATATCCTGCAGGGTATCCGCTCCGTTTTGGAGCAGGAAAAGCCGGATGTCGTTTTGGTGCACGGCGACACCTCCACCACCTTTGCAACGGCGCTTGCCTGCTTTTATTTGCAGATTCCCGTGGGGCATGTGGAAGCGGGGCTGCGTACCTACGACATTTATTCGCCCTATCCCGAGGAATTCAACCGCCAGGCGGTCTCCATTGTCGCAAAATACAATTTTGCGCCAACACCCCTTTCCCGCGACAATCTTCTGAGGGAGGGGAAAAACGAGTCCGCGATTTATGTCACGGGCAACACGGCGATCGACGCGCTGCAAACCACCGTGCGCGAGGATTATACGCACCCCGAGCTTGACTGGGCAAAAGGCTCTCGGTTGATTTTGCTCACGGCGCACCGCCGCGAAAATCTCGGCACGCCGATGCATCATATGTTCCGTGCAATCCGCCGCGTAATGGATGAGCACCCCGATGTCAAGGCGCTGTATCCCATTCATATGAACCCCGTGGTACGTGCGGCGGCAGCCGAAGAGCTCGGCGGGTGTGACCGCATTCATATCATCGACCCCTTGGAGGTTTTGGATTGCCATAACATTATGGCGCGCAGCTATCTGATTTTGACGGATTCCGGCGGAATTCAGGAGGAAGCGCCTTCTCTGGGCAAACCGGTGCTCGTAATGCGCGATACGACCGAGCGGCCCGAGGGTATCAATGCGGGCACGCTGAAGCTGGTCGGCACCGATGAGGAAACAATTTACCGCAATTTCAAAACGCTGCTGGAGGATGAGGCGGCATATCATGCAATGGCAAACGCCTCCAACCCCTACGGCGACGGCCATGCCAGCGAGCGTATTGCCGATATTCTGGAGGCAAACTAAGCGTGGCACAGGCACAAATTACCCTGGTTGCAAGCTGCCTGTTCGGGCTTGAGCATCTTCTCGGCGAAGAGATCGATGCGCTCGGCTATCGCAGGATGAAAACCATTGACGGGCGTGTTTATTTTGAAGGCCCCGTGGAGGCGATTGCCCGCTGCTGCCTTTGGCTGCGCTATGCGGAGCGGCTGTATCTTTTGCTCGGCTCGTTTCATGCGGAAAGCTTTACGGAGCTTTATGACGGCACGCGGGCGCTGCCGCTTTCCGAATGGATCGGTCCGGAGGATGCCTTCCCCGTGAAGGGGCACGCCGTAAAGAGCCGCCTGTTCAGCATTCCCGATTGTCAGAAAATCGTGAAGAAGGCGGCGGTGGATGCGCTGGGCGCAGAATACGGTATTGTGCGTTTTGCGGAAACGGGCGCAAAATTTCAAATTGAATTTTTTATTCTGCGCGACGAAGCGGATATTATGATCGACCTTTGCGGCACACCGCTGCACAAGCGCGGCTATCGTGCGCTTGCGGGGGAAGCCCCGCTGCGGGAAACCCTGGCTGCCGCCGTTGCCGCAACGGCGCGCCCGCGGGAGGATGTGCTGTTTTGGGACCCGTTTTGCGGCAGCGGTACCATTGCCATTGAGGCGGCGATGCTGATGAACCATATCGCACCCGGGCTTTTGCGCGGCTTTGCGGCGGAGCAGTTTGATTCCGTGCCGCAGGGGCTGTTCCGCAGGGCGCGGGAGCAGGCGAACGGGGAGCGCCGCCGCAGTGAATTTTCCGTTTATGCCTCGGATATCGACCCGCAAATGACGGCGCTTGCAAAGAAAAATGCCGCGCAGGCGGGCGTTGCCGACAGCATCAAAATTTTCTGCAAGGATGCGTTGACCATCGAAACGGGAGGGCGGCGCGGCACCATTGTCTGCAACCCGCCGTACGGCGAGCGCATGATGAGCCCGGAGCAGGTGCGTGTGCTGTACCGCCGCATGGGCGAGCATTTTTCAGGGCTTGACCGCTGGCAGATCTATATTCTGACCGCCGCGGAGGATTTTGAAATGCTGTACGGCCGCCGTGCCGACAAGCGCCGCAGACTGTATAACGGCATGCTGCGCTGCGAATTGTATCAGTATTTCAAAAAACAGAGCGGCAAAACCACGCCCGCAGACAGGGCGGAGCCCCGGGTGAGGGCGCAACAAACCAAAAAAGAAGGAACACCGACATGAAACGAATCCAAAGACTGATCACAGCCGCGCTTGCCGTGCTTTTAACGGCATTTACCCTTGTGCAGACGGCAGCGGCTGCGGATCTTGCGGCATTGACAACAGAGGGCACCTATGAAAGCAATACGACCTCACTGCGCCAAATCGGCTATCGGCTGCTTGTTCCGCAGAATTATGACAAGAGCCGCAGCTATAATCTGCTTGTATATTTTCATGACAGCGAGGGCACCGGCTCGGACAGCGCAAAGACCGTTGCGCATTCCGATAAGACAAAGCTTTTGGAGCTTTTGTGTGATTCCCCGGCATATGCCGACGTATTTGTGCTGATCCCGCAGTGTCCCACGGAGGAAAGCTGGGTCAGAAAAAATACGACGGACGGAAAATATTTCTTTTCTGCCGACGGGCAGACCCCTGCGCAGGAGATCTTTATGGATCTTTTGGAGCAGGATATTCTGAAAAAATATAACATCGACGGGGAGCACATCTGTCTGCTCGGTGTGGGAGAGGGCGGTACGATGGTGTTTGACCTGCTTGCCCGGTATCCCTCCCGCTTTATGGCGGGTATCAGCGTCGGCGGCACGGCGGACAGCACCAAGGGCGCGGCATATGCCGCGCAGAATCTGCGCGTGTTTTATGCCGAAAACGATACCGACAGTGCGCGGCTTGTTTCCATGGCGGCGTTGCGCACGGCATTTGAAAATTCGGATACGGCAAGCATCACGGCGCTGCCCGGCAAGCAGGAGCAGCTGTTTGCGCAGGCGTTTGCGGATGATTCGCTGCTGCAATGGGCGCTTTCCCTGGCTGCCCCGCAGGAGGTGACGGGCGAGGTGCCCGAGAGCATTTCCGAGGCGACGCTGGCTGCAAACAGCCAGGCGCTGCAAAGCGATGAGGCGGAGAAAACTGCCGCAAAGCAGACATCGGAGAGCGATGAGGCGCCGCAGACGTTTTTTGAGCGATATCATATTTCGCAGAGAGCTCTTGTCTTGGTGCTGCTGGGCGCGGCGCTGATTGTGGGGACGATTCTTCTTTTGGTCGGCTATGCGCAGACAAAGCCGCGCTGAGGAAAAAAGAAAAGGCTTTGCGCCGTAAAGCGCAAAGCCATAAAAAGTTTTTATTTCAGAGTCAGCGAATCGTATTCCAAAAAGGCGTTGGCAAACAGAGAATTGTTGCAGGGGATCTCGCGGCTTTTGCCGCAGTTGCGGCAGCGCACGGTGACATGGTCCGCCGCGGGAACCAGCTCATAATCGCCCCGCCCCGGCGCACAGCCGCAGAAGATTTTTCCCTCATCCGCAAGGTCACGCACTACGAAATTGACCAAATCGAAAATGTGATTGTCCGTAAAATTCAGATCGTGCTCAAATTCTTCGCCCTTTGGCTGCGCTTCTTTTGCATCGCCCCCCACGGGCGCAGTGCAATTGACAACATCATGCAGATTTTTGCACCCGGTGATGCCTGCCTGCTCCAGTGTTTGCAGAATCTGCTGCTCCGTGTGCCGCATGGCGGCGCACACATCGTCTTTTGTGCCGATGAAGCACATATCAAAGCCGGAAAGCGTGCAGGGCACGGTGAAAAGGCTGTTTTCAAAAAAGGTGTCCTGTGAGATCACCCGCAGGTGCGGGCGGGGACAGACAAGGCAGGGAACGCTGAGGTGAATTTTGCGGTCGGAGGTATAGGAAAGCGTGAGCTCGCTTTGACCGCAGGGGCATTTGAGCCGGATCATATCGCCGCTGAGCGCGAAAATACCGACAATGCTGAGCACGCTTGTGCCGCACGCGGGGCAGAAATAACCGACGACGGTTTGTGTATGCTCCAATACCATGAAAAAGCCCTCGATTCAAAATTCAAATTGCGGCGCCGACGGCGCGGTGCATTTTCTATTATTATACCAAAGCGCTTGAAAAAATGCAAGAAAGGAGCCGGAAAAATGGCAGAAAAACTATATACGATCCCGGTAAATGAAGCCTTTGAGGCATCGGCGCAGGACGGGACATGCGGGTGTCCGCTGTGTGCGCTGTATAACCGCCTGGAGGACAATGAGATCGATACCATTCTCGGCGCCTCCATGATGGAGGACGATATCCGCATGAAAACAAACGAAGCCGGCTTTTGCCGCACGCATTACGATATGATGCTGCATCGGCGCAAAAAGCTTCCGATGATGCTTACCATGCAGACACACCTTGCAACCGTTTTGCGTATGCAGGAGCGCTCCGGGCTTTTGCGTGCGCCGGGGCAGGCGCAGCAGCAGGGGCTGGAAAGGCTGATGCAGAGCTGCTATGTCTGCGGGCGGCTGGACGGCTGGATGCAGCATATGCTGGAGACGACGGTGCTTTTGTGGGACAGCGATTCCGTTTTCCGCGAAAAGATGCATAAGCAGCCGTATTTCTGCCTGCCGCATTATACGGAATTGCTCCGCACGGCGCGGGGCATGCTTTCCAAGCGGCGCATGGCGGATTTTTATGAAGAGATCTCTGCGTTTGAAATCGGTGTTTTGGAAAAGCTTTCAAAGGATGTCGATTGGTATTGCAAGAAATTTGATTATCGTTATACCGATGAGCCGTGGTATGATTCCAAGGACGCACCGGAGCGCTCCGTGCGTATTTTGCGCGGAGATATGCATAGGGATGCCGGCGCGGAGCAGCGCTGAGCGGTCCCCGAAAAAGAAAAAGAGAGAACCCGTTTTCCGAAAAGCGAAAGGAACAAAGCAATGAGTGTAATAATCCCGAAAGACTATGCATCCCCCCTTGATTTGCGCCGCACCCAGGTCGCAATTAAAAAGGTGAAGGACTTTTTTGAGCGCGACCTTGCCATCCAGCTCAACCTCACCCGTGTATCCGCGCCGCTGTTTGTCGGGCGGTCGTCGGGTCTGAATGACGATCTGAACGGGGTGGAGCGCCCGGTTTCCTTTGATGTGCCGGGAGAGAGCGACACCTATGAGGTGGTGCATTCTTTGGCAAAATGGAAGCGCTATGCTCTGCGGCAATACGGCTTTTCCGCGGGAGAGGGGCTTTATACGGATATGAATGCGATCCGCCGTGACGAGGCGCGGGATAATCTGCATTCGCTGTTTGTCGACCAGTGGGACTGGGAGCGAATCATCACGCGGGAGGAAAGAAACGAGCAGGGGCTGCACAATATGGTGCGCCGCGTTTACCGCGCTCTGCGGCACACCGCGCGCTATGTGGATGAGGATTACGAATTCGGCGCGCCCATGCTGCCCGAGGAGATTACCTTTCTCGATGCGGAAGCATTGCGGCAAAAATACCCCGATCTGACGCCGAAGGAGCGGGAATACCGCGCGTGCAGAGAATACGGCGCCGTGTTTTTGCAGGGCATCGGCGGGGCGCTGGGCGACGGAAAGGCACACGACGGCCGTGCTCCCGACTATGACGACTGGACGCTGAACGGCGACATATTGGTGTATTATCCCGTGCTTGACACCGCGCTTGAGCTTTCCTCCATGGGCATTCGCGTGGACGAGGAGGCAATGCGCCGCCAGCTGCGTCTGGCAGGCTGCACGGAGCGGGAGCGGCTGCCCTTTCATGCGGCGCTTCTGCGCGGCGAGCTGCCTCTGACCGTAGGCGGCGGCATCGGGCAATCCCGCATGTGCATGTTCTTTTTGCGCAAGGCGCATGTCGGTGAGGTGCAGTCCTCTTTGTGGAGTACCGAGGATCGCGCTGCATGCCGCGCGGCGGGCATTGCGCTGTTATAAGAGAAAACGGAGAGAAAAATCGTGTCGATTTTTGATTGTTTTGCAAAAATTGAAGAGCAGCGGCGGCAAACGGCGGCAAACGGCGTTTCTTTTATGGTGGTGGGCCTTGGAAATCCCGGTGCGGAATACGAAAAAACGCGGCACAACGCGGGCTTTCGCGCGCTGGACGCCATTGCAAAGGAATTCGGCGCTGCGGCAGACCGTGCGAAGTTCGATGGGTTGTGCGGCCGCTGCGTGATTGAGAACAAAGGTGTTTTGCTGCTCAAGCCGATGACCTATATGAACTGCTCGGGGCTAAGCGTTGTGAAGGCGGCAAACTACTATAAGCTTTTGCCGCAGCAGATTTTGGTGCTCAGCGACGATGTGACGCTGGATCTGGGACGGATGCGGCTGCGCCGCAGCGGCTCGGACGGGGGGCAAAAGGGCCTGCGCTCCATCATCGAGGGGCTGGGAACGGATGCATTTCCACGGCTTCGCATCGGGGTGGGCAAAAAGCCAACCCCGGAATATCCCATGGCTGATTTTGTGCTCGGGCGGCTCAGCCCTGCGCAGCTGCAGACCGTAGCGGACCGTGAGGCGGATCTTTTGGCAGGAGTGCGCGCGGTGATCCGCGGCGCATTTGACGAAGCGGTTGCAATCGTGAACGCGGGAGGAAAAGCATGAGGCTGCCGGAAAAAGTATTTGCCTCTTTGGATGAATTTGCGGAGCTTTGCCGCACGCATGAGAGCCTTTGGCGCCACGGGAAGGAACAGGGGCTGCTCGTTACGGGGCTGTGCGAGGGCGCCCGTGAAAGCTTTGCGGCGGCGTTTTATGCCGCGCGCGGGGAAGGGCAGGGGCCGGCGCTTCTCATTTTGCCCGAGGAGCGCTATGCCGCGGCATATGAGGCTGCTTTTGCGGCGCAGGGGCTGAGCGTTTTCCGCTATCCGCTGCGCGAAATGCATTTTGCACCCATGACGGCATCGCTTGAATTTGAGCAGCAGCGGCTTGGTGTTTTGCATGCCGTTATGCAAGGAAAAGCGGATGTGGTGATTACGACGCCGGATGCGGCGCTGCAATACACCATGCCGCCGAGCGAGCTTGGAACGCTTTGCCGCACCTTTTCTCCCGGCGACCGCCTCACGCCGCAATCCCTTGCGGCCCTGGCAGCCGCATGCGGCTATGCTGCGGCGGACGCGGTGGACGGTGTCGGGCAGTTTGCGCGGCGCGGCGGCATTGTGGATTTGTTTGCGCCGGGGGCACAGGAGCCCGTTCGCATTGAATTTTTCGGTGATGAGATAGAATCCATCGCGCCGTTTGACCTTATAACGCAGCGCCGGGGAGAGAGCATCCCGGCCTTTTCGCTTTCCCCCGCGCGCGAGTTGATCATAACGCCGCAGGCAAAGGAGCGCATTCTTGCGGCAATCACTGCGGCGCAAAAGAGGCATAAGACCAAACACCCGGAGCTTTTTGAAAGCCTTGCAGCGGAGGCGGAGGCGGTGCGCGCCGATGCGCCGACGGTTGCCTATGACCGCTATCTTTCGCTGATTTATGAAGAAAATGCCTGCCTTCTCGATTATTTTGCGGGGCAGGGGCTGCTTTTGATTGCGGAAAGCGGTGCCTGCCGCACGCGCCTTGAGGGCTTTGCCCGCCAAACTGCGGAAAGCGCCGTGGCACTGTGCGAGCACAGCGGGCTTTCCGGCAAGATTATGAGCTTTGCCAAAGCGGGAACGACGCTTTCGATGTATGCCACGCGGCACAGAGCCGTTTATTTGGATGCCTTTCAAAGCGGGGCGGGGTTAAGCCTTGGCGGGATATTTCATTTTCAAACGCAGCAATGCCTCTCCTATCTGGATGCGCCGTCGCTTTTGTGCGCGGATATCGCGCAGTATCGCAGCGGGGGATACCGCATTGCTCTGCTTTGCGAGAGCCGCACACAGGCGGGCGCGTTGCGTGAGGTTTTGGCGCAGCAGAAAATTACGGCGCCGGACGGAACGGAGACGCTTTCCCCGGAAAAAATGACGGCAGGGGTGCCCTATTTGATCAGCGGCATCCTTTGCGCGGGCTTTGTGCTGCCGGGCGAAAAAATCGCGCTGCTTTCCATGACACGCCGCGCCACAGCGCAGCGGTATCGGCAGAATCGTGCAGGCATGAAAAAAAGCGCAGCGCGCAGCAAAAAATCGGCGGCGGAGCGCATTGCCTCTTACAATGATCTGCGTGTGGGCGATTATGTGGTGCACGAGGTGCACGGCATCGGGAAATACGAGGGACTGCGCTCCATTACGGATATTGACGGCGCCACGCGCGATTTTATCACCATCCGCTATGAGGGGGGAGACGCGCTGTATGTTCCGTGTGACCAGCTGGATCTTGTCACAAAATATATCGGCGCGCATGCGGACGACGGCACCGTTCGCCTTTCCAAAATGGGCGGCACGGAATGGGCAAAAACCAAAAGCCGCGTCCGCGCGGCGACAAAGGAAATGGCAAAGGAGCTGATTGCCCTGTATGCGGCAAGGCGGCGCCTTGCGGGCTTTGCCTTTCAAAAGGACGACGACATGCAGCGCGATTTTGAGCAGACCTTCCCCTATGAGGAAACTGCGGGGCAGCTGCAGGCGGCGCAGGAGATCAAGGAGGATATGGAGAGCCCGGTGCCCATGGAGCGGCTTTTGTGCGGCGATGTCGGCTACGGAAAAACGGAAGTGGCGCTGCGGGCGGCATTTAAAGCGGTGCTTTCCGGCAAGCAGGTCGCCATTTTGTGCCCCACGACGATTCTTGCCATGCAGCATTTTCAAACCATCGGCACCCGCATGCGCGGGTTTCCCGTGCAGGTGGATGTGCTTTCGCGCTTTCGCACGCCGGCACAGCAGCAAAAAACGCTGCGCTCGGTGCAGCGGGGCGAGGTGGATATTCTCGTCGGCACCCACCGCATGCTCAGCAGCGATGTGGTGTTTCACGATCTCGGGCTTGTGATTGTGGATGAGGAGCAGCGCTTCGGCGTTGCGCAGAAGGAAAAACTGAAAACCATGACGCGCGGTGTTGACGTTCTGACACTGACGGCGACCCCGATTCCCCGCACGCTGCATATGTCCATGACGGGTATCCGCGATATGAGCATTCTGGAGGAGGCCCCGAGCGACCGCGTGCCCGTGCAAAGCTATGTGACGGAATATGATGCGGAGCTTTTGGCGGAGGCGGTGCGCACGGAGCTGCGCCGCGGCGGGCAGGTTTTTTGGCTGCACAACCGCGTGGAGGATATCGACCTTTGCGCCGCGCGCATTCGCAAAGCCGTGCCGCAGGCGCGCATTGCCGCGGCGCACGGCAAAACGGACCGCGAGGAGATGGAGCGCATCTGGCAGGCGATGATCGACGGCGAGGTGGATGTGCTTGTTTGCACAACAATTATCGAAACCGGCGTGGATATTCCAAATGCCAACACGCTCGTGATCGAAAATGCGGACCGCATGGGGCTTTCGCAGCTGCATCAGATCCGCGGACGCATCGGGCGCTCGGGCCGCCGCGCATATGCCTATTTCACCTATCCGCGCGGCAAGGTGCTCACGGAGATTGCCGCAAAGCGGCTGGAGGCGATCCGCGAATATACGCAGTTCGGCGCAGGCTTCAAAATCGCCATGCGCGACCTTGAAATTCGCGGCGCGGGCAATGTGCTGGGCGCGCAGCAGCACGGGCATATGGATGCCGTCGGATATGATCTTTATATCAAGCTTTTGAATGAGGCAATTTTAGAGGAGCAGGACGGAACGGCGGCAAGGCCGATCGAAAAATGCACCGTATCCATGCGGTGCGATGCAAGCCTGCCGAGCAGCTATGTTCCGTCTGCGGCGGAGCGCATCGATCTGTATCGCCGCATTGCCCTGATCGATTGCGCAGCAGACCGCGCCGACCTTGCGCAGGAGCTGCGCGACCGCTACGGAAAGCTCCCGCCGCAGGCAAAGCATCTCTTGGATATCAGCTATCTGCGCGCGCTCGGCACGGCGCAGGGCTTTTCGAAGATTGAGCAGCAGCAAAGCGGCGTTTTGCTTTATCCGCAAAATGACGATATGGCATATTGGATTGCGTTTATGACGGAGGTGAACCGCGCCCCGGATACCTGCGCCTGCATGCGCGTGGGGCTTGGGAACACGGCAAATCTTGTCTATGTGCCGAAAAAGCCGATGCGCGCGGTGGAAGAGGTGATATCCCTTCTGCACTTTTTGGAGCAATGGCATCATGCACGAAAGGCGGAAGCGGAGAAAACAGAGGAAACAGAGAAAGCGGAGAAAACGGAATGAAAAAAACGATCGGACGATGGGCGACGGCGCTGCTTGCGGCCGCAATGCTCTGCGGCACGGCGCTGTGCGGCTGCACGGGGGAGCCAACGGCGCTTTCCTACGGCGGCGTGCATGTGACGAAAAGCATGGTAGCCTATTGGTATGCAAGCTATAAAAATCAGCTCCTCGAAAGCTATAACGGGCAGGACTCGGACGCCTATTTCGACGCGATGCTCACAAGCGGAAAAAGCATAGGAGAGCTGTTTGAGGAAAGAATTGCGGCAATGCTGAAAAACAATGTCGCCTCTTTGTATCTTTTTGGGCAGTTCGGTCTTGCGCTGGACAGCGCGGAAAAAAATGCCGTTTCGCAAAAGCTTGCCTCCGAGATGCAGAGCGCAGGCGGGCGAGCCGCGCTGAATGAAAAGCTCGGGACAATGGGGCTGAATGTCAACCAATACGAAAAGGTGCTGCTGGCACAGGAAAAAATCGCGAAGCTTTACAGCTATCTTTACGGGGATGCCGATCAGGGCATCGGCGGCGCGCGCACCATATCGCAGGAGAGCTATCAGCGCTTTTATGAGGAAAACTATGTATGCGTGAAGCAGCTGCTCATCCGTACGCAGTATAAAAACCGCGTGAGAGAGGACGGATATGCGCTCACGGATGAAAACGGAAAGGTTCTGACAGAGCCGCTTGACGAAGAGGAGCAGGCAAAAAAGCGGGAAAAGGTTGCGCAGGTGCAGCAGAAAATCGACGCAGGCGAGGATTTCGACGCGCTGATGGAGGAATACAACGAGGATACCGGCGCAAAAACTTATCCGCAGGGGTATCTGGTCGCCTCTTTTTCCGGCTTTGACAGCACATTTACCGCAGCGGCGCTCGGGCTGCAGGAAATCGGAGACATCACACGCGTGGAAACCGATGCGGGCGTGCATTTTCTGAAAAAATGCACGCTTGTGGAAGCCCCCTGGAATGATTCAATTTATTCTACAATGCTGAATCGTTTCCGCGATTATCTCGAAAGCGACGATTTTGCAAACTATACCGCCGATGTGGTTGCAAACATCCGTGAAAACATCGCGGTGATGAACGAATTTTCCGTGCGGGAGGTCTCTATCGCCTTTTTCCGCACCTGAGCGCCTCTTAGAAAACGCGCCTCTTGACAAAGTGCAAAAGTTTTGGTATACTGGGCGGGTAAAGGCAAGGATCGCGGAGAAGTACGAAGCGCCGACGCGCACAGAAAGACGCCGGGAGATGCAAGGCGGAGGCGGGAGCGCTTTTCGGAATACACCGCGGGAGCTGCGCACCGAACATGCCCCTGCGGCATTTGTAGGCTGCGACGGAGCCGACCGTTATCCGGGCAATGAGGTGTCGGGGAAAGCTTTCCCGGCATAAACTGAGGTGGTACCGCGTTTTTTGAACGCCCTCTGCACACACGCAGGGGGCGTTTTTTATTTCCCTTGCGAAAAACAAAGAAATAAGGAGAAAACAAATGACAGTATATGAAGAGCTGAAAGCGCGCGGTCTGATCGCGCAGGTGACAAACGAGGAGGCGATCTCTTCCCTGATCAATGCGGGCAAGGCGGTATTTTACATCGGCTTTGATCCCACCGCCGACAGCCTGCATGTGGGGCATTTTATGACGCTTTGCCTGATGAAGCGGCTGCAAATGGCAGGCAACCGCCCCATCGCTCTCATCGGCGGCGGTACGGCAATGGTTGGCGACCCCTCCGGCCGCACGGATATGCGCACAATGATGACGGAGCAGACCATTGCGCACAATGTCGACTGCTTCCGAAAGCAGATGAGCCGCTTTATCGATTTTTCTGAGGGCAAGGCAATGCTGGTCAACAATGCGGACTGGCTGCTGAATCTGAATTATATTCAGTTTTTGCGGGAGGTGGGCGCCTGCTTCTCCGTGAACAACATGCTGCGCGCGGAATGCTATAAGCAGCGCATGGAAAAGGGGCTTTCGTTCCTGGAATTCAACTACATGATCATGCAGAGCTATGACTTTTTGGCGCTGTATGAAAAATACGGCTGCAATCTGCAGTTCGGCGGGGACGACCAATGGAGCAATATGCTCGGCGGCACGGAGCTGATCCGCCGCAAGCTCGGAAAAGATGCGCATGCCATGACGATCACGCTGCTGCTCAATTCCGAGGGCAAGAAAATGGGCAAGACGCAAAAGGGAGCCGTTTGGCTGGATAAGGAAAAAACCTCGGTGTTTGATTTTTATCAGTACTGGCGCAATGTCGCGGATGCGGATGTGATGAAGTGCCTGCGGATGCTGACCTTTTTACCCATTGCGCAGATTGATGAAATGGAGCAATGGCCGCAGAGCCGCATCAATGAAAAGAAAGAGATCCTGGCATATGAGCTGACGGCGCTGGTGCACGGCAAGGAGGAAGCCGACGGAGCACAGGCGGCTGCAAAATCGCTTTTTGCGGGCGGAGACGCAGCGCCCGAGGCAGCTCTTTCCGAAGACACATTGATAGGCGGCAGCGCTGATATTTTAACGCTGCTTTGTGCGGCGGGGCTTTGCCAGAGCCGCTCCGAGGCGCGCCGGGCGGTGGAGCAGGGCGGCGTTACGGCTGACGGTGAAAAGGTGACGGATATCCGTGCGGCATTCGAAGAGCCGGCGCTGCGCGCGGGCATTCTGCTGCGCCGCGGCAAGAAGAATTTCAAAAAGGTGATCCTGAAATAACAAAAAATGCTGCGAAGCGATTCGCAGCATTTTTATTTGCATTTTTATTGGAACAGGCGCGTCGGGGGTGTCGGCAACGGCCCTGTGGCCTTTTTCCCGTGCGGTGCGACGGCGGGGGTCTGATAAAAATCCGCCGCCAGAATGGCATCGTTTGCCTCAATGCGGCGCCACAGATAGGGCACAAGCCGCTGCGCCTGCTCGGCAAGGGACAAAAGCACGGCGCTGTGCGGCCCCGTCTCGTCGCCGCTTGGCTCTCTTGGCTTTTCATCCTCGGCGGCGCTTTGCACCTCTTGCGGCGCCTGTGTGCACTCTTCGGCGGCGGTCGGCAGCTCGGCGGTCGCCGCTGCGGTATTTTCTTCCGCTGCGGCGGTTTGTTCTTTCGCGTCTTGTTCGTCCTGCGGCGGCAAGAGATCTGCCAGAGCGTATCCCGCATCTTCTTCATCTGCGGGATAGAGCATGCCGTCCTGATAATAGCCGTATTCCGAGCAGAAGGTATAATTGGAGAAAATCACATAGCCCTCATACGCCTCGTCAAAAATATCGTGCCCCGGTACGCTTAGCGGCAAGCGCAGCCCGAAGAGATTTGCAAGAGTTGGCAAAACATCGGCGCTTGAGCAATATTTTTCAACGGTGCGCTTTGGGAAATCTGCGGCTTTGCCGTACAGGACAAAGGGAACACGCTGCTGCAGCGCCCAGGTGCCGCTGCCCTTTTCCGCAAGCAGCGTGGAGGCGCTCAGCCCGTAGGCATAATGGTCGGTCACAAAGGCGAACACGGTGTTCTCATCTGCCGCCTCGATCAGCCTGCCGAGCATATCGTCGGTGATGCGCGCTTTTGCCCGCAGAATTTCGGCATCCTCCGCCCCGTCACCGAGGGGCTGCTCGGCGCTGACATACCGTTCAAGCGCATAGGGCACAAGCTCGGAATCGGGCGCATATCCGAGGTGCGCGGAATAGGTGATCACAAAGGAGAAAAACGGTTGCTCCTGCGCATAGGGCAAAACATCGGCAAGCAGGGCGGGGGTATCGGTGAGATAGGTATCGATCACCGCGGCTGCATCGTCTGCACCGTAATCATGGTAGGAATGATAGTCCTCATAGCCGAAGGCGCGATGCATCGTGCCGCGGGAATAAAACCAGGCATAGTTTTCATGGAAGGAATTTGCGCTGTATCCGGCTGCAGAAAACAAATTCGGCAGGCTTTGCGGATATTGATTTTGCGCATAGGCATAGGGCGCCGTGCCGTCGGAGGGAGCGAAAAGACCCGTGTTAAGGCAGAATTCATTGGCGAAAGTTGCGCCGTTGCCGAAAACGGGCGCATAATAGTTGGAAAACCAAATGCCGTTTTCAAGCGCATGGGAGAGATTTTTCGTGTTTTCGTTTGCAAGGGCAGGATAATCCATGCTTTCCATCATGACAAGCACTAGATTTTTCCCGCGGAAAATACCGGTGTATTCGTTTTCGGTCTGTTCGCCCGGGTAATCCTCAAAGAAGGCGGAGGCGATGTCGAGGTTTTTTTCGGTTGCGTCCTTTTGCAGAAAGCTGCGGTAAAAATCAAGGCCGAGATATTGATAAAACCCGGCGACGCTGAGCGTTTTCTTGCTGTCCGCTGCGCTGTCGTAATAAAAACGGGGGTTTTCAAAGGTGTTCCACACGGCGACGGTGATCGGCTCGCCGAGCAGCCGCGGCAGAAAAAGCTGCCCGAGCACCATGCATAAAAGAGAAACGGGAACGGCAAGAATGCGCACAAGCTTCTTTTGCGCGGGGCATTGTCGCAAAAAGAAGAAAACGCATGCGCCGAGAATCAGCAAAAGGAAAAAGAGAAGGTATTGCGCGGGGGTGATATAGGAAAAAATGCTGCCGAGATACCCCGCCCCCTCTTTGATACCCGTGACGGCGGTGAGCGGAAAGAGCTTGGAAAACAGCGCGTTGTATATAATCTGCGCCACACCGTATAAGAGGAAAAGAAGATACAGCACAAGATAGAGAAAGCGGCTCAGGCGCTGCGGCACACAGAGAAGCACCGCCGACAAAAGCAGTGCCCACAGTGCATCAAAGCACAGGCTTGTGACACTGAACAGCTCCGTATCCGCGGCGCAGAGCTGCACAAAAATGCCGACAGCGCAAAAGCTCAGGAAGCAGAGCGCGGCACAAAAGGCGCGGCTTTGCAGAATGCGAAGAATCGGGCTTGCGGAAGCTGCGGCGGGTGCATCGGCGCTTTGCATGCTGCCTCTCTCCTTTCGATTTTACATGATTTCCACATTAGTATGACAGAAATCGACGAAAAATGCAAGTTAATTTTTGGAAGACGAAAACGGCGAAGATTTGACAGCGCGCGTCAAACATGCTAAAATATACGGCGGCAATGCGCTTTGAGATTGCTTTGGGGAGGAAACAAAATGGAATATACCTATGCGGAATATGCAATTGAAAAAACACTGCAGCTGCTTGGCATCGACAGCCCGACCGGCTATACCGCCCGCGCCGCGCAATGGGTCAGGCAGGCGTTTTCGGATTTGGGCTTTGCGGCAAAAATCACGCAAAAGGGCGGCGTTTTGGTGGATCTTGGCGGAGAGCAGAGCGCAGAGGGCGCGCTTTTGCTTCAGGCGCATACCGACACCCTGGGCGGTATGATCGCGCAAATCAAAGCAAACGGGCGGCTGCGCATCAGCCCACTGGGCGGGCTGCGCGCGGAGAATGCGCAGCCGGAAAATGTGCGCGTTTACACAAGAGAGGGCAAGGTATATGAGGGGACAATGCAGCTGTGCAACGCCTCTGTACATGTCAATGGGGAGTATGCCGAGGCAAAGCGCGATTTCGATTCGACCGAGGTCGTTTTGGATGAGGATGTGAAAACCGAGGAGGATACCCGTGCGCTCGGCATTGCAACGGGCGACATTGTCTGCTTTGAGCCCCGCGCGGCAGTAACGGCGAGCGGATATATCAAGAGCCGTTTTTTGGACGACAAGCTTTCCGTGGGCATTTTGCTTTCTCTTGCAAAGTATATTGCAGACGGCGGCATCGCCCTGCCGCGCCGCACCTATGTGCACATCACTGTTTACGAGGAGGTCGGGCACGGCGGCGCCGGCTCGGTGCCCTGCGGGGTGAGCGAGTCGATCAGCGTGGATATGGGGTGCGTGGGGGACGGCCTTTCCTGCACGGAACGGCAGGTATCCATCTGTGCCAAGGATTCCGGCGGGCCGTACAGCTATGAGGTAGTGACAAAGCTCATCGAGGCGGCAAAAAAGACCGGCGCGGACTATGCCGTGGATGTATATCCCCATTACGGCTCCGATGTGGAATCCACGCTGCATGCCGGCAGCGACATTCGCCACGGGCTGATCGGCGCGGGCGTTTACGCAAGCCACGGATATGAGCGTTCTCATCGCGACGGCGTATATCAGACGCTGCTCGTGCTGTGCGGATATCTCGGCATCTGACAAAGCAAAAAACGGCGCCGCTTTCTTTTTTGGAAGGCGGCGCCGTTTTTTTTTCAGAGATGCTCCTTGAAAAAGGAGACGATCGGGGCGGGATCCGAAAGACCGTGAGGATGGTGGGCGCAGCCCGACTTTTCGATCAGGCGCAGCGGCGCGCCTGCGGCTTTGTACATGGCACAGAGCAGGGCGCCGTTTTCCGCAAAGGGGACGGTTTGGTCCTTTGTGCCGTATAAAAGAAGCGCAGGGATGCATCGGGCGGCGACCTGCCGCAAAAACGCGGGCAACGCCGCGCGCTGCTGTTTGAACCATGCCGGCGGCTTGCCAAAGGCGCACAGGCATTCCGCCGCCATTTCCGCATCTTTTTCATGCGTTGCGCCGAGATCCAGCGGGCAGGAACAAAGATCGACCACGGGCGCATCCAGATACAGCGCGCCGCAGCGCAGATCCGGCTGCGCCGCAAGATGCAGCGCCTGCAATCCCCCCAGCGACAGCCCGCTTGCCCCGAAAACGGGAGAAAGCCCGAATGCCTGCGGCAGCGCGGCGGCAAAGCGCGCCCTGAGGGCGACGGTTCCCGGGGTGGAAAAACGGTCCCGGGCATCGACATGGGCGATGCAAAAGCCCTGCTCCAAAAGTGCAAGCTCTGCGGCGGGGAAGGCGCCGAGATATTCCGTTTTGAAAATCCATTTGCCGGATTTTTCACCGCGGGGCAGAATCAGTTGCCCCTGAGTGTCCTCGAAGCGGAAGCGCAGCATCGGAAAACCGTAAAAATCCCCCTGCGGTAAAGGGGCAAAATCGAGATGTTTCATAATTGTAAATTTCCTTTCGAATACAGCTATTTTACTATATTTCGGGTCGAAGCGCAAGCCTTTTTTATACAGGTGTTGTTGACAAGGTGAGCGCCGTGTGATAAAATAGCAGTGTGAGAATGTATCCGGGCATCGGACGGTTTCAGGGCACCCTCGCAGATTTTTTATTTGAAAGGACGCAACAACATGAAAAAGAAAACGCGTTTTCTGGCGCTGGCGCTTTTGCCGGTGCTGCTTCTCGGCGCGGTCATTCCGTGCTTTGCCTGGTCCGCAGCAAACACGCGCGCAATGGGCGAATTTACGGATCTGGACCAAAACAGATGGTACTATAAGGATGTGGAATGGGCTGTGCGCGCCGGCATCATGAAAAACAACGGCGATTCGACCAAATTTGAGCCGAACACCCCGCTGACCCGCGCCATGTTCACGCAGATCTGCTACAGCTTTCTGCAGAACGGTCTTGAAAAGGATGTCAGCTATACAAGCACCGCTCCCTTTTCCGATCTGAAAGCGGGCGCATGGTATGAAAAGGCTGTTTCCTTTGCCTATGAAAACGGGATCGTCAAGGGCATGGGCGACAATCTCTTTGAGCCAAACAGCAGCATCACCCGTCAACAGATGGCAGCGCTGTATCTCTCCCTGATCGAAAATTATTTCGGCATGAAGATGGATGCGGATCTCTCTGTTTTGGATCAGTTCTCGGATAAGGACCAGATCGCCGGCTGGGCGCAAAGAGCAGTTGCTGCGATGGTCGGCATCAACATGCTGTACGGCAGAAGCAAGGACACCTTTGATCCGAAAGGCGAATCCACCCGTGCGGAAGCCGCAGCGCTGATCCGCCGCTTCTATGATTATTACGGCAAGACCGCGCAGCTGTATCTCGGCAAGGATGTCAAGCTGATTCCCACGATGCTGGAGGATTTTGACGGCGAGGGGCTGCATGGCTGGAACGATAATTTCTGGCACTCCGCAGGCTTTTCGACCGCTTCCTGCCTGCCGCGCGATGACGCCGGGAATGTGAAGGGCGATGAAGTTATGTATACCGCCGACGGTAATCTTTACATGACCGCATATTACCCGGGCGAGGCAGACACCGATGATAACGGCATCTGCGGTCTGATTTCCGGCCACGACAAACAACCGACGAAATTCTCGCAGGCATACGGTTTCTATGAAATCCGCTTCAAGCCCGCGCCCGCCCGCGCGATCTGCTCCGCATGGTGGCTTACCACAAACGGCAGTTCTACGCAGGCGTACCCGTCTTGGGACCCCGACAACACTGCCGACCGCAACAATCCCCCGTATATCAACGGAAACACGCTGGAAAACTTCGTGGAAATGGATATCTTTGAAACGACCAGAGCGCCGCAAGACCCGACAAACCCGAATGTCTCAGACAGAATAGATAAGTTTACCTCAACGCTTCACTGGAATCACTGGAGCCGCCCCGATGACGGAGGACGCTATTCTCATCACTATGTCTCTGTGGATAAGAAAGCAACGAATCGCGGAACATTTACGGAAAAAGGAAATTATCTGCCGGCCACCTCGATGTTTGACGGCAATTACCATACTGTCGGCTTCCTCTGGACCGAGGACGGCTATAAGGTTTGGTATGACGGCAACTACATGGGCGATTTCAAGGGCGCTGCAAACTCTAATATGGAAGCTGTGCTTCGTCTGAACCTGTATTACTGGAATACCACCAGCGAAAAGCCCTACAACGGCGATTGCTATGCCGAGGACTTTGTGGACGGCAAGAGCCAGTTCGTGGTTGACTATGTCCATGTATATCAGCTCTCTCAGTATGTTGAGGACTATGCGCCGGATTATCACGGCAACACAGCCCCCTCTTACTACACGGCTGCAATTGAGAAATAAGCAATAAAAAAGCAATCGGCAGGCAAGGCACGCGCCTTGCCTGCTTTTTTACTGTTTGCTGCGCGGAAAAGGGCGGGGTTAAAGCGGGCCCCGCAGAGAGCATAAAGCGCGGAGGAGGTGCACACACAAGCCGTTGGCTCCGCTTTGCTTCTGAGAGATAGGGAAAATGCCGCTTTGCAAGGGAAACGGGCGTTTTTATGAGCGCTCCCGGCGCTTTCCGCTCCGCAGAGCAGGCACAGGCAAAAAAGCAGGGCACGCAAACAGCGCGCCCTGCTCTCCTTTTCATTGATTGCGGGATTATTTGCAGGCTTCTTCCACGGCGACTGCAACGGCGACCGTTGCGCCGACCATGGGGTTGTTGCCCATGCCGATAAGCCCCATCATTTCCACATGCGCCGGAACGGAGGAGGAACCGGCGAACTGCGCATCGGAATGCATACGGCCCATGGTGTCGGTCATGCCGTAAGAGGACGGGCCGGCAGCCATATTGTCCGGGTGCAGCGTGCGGCCCGTGCCGCCGCCGGAGGCCACGGAGAAATATTTCACGCCGTTTTCCACGCACCATTTCTTGTAGGTGCCTGCAACGGGATGCTGGAAGCGGGTGGGGTTGGTGGAGTTGCCGGTGATGGAAACGCCGACATTCTCAAGCTTCATGATGGCAACGCCCTCGGGCACATTGTCTGCGCCGTAGCAGCGGACGGCTGCGCGCGGGCCTTCGGAGTATGCGGTTTCTTCCACAACCTTGACCGTCTCGGAATACGGATCAAACTCGGTTTTGACATAGGTGAAGCCGTTGATGCGGGAGATGATGAACGCGGCATCCTTGCCAAGACCGTTCAGAATCACACGCAGGGGCTTTTGCCGCACCTTGTTTGCGTTCAGAGCGATTTTGATTGCGCCCTCTGCGGCTGCAAAGGATTCATGGCCTGCCAAAAAGCAGAAGCACTCGGTCTGTTCGCTGAGCAGCATTTTGCCGAGGTTTCCGTGGCCCAGGCCGACCTTGCGGTTTTCTGCGACGGAACCGGGAATGCAGAAGGACTGCAGCCCGACGCCGATCATAGCGGCTGCGTCTGCAGCCTTGGTGCAGCCTGCCTTCAGGGCGATAGCGGCGCCGACGGTGTAAGCCCAAACGGCGTTTTCAAAGCAGATGGGCTGCGTGGAGCGGACGATCGCATCGCAGTCAATGCCCTTGGCAAGGGTGATTTCCCTGCACTCATCGATGGAGGAGATACCGTATTCTTTCAGCGCCGCGAGAATTTTCGCTTCGCGTCTTTCGTAACCTTCAAATTGTGCCATTGCGCCTATCCTCCTTATTCCTTGCGCGGGTCAATGTACTTGACTGCTTCAGAGAAGCGGCCGTACGTGCCCTTGGATTTTTCATATGCTTCGTTGGGCTCCATGCCGGCTTTGATAAAATCGGTCATTTTGCCCAGGGAAACGAACTCATAGCCGATGACCTGATCGTCCTTGTCCAGCGCCATTCTGGTGCAGTAGCCCTCGGTCATTTCGAGGTAGCGCACGCCCTTTGCGCGGGTTCCGTACATGGTGCCGACCATGGAGCGCGCACCTTTGCCCAGATCCTCCATGCCAGCGCCGATGACAAGACCGCCCTCGGAGAACGCGGATTGGGAACGGCCGTAAACGATCTGCAGAAACAGCTCGCGCATTGCGGTGTTGATCGCATCACAGACAAGGTCCGTATTCAGCGCTTCCAAAATCGTTTTGCCCGGCAGAATTTCCGCTGCCATTGCGGCGGAGTGCGTCATACCGGAACATCCGACGGTTTCCACAAGCGCCTCCTCAATGATACCGTTTTTGACATTCAGAGAGAGCTTGCAGGCGCCCTGCTGCGGAGCGCACCAGCCCACGCCGTGCGTATATGCGGAGATATCCTTGATCTCCTTTGCCTGTACCCATTTGCCCTCTTCGGGGATGGGAGCGGGACCGTGATCGGGGCCTTTTGCGACCACACACATCCCTGCAACTTCCTTGCTCATGGCATACTCGCAGGAAAATTCTTTGCTCATGTTCTTTTCTCCTTTTTGATTTTGCTTATTTGCGGATTTCGCCCATGACAGTGCCGAACGCGCAGGATGCGTTTGCTTCATCGGTATCGATGTGCATTGCGGCTGCATAGGACTTGCTGACGCGGACGACCACATCATCAAAGACCGTTTTTCTGCCAAGGCCGGAATCGATTGCAACGGAAACAATCTGCTTGTCCCGGACGCCGTATTCCGCGGCATCTTCGGGAGTGAGATGGATATGGCGCTTTGCCACGATCACCCCTTCGGAAAGCTCCAGCTCACCGCAGGGGCCGACAAGCTTGCAGGGGGCGGAGCCGGCAATATCGCCGCTTTCGCGCACGGGTGCGCTCAGCCCGAGTGTGCGTGCGTCGGTAAAGGACACCTCAACCTGGTCTGCACTGCGGGCAGGGCCGAGAATGCTGACACCGGGAATGGACTTTTTCGGTCCGACGACTTCCACGCGCTCATTGCTGGCAAACTGACCGGGCTGGCTGAGCTTTTTCTTTACCGTGAGCTCATAGCCTTTCCCGAAAAGAACTTCAATATGCTCCCGGGTCAGATGGACATGACGTGCGGAGGTTTCCACAAGAATCTGATTTTTCATTGATGGTTCTCCTTCCATTGCTGAAATATTTCCACACCAACCTATTATACAACAGTTTTTGCAAAATGTAAATGATAAAAATGATAAAATCCACCTTTTTTGTTCATGCTACAAAGGAAAGGTGGGAAAGAACATGCAGGTAACAGACGGGAGGCAACGCCTTTATGATATCGATTTTTCTGCAGAGCTGCCGCAGCTTGCGCCGCCGCGGGAAAACGATGGAGGGGATGTGTTTGCCGAACCGTGCGGCGCGGTATGCCGCAGCGGCGGCTATACTTTTTATACCGTAACGATAATCGGACAGATCGAGGGTCATTATTTGCTCGGTGCAGGCGCAAAAACGACAAAGTATGAGCAGCTGATCCCGCTGCTTGTGGGCATTGAGGAGGACGACGGCATCGACGGGCTTTTGCTCATCCTCAACACCGCCGGTGGGGATGTGGAGGCGGGGCTTGCATTGGCGGAGCTTGTGGCAAGTATGAAAAAGCCGACGGTTTCTTTGGTGCTGGGCGGCGGGCATTCCATCGGTGTGCCGCTTGCCGTCGCTGCAAAGCGATCGTTTATTGTGCCGAGCGCAACCATGACGCTGCACCCCGTGCGCATGAGCGGGCTTGTAGTCGGTGTGCCGCAGACCTTTTCTTATTTTTCCAAGATGCAGCAGCGGATATTCACATTTATTGCGGCACATTCCCATGCCGCCGAGGCATGCGTGCGGGAGCTGACTATGCGTACGGACGACATTGCAACGGATGTCGGCACGATTATCGACGGTGCGGAGGCGGTGCAATTCGGCATCGTTGACAGCGTCGGCGGGCTGAGCGAGGCGATCGGGGCGCTGCGGGCGCAGGCAAAAGAAGCGAAGGCGAAAAAAGAAACAAAAAGCGGCGCCCGATGAGGGGCGCCGCAAAAAAGATTACTCGGATATTTATTTGATGATCTGATTTTCGACCTCGGTGCTTTCGGGCGCATGGTGCTTGTGCTTGCGCAGGATAAAGTTGGTCAGGATGCCGAGAATCAGGGCGACGGCAACGGTACGCAGGGTGACCTTGCCGAAGGTCAGTGCAAAGTTGCCGATGCCTGCGATTAGAATAACGGAGGCGGTGAACAGGTTGCGGTTTTTGTCAAGATTTACGCTCTGCAGCATTTTCAGGCCGGAGACTGCGATGAAGCCGTACAGTGCGATGCACACGCCGCCCATGACGCAGTTGGGAATGGTTTCAAGGAAGCAGACGAACGGGGTGAGGAAGGCGATCAGAATGCACATCACGGCGGTCGTCAGAATGGTGCACACGGAGGCATTTTTTGTGATGGCGACGCAGCCGATGGATTCGCCGTAGGTGGTATTGGGGCAGCCGCCGAAGAGTGTGCCCGCAACGGAGCCGACACCGTCGCCCAGCAGCGTGCGGCAAAGGCCGGGGTCCTTGGTCAGGTCGCGGTTAATGATGGTGGAAAGGTTTTTATGGTCTGCAAGGTGTTCCGCAAAGACGACGAAGGCGACGGGAATGTAGGCGACGGCGATTGTTGCGATGTAGGAGCCGTTCAGCTCGCCGATGCCCTTGAAGGCTTCCGCGAACGTAATCATCGGCACAGAGAAGAAGCTCTCGAAGTTGATTGTGGAGAACGCGTTGACAAACGGGGTGAAATCAACGATTTGAAGCGCCTCGTTGCCGTTTGCCATGCCGATGAGGGTGAACACGGTTGCAACGGCATAGCCTGCCAGAATGCCGAGAATGAACGGAATGAGTTTGACCATTTTCTTGCCGAATACGGAGCACAGCATGGTAACAATCAGCGTGACAAGGCCGCACAGGATGCAGATCGCGATATGCGGGGTCATCATAAAGGAGCCGGTTGCGCTGTCAAAGGCTGCACCGCCGGTGAGGTCACTGATAGCGTTGGGCGCAAGGGAAAGACCGATGATCGCAACGGTCGGCCCGATAACGACGGGCGGCATAAGCTTATCGATCCATGCAACCCCTGCAAATTTTACAATGATTGCGATGATAACATACACAAGGCCGGCAAAAACCGCGCCCAGAACCAAGCCGAGGAAGCCGAGCTGCATGGAAACGCCGCCTGCAAAGGCAGAGAGCATGGAGCCGATGAAAGCGAACGAAGAGCCGAGAAACACGGGGCTGCGGAATTTGGTGAACAAAAGGTACACAAGTGTGCCGACTCCTGCGCCCATGAGCGCGGAGGACGGGGTCAGGCCGTTGCCGACGATATTCGGCACGGCGATGGTTGCCGCCATAATTGCCAGCAGCTGCTGCACTGCAAACACGAGCATCTGGCCGAACTTCATGGAACTGTTGCGCGGGTTGTCTTTGACATCGTATACAAGCTTCATTTCCGATACCTTCCTTTTTGTCTGAAATCAGAACAATCAAAAAAGCCTTACCCGCACCGGATAAGGCAAAATTGCGCAAAAAGGCAGAAATCTTTTCTTTTTCGCATCTTGCCGGCATCACGGTACCGCGCTTAAAGATTGCTTTCGATGCAGTATAGCATACCGCCGTGAAAAATGCAAGAGAAATTTTCAAAGAAATGCGCAAAAATTGAAAAAACAGGCATGCCGCATTGCCGAAAAAGGCAGAAAACGCCTATGGGACGGGGATTTTTTGCCGCAGCGCACAAATTGTAAAAAAATTATAAACAAATAATAAACGACACTACCGCTTTTCTTAAAAACATGGTATAATATTCGTAAGAAATTCGGGGGCGAAAGGAACAAGGCAATGTTTGCAATCGGCGATTACATGATTTACGGAATTCACGGAGTGTGCGAGGTAACGGATATTTGCCCCTCTCCCTTTGACAAAACGGACTCGCGCACTTTTTATGCTTTGCGGCCGTATCATGAAAATACGGGCTCCGTGATTTATACGCCGGTGGACAATGACTGCGTTGTGATGCGCGCGCTGATCGATCGCAGCGCGGCGAACAGCCTGATCGACCGAATCGATCAGATCGCACAGATCACCGTTCCCGTGGAAAAGGCACGCAAGGAGGCGTATCGCACGGTGTTCGGCGAGCAGACCCCCGAGAGCTATGTGCGCATTATCAAGACCGTTCGCATGCGGCGCGAGCAAATGCTGCGGCTGCACAAGCGCATGCCCGAGGTGGATCTGGACTATGAAGCGCGGGCAAGAAAATGCCTGTTTACGGAGCTTTCCATTGTGCTGGGGATTCCGTTTTCCGGTGTGAAGGACTATATTGCGCAGCGCCGCGGCGAAGAGGCGGGCGCGTAACGGCGGGAATTGCCGCCGACAATCAAAAGGATGCGGGCAGGGCTTGCGGTAAACCGCGGCGCCTGCCCCTTGCTTTATCCAATTTGAAAAATCGCTATCTCAAGCGCGACTTTTGAAGCACCTTTGAAGAAAGAAAGCGGTGCCTGTGAAAGCGTCGAAAAATCCATACAGCCCATGACCTTTTTGCAGCCATGGGCTGTGTTTTTTTATGGTTTTATGGCGGGCGGCGGCATATGAGCGCCGGGAAAACAGGCAATAAAAAAGCGAGGGCAGAGAGCATGCGGCAGGCCCCGCCGCACATGAAAGACGGGTTTTGCGCCTGCCGGCGCCCTCTGCGGGCGAACCGCATCACTCGGACAATGTGATGCCCTCCGCCAATCTCCTCAACAATAGTTAACACAGAAGTCTGGAAAGTGTGACAGGGAAACGAAAATTTTTTTGAGCGTGCTTTGCGGCAGACGGGGAGGTACTATAAAAGGCGGCGCCGCTTTCCCGCGCCGCGGGGAATGCCGCTTCCCTTTGCTTCTGTTTTCTTTCCGGGATGCATAGGGTGTAGGGGCGTTTATAACGCTTTCTTTGGAAAAATTTCCCGCTGCGTGCAAAAAAAGCGCTGCGCACGGCAACAATTCGGATAGGCAAAGGGTGCTGCCTCTTTGTCTTCAGTCCGAGAAAGAAGGGGAGAACAATGAGACGGATTTTCTGTTATTTCGGAATATTTACGGCATTTACCATGGTGGTGCCGACGGCGGTTGCACTGCGCTGCCTGCCCGGCACCGCGCGGCAAACAGCGCAGATTGCGGCACATGCCGCCCCGCACGCCGAAGCAGAAACGGCTGCCGATGTGCAGGGGCAGGAGGCTGTGCTGCCTGCGGCTGCGGAAAAGGAGGGTGCCGCTGTCGAGACGAACGATATTCAGAGTGTTTCCGATTTCGCCGCAACATCGGAAGAAATACCCGCGCAGACGGCGGATGCGGCGTCGCCCGCAACGCCGTTTGAAACGGTAACGGTGCGGCATGGGGAAGAAATCCTGGAAATGGAGCTTGAGGAATACGTCTATCGCGTAACGCGGGCGGAGGTTCCCGCATCGTTTTCCGCCCAGGCGCTGCGCGCCTGCTCCGTTGCGGTACGCAGCTACACTGTGTACAAGCTGCTGCACAGCACAAAGGAAGAGCATGACGGCGCGGTTTTGTGTACAAACAGCCGTCATTGCATGGCATTCAGCACGGCGGAAGAGGCACAGGATTGCCCCGTGCGCGCCGCTTGTCGGGACACGGCGGGGCAGGTCATGTGCTGCGGCGGGGAGGTATGCCAGACCTTCTTCTTTTCCATGTGCGGCGGATATACGGCGGACAGCGCACACGTGTTTGCTTCCTCCCGCGCATATCTTGTTCCCGTTTGCTCGCCGGAGGGCGCGGGGCTGCAGGGCTTTGAAACCAAGGCGGAATTTACAAAACAGGCACTTGCAAAAGCGCTGCGGGAAAAGGGGTATACCGTTGCGGATGAAGCGGCGGAGGTTTCTCTTGCGCGGGATGCGCAGGGATATGTGCTCTCCTTTTCTTTTGGAGAGCTGACGCTCGGCGGAACGGCGGCGCGGCTGGCGCTGGGGCTGCGCTCTTCCTGCTTTTCCATGGAGCAGCAGGGGCAGACGCTTCTTTTCACCGTGCACGGATACGGGCATGGCGTCGGGCTTTCGCAATGGGGAGCGGAGCTGTATGCGCGGCAGGGCTGGGACTATGAAAAAATCCTGTGCCACTACTATCAAAACGCCGCACTGCAGCCGCTTGCAAGCGCTTTGCAGAGTTGACAGGGCGATTACTTTGTGGTATATTTTATAAGGTGAAACCCCAGCCCGGGACCGCGGCGCAAAGCGCCGTTGTTTCGGCGGAAATTTTGATGTGACAAATGCCGCGGGGGATATCGTGCCCGCGGAGAAAGAGAAAAAACATGTCGGAAAAAATGCAGATCGTCCCGGTGACAATCACGCTGCGCTCGGTGCAGCTTTGCGCCGATTCGCCGCTTTCGCTGTTTTCCGGCGCGAAGGAGGCGGAGCTTCTTTCGGCGCTTGCCTCACAGGAGCTGCTCGGCGCGGAGCACAGCGAAACGAATTTTATGGTGCGCGGCACGCTGGCGGTTGAGGACGGCCGCCTGACGCTGAGCTATGCGGAGCCGCAGACAAGCGGCATGGAAGGGACAACAACGCAGCTGCTGTTTGATCTGGATGCGCCGCAAAGAATTACGCTGATGCGCAGCGGCGCCGTTTCCACCGCAATGACCTTTGAGCCGCAGCAGAGGCATGTGACCTTTTACGAAACGGATTATTTTTCGTTTGAGCTTTGCACGGTGGCTGCCAAAGTGAGCAACTCCCTTTCCGCCGCGGGCGGCACACTGGATCTTGTTTATTTTGTGGAGCTGCGGGGCGCGGATATGGAGCACACGCATCTTTCCCTTTGCGTGGAGCCCTGCGAGAGTGCGGAGGAACCGGTCTATACGCAGATCACGGAAATGGCCGATGCCGAAATTATCCGATGAGCGACGGAAAAACGAAGACTTAACAGAAGGAGATAAAAAGCAATGGACAATCATGAAATTTTGTGCAAAATCAGAGAGAGAATGCCTGCCGAAATGGATGCGGTGCTGGTGGAAAATCCGGTGCATCAGTATTATCTTTCCGGCTTCAATTTCTGCGACGGGCATGTGGTGATCGGCAGGGAGAAGGCATGGCTGTTTACGGATTTTCGCTATATCGAGGCGGCAAACGCCTCTGCCGCAGCCCGCGATTTTGAAATTTTCGATAAATCCGCAATCAGCTTTCTGCACAGCACGCTGCAAAATGCGGGCGTGAAGAATCTCGGATATGAGGACCGCTATATGACCGTGGACGCGCTGCAAAAGACGCGCATCGCCATGCCCGGCATGAACTTTTTGCCCATCGGGGATCTGATCGAGGGGCAGCGCCGCTTCAAAACGGACGCCGAGCGCGAATGCATTCGCCGCGCACAGGCGATCACGGACGCGGCCTTTGCGCATATTCTCAATTTTATCACGCCGGAGCGCACGGAAACGGAAATTGCCCTGGAGCTGGAATTTTTCATGCGGAAAAACGGCGCGGAGCGCGCTTCGTTTGATATTATCTGCGTCAGCGGCAAGAAGAGCTCCCTGCCGCACGGCGAGCCGGAAAACCGCAGGCTGGAGCCCGGCTTTCTGACCATGGATTTCGGCTGCACCTACAAGGGCTATTGCTCCGACATGACGCGCACGGTCGCAACGGGCGCGGTGGACGGCGAAATGCGCCGCCTTTATGACACGGTGCGCCGCGCGCAGGAGCTGGCGCTGGAATATATCGATTGGCATAAGAGCTGCTTTGAGGCGGACCGCATTGCCCGCGATTATATCAATCAAAACGGATACGAGGGTGCGTTCGGGCATTCGCTGGGGCATGGGGTCGGCCTTTATATCCATGAAAATCCCCGCCTCTCTCCCGCATGCAAGCCGCAGGATATTTTGGAGAACGGCGATGTTGTGACCTGTGAGCCCGGCATTTATCTGGCGGGAAAATACGGGGTGCGCATTGAGGACATGGTGCTCATTCATGACGGCGGCGCGGAAGCGATCACAAGGAGCCCGAAGGAACTGATCATTCTCTGATTGCGGAGAAACGGGCGCTTTTCGGGAAAAAAGCGGAAAAAAACAGCGCTGCCTGCCCCGAAAATTTTGCAGAGCCCTTGCAATGCGGGCGGATATCTGCTATAATGTACGGTGTATTATGATAAAGTTCGGATTTTTGAAAGCTTTGGAGGTATACTATGGTAATCGCAGGCGATTTTAAGAACGGCGTGACATTTGAGCTGGACGGCAATGTTTTGCAGGTTGTGGAGTTCCAGCATGTCAAACCCGGCAAAGGGGCGGCATTTGTCAGAACAAAGCTGAAGAATGTCATCACCGGCGCAGTCACCGAGCGTACATTCAGCCCGACCGATAAATTTGAGCCGGCGCGCATTGAGCGCAAGGAAATGCAGTATTCTTATAACGACGGCGATCTTTACTACTTCATGGATATGGAGACCTATGATATGATTCCGCTGAACAGCGATGTTCTGCCGGACAGCTTCAAGTTCGTCAAGGAAGAAATGATGTGCAAGATCGTTTCCTATAAGGGCAAGGTCTTCTCCGTTGAGCCGCCGACATTTGTCGAGCTGAAGGTTGTGGACACCGAGCCCGGCTTCAAGGGCGATACGGCGACCGGCACAACAAAGCCGGCAACGCTGGAAACCGGCGCCGTGATCAAGGTGCCGCTGTTCATCGATGTTGACACCATGATCCGCATTGATACCCGCACGGGCGAATATCTTGAAAGAGCATAAACCCGCCAAAACCCGAAATAAAAAATCTGAAAGGATGGAAAAGACTATGAATCTGACAGAAAAAGCTGCTTATCTCAAGGGCTTGATGGACGGTATGAATTTTGACAAAAACACCAATGAGGGCAAGCTGATTGCCGGCATCATCGATATGATGGATGATCTGGCGCTCTCCGTTTCCGATTTGGAGGACGAAACCGCTACGCTGAGCGAATATGTCGAAGAGCTGGATGAGGATCTGGGCGCTGTGGAAGAGGATCTGTACGGCGAAGAGGACGACGAAGAGGACGACGATGATGATTTCGTCGAGATCGAGTGCCCGCATTGCGGCGAAGAGGTCTATTTTGACGAATCGATCGATCCCGAGCACATCATCTGCCCCGCATGCGGCCAGGAATTTTCCTGCGTTTGCGACTGCGGCTGCGAAGACGATGACGACGAGGACGGCTGCGGCTGCGAGCACTGCAAATAAGCAATCAGACGAAAATCAATGAAACAAGGGGGAGCCTGCGGACTGCGGCGCCCCCTGTTTTTCACGGAGGAGCAAAGGAGAAGCACATGAAACTCAATCGGGATGAATGCAATGTGAAATGGGTCGCACATCGCGGCTTTTCCGCCCGCGAGACGGAAAACACCTGCGCCGCATTTGTGGCGGCGGGGAAGGAGAAGGGCTTTTTCGCGATCGAATCGGATGTGCATGTGACAAAGGACGGGGCATATCTGATGCATCATGACAGCGACACCTATCGCATGTGCGGCGAGCACCATATCATTGAGCAAACGGAGGCATCCGTTTTGCGGGCGCTGGGGCAGATCGATCTGCACACGGGCAAGGTGAATGAGGCGCTGCGCCTGCCGGAGCTTTCGGATTATTTTGAAATTTGCCGCGCATACGAAAAATGGGCGGTGCTTGAGCTCAAGGAATCGATGCAGGCATGCCATGTTGCGGGTATTGCGGATGCTGCAAAGCAGTGCGACATGCTGGAAAAAACGATTTTCATTTCGTTTTATCCGGAAAATCTTTTGGCGCTGCGCAAGCTTTTGCCGCAGCAGCCGGCACAGTTTTTAACGCAAAAAACGCCGCATGCCAATGTGCTTGCGTTTCTGCGGGAAAACCGCTTTGATCTTGATATCCGCGGCGATAAGCTGACTGCCGCTGCGGCGCGGCGCCTGCGCGCGCAGGGCTGCGCGATCAACTGCTGGACGGTGAACGACCCCGACCTTGCAAAGCGCCTTTGCGCAAAGGGCGCGGACTATCTCACCTCAAACGAGCTGCACGGCTGAGCCGCGCAGAAAAACGGCACGGAACACAAAAAGCCGGCACCCGAGCGGGTGCCGGCTTTTTACTTATAAAACGGGGTTCAGCGGGCAACTTCTTCCATGATGAATGCTTCGAGGATATCGCCTTCCTTGATATCGTTGAAGCGTTCCAATCCGATTCCGCATTCAAAGCCCTGGGCAACTTCCTTGGCATCGTCCTTGAAGCGCTTGAGGGAGGAAATCTTATCCTCAAAGATAACAACGCCCTCGCGGACGACGCGGATCTGCGCGTTTCTGGAAACCTTGCCGTCCTGCACATACGAGCCGGCAATGGTGCCGACGCCGGGAACGCGGATGGTCTGCCGCACCTCGGCATGGCCGAGCACGACCTCGCGATAGGTGGGGGCGAGCATGCCCTTCATGGCAGCCTCAATCTCTTCAATGCACTCATAGATGATGCGGTATGTGCGCACATCGACCTTTTGTGCAGCGGCGGAATCGATTGCGGTCTTATCCGGGCGGACATTGAAGCCGACGATGATGGCATTGGAAGCGGCAGCCAGCATGACATCGCTCTCGGTGATGCCGCCGACGCCCGTATGAATGATGCGGACCTTGACCTCATCGTTGGAGAGCTTTTCGAGGGAGGCGCGCACTGCCTGCGCGGAGCCGTCGACATCCGCTTTGATGATAATGTTGAGATCCTTGACGCCGTCGGAGATCTGCGCGAACAGATCGTCCAGATTAACCTTGGAATTTGCCTTGAACTGTGCTTCCTTCTGCTCGTTGCGGCGGCGGTCAGCCAGCTCGCGTGCCATGCGCTCATCTTCCACGGCGGCAAATTCATCACCTGCGTCCGGAATTTCGGAAAGACCGGTGATTTCCACGGGAACGGATGGGCCTGCCGTTTTGACATTTTTGCCCTTATCGTCCATCATGGCGCGCACGCGGCCGACTGCGGTTCCTGCGATGACGACATCGCCAGAATGCAGTGTGCCGTTTTGCACGAGCACCGTTGCAACGGGGCCGCGGCCCTTATCCAGGCGGCTTTCGATCACGACGCCCTTTGCCCGGCGGTTCGGGTTGGCGCGCAGTTCTTTCATATCGGCGACGAGCAGCACCATTTCAAGCAGCTCGGGAATGCCCTTTTTCGTCAGCGCGGAAACGGGCACGCAGATGGTATCTCCGCCCCATTCCTCGGGCACCAGGTCATATTGTGTGAGATTTTGCTTGACCATATCGGGGTTGGCCGTGGGTTTATCCATTTTGTTGATGGCGACGATGATCGGCACGCCGGCAGCCTTGGCATGGTTGATGGCTTCCACGGTCTGCGGCATGATGCCGTCGTCGGCGGCAACCACCAGAATGGCGATATCGGTCGCCTGCGCGCCGCGGGCACGCATTGCCGTGAAGGCTTCATGCCCCGGGGTATCTAGGAAGGTGATTTCCTTGCCGGAAATGGAAACGCGGTATGCGCCGATCGCCTGGGTGATACCGCCCGCTTCGCCTGCGGTGACGGAGGTATGGCGGATGGCGTCGAGCAGGGAGGTTTTGCCGTGGTCGACATGGCCCATAACGCATACAATCGGGTCACGCGGGACAAGGGTCTCGGGCGCGTCCTCGCTTTCATCGAAGAGGCGCTCTTCAATGGTGACGACGACAGCCTTTTGCGCTTTGCAGCCCATTTCATCGGCAATGAGGAAAGCGGTATCGAAATCGATGACCTGGTTTGCGGTCGCCATGATGCCAAGACCGATCAGCTTTTTGATCACGACGGCAGAGGTGACATGCAAAAGCGATGCAAGCTCGTTGACGGCGATTTCTTCGCCGATAGTGATTTGAGCGGGCGTGCGCTTGGATTTCTCCGCAGCTTCGCGGCGCATTTTTGCAAGCGCTTCACGCTCTTTTTCCTTATCGCGCTTTTTATCGTAAACGGTTTTCTTATTCTGCTTTTTCAGCTTCTGTTTTCCGCCGGAAATGTTGCCTGCCTGTTCGGGCGCAAAGCGGTCAAGCTTTTCATCATATTTGGACAGATCGACGCTGGAGGTGCGGGTGTCGACCAGGCGCGTTTTCCCCACGCGCGAGGTATCCTGACCGGGAACAGCTTCGGACATGCGGGAGCCCTGGCGCAGCGTGGAGGGCTTTTGCGGCTGCTCTCTTTGCTGTGTCTTCGGCTTTGGCTGCGGCTTTTTTGCCAGCGGATTTGCATTGGCAAAGCGCTCTGCCTGCTTCTTTGCCTCCTGCTGCGCCTTTTCTTTGGCAGCAGCTTCGGCAGCGGCGCGGCGCTTTTGCTCCTCCTCGGCTGCTTTCTTTGCAGCCTCGGCAGCGGCTTTTTCCTCTTCCGCTTTTTTCTTTGCGGCAGCTTCTTCCTCCGGGCGCGGAATATCAGCCGTACCGCCGAGGTATTCCGCCATATTCGTAATCTGAGCCTGCGCGGTCAGCGCCTCAAACACAAGGCTGAATTCCTCGGGCGAAAGCACGGAGGAATGGGTTTTTCCCTCAATGCCGTTTTGCGCCAGAAGATCGGTGATGGTTTTGTTTTTCACACCGAAATCCTTTGCCATAGAGCTGATCTTGTTGTTAGGGGTTAAAATCATATATTGCACCTCCCGCGGGATTGCCCCGCTTATGTTTGCGTTAATGGTTGCGGTCAGTTGACCGATGCTTTGGCACGCACTGCCGCGGCAAGCCCTTCATCGGTTACGCCGATGCAGGCGACGGCGCCGCTTTTTCCGACGGCTTTGCCGAGCGCATCAACCCCGAGGCTGAGCGCATAGAGCGGAATTTCATAATATTTGCAAAAATTTTGAATTCTTTTTTTCGTGCCCTCGGAAGCATCCAGCGCGCAGAATACGGCATAGGGGCAGCGCCCGGGTCGCCCGGCGCGGACGGCGTCGGCGGTCAGCTCCGTGCCGACGGTGAGCTTGCCCGCCTTTTTGGCAATGCCGATGATGCCGGCAGCGCGTGTTGTTTGCTTTGCCTGCCGCAAAAGGGCGGCGCGCGCGGCGGGGTCGGCAGGGATGGCGGCGGGCTGCGCGGGGACAGGCGGCTTTTGTGCCTTACTCGGTTCCTTCACGCTTTTCGATCTCCTTTTCCAGCGCCAGCATTACGCTTTGCGGAATTTCGGTATTGAGGCCGCTTGCAAGACGCCCCGACTTTACCGCTTTTTTCAGGCAAGCGCTGCTTGGGCAAAGATATGCTCCGCGCCCGTTTTTCTTTCCTGTGCGGTCCGGCACGATTTCGCCCTCGGGCGTGCGCACGATGCGCAGCAGAGCGGTTTTTTCCTTATGCTCTCCGCAGCCGACACAGCGGCGCACCGGCAGTTTTTTTTCTTTTTTCGGTTGCTGTGACATGGCATTGACCTCTGATTCCTTTTGGCGGATACTGCCTGCGCGACGCGCTCAGCGCGCTTTGATATCGACCTTATAGCCGGTCAGGCGGGCGGCAAGGCGGGCGTTTTGCCCTTCTTTGCCGATGGCAAGGGAGAGCTGGTCTGCCGCGACATATACCAAAGCGTCGCGCTCCTGGCTGACCTCGACGGAATCGACAACGGCGGGGGAGAGGGCGCTTGCGATGAATTCCTCGGGATCCTCGCTGTATTTGATGACATCGATGCGTTCGCCGCAGAGCTCATCCACAATGCGGGAAATACGCATGCCGTGGTTTCCGATGCAGGCGCCGACCGGATCAACATTTTCATCCGTGGAGCGCACGGCGATCTTGGAGCGGCGGCCGGCTTCGCGGGCAATGTTTTCGATTACCACGGTGCCGTCCGCAATTTCGGGCACTTCCGTTTCAAACAGGCGGCGCAAAAGGCCGGGATGCGTGCGGGAGAGCGTGACCAGCGGCCCGCGGGAGGATTCCTTGCGGACCTCCATGACATAGACCTTGACATATTCGTCCGGGCGGAGAATCTCACCGGGGATCTGCTCGGAATGCAGCAGCGTTGCACGGCTGGTTCCGAGATCCAAAAGGGCATTGCCCGTATCGGGATCGACGCTGATCACCTTTGCGGAAACGATCGATTCCTGCTTATCTTCATATTCTTTCAGCATCATGCCGCGCTCCGCCTCGCGGATGCCCTGAATGATGACCTGCTTTGCGGTCTGCGCGGAGATGCGACCGAAGGTTTTGGTTTTCAGCTCGGCTTCCGCTACGCCGCCGAGCACATAGCGGCGGTTCATTTTCTTTGCGTCTTCCAAAGAGATTTCCGTTTGCGGATCGGTCACTTCTTCGACGATATTCCATTGCTCATAAACGCGCACGTCTTTTTTGTTCGGGTCCAGCACGATGCGCACCATGGAATTGTTTCCCTTTTCCTTTTTGAATGCCGTGACGAGCGCGGCTTCGACCTTTTCGAACATATACTCTTTGGGAATGCCCTTTTCTTTTTCAAGGAGATCCAAGGCATTGAAAAATTCCGTGTTCATTTTGTTTTACTCCGTTTCTGTATTCAGTGTTTTTTTGTCACTGTCAAAATCGTAATAGGCGCGTGCGGCCGCCAGCTTCTCCCGCGGGATCGTCACGGCGGTACCGTCGGCAATAAGAAGGGTCGCGGCGCCCTCCTCATAGGAGGAAAGCGTTCCGCAGAGCGTTTTTTCGCTCTGCCCCGGCAGGGGGGCATACAGCTTTGCGACGATTTTCTTGCCTAAAAATGCCGCAAAATGCTCCGGCGTACGCAGCTCGCGCTCAAGCCCCGGGGAGCTGACCTCAAGATAATACGGGTCTGCAATGGGGTCTGCCTCGTCCAAAGGGGCGTCGATTGCGCGGTGCACCTTTTCGCAGTCGTCAATGGAAATGCCGTTTGGCGAATCAATGGTAATGCGCAGAATCAGGCGGCTGCCTTCTTTGCCGAATTCCACATCCCAAACGGAATAGCCAAGCTTTTGCACAATAGGCGTGAGCAGGGTGCGTACTGCGGCGGCAATGTTTTGTTCTCCGTGTTTCATTGTTTTAAAAAGACCTCTTAACAAAGGGAGAAGAGTGGGTTTTCATCCACTCTTCCATCCTACAATATTCTAGCATATCCATTATAGCACCCGCTTGCGAAAAATGCAAGTGTTTTCGGTGATTTTCCGCGAAACGGCCGCAATTTTTTATTTGCGGATATCCGAATCCACCGCGCCGCCCGCAAGCAGCGTCGCCGTATCGCGCAAAAGCTTTTCCACACGGTCGCGCGGGACATAAAATTCGCCTTTGCCGTTGATGGTATACAGGCAGCGCCGCCCGGAATACGCAAAGAACTGATATCGCAGCACGCCGCCGCCGTTTGTCTGCACGGTGACGGTGCCGAGCAGCTCGGCGCTTTGCGGCAGCGTACTCTCCGTATAGGGGGCATAGTCCTCAATGGAGATGGTGAGCAACACCTTATAAAGATTGCGGAAATCCGGAATGGAGGCGATCTGCGTATCGCTGACGCGGTCCAGCACCGAAAGGGTCGCGGCGCCTTTGGAATCCTTGCCGTGGCTCAGGGCAAAATCGGCGCTGACGGGGGCGCCGTCTACCGTGCCGTCGATTGCGACGGAAACAACATCGGTGATGCGTCTGCCGAAAATCGGGCGGTCGATAAATTCGATAAGATCCCAGGAGAGGAACTTAAGTGAGGTTCCGTCCACCCGCACAACGGTCTGATACGGGCCGCTGGCGCACAGATAGGAGCCGTCCTCCTGTTGCTCGGAAAAATACAGCCTTATATCGGTTCCCCCATAGGTATAGGTGACGGTATAGGCGGGATGCTCCAGCCCGTATTTTGCAAGGGTTTCATCGGAAAGATCCAGCGCAAGGACCTCAGTGCCCGTCAGAGAGCCGAGGGTGCAGAGCACGGCGCGGTCGTAATTATCCATGGAAAGGTTATAATCCGCAGGATATTCCATTTCGAAAATACGGGTGCTGGCAAGCCCCTGGCGCTCGTTTTCCGGCAAAAAGCGAACCCGCATGAGTAGCTCATCGCCGTGGTACAGGCAGAAATTATCCTGCAGATAATATTCGCTTTCCGAAACGGGAACGGTGACATAAGCAGAGACGAAATCCGTCATTTTTGCAAGGACGGTCTGCCCGAGCACGGAGCTCATGAGATAAACCGCTTCTCTGTCCTCATAGCGCACATAATAGCCCGCGGCGGAGGGCGAGGGATCGCCTACATATACCGTATGGCTGACGCCGCCCGTCGTTGTAACGGTATAAACGGCGGCGGGGGTATCCAGCCCGTATTGCGCCGTATCGGAGAGATCCGTGCTCACGCGCGACTGCGTGATCGGCACGGAGGTGATGCTGAGCAGATAGGCGACGGTTTGCTGATTCAGTGTGATATTCGGATAGGCATCGAGAATATATGCCGTGTTTGCGTCGTTGCGGCGGATGAGATAAGAGCCGCTTTCGTTTTCAATGGCAACGGAGGCAATTTCTTTGCTGTCCATTTGCCGATAGAGCAGCAGCGTTTGCCCGGAGAGCGTTTCCGCCTTGCCGTTTTCGGTATCCTCGTTGCTTGCGGCGATCAGCTCGGGCAGCTCCGTCTGCTCTTCTTTTTGCAGCGCGGGGCGAATCACCGAAAAATACAGCAGCGTGCCGACAGCTGCCAGCAAAAGCAGGCCGAGCGCAAGCCAAACGGTTTTTTTTGAGCTTTTTCTTCCGACGGGCTTTTTCGGCACCTGCTCTTCGGTTTTTGCGAAGGTGGAGAGCTGCTGCGCAAGCGCATCCATGCTTTTTTCTTCCTGCCCCGGCGCCTGCAGCCCCATTTGACGGTATTGCTCCGCAATGAGAGCCTCCTCTTCGGCGGCATCGGGCGCGGCGGGCTGCGGCGTTTGTGCCGCGGGCTCGTCGGCTTGCACGGGGGTCTGTTGCGGTGTTTTTTGCAGTTTGATTTCTTCGCTCATAAATGCCGCCTCCTGACATAGACGACAGCGCCTGCAAGCAGCACGGCGGCGGGCAGCGCTACCCCGAGGGCAATGAGCCAGCCATTTGTCTGCGCGGTGCTGATGGAGAGGGAAGTATCGTCAAAATACCGATAATTGATCTTTATGGGAACCATATCGCGGTTGAATGCCTTCATTGCGGCATAGAGGATATCGCGGTTGCCGTAGGAATTCTTTGTCAGATAACCGTCGTCCGTGAAATCGACAGAGCCGCATGCCAGCACATAGGAGTAAAGCGTTTCCTCGTCCTTGAGGCGGCTTTCGCGGCTGAGCGTCATCAGATCATACTGCCCGCGGCTTTCGGTTCCGTCGGAGGCAATGGAAAGCGCGGATTTTGTGGTGGAGAGCACGGAGGATACCGTGCGCTGATTCTTCTCGGTGAACAGGGAATAAACGGGCGTTGCGTTTTTGGCGACGACAATGGGCTGCGAGGAGAGCGCGCGCATATCGCTGTGCAGCGACGCACCGACGCCTTCCGTTGGCAATGTGGCGATGACGGAAAGCCCGTCCGGCGAGGCGGCGCTTGCCGTATCCTTGATCACGGTATCGCCGAAGGCAATGCCCCATTCCTCCAAATATTCGGCAAGCGCGGGCAGCTTCGGCGTGCTTGGCGAGCAGAATACCATCAAAGCGCCCTGGTCGAGCAGGTAATCGTCGACGACGGAAATCTCATTTTGCGTGCCGTCCGTATTTTCTCCCAGAAAATCGTAAGTGGGATTACAAATGACCATGACCTTGGTATACGGGTCGGGCCGCTCTTCCTTTAAATTGACGGTTTTCACCGTATAACCTGCGTCTTCAAAAAGCTGCATCAGGGCTTTAGGCTCCGTTTCGCCGTGGCCGGTGGTGAATGAAGCAACGGGATTATAAAGCCCGGCGAGCTGCAGAAAAGCGGAGGCAAATTTGAATTCGCCGTTGAAGGCATAGAGCTTTGAGGTGTCTTCGGAATCATGTACAAAGAATGCGTCCAGCGCATATTTGCGATACATGCCGTTTCCGTTTTCCACAATGACATCAGAGGAAAGCACCGTGTCCGAAGCAGAGCGCTTATATTTTTCCGCAAGGCCGGGGTATTTATAAATATCCAGGTAATCGACCTTGACATTCTCCATTTTTGCCGCAAATTCCTTGGCGCAGGAATATACAAGCTGCGAATAGCTGTTTTGATTCAGCTGATCAAGGGGCTTGCAGAAATAAATCGTGTAGGCCTGCTGTGCGGTGCCGCCCAGCTGCGCTACGGTATCGTCGGAGACGGAGAACAGATCATCGCTTGTCATATCGATCGAGAAACCGCCGTACAGGCCGGAAAGAGCGGTGAGCACCACATTCAGAACGATCACAAGCACAACCACCGCAATGCTCAGAATCAGGGAAAGAGAGCCGCGGCGCAGCTTTTCGGGATTGTGATTTTGTTTCATTTGCCGTCCCTCCTTATGCCCAGCGTTTTTTTTCATATACCCGCACGGTCAAAAACAGGAATACAAAGACGATGCTGGCATAATAAAAGAGCGAGGTGAAATTAAAAATGCCGTAGGAAAAATCGTAAAAACGGCTGAAAATGGAGATCCAGTTCAGCACCGTGCGCACAAAGGCGGAATCGATATAGCTGTTGAGCATGCTCACAAGCAGCAAAAGCGCGATGAAAAACATGGTGACAAGGGCGCTTACCAGCTGGCTTTCCGTCAGGGAAGAGAAGAAGGTCCCCATGGCGACAAAGGCGGCGCCGATGAGCAGAATGCCCACGGTGTTGCCCAGCAGCAGCGCGGTGTTTGGGGAGCCGTAGGTGTAAAGGGGAATCATGCCGAGCAGCTCCGAGAGCAAAAATGTGCCGGCAAAAACCGTATACGCCGCAAAAAATTTGCCGCATACCATGGCGCTAAGGCGCACGGGTGCGCTGAGCAGCAGCTGCTCCGTATGCTGGCGGCGCTCATCGCTGAACAGCTTCATGGTCAGAAGCGGGACGATAATGATGAATAAAAACAGAATCGTCATATAATAGGTACCGATTCCGCCGGAATCCGAGCTGCGCAGCACCATATAGTTAAACAGCGCGCCGTTTACCGCGAAAAATACGGCGACAAAAATGTAGCCGATGGGAGAGGAGAAAAAGGCGCGCAGCTCTCTTTTATAGATTGCACTCATTTTTCAAGGCCTCCTTTTTTCTGCGCAGACGGCTTTTGCCCGCCCGCGCGGCGTTTCTGCTCCTGCCGCGCAAGCAGGGACAAAAAGACATCTTCCAGATTTGTGCCCATTGCCTCAAGACCGATCAGCGGCCAGCCGCGCTCGCTGAGGAGGCGGAAAAGGCTTTTGCGCACATCGATCCCGGGCTCGGAGACGATCAAAAATGCGGTGCTGCCGCTCTCTCTCGCGCCGAGCACTTCTGCCGAGGCGACCCCGCCGAGAGAGCGCAAGGCGGAAAGCACTTCTTTTTCCGGCCCCGCGATTTTGGCATTCAGGCGGCGGAAGCCGTCTACCGCGGCGGCAATCTCCTCCGTTTTTTCGTTGGCGATGAGGCGCCCTTTGTTGATCACGATGATGCGCTCGCAAACAGAACTGACCTCGGGCAGGATATGGGTGGAAAGAATGACGGTGTGATTTTTCCCGAGCGTGCGGATGAGGTTTCGGATTTCAACGATCTGCCGCGGGTCAAGCCCGACGGTCGGCTCATCAAAGATAATCACCTTGGGGTTGCCGACCAGCGCCTGCGCAATGCCCACGCGCTGCTTATAGCCCTTGGAGAGGTTGCGGATCAGCCTGCCGCGGACATCCTCGATTTTTACAACGCGGCAGATCTCTTCAATATGACGGCGGCGATTCAGCGTGCATCTTTTCAGATCATAGATAAAATTCAGATATTCGGAAACGGTCATATCCGGGTACAGCGGCGGCTGCTCCGGCAGATAGCCGATGCGGCGCTTTGCCTCCATGGGGTTTTCCAGAATATCGATGCCGTCGATCAGCACGCGACCGCTCGTTGCGGAGAGGCAGCCTGTGAGAATATTCATCGTTGTGGTTTTTCCGGCGCCGTTCGGGCCTAAAAAACCGACGATTTCTCCCTGCTCCACCGTAAAGGAAATATCGTCTACGGCATGAATTTTGCCGTAGGTTTTCTGCAAATGCTCAATTTTGATCATGGAAACATCCGTTCCTTTCCTGTCAATACCACCAGTGTAGCATTCACTTATGAAGCTTTTGTGAACAAACGGGAAAACCATGGGCACCGGCGCCTTTTTTGCAAAATTTTCATGCCTTGTTCACCGCTTTTGCACATTCAAAAGCCAAAGGTGCAAAGGCGCCCGCCTTGACAGGGGCGAAAAATGGGCTATAATAAAGCTGCTTGTCAAACAGGCGCGAAAAAAGACGGGGAGGCGAAAAAATGAAGCATACGGTGCGCCGCGCGGCGCTGTTTCTCTGTCTTGCGCTTTGCGCCGGGAGGCTTTGCCTGCTGGGCGGGAGCGCGCAGCCTCGGAGCGGGGGGGCGGCGGTGAGCACGGCAGCCGTGCCGCTGGCGATCCCCGAAAAATCCGAGCAGGGAGACGGGCCTTTGCACTTTGCCCCTTCTGCGCTTTTGGACAGCGAGACGGCGGAGAAAAATGCGGAGGCGGAGCAGTTTTTATGGCCCGTGCCGTATACAAAAAATGTGACGCAGGGGTTTATACCCGGCAAGCATTACGGTATTGATATTTTGGAAAATGGCATTCTGTGGAAGCCGGTATTTGCCGCAAAATCAGGCACGGTGGTGCGCCTTTGGGACGGCTGCCGCAACTGCGACGGTTTTGCCGCGCAGGGGCAGGGCTGCTCGGAGCGGACGGGCTGCGCGCTGCATGAGCTCTCGGGAGCTTACAGCATTGCGGGCACGGCGCGCCGCTTTTGTAACAAAACGCAGGGCAACGCCCTGTGCATTCGGCACGGCACTTTTTCCTACACCTCGTATTATCATTTGGTCAAGCTGACGGTAAAGCAGGGGCAGGTCGTGCGGCAGGGACAGCTTATCGGCTATGTCGGTTCCACGGGGCTTTCCTCAGGCGCGCATCTGCATTTTTCCGTTCACAGCAGCTATTATACGCTGCTCACCGCCTTTTCCGACCCGCAGAAGTATTCTTACTTGGATGCGCCGGCACCGAGCGAGGAGCCCATGGTGCAGTTTTGCGCGGGGCAGGGCGAATGTGCGGAGACGCTGCGGTTTTATGCACCTGGCGAGGCGCTGGGCTCGCTTCCCGCGGCGCAGCTGTCCGGCTATGCCTTTTTGGGTTGGCAAACTGAGAGCGGAGCGCTTGTTAACGCCTCCTGCGCGGTGCCGCGGGAGGGGCTGATTCTGTACGCGGCATATGAAAAAGAGGCAAAAAGCGAGCGGGGCGAGCAGAGAGACTGACGCGGGAAAGGCGGCGGCAAAGTTTTTTCGGCGGCTTGTATTTTTTGCCGCTTTGCGGTACAATAAGAATAATGAAAAACGGAAAGGGAAATGCATATGTTATTGGAACAGATCATGGGCGCGCAGGCGCTGTTTGACCCGGGAGCACACACGGAGCTGCGGGCGCAGATCAGCACAAATCGACGTGTCGGGCTCATCGGCGGCGAGGTAACGACGAATGTGCGCGCCGAGAGCTGCGGAGTCAGCGCGCGCGTGCTGCGCGCCGGGGTATACGGCTTTTCCTCCATGGCGGAGATGGATGAAGAGGCGGCAAAAACCGTGCTTGCCGCCGCCACGGAAAACGCGCGGTTTCTGGACAGCCATGTAAGTCTCGGAAAAGGGCCTCTGTCGCCGCTGCCGAGGGCAACGGTGACGCATTTTGCGTCCCCGCGGGATGCCGAGCAGCGCGAATATGTGGAATTTGCGCGCGCCGTGGACGCCTATCTTGCCAAAAAATATCCCGCGCTTGCAGCGCGCAGAGTGGTCGCCATGAGCGACAGCATGGAAAAAGCGCTGCTCTGCTCGGACGGCGCCTGCGGGCATAACCGCGCGCCGCGCAGCTATGTTTATGTAATGCTGACAGATACCGCAAAGGACGGCACTCCGGTGGATCTGTTCGAGCCGTTCGGCGGCGCGGGCGATTTTTCGGATCGGTTTTCGGACCCTGCCGCGCTGTTTGCAAAGATCGATGCGCTGTATGAGCGGCTGCAGAAGAAAAAAGAGGGCGTCAGGGCGCAGGCGGGCGTGCACACCTGCGTGCTCAGCGGCGAGCTTACCGGCATGCTTGCGCATGAAGCGGTGGGGCATACCGTTGAGGCGGATCTGGTGCTCGGCGGCTCTGTTGCCGCATCGTGCCTGAATAAGCAGGTTGCGTCCCCGCTTGTAAATTTGAGCGATTTTGCCTATGAGGCATTCGGAAAAGAAGCGCCGCTCCCCGTTTATCTTGATGATGAGGGGACGGTTGCAAAGGATGTGAGGCTGATCGAAAACGGCGTACTCACGGGATATATGAACAGCCGCGAGAGCGCGCAGCATTTCGGCATGGAGCCCTGCGGCAATGCACGCGCCTTTGCCTTTTCCGATGAGCCGCTGATCCGCATGCGCAATACGGCGGTTCACCCGGGGCATGACACGCTTGCGGATATGATCGCCTCCGTGGAGGACGGATATTATCTTGTGAGCTCCAACAACGGCCAGGCGGATACCACGGGAGAATTTATGTTCGGCGTGACGGAGGGGTATGAGATAAAACACGGAAAGCTCGGCCGCGCGCTGCTTGACACCACGCTCAGCGGCATTGCCTTTGAGATGCTGAAAACGGTTGATATGCTCGGAGACACCATGCATTGGGTCAGCGCGGGCATGTGCGGCAAAAAGCAGCCGATGCCCGTTTCCATGGGCGGGCCGGATCTGCGCTGCCGCGTGATGATCGGCGGAGAATGAGGAGGGTCGGCGCATGAAAGAAATGAAAAAAATCGCAGCGGATACGCTTTCTCTGCTCGGGCAAAACGGCGCGGAAAAAGCAAGTGTGAGCGTTATGCAGCGGCAAACGCGGGAATTCAATGTGGACAGCGGAAAATTCAGCCTGTTTCGCACGCTGTATGACCGCGCCCTCGGTATGACGGCATATTGCGAGGGCAAGCGCGGCTCCGTTGCGCTGAACCGCTTTGATGCGGACAGCATTGAAAAAACCGTGCGGGATTGCATCGCGGTTGCAAGCAGCGGCAAGGCGGACCCTGCCTTTGACATTGCCCCCTATGCCCCACCGCAGCATTTTACCCTCGGAGCAACCGAGTGCGATACAGAGGCACTGTTTGTCCGCACGCAGGAGCTTTTGCAAACCATAAAAGAAAAGCACCCGAAGATCCTGGTGGAGCAGATGGTGGTCAGCCATGTAAAGAGCGACTCAGTCTTTGCCAATTCCAACGGGGTGCTGTATACGCGCAGCAGCGGTGCCTATGTGGCGGATTTGACCTATTCGGCGCATGAGGGGGAGGCAGCCTCTTCCTTCTTCGGCTCTTCGGTGATGCTGGACCGGCTGGACCGGCCGTTTTACGAATGCGGCGCGATCAAGCGGGAGCTTGCGGAGGTGGAGCGGCAGCTTTATCCGACGGCGGTGCAGGGAAAATTCATCGGCACGGTGCTCTTCCCCCCCTCCTGCTTTGCGGATATGCTGTGGTCGGCGCTCTCCAATTTTGCGGACGATGCGCCGCTGCTTGACGGAACAAGCATTTGGCGCGACAAGCTCGGCTGCCCCGTTGCGCATACGCAGCTGAATGTTTCGCTTTGCCCGCATGATGACCGCATTGTCTGCGGAGAGCGGGTGAGCGATGACGGTTTTTTGTCCGAGGATTTCGATGTGATCCGGAACGGCGTTTTGCAGAGCTTTCTGCTTTCGTTTTATGTTTCCAACAAAACGGGGCTGCCGCGCGCGAAGAACTCCTCCGGCGCGCTGATCGTCGGGGGCGGGGAGCGCACGGTGGAGCAGATCATCGGCGGCATTGAGCACGGCATCATCGTCGGGCGGTTTTCCGGCGGAGAGCCGAGCGCAAACGGCGATTTTTCCGGCGTTGCGAAAAACAGCTTTTTGATTGAGCACGGCAAGGTCGTCGGCGCGGTGAACGAAACGATGATCGGCGGCAACCTTGCAAAAATGCTGTTTTCTTTACACGCATTGTCAAAGGAGCGGGAGGCGGACGGCGCAAGCGTTTTGCCATGGGCTGCATTTGACGGAATTACGATTTCCGGGAAATGAAATAAAAAAGGGGTGCCCGCGCGGTTTTCTGCGCGGGCACCTCGATACTTTGATGGATTACTGTGCGTTTTGCTTGCCAAACGGACCGACATACTGAATTTTCTTGGAAAAACCGAGAATCAATGTAAAAATGGTTGGCAGGACCCAAAGACCGAAGCCGAATCCGCCGCCCTTGCCGAAAACTCTTGCAAGGCGGAACATGGAGATAATGTAATAGATCTGACCGAACACGGGGATAATCAGAAGGAAGAATTTCCCCATGCTTCCGTAAATGATTTTGAACAGGACCATTCCGTTATAAATCGGGATGAGTGTTTTCCAACCCGCCTGACCGGCTTTGGTGAAGATTTTCCAGTTTGCGATGAGGAGCAAAGCGCCCAAAACAATCGCGATTACCAAATAGACGGCGAAAAAACCGCCTGCCACGGCATAGTCGGTGCTTGTTGCTGCGTAGTCCATAAAAATACTCCTAAAAAAAGATTTGGACGGCACCAAGGGGTGTGCCTATGTCAATAGTGTAACAGAAACGTCTGTAAAAGTCAATATTTATGAAATGATTTTTTTATAAAATTATCATATTTTGTCTCATTTTTGAAAAAGCAGATGCTGTTTTAACAGTTCTGACATAATTTATCGAATTTTCAAACATAATTGCTTGCTATACTGCCGGTGTTTTCCGGAGAATACCGAGACTTGAACAGGGAGAGAAACTATGCCGAGCAAAAAAATGACCGCACGCCGATTCCCGACCAGAGAGCTGCTGCTTTGCGCCATGTTTGCCGCGTTGACCGCCGCGGGAGCCTTTTTGCGTATCCCGCTGCCGCTTGCACCCATTACGCTGCAGTTTTTCTTCTGTGCGATGGCTGGGCTGATGCTCGGGGCAAAATGGGGCGCCTTGTCACAGGCGCTGTATGTATTGATCGGGCTTTGCGGCGTTCCCGTGTTTACCTTTGGCGGCGGCTTCGGAGCGGTGCTTTCTCCGACTTTCGGCTTTTTGATCGGACTTGTTCCCGCTGCGTTTTTCATCGGGCTGCTTTCGCGCGGCGGGACGGTATCGTTTTGGCGGGTGATTGCGGCATGCATGGCGGGGCTTGCAGTGCTGTATCTTGTCGGCGTGCCGTATCTTGCGCTGATTCAGAATGCGTATCTCGGGAAGGGGCTTTCATTTTGGTCGCTGCTGCGCGGCGGGATGCTCATTTTCCTGCCGGGCGATGCGCTGAAAATTCTGCTGTGTGCTGTCCTGGCGCCGATTTTGCACCGCAGAGTGAAGCTTTGAGGCGGTGGTTCGTTTTCGCAAAAAGAATGCCGGTCGGATGCGGTTCCGACCGGCATTTCGTTTATTTCCGCATTTTTGCGCGGTGCTTTTGCCGCAGCGCTTCCAGCTTTTGCGTGAGAAATTCCGTAAAGAGCGTCAGATAGCGGAACATGGATTCCGAGGCAAAGGCGAAAACGACCATAAGCAAAATACAGATAGCGGACATGGCGGACATGGCAAACAGCTGATGCAGGAAAATGCCGCAGAAGAGCAGCCCTGCGATATTGACGGCAAGGATTGCCCATTTAAAGCGGTTGAACGGCTTTGAGATTTTAATTAAGATCATAAAGCCGACCACACACAAAAGCATGGTTGCCGCCGTGGCGATATCGCCGCCGGGCAGGGAGAACACTTCTCCGCAAACTACAAGTGCGGCAACAGAGAAAAGATCGGTCAGCCCGGCGGGCAGCGCGCGCAACAGCACATTTTTCATGAAATTGCCCGTGATGCGCTGCGTGGAGGGCTCCAGCGCCAGCAAAAAGCCGGGCAATCCGATGGTGAATGCGCTGATGAGGGAGATCTGCGCGGGCTCCAGCGGATAGGTGAAGAAAAAGACGGCGGAAAACAGCGCCATGAGCAAAGAGAAGATGTTTTTCACTAAAAACAGGCTTGCGCTGCGCTGAATGTTGTTGACTACGCGCCTGCCCTCCGAAACGATATCCGGCATTTTGGCAAAATCGTTATCCATGAGTACAAGCTGCGCCGCCTGCGTCGCCGCTTCGCTGCCCGATGCCATGGCAACAGAGCAATCCGCATCTTTCATGGCAAGAATATCGTTGACGCCGTCCCCCGTCATGGCGACGGTATGCCCGGCATCCTGCAGCGCGCGCACAAGCTGCTGCTTTTGCGCGGGGGTGACGCGGCCGAACACCGTATAGTTCACCGCGGCGCTGCGCAGGGCTGCTTCATCCGTCAGCGTGCGGGCATCCACAAACCGCTCTGCGCCCGGAATGCCTGCCTGCGCGGCAACGGCACAGACGGTTGCAGGGTGATCTCCGGAGATGACCTTGACCGTGACCCCCTGTGCCGCGAAATAAGAAAAGGTTCGGGCGGCATTTTGCCGCAGGGGATTGGAAAAGGTGACAAACAAAAGCGGGGCGGGGCGAGCCGCCTGAAGATCCTGCGGGATCTCGCCGGGGCAAAAGCAAAACGCAAGCACGCGCTCTCCGCGCGCAAGCGCCGGGGCAAGCTGCTTTGCGTAGGCGGAAACGCCCTCTCCGAGCAGCACCTCGGGCGCGCCGAAGAGATAGGTGCCGTCAGAGAAGCGGATTGCCCCGTATTTCTGCGCAGAGGAAAAGGGCATCAGCGCAAGCGGCCTTGATACAGCGGGCGCATTTGTTCTGTCCGCATAGCGGCGCAGCGCCTGCATGGTAGAGGAGGAATCGGTTGCGGCGTGCGCGTATTCACACAGGCGCAGCGTTGCCGTTTTTTCGTCCGCAGGTGCATCAAAAACCGGCAAAATTTTGCACAGGCGCATGTCGGGCTCCGTGATGGTGCCTGTTTTATCGACGCAGAGCACATCAACGCGCGCCAGCGTTTCAATGCTTTTCATATCGTGCAGCAGCACCTTTTTGCGTACAAGACGGATGGTGCTCAGCGCGAGGGCGATGGTGGTGAGAAGATACAGCCCTTCGGGAATCATGCCGATAATCGCAGCGACCATGGAGGTAATGCTTCTCTGCACGGTTTCGTGATTGATGAAATAGCTTTGGCAAAACAGGATGATCGCGATGGGGATCACGGCAATGCCAACCCATTTGATAATACGGTTGACGGAGCGGATCATTTCGGATTGCTCCGTGCCCTTCATTTGCTTTGCCTGCGCGCTCAGGCGCATGATATAGGAATCGTCGCCGACGCGGCTGAGCATGGCGCGCCCTTGCCCTGCCGTGACAAAGCTGCCGCTGAGCAGCTCATCACCACACGCCTTTGCAATTTCATCCGATTCGCCGCTGAGCAGCGATTCGTTGACAGAAAGCGTGCCGTCGAGCAGCACGGCATCCGCGGGGATTTGATCACCCGCGTGCAGAACAATAATATCATCAAGCACAAGCTCCTCCGCCGCCACGGTCAGCTCTTTCCCGTCGCGCACAACACAGGTATGCGGCTTTGCAAGCAAATTCATTTTGTCAAGCACGGCTTTGGCGCGCAGCTCCTGAATGATGCCGATCAGAGTGTTGCCCAAAATGATGGGCAAAAAGGTCAGGTTGCGAAACGAGCCGACTGCGCAGAGCAAAACGGTGATGCAAAGGAAAATGCCGTTGAAATAGGTCAGCGTATTTTCCCGGATAATCTGCCCGGTGGTTTTATTTGTTTTCGCTGTGGTTTGGTTGGTCTTGCCGGTTGCCGTGCGCATGGAAACCTGCTCTTTGCTCAGCCCCTGCTCATAGCCCCGCGGTGCTTGAAATTCAGCCAAAATGAGACTCCTTTCCCGATGCGGCGTTATGCTTTGTGGAGCTTCTATTGTAATATAAAGTGCGGCTGCGGTCAAGCAAAACGGCGAAAAAACAAGAAAAACGGCATTTTTTCGGCGAAAGCGGCAGGATGGATTGCCTTTTTGCGGGGAATGCGGTATACTGAAAGCACAAAGGCTTTTGGGGGAATGCGGTATGCGTATCATGATCACGGGCGACGGAAAAAAGACGCTGAAAGCAAGTTATGCCTGCGTGCGCGCGGTGCTGCCACAGGCGCAGATTTTTCTGTATACTACGGAAGAAGCAAGAAATGCCGAGGCAGAGGGGACGGGGATCCTACCGGACGTTGCGCTGATTGATGCGGCGCAGCCGCGCGTAGCGCTGGCACTTGCCGAAAAGCTGCGGGCGCGCGGAAAAAAACTGAATCTGATTTTCCTTTGCGAAAAAGAAGCGGGTGCACCGTTTTTGGAGGCGGCGTTCGGGCTGTTTGCAAGCGGATGCATGCGCCAGCCGCTGCGCGGTGAGGACTTTTTGCACCAGCTGCAAAATTTGCGCTATCCCCCCGCGCCGGAGCAGGGGCTTTATCTGAGATGCTTCGGAGAAGCGCAGCTTTTGCGGGATGGGGAGGCGGTTTCGTTTGCGCTTTCCAAAAGCTTTGAGCTGTTTTGCTATCTTGCGGCAAAGCTCGGCGCGGGTGCGAGCAAAAAGGAGCTGTGCGAGGTTTTGTTTGAGGATGCATCCTATTCCCGCCGCACGCAGGACTATTTTTCCAAAGCGGTTGCCGCGCTGAAAAGAACGCTGGAGGAGCTCGGCGCCCCGGAGCTGTTTTTACACGGCAGAGATTTTTATGCCGTGCGCACGGAGCTTTTGCAATGCGATGCCTATGAATGCCTGCGGGGCGAGCCCTCACTGCAGAAAATCGAGCCGGAATATTTTATGACACAATATGGGTGGGCGCAAAAAAGCGCCCTGATGCAGGAGCTGATGCAATGAGAACAATTTTGGTAACGGGCGGCGCGGGGTTCATCGGCAGCGCATTTTTGCGCTATATGACCCGGCGCTATCCGGGCGAATGTTTTCTCTGCGCGGATAACTTGTCCTATGCGGCAAACTATTCCTCCATAGAGCCGCTTGTGCGCGCAGGAAGAGTGCAATTTTTCAAGGCGGATATTTGCAGCGCGGAGCAGATGGAGCCGATTTATCGCATATGGCGCCCGCAGATCACGGTGCATTTTGCGGCGCAGAGCCATGTGGACCGCTCTATTAAAGACCCTGCAATCTTTTTAAGGACAAATGTGCTCGGCACGGGCGTGCTGCTGGACCTTTGCCGAGCCTACGGCTCGGAGCGTTTTCACTATGTATCGACAGATGAGGTATACGGCCCCGCACCGCGCGGAACAAAATTTACGGAAACGGCACCGCTGCACCCCTCAAGTCCGTATGCCGCATCCAAGGCGGCGGGGGATCTTTTGGTGCTTTCCTATGCGCGCACATACGGCCTTGGCGTCACGATCAGCCGCTGCGCGAATAATTACGGGCCGTATCAATATCCCGAAAAGCTGATTCCGTATATGATCGGGAGGGCGCTGCGCGGAGAGAGCCTGCCGCTGTACGGCGACGGGAGCGCAGAGCGGGATTGGCTTTATGTTCTTGACCATTGCGTCGCAATCGACCTGATTTTGCAGCGGGGCGCGGCGGGAGAGATTTATAATATCGGCGCGGGGCAGCAAAAAAGCAACCGCGCGGTTTTGGAAGCGCTTTTGCCGCTTGTGGGGGCGGAGGAAAGCCGCATCTGCTTTGTTGCGGACCGGCCGGGGCATGACGACCGCTATGCCGTTGATACCGCAAAAATCGAGCGGCTCGGCTGGCGCGCGCAGACGGCATTTTCCGAAGGATTGCAAAAAACCGCAAAGTGGTATTTGGAGCATTCCTTTTTCTGCTCCGGCGTAAAAAGGGAGCAGGACGAAAAATGATGCAAAAAGAACAAAGAAAGCTTCCCCGGCCTCCTTTTTTTGCTTTTAGGGAAAAGGAACAGACCGCAATGCGTCCTACGGCATCGCGGCCTGTATTTTATCCCGGGGTGCCGCGGAGGATCTCATCCGCCGTCTGCGCAAGAAGATCGAAGCGACAAACCATGGAATACGGCTTTTTCTCCGGATCGTCCTTTTCCATGGGGAGCAGGGTGATATGCCGATGCTGCGCGATTTTGGCGAGGTTTTGCGCGTTGGCGGAGAGCGCGTCGTTTGTTGCAACGCCGAGCAGAACCGGGCGGTCGGCGCGCAGCTGTGCCTTGGCCGCCATGGTAACACAGCTGTCGGTAATGCCTGCGCAGAGCTTTGCCAAGGTGTTGCCCGTGCAGGGGGCGATGATAAGCAGATCCAAAACAGTTTTCGGACCGAACGGCTCCGCTCCGGCTATGCTGTGTACCACGGCTTGGCCGCACAGCGCCTCAAGCGTCTCGATGCGCTCCTTGGCGCTGCCGAAGCGCGTATCGGTGCAAAAGACAATTTCGCTGACAATGGGGCAGACCTCATAGCCGCGTGCGAGCAGCTCCCGCAGCGCCGCAATGCTGCGCGCATGGGTGCAGAAGGAGCCGCAAAGCGCATATCCGATCACGGCTGCACCACCCCCTCGGCGGCGAGAATATGCAGAATACTTTCTTCGATGATACGCCCTGCCGTCACGGGGGCACATTTGCCGGGCAGGGACAGCGCAAAAACGGTTTTGGTACCGAGAGCCTTGGCACTTTCCAGATCAATGCCGCCGGGGGCGGAGGCAAGCTCGATTACGGGGACGCCGGGGCGGATCTGCCGCAGGGCATGCGCATCGAGCACGGGCGCGGGGACGGTGTTGAAAATCAGATCAAAACGATGTAACACGGCGTCAAGATCCTCCGTATGCACGCCCTCGCAGCCTATCGTGCGGATCCAGGCAAGGTCCTCGTCGCGTCGGGCGCTGACGCAGACCTTTGCGCCGAGCGCTGCGAGCAGCCGCGTGAGCACCCGACCGAGCCTGCCGTAGCCGATGACGAGGCAGCGCGCCCCGTTTATGGTGTGCGGCACCTCACTCATTGCAACGGAGAGCGCACCCTCTGCCGTGGGTACGGCGTTTGCAATTTTCAGTTCCTCGCGTTCGTAATAATCAAACAGGCGAACGGAGCTTGCCTGCGCCTGCCGCCGCAGCGCCGGGCTCACCCTGCCGCCAAGCAGCAGCTGATGCGGCTGCATTTGCGCAAGCACCTGCTGCAAAAGGATGGTTTTTTTCGTCAAAGGGCAGCGAATGCGCTCATCGTCTGCCATGGCGGGCAGCGGCAAAATCACGGCGGAGGCGCCGCGGACGGCGGAGGCAAGCTCTGCGCATTTGGTAACATTTCCGCATTCGCCCGCACAGGTATCAATTCCGTACAGAGCCGTTTCAAAGCCGCGGGCGGCAAGCTCGCGCGCGGCGGTGAGCGCCCGCAAATCCCCTCCGATGATGCCGAGCTTTACCTCGGACGGAGCTGCTTTTTCCATAGTTGTATCCCAAAGCGTAAAAAAATACGCGCTTCCTTTCCTGCGCAAAAGCGCAAATGACTTCATTGTCATTTTATGAAAGGAAGCGCGTTTTGTCACTTTTTAGGGATCAGAACCAATCGGTTTTGCAAAGCTCGTCAAGACGATACACATAGGCGCGTGCAAGCTTTACAATTTCCGCTTCATGGGCGGCGCTTTCGCGGTCATGCACGGCGACGACATCAAAGCCGCCCTCCACCGCCCCCTCCACCGCGCGCAGCAGGTCCTCTGCCACAAGGCATTGGCAAACCCTGAGGGACAGCTTTCCGGCCGTGAGCAGATAAAGATCGGGATAGCCCTTGGTGCGCTTGGTTTCACCCGCGGCGCTGAGCGCATCGAAATAGGAGAGAATGCCGTTGTTTTGCAGTGCGGCAACGGCACATGCCATCGGAGAGGCGGTGGCAAGTCCGATCTTCACGCCGCGCTCTTTGAGATATTTTAAAAACGGCAGCGCCCCCTCCTTGAGCTTTAATTCGTGCTCATAGGCATGCAGGCTCATCTCCATCCATTCCGCAATGATAGCCTGCGGCGATTCGTGCGGCAGATAGTGCTCCACGGCATAATGCGCGGTCTGCTCCATTCCCATGGAGGCGGCGATAATGCCGAAATCCTGCGGCATTTCCATGCCGCGCTTTGCGAAAAAGGTGCGGTCGATGCTCTCCCATGTGCCCATGGAATCCAGCAGGGTGCCGTCCATATCAAAAATGACGCCTTTATATTTCATAGTGTTCGTTCCTTTCGGTTTCCGTTGCGGAAATTTCTTTTGCAAGCCGCTCATACAGCAGCACATTGACAGCCCCCGTGACGCGCATCGGCGCCCCCAACGCCTCCAGGCGCTGCGCCCCGCTGCGCGGAGTGCGGAAGTAATACGGGGTCATGCGGAAAAGCGCCATGCGGTGTTCATACAGAGAGAAGGAAAAGCGCACGCGCTCGGTCTGCCGCAGCGCAAAGCCCGGAAAGACGGGAATACGCTCCTTGTTTTCATACGGCTGCTCATACAGCAGCGCTTTCAGCTCCATGAGATGGTCCGCTGCGGGCGCTGCAAAGCACAAAAATCCGCCCGGGCGTACAATGCGCGCAAATTCCTCCGGCGCGCTCGGGGCAAAGAGATTCAGCAAAAGGTCGCACGATGCGGTGAAAAGCGGCATGTGAAACAAAGAGCATACGGCATATTGAATCGGCAGCCGCTCTGCCTTTGCGGCTGCGGCACCGTGCGCACAGGCATATTTGGAAAGATCAAGGCCGAAAAAACGTGCCGGATGCCCGGCATTTGCAAATGCCTTTGCAAGCCGAGCGGTATAATAGCCCTCTCCGCAGCCCGCATCCGCGATCACCGCAGGGCAAGACAGATCGGACAACGCACAAAGGCACAGGCGATTGACCGCATCGGAAAATGGGGCGTAGGTGCCGCTTTCCAAAAAAGCGGTGCGCGCCGCGACCATCTCGCGGTCGTCTCCCGTAGCGGAGCTGTGCCCGGGCTGCAGTAAATTGACATAGCCCTGCCGCGCGATATCAAAGCCGTGGCGGTTTTCGCAGCAAAATGCCGTGCTCCTTTTTTGCAGCGGCGCACCGCAGACGGGGCAGGAAAGAGAGGGGTGCTCTGAGGACATTTTTGCCGTCTCCTTTGCTTTCAGTGAATATCGTTTCTATCCTCGATCCGTTTTGCATGCACGACAAAGCGGTTTGCGCCCGCGTCCGCACAGGTCACAAGCGTGAGCACTTTATCATAGCGCCCTACCGTGACGGAGGTTTTTAAAATGTTGCGCTGCGCAATGCGGTCCAAAAATGCCTGCATGCGCTCTTCGCCCTTCACGGTGGTATCGAAATAGCAGTTTTCCTCAAATTGCGGCGAATCGGAATAGGCGGCGAATACCACATACAAAAGCGAGCCCTCGTCTGTATACAGCTCGACAAAGTGATTGTTTTTCCAATAGTTCGGATCGGAGGAGAACTTATGCAGATTGGCAAACATCGGAGAGCCGCTGTACATGTTGTGCCCGTAGAGCACGGTATTGCAGTTTTCGGAGAAGGTCTTTTTATTGCGGCAATCCAAAAAGATCGCGCCGGCGGGATTATAGGAGCCGTCTGCGGCATAGGTGAGATAATGCGAGTCGTCATGCGAGAAGACAAAGGGATAGTTGATCGCCGTATCGCCCTGCATGCGGATCCAGCCGCCGATATCGCCGTTGATTTTGCGCAGCGCCGCCAGCTGCAGCTGCACGGAGGCGAGAAAATCCGCATCTGTATCCGTTTGCCCGTTTTCGGTGCGCTCCGTGCGGGAGGCGGGCAGCGCCGCGATTGCCAAAGAAGCTTTGCCGCGGGAAAGCGCCGCGGCGGCACCGCCGATACGCACGGGCTGCTCCTCTTCGGCACCTTCAAAGCGGTTTAACAGGTCGTCATACAGTATTTTTGAGCGGCGGTATTGCACGATGCGCCACCCGCAATAAACAAGGGAGCACACAAACACCGCGACAAAAAACACAAGCAGGGCATTCAGAAAAATGCGGCGGCGCGCCGCCGCTTTGTTTTTCGGGGGCAGCGGGCCGAGATCGTCGGCGCTGAGGGTATCGAGAGACTGTAAAAACCGATCCGATGCTTTTTCAGTGCCGTTTTGCGCGGCATTTTTCATGTTCGATCCCCCCTTTTTTTCTTGTAATTCCATTATACGACGGATTTTTTACGCGGTCAATGGAAAGAGTATGAACTTTCGGAAAACTTCGCCGCCCACCGCGAAGCGGGAAGAAAAAGGGCTGTTAAAACACGTTTTAACAGCCCGATGCAGCATTGTTTGAATTTGATTACGGTTTGATCATTTCCAGCTCGTTTTCCCAAAGCGGATAGGGAGAAACGGGAACGTCAAACACGGAAAGCCCGATGTGCGCCGAGGTCTGCGAGGTGAAGCCGGTGCTGCCTGCCGTGCCGAGCACGGTGCCCTTTGTAACCGTATCGCCCACGGAGACGGAGCTTGCGGCAAGATGGCAATACCAGCTCTTCAGCCCAAGGCCGTGATCCACCACGACAAGGTTGCCGGAATAATCCGTTGCCCCGACATATACGACCACACCGTCGTTGACGGCGGAGATACTTCCTCCTTCGGAGACAAGATACTCAACGCCCTGGTGGCGGAAGGAAGCGCCGCCGTTGATCACGCAGTTCAGCCCGACACCGATATACAGCTGCGCACCGGAGGGAACGCCCTCGGAGAACTTGCCGTAGAACAGCGCCCCTTCCTTGACGGTCTGCGCATCGTTTGCAATGGGGCGCAGATCGGATTCAAACTTGGCAAGGGTGTTTTCCGTGCGCGTTGCATTGACGATGGAGGCATCCACCGTGAGATTGACGGTGCGGAAGGATTTTGTGTTGACATTCAGCGTAAAGCTCTGCGAAACGCCGTCGGATTCAAGAGTGAAGGTATAGGTGCCGCTGTCCAGCTCATAGCTGATGGGGATCAGCGCGCGGTAATATTCGCCGTCGGGAAAGAAGGTGGGGGTATAATTGATGGTCGGCTCCGCAGTGAACGAAATATCGGCGTCCTTGGCGATGTTTTTCGCCGTGATCATGAAGAAATCGCCCGGGACGAATTCCGCCTCGTTTGCATAGGTTGTATAGAACACGGGCGGCGTGTTGACCGTTGCCTTGAAATCATAGACGGCGCTGCCCTGGCCGCTCTTGCCTTCCGTTTCATACCAGCGCGCCTCTACATGGAATAAAAGCTCGCGGCTTTCGTCAATTTGCAGATTGACGATATTTTCATAAGTGTCATTAAAAATTTCGGTATCGCCGTCCGTGATGCGGACCGTGAACAGATCGGGCGCAACATCAAAATCCATGGCAAGCTTAGCATTGATGCGGTAGGAAAGCACGGTGTCGGTCGTTTCGCGCGCAACGGTGGTATAGGTGCCGCTGAAGCGCTTATAGCGCCAATCGTATTCATGCGGCGTCACCGCTTCGGAGCCGACGGTCAGCGTCGGCGCTTTGGAGCCCTCATAAAGGCATGCGGCAAAGGAAAGATCGGTAAAGGCCGTTGCATCCTCGGCGCTGAGCTTATATGCCTTGCCCGCGGTATCGGTCATGTAGGCGTTGGAGGGGTCCGCCCCGACATAATAGGTATAGGTGTTGGTTTTGTTATAGCAGGTGTACACGGCGACAAATGGCGTCGTTTGCTGCACGGCGTCCGGTACGGCGGAGACTTCATTTGCACCATCGTTGATGGCGATCAGCGCGCGGATCTCTTCTTTTTCCGCCGCCTTTGTTTTATCATAGAGATGCTCCTGCCCTGCAGGGTCGGTAACACTCAGCTTTGTGACCGAGCGCAGTTCCACCGGATGGCGCAGCGCGCGCACATAGGTAAAAATCGCAAGATAGGTCGGAATCAGCAATAGGATCACAAGCAAAGCGGATTTCAGTTTGCTGTTCATACGCACTCCTTATGGTTTTTCTGAAGAAAAGCAATGCCCACGGGGCAAAATGCTGCAAAGATACAAATACCATCCACATTATACAATACAAATCGACAAAAAGCAAGAGGAAAATTTGCGTCCGGAGAGCACCAAGGCTTGCATCCCGGGCGCGGGTGTGGTATAATCGTATTACCGACAAACAGAGTAGAAGCATGCGCGTCAAGTGCCCATGGGACGGGGAGTTGCCCGTGGGACGAAGGGCTTACCCGCGGTGTACGCTTCGCATCCCGCTGCTTGCGCACCCTTTTGTGTGCCGGCGACCGGTTTTCCTGCGCATCGGCATTTCTTAAAAAGGGTGTGATCTATCCATGTCAGAAGAAAAAAAACGGCACTTTGCCCGCGGCCTTGCACAGCAGTGGCGGCAGAGCGCAAGAGGCTTTCGAAACCGCAGGGTTTTATGCGTCTGCGGCGTGCTCATTGCGCTGTGCTGCGTTTTGTATGCGTTCAGCATTGAGCTTCCTCTGCTCGGTACAACGCAGAAAATTACATTTGCCTATCTTGCGGCGGCGCTGATCGGGCTTGTCGGTGGGCCCGCCGTTGCAATTCCGGCGGCGCTTATCATTGATACGCTTTCGTTTTTGCTGCACCCCACAGGGCCGTATATTCCGTGGTTTTGCCTTGTCTGGGTGCTGCAGATGCTGCTTTGGTCGGCATTTTTATATCGCCGCCCGCTCGGTGCGGGGCGCCTGTTTTTGGCAAAGCTTGCGCACACGCTGCTTTGCAATGTGCTGCTGAACAGCATTTTGGTATACTATACCTACTCCGCCCGCAGCGTCGGCCTTTTGGTTTATCTTGCGGCAAGGCTGCCGAAAAACCTGATATTATTCCCCGTGGAATGGCTGCTGCTCTGCTTTTTGCTGCAGGGGCTGCTGCCCTTTTTGGCAAAGCTTTCGCTTTGCCCGCCCGCGCAGGCAAGGCACCTGCCGTTTGCCCGCCGCAAAGCGGAAAAAAAGACAGATAAAGAATGATAAGGAGACACTTTGAATACCGCCTTATTTCATATCGAAGCGCTCAGCTCCGGTTCCTGCGGGAATGCATATCTTATCGGATACGGACAGACGCAGTTTTTGATCGACTGCGGTCTTTCCGCGCGCACTCTTTGCGCCTCTTTGACGCAGCTCGGCACGGCGCCCGAAGATCTTTGCGCCGTTTTTCTCACGCATGAGCATATCGACCATGTCCGCGCGCTTTCCGTGCTGCGCAAGCGCAGCGCGGCGCTGCTGTATTTGGCGCAGCCGACGGCTGCGGTGCTCGGAGAAGCGGTTTGCGGGCGGGATATTGTGTTTACAATCGGAGAGACATATTCCGTCGGGCCGTTTGAGATCACATCGTTTCCCCTTTCGCATGACAGCGCCTGCTGCGTGGGCTACCGCATTGTGCTCACGGCGGGCGGGCAGCACCGCACGCTTTGTTTTGCAACGGATACTGGCGTGGTCACTCCGCAATTGCGCGCGGCTGCGCAAGGCGCAGATTTTGCGATTCTTGAGGCAAACCATGATGAAAACATGCTGCTTGCCGGGCCGTATCCCTATCCGCTCAAGCGGCGCATTCTCTCCGAGTGCGGGCATCTTTCCAATGAAAGCTGCGCCTCCTTTTGTGCAGAGCTTGTCGCCGCGGGCTGCCGCAAATTTTTGCTGGCGCACCTGAGCGAGGAAAATAATTACCCGGCGCTGGCGCTGCAATGCGTCGGCGGAGCGCTGCGGGAGGCGGGTTTTTCCGAGGGCTGTGAGGTCGCGGCGGCAAAGCCGAAAGAAACGGTTGTGTTTCACAGAGAGTTTTTATAAGCAAATCCGATCAGACAAGGGAGCGAGGAGCCGTATGAAGCAGTATATTTTATTTCACGCAAAGCGCTATCCCGATATGGAGCCGCAGGATTATGTCAAGCTTTTGTATCAAAGCGAATTCGGCGGCAGCCATTTTATTGCGGATGAAGAAAAGGCGCTGCATTTTCTGAAAGAGGAAATTGCGGCGCTGCCGGAAATTTGCGAGCGGGAGGACGACCCGTTTGAGCCGGTGGGCTGCGGTATGGTGCGCATGTATCTGACGCATTCGCTGCTGCGGCAGGTCAGCCCTGCGGTGCTTTGCCGCATGACGATTCTTGCGACGCATGCAAAGCGCGGGAACATCGGGCACTTTCGCCAAAAGGCGCAGCTGGTTCTGCAGATGGCGCAAACCGGAGAAATCCCGCTGGATGCGGGCGCCTTTGCCGCGTATTGGGCGGAATATGAGAAAAAAGGATATCCCGCCGTGCACCACAGCGAGCGTTTCCGCGCGGCGCACAAACCAGCCTATCGGCTGATCACGCGGCGCGCCGTGAAATATTTTCCCGCCATTTGCCTGTGTGAAAAGCTGCTGCGGCAGAGCACGGGGCCCGTAGCCGTGGCGATTGAGGGCTGCGCGGGCGGCGGCAAATCAACGCTGGGGCGCTATCTTTCGCATCTTTATGACTGCAATCTGTTTCACATGGATGATTTCTTTCTGCCGAGCGCCAAACGCACGCCGCAGCGCCTTGCAACGGTCGGGGGAAATATCGATTCGGAACGGTTCAAAAAAGAGGTCGCTCTGCATATTCTGCGCGGCACGCCCTATGCCTACCGCAAATACAGCTGTGCGCGCGATGCATTTTCCAAAACGGTCTATGTCACGCCGAAGCGGCTGAATATCGTCGAGGGTTCTTACAGCATGCACCCCCGTTATCGCCGTATTTACGGCGGGGCGATTTTTGTCGATGTCAACCCCGCGGAGCAGCGCAGGCGCATTCTTGCCCGCTGCGGACAGGGAAAGCGCGCCGAGCGGTACTTTGAGGAATGGATCCCGATGGAGCAGCGCTATCATGCGGAAATGTTTGTGCGGGAAAACTGCGATGTGATCATGGATTGCTCCGATTGAAACAAAGAGAAAAAAACAAAAAAGGGGCTGCTCAAATACTGCGGCTCGGCACGGCGATCCTTTCAAAGCGCCGAAAACGACATTCATAGGCAGGCAAAAGGCTCTGGCGCAAAACGTCGGAGCCTTTTTGGTATTGATACATAAAATTTGCCCTGCGCCGTTTCCCTGCCGGAAAATACATGCAGGGGGCTTTGGCTGAAAAGCAATTCTTTGTTTGCGCGGAGACGGTTTCCGCGCTTATTTTTTTTGCAGCAAAAAGCGCAGCGGGCGGCACAGCGCGGCGCAGAGCGCGGCATCGATCAGCCCTTTGCACAGCGTGAACGGCAGATTGAAGATCACAAGGCAGCGAAGAAGCGTATTTGCCGCAGGCAAAATGGCGCGATACATGCCGATGATGGCATCCATGGGCAGATGATAGAAGGTTTCATAGGCGGGGTAGACCAAAAAATAATTGGAGGGCACGGAGCAGAGCGCCATGGCTGCCGCGCCGCAAAAACCGCCGAGCAAGGAGGCGCGCAGTGCACCGCGCGGCTGCAGCTTTCGGTATACAAGCCCGCCGACAAAGGAAAACACGGCGCCCAGAATAAAATTGGAGGCTTCTCCGACAAAAGCGGTTGAGGTGCCCTTGAGCAGCAGGATCAGAATGTTTTTCATAGCGCTGATCGCGATGCCCCATACGGGGCCGAGCAAAAATGAGCCGAGCAGCGCGCACAGATCCGAAACATCCATTTTGATAAAGGACGGGATGAGGGCGGGAATCGAAAAATCGACGAACATCAGCAAAAAGGCGACGGCGCTGAGCACGGCTGCCAGCACTAAAGAGCGCACGGGAAAGCGTTTGGCGGATGCGGATTGTTTCATGAGGGTTCTCCTTTGCAATCTGAATTTTGAAAAGTGTGCGCGGGAGAAAACAAAAAAGCCCCGATACCATTCGTATCGGGACGAACAGGGGCGCAAAACAGCACCCGTTTCGTTTCTTTCATCCGGACTTTTGACCGTTGGCCCCGGAGTTTCACCGGGTCGGCGCTGCGCGGGACAAAGCCAAAGCCCCGGCAGCGTTCGCGGGCTGTACCGCCAGTGGGGAATTTCACCCCGCCCTGAAACGCACTTTTCTATAGGTGAGTATACCGCGCCGCGCGGGTTTTGTCAAGAGGGGCGGGGCTTTTTGCCGAAGAAATGAGCAGTCTTATCGGAATGATGCAGGCCGCACCGCATGACGCCGATGAGCGAATGACATTTTTTGAAGTTGGAAATGATTGTGAAGTTATGGTATACTTGATTTGCAAAGATTTGAAAAAAGCGGAACATAAAATGCTAAACCACAGCTAACCGACCTCTGATTGACACGACTATACCGGTGTAACAATCATGATTGAAACAAAAGGGTGCAGAATGAAGACAAACGAAGCAATGAATCGGCTTGCCGATAAGGACTGCCTGGACAAAATTTACGGCTTTTCCTACCAAAGATGTAACACATCGCAGGAAGCGGAGGATTTATGCTCCGAGATTGTTCTCGAAGTAATTTCCACATCCTGTTATCGAGAAAATTGCGGAAGAACTCGGCAATTTTATGAAGCAACATGTTCCAAAGCATTTAATCAATGAATATCCCGCATATGCAAAATTGATTGCAGGGTGGCGTATGGTTTCAAAAATTGTGGATCGGTGCGTTGATGGGGGGATGCTACCCTCAAAAAAGGAGGAGAGTGCTAACGGGATGCTAATGATAGTTGAAGAGTAACGAAGAGAAAAAGGATAAGCCGGCAATGTAGGTGTGTTATGCAACCGCATTGCCGGTTTTCTTAAAAAACATAGGACTCTGCTGTATGGAAAGGAGAAAAACGAGGAAGAAACGGGGAGCCGAAATAAGGAAGAAAAAAGGGACGAAAAATTTTTTGAAAAAATTTGCGAAAAGGGGTTGACTTTAGCGTGATAAAGTGCTAAAATGTCATCATCAAATCGAGAGACGAAAATCGAGAGAGAAGAGAAAGAGAGAAACCGATATGAAAAAGCTTTGGATGAAGGGCATTTGCACACTTGCCGCCGTGCTTTGCTGCACGGGCGCGCTGGTCGGCTGCGGCAAGGATACCGCAAAGGGAACAAGCGACGACAGCTCCGCCTCCGCGGGCGGGAAAGCCGCAAAGGAATATGTTGTGCTTTCCGGCACGCCGAGCAGCGATTACAATTTCGGCGATGAGGAATATGCAATCGCATTCCGCAAGGGCGACATTGATCTGTGCCGCGCGGTGCAGGGCGCGATCGACGAAATTTTGGCGGACGGCACGGCAGCCGCAATCAGCACGGAATGGTTCGGCTCCGATGTTTTGCTCAGAGACAATGCCTACGCAAGCGATCAGGACGCGCAGGGCGGCGACGGCTCCTACGACTATGTGAAGAACAAGGGCACGCTTGTGATCGGGCTGGACGACGAATATCCGCCCATGGGCTTTGTGGACGATAACGGCGAGCTGACGGGCATTGACATTGCCCTGGCGAAGGCTGCCTGCGAAAAGCTTGGCATCAAGGCGGAATTTCAGCCGATTGCATGGGCGGCAAAGGACACGGAGCTGAAAACGAAGAACATCGACTGCATTTGGAACGGGCTTTCCGTCAATGACGAACGCGTGAAAGCATATACGCTTTCCAAACCGTATCTGGCAAACGCACAGATCGTTCTGACCGAGAAAAACAGCGGCATTGCCAAGATTGCGGACCTTGCAGGCAAGGTTGTCGGCACGCAGGACGGCAGCGCGGCGCTGGACGCGATGAACGAAAGCGGCGCTGCGGCGGGCTTTGCCGATCTGCAGACCTATGAGACTTTCTATACCGCATACCTGGATCTCAAGGCGGGACGCATCGACGCGCTGGTGGGCGACAAGACCTTTATCGAATACATTGTTGCAAACGACAAATAAGAAAAGCTTCAGAAATGCTTGATTTTTCGTGCGGAGCCGGACGCGTGATGCGCCCGGCTCCGCACCGCGTCCGCCGCGGAGCGCTTCCGCGCGGAGAAAGGGAAGAACATGGATTTTTCATCACTTGCGCAAACGGTGAAGATTTTGGCGCCGGGGCTGCGCTATACCGTCGGGCTGTTTGCAATTACCCTGGTGCTTTCTTTGCCGCTGGGGCTTTTGCTTGCCTTTGCGGCGGAGAAGCGGCGCGGCGTTCTCGCGACGATCATTCGCGGCTATGTTGCTCTGATGCGCGGCACGCCGCTGATGCTGCAGCTTTTCTTTATTTATTTCGGGCTGCCGGTGCTGCCGGTGGTCGGCGAGTATCTTGTGATGGGGCGGTTCCCGGCGGCATGCGTTGCATTTGTGCTCAATTATGCCGCATATTTTTGCGAGATCTTCCGCGGCGGGCTGCTTGCGGTGGACCGCGGGCAATATGAGGCGGCACAGGTGCTGGGGCTGCGCCGGTTGCGCACAAAGCTCACCATTGCCGTGCCGCAGATGTGCAAGGTGACGCTGCCCGCGGTTTCCAACGAGGTCATCACGCTGGTGAAGGATACGGCACTGGGCTCGGTGCTTTCCATCCCGGATCTGATGAAGCTTGCAACGGCACGGGTGAATGCAACGGCGAATATCGCGCCTTTTCTGGTGGCGGCGGTGTTTTATCTTGTGATGACGGTTGTGCTCACGCGCGGCTTTGACGCGCTTGAGAAAAAGTTCCGGTTTTAAGGCGGGGGGAAGCGGTATGTTACAGGCAACGAATATTCAAAAGGCTTTCGGCGCGGAGCAGGTGCTGCGCGGGGTGGATCTGACGGTGGAGAAGGGCGAGATCGTTTCGATCATCGGTCCCTCCGGCAGCGGAAAATCAACATTTCTGCGTACCCTGATCGGGCTGGAAAAGGCGGATGCGGGCTCGGTTTCGATCGACGGGCTTTCCGTGTTTGAAAACGGGACGGATGCCCCGTCGGCAACGCGCGCGGCGGCGCTTTCCAAAATGGGGATGGTGTTTCAGCATTTTAATCTCTTTCCGCATATGAATGTAGGCAAAAATCTGATCTATGCACCGCTTTGCGCGCACAGGGGCGACCGCCGCACGCTGAGCGAACGGGCAAAGGAGCTGCTCGGGCGCGTCGGCCTTGCAGATAAATGGGCGCAGATGCCTTCCTCTCTCTCGGGTGGGCAGAAGCAGCGCGTTGCCATTGCACGGGCACTGATGATGGACCCGGAGCTTTTGCTGTTTGACGAGCCGACCTCCGCGCTCGACCCGGAGCTGACAAAAGAGGTTTTGGCGGTGATGAAGGATCTGGCGCGGCAGCGCATGACGATGGTCGTCGTCACGCATGAGATCGGCTTTGCCAAGGAGGTTTCCGACCGCGTGATCTTTATGGACGGCGGCGCGGTAGAGGTGCAGGGAGCGCCCTCCTACGTCTTTGGCGAGGGAATGACGCCGCGGCTGCGCGGATTCCTGGGCGAATAATACGGAAGCTTTTTTACAAAACAGAAGCGCGGAAAACCGCTTTTTCCACAAAAAACGATGCGGGGCATTGGCTATATCGCCAATGCCCCCTTTTAAATTTGGACAAGTTTGCCAAACGATTGTGAAAAATCAACAAATAGAAGCGGCTTTTTTCTCCCATCGTTTTTACAAAACAGACATGGATACCCCTTGCGCCGCCCCGCCGCTTTTGTTATACTGAACATAAGGGCGGTGATGCGCATATCCTGCCGCCAAATAAAAAAGACAGGAGAACAGTATGAAACAGTCAAAACTGCGCAAAATCTTCGCAACACTCTTAGCTGTCGTTATGATTTTGTGTGTGATGCCTCTCGGCACGCTCGCACAGAACGACGGCGGACAGCAATTCCGGGATGTCGCAAGCAACGCATGGTTTGCAAATGCGGTTGCATACTGCTATGAAAACGGCCTGATGGTCGGCGTTTCCGATACGGAGTTTGATCCAAACGGTACGGTGACGCGAGAAATGGTCGTTTCCGTCTTGTATCGCATTGCCGAAACGCCCGACGTTGAAATCGCCGAGGGCGAAACGGCTGTCGGCGGCTTTGCGGATGTTGCTGCGGGCAAATGGTATTCCAAAGCAATTCTGTGGGGCAAGGAAAATGAGATTGTATACGGGCTGACCGAAACGCAGTTCGGCGTCGGAGAGGCTGTGACAAGAGAACAGCTGACGGCATTTTTGTATCGCTTTGCCGAGAAGTGGGGCTGCGATATCAGCGGTAAGGACGACCTCGCTGCCTTTGCCGATGCGGATAACATCCGCGCCTATGCCGTGGATTCGGTGAAATGGGCCGTGAAATCGGGCTTTATCAGCGGTTCTCCCGCAGACGGAAAGACCTATCTGCTCCCGCGCGACAGTGCAAAGAGAGCGGAACTCGCGTCCGTTTTAATGCGGTATATGAAGAATGTGATCGGCGAGCTTGTCGGCAGTATTCTGTATACCAACGATGTGCATACCTATCTTGACAAGGCCTTGAACTATGTCTCCGTAGGCGGGCTGAAAAACCTTTTGAATGAAGAAGGTCTGCCGACTCTGCTTGTGGACGCAGGCGACCACATCCAGGGCACTGCATACGGTTCAATGGACAAGGGCGAAAGCATTATCAAACTGATGAATGCGGCGGGATATGACCTTGCGACCCTTGGAAACCATGAGTTCGATTACGATATGCCGAGGCTGAAGGAACTGATTGCCATGGCAGAATATCCGTATGTCAGCGCAAACTTCTACCATGAGACAGACGGCGTGCGCGGCGAGAGAGTGCTTGATGCGTACAAGGTGTTTGAGCTGGGTGGCATGAAGATTGCTTTTGTAGGCATCACAACGCCTGAATCCTTTACGAAGTCTACCCCGAAATATTTCCAGGATGAAAACGGCAATTATATTTATGACATTGCGGGTGGTACGGATGGGCAGGATCTGTACGCAAGCGTGCAAACCGCGATCGACGCCGCAAAGGCAGAGGCAGATATCGTGGTCGCGCTGGGGCACCTCGGCATTGACGAGGCGTCCAAGCCATGGACCTCAAGAGAACTGATCACAAACACCACCGGCCTTTCTGCCTTTATTGACGGGCATTCTCACTCCACCGTGGAAAACGAAACGGTGCTCGATAAGGACGGTAACCGTGTTTTCCTGACGCAGACCGGCAGCTATTTTGATGCAATCGGTTTTATGACGGTTTACACCAACGGCGAGGTTGAGTGCGGGTTGCTGCGCCACGAGGATTTTCCGGCGGATGAGTGGGCAAGCATCGACACCCGTGCAGACGCCAAGGTAGGCGAGATTTTGAATGCATGGAAACAGTCTGTTGATACGCGCCTGGGCGAAGTGATCGGCTATTCCGAGGTGACGCTGGACAACTATGATTCCGGCAAACGCCTGGTGCGCAGCGAAGAAACTAACACCGGTGACTTTGCGGCGGATGCGCTGTATTATCTGTTTGACAACCTCGGTTATGCGGTGGATGTCGCCATTATGAACGGCGGCGGCGTGCGCAACAAGGCTGTGAGCGGCGAGCTCAGCTATAAGAGCCTGAAAGACATTCATACCTTCGGCAATGTCGCCTGCCTGCAGATCGTGACGGGGCAGCAGATCAAGGATGCGCTGGAATTCGGCAGCCGTGCCGTTCCGGGCGAGCTGGGCGGATTTTTGCAGGTCAGCGGGCTGCATTACACGATCGACCCAAGCGTGCAGAGCACGGTGCAGCTGGACGAAAAGAGCGTTTGGACCGGCGGGCCGACCGGAGAATACCGCGTGAGCAATATTGAGATCTACGACCGCGAAAGCAAGAGCTATGTGCCCCTGCAGCTGGATAAGAAATACATGTTGGCGGGCTATAACTACACGCTGCGTGACCTCGGAGACGGCTTTGCCATGTTCCGCGGCGCGGAAAATGTGATCGACTATGTGATGGAAGATTACATGGTGCTTGCAAATTATGTCAAGAGCTTCCCCGTAAATTCCGGAACGGGGCTGCCCACCATTGCGGCGGATCATCCGATTTATGCAAATCTCAGAGGAGAAGGCAGAATCACGATCAAATAAAAAAACAGTTTTGCAAAGAGGTATCAAAAGAGCCGGCGGCGTATGCCGTCGGCTCTTTGTTGTTTTTGCAGTTACTGTTTGCCGAGAAATTTTTGCAAAACGGTGCGCAGATGAAAGCGATAGCACAGCAGCATGCCCGCAACGGCACCGATACCCGCCTGCAAAAACTCAAACGGCAGTTTGATGACGGCATATTCCGGCGTTGCATAGATAAAGGCACGGCCGATCGTATATCCCGCAACCATAATCAGCGATCCGAGCACGACCCCGCAAAGCCCGCCGAGCACGGGATGTTTTTTGAACAGATGGCGCGCGCACAGGCTGATGACGACTGCCTGCAGGCCGTGGGTGACCAGGGAGACGAACATCGGGGTGGGATAAAAAAGAAAGTCACCGAGGAAGGAGCCGACACCGCCGACAAAAAATGCCGCAACGGGATCAAGCAACAGCGCCGCCGTGCAGATGACAACATCGCACAGATAGAAATGGCCGCCCGGAACGGGGATGGAAAAGGAGCTGGCGGCGGCATTTGCGGCGAGCAGGCAGGCGGTGATCGCAATCCAGCGCGCGGTGAAGCGTTTTTTCGGTTTTTGCATGTCGTTCATAAAAAACACCTTGCTTTCTCTTTCGGAATTGCATATACTATAGCACAGATGTGGATATAGAAAAAGTATCAAAACGGGAGAAAAAAACAAGACCAGATGAAAAAACCGAAATATGAGCAAATTTATGAGGCGCTGCGGGAGCAGATTGTTTCGGGCGCTGTTGCATACGGGGCAAAGCTGCCCTCAAAGCGCACGACGGCACAGCGCTTCGGCGTGAGCGTGATCACCGCCGAGCATGCGCTGATGCTGCTGGAGGATGAGGGATATTGCGTTGCGCGGCAGCGGCGCGGGTATTTTGCCGACTGGAGGGCGCAGACGATTTTCCCCGTGGGGCAGCAGAAAAGCCGCGCAGCACCGCGTACGCCGCGCCCCGCCGCGGCGCCGCCGTTTCCGGCGGGGGTGTATCAAAAGGCGGTGCGGCGTGTTTTGAGCGAAGAGGCGGGGCAGGTGCTTTGCAAAACGGAAAATGCCGGCTTGCCGCAGCTGCGGGAAGCGATTGCACGGTATCTGCATCGCGCGCGGGGAGTGGTTGTTACACCGGAGCAGATTCTGATCGGCAGCGGGGCGGAATATTTATATACGCTTGTCGTGTTTTTGCTCGGGACGCGGCGCAGATATGCAACGGAAGCGCCGTGCTATGAAAAAATCGATAAAATTTACCGCCTGCACGGCATCCGCCCGCAGGGGCTGCCCATGGGCAGCGACGGCATTCGAAGCGAAGCGCTTGCCGCCTGCCGGGCGCAGGTGCTGCATCTCACGCCGTATCACAGCTTTCCCAGCGGCATCACCGCGACGGCGCAAAAGCGCGCGGAATACCTCCGCTTTGCCGGGGAGAAAAATGCGATTTTGATTGAAGATGATTTCGGCTCGGAATTTCACAGCGCGCGCCGCCCTATGCAGACGCTGTTTGAGGCGGACGGGGGAGAGCATGTGATCTATCTGAATACCTTTGCCAAAACCGTTGCAACGGGGGTGCGTATCGGCTATATGATCCTGCCGAAAAAGATCAGCCGGGCACAACGAGAGCGCGTTTCGTTTTTATCCTGCCCGGTGCCGACGCTTTCGCAATTTGTGATGGCGCAGCTTTTGGACAGCGGGGATTTCGAACGCAACCTGAACCGCACCATTCGCGCCATGCAAAAAGAAGAAAAACAAAACGGGGAACAATAAGAAAAACCGCTCCGATGCTCGGGGCGGTTTTCGTTTTGAAACGGGGCTCAGCGGCGGCGCATCAGCACAACGGCTTTGGAAACAGCCCCGCCGACAAGGCAGGTTGAGACGGCTTCGACAATTCCGTTCAGACCGACCATGGCGACCAGGAAGAGCCAAATGCTGTCCGTGGGAAGGCTCCATTGCTGCATCTGTGCCAAAAAGCTCGGTGAATGCCAGAAAAAGAGCAAAAGCGAACCCATGAAAAACAATGTGTTGCACAATGCGGTGCAAAGTCCGGCAAGAAAATACGACACGGTTTTGGTTCGGTCGATCTTTGCAAGGCCGCGATAGCAAAGCCCGGTCAAAAAGCCGCACAGCGCCCGCGGCACAAGGCAGACAAACGCCGTTGCAACGGGGTTGACGGAGAGAAGAAATGCACCCAGAGCGGAGGTGCCGAAGCATTGAATAAAGCTTGTCAGCCCAAAAAGAGCGCCGAGCAGCGCGCCTGCCGCAGGGCCGAGCAATATGGCGCCGACGGCAACTGGAATACACATAAAGGTGATTTCAATCACGCCGATTTTCAGATAGCCGATCGGCGTAAACGCAAAGAGAAGAATCAATGCTACCAAAACGGCGAGGGTGACCAAGCGACGGATTTTTTCGCTGTTTTGTGTTTTTTGCAGGGGAGTGTTTTGCATGGCAGATCCTTTCCGAGCCGTCTGCAGGGGCGGCATTTCTTTTCCGTTTTCCAAAACAGTATACCATGAAAGAGGGAAAAAGGCAAGGAAAGAAAAGGAAAAGAGATTGGCTTGAGAAAGAAAAATTGCAGGGGATACCGCCTGCAAACGGCGAAAAAACGGGCGACGGGTCGAAAGGGGGAAAAGAACGGGGAAAAGAGGGGCGCGAAAGAAGCGAAATGCGCAAAAACACCCGCAAAAATCCGACAAAGGGAGACGCGCGTGCTATGCTACAATGAGAAAAAAGGACGGGAAAGGAAGCGCTGAACATGAATGCGGAAAAAATGAAAGAAAAAGGCACGGGAACACCGCACGGGGACACCGCGCGAACGGAAAAGCTTTTTTCGGCTTTATTCGGGCTGGCTGCCAAACCGCAGGATCCCGGGGAGCGGGCGCTGCGGCGCGCAAGGCTTTTCGGCATTTTGCGCCGTGCCGCGGTGCTTGCCGCGCAGTTTGTGTTTGGGGCGCTTCTTATGCAGATTCCCCTTGCCGGGGCAAAAAGCATTGCAACGGGGTTTGTTTGCGCGGCGGCGGACAGCGCGCCGATTGCATTTTGCGGAGCGATGCTCGGCGCGTTTTTCGGGGGAACGGATTGCATCGGCGCCGGGGCAGGGCTGCTTGCCGCGTTTTGCGTGCGGTATTGTATGAGCCGCGTTCTGCTCGGCAGGCGCGGGCGGCGGGAGGATGCAGACGCCGAGCCGCGTGACGGGGCTGCACGGCTTTTGGCGATGCTTTTTCCGCAGGGCATTTTCCGTGAAAAACAGGGGATGCGGCTTGCCTCTGCTGCCGTCGGAGGATGCGTCGCCGCAATTTTGGGCCTGTGCACGGAGCAGGGCTTTTCAGCACTTCTTCATCCCGTATTTGCGGCGGGGGGCTGCTTTGCGTTTTCGGGGGCGTTTGAAAAGCCGACGGCGGAAAACGACCGGCGGCACTTTGCCGCGTTTGCCGCTGCGGCGGCGGCAACGGTTTTGCTTTGCCGCGATATTTTATTGCTCGGTGTGGCGCTGAAAACCGTTGCCGCAATGCTGTGGATGCTGTACCTTGCAAGGGAGAGTAATCTTGCGCGCGGCTGCACGGCGGGGCTGCTGCTCGGGCTGTGCTGTGACCTTACCTATGCGCCTGCCTTTGCCTTCGGTGGGATCGTATGCGCTGCGCTGCGCTCGTTTGGGGTCATTGCGGTGCTCGGCGGGTTCGGCGCGGCAGTTTGCTATGCTGTTTTGCTTGGCTCGTATGCTGCGCTGCGCGGGGTTGTAATTGATATGGCGATCGGCGCCGTGCTTTTTTTGCCCCTGCAGCGTTTCTTTCGGCTGCCTGCGCCGTCTCTGCCGCTTCGGCCACGGGTGCAAACGGAAAAAACGGAGCTCAGCCCGACGGCGCTGCAATATCGGGAGGAGGCGATGGAGCAGCGCCTGAGGGCGCTGGGCGGCGTTTTGGAGGAGCTTTCGGGGGCGTTTTATGCAATGTCGGATCAAACGAGGCGGCCGAGCGGCTCGGAGCTCGGAAAGCTTTGCGGCAGGGTATGTCGCAGGGTATGCCGCAGCTGCGAAAACGAGAGCCTTTGCTGGGGAGAGGAATATGCCAAGACCCGCGCCGCGGTGGACATGCTGGCGCAGACGCTGCGGCGGGGCGAGCGGGCACAGGCAGCGCCGCCGAACTTTCTGAAAAGCCGCTGCCGTTTTCTGGCGCAGATGCTGCGGGAGCTGGATGATGCGACCGCCGCTTTATATGAGCAGCGTGCCCGCAACGATAAAACCGCAAGCTTTGCCGCGGAATACGAAAATACCGCGAAGCTGCTCAGCGCGGCAGCGGCGGCGCACGCGGCAGACTATGCGCCCGATGCGGTGCTCAGCGCGCGTATGCAGCGGACGCTTGAATATCTGCATTTCCGCGTGGACACGCTGACGGTGTTTGCGGGGCGACGGCGCGAGATCATTGCGCGCGGGGTACAAATGGGGGTGCATGTGCCGGGCGCTGCGGCGCTGCGGGAGGCGGCGGGGCGCGTTTGCGGTGTGAGATACGGCGCGCCGAGTTACAGCCTCAGCGGCAGAAGCGTAACATTGCAGCTAAGCGCAGTCCCGCAAATTTGCGTGCGCTGCGGCGGATACAGCGCCTCCGGGCACGCGGGAGAAGAAAACGGAGATGCGTATGCTTTTTTTGACAGCGCGAATGCCTTTGCCTATGCCGTGCTGTGCGACGGAATGGGCAGCGGGTGCCAGGCGGCGCTGACGGCACGCATCGGATGTCTGCTTTTGGAGAAGCTTTTGCGCGGCGGAAACGACCGCACGGTGAGCCTTGGCATGCTGAATTCGTTTTTGAGGGCAAAGCAAACGGAATGCAGCTGCACGGTGGATCTTTTGGAGCTGGATCTTTTGCAAAGCCGCGCAACGCTTGTGAAAAGCGGTGCCGCCGCCTCGTTTTTGCTGCGGCAGGGGCGCCTTTTTGCAATCGCTTCGGCTGCCGCGCCTCTCGGCATTCTGAAAAGCGTGCATGCGGAGCAGACGGCGTTTGCCTTGTGCCCGGGGGATATTTTGGTACTGCTCAGCGATGGGATTTTTTCCGCGCCCGGGGCGCGGGCAAGCCTTTGCAGCTTTTTGGAGCGGCGTCCGAAGGCGGATTTTTTCAGCGCGCGGGCGTATGCGCTTGATCAGATCGCGCAGGAGCTGGTGGCATTTTTGCGGCAGGAATTCCCCCCGACAGACGATATGAGCTGCATTTTTGCGGTTGTGGAGGCGGCGGAAGCGGAAATGGAAACGCACAAGATATCGTAAATTTGTTTTCGAAAAAGCACAAGATGTTGCACATTTTCGCAATTCTACTGCCTGTAGAGCAGCGGGTGCTGAAATTCTACCGTCCCGTGCGCCGGGAGTTTCCCGCATTCTCCTGTGGGTGGGTTGTAAAAACGGTGGTTCCGTGTTAGGGTATGTCCACCCTCAAAAAAGCGGTGCCCGACGCAAAAAATCGGGAAAATGCCGCTGTCTCATCGGGGAAGTGAGGAAACAAAAATGAAACGACTGCTGATTGTCGGCGATTCCATTGCCAAGGGCGTTGTGTTTTCCGGGGAAACAAACAAATATTCTTTGGTGCATCTTGACCGGTTTGCACGCCTGCGGGAAATGGGCGTCGATGTGAAAAATGTGTCGCAAATGGGCGCGACCGTTGAAAAAGGGCTGCGCGTGCTGGATCGCCCGACGCTGTTTGAGGATGGCGGTGCCAAGACCGAGGTGCTGCTTGAATTCGGCGGAAACGACAGCGATTATAATTGGAAGGCAATTTCACAGAACCCGGACAGCCCCGAGCACACGCCCAATGTGCTGCTGGAGCGCTTTGCGGGGCTGTACCGCGAATGCATAGAAAAAGCAAGGGGAAAGGGAGCCTCCGTATGTGTGAGCAACCTTTTGCCGATCAGTGCGCAAAAATATTTCTCTCATATTACAAAAGGGCTATGCGCGCAGAATATATTGCGGTGGCTGGGCAGCGAGGAAATGCTGTACCGCTGGCATGAATATTATAACGCCATGGTGGAGCGGGTGGCGATGCAAAGCGGCTGTCGTCTGCTGAATGTGCGCGCCCCGTTTTTGCTGCGGCATGATTATGAATCTTTGCTTTGTCAGGACGGAATTCACCCGAACGAACAGGGTTACCGCGCGTTGGATGCGGTGCTCTTTGAGCAGCTTCGGCCGCTGTTCGCGTAAAAACAGGAAAATTGCTGCGGCGGTTAAGAACAAATTGTGTCTGCGCGGGCAGGAGGGACAGCTGCCCGCGCGTTGTTTTTTGCAGAAGCAACAGACAAAATCGACAAAAAATGAAGGTGCCGTGTGCATAATGTGAACAAAATAAAAACGGGGCGGCGGTGTGATGAAAAACCAAGAAAAACCTCCGGCTTTTTTGTGAAAATCCCTTGACAAGGTCCGCTTTTCCGTGGTAAACTCATTGTGTGAGAAAGTCCATGAGGGATGCTGTGCCTGCGGGAGAGCTTCTCTTATGCGCCATGCAATATCATATGGAGGTACATAACAAAATGAAAAGAGTAATTGCATGCCTGTTGCTCGTTGCTTCGCTGCTGGCTGTTTGTGTCATCGGCGCCAGCGCACAGCAGGGAAAGAACGTGATCGGTGAGATCGGCCTTTACAACGGCAATATCACACTGGATGGCGTTAAGGATGCTGCTTACACGCAGTACGGCACTCGCTTCCGCGCCGACTATTGGGAAGGCTGGGGCGAAAACAAGACCGGTACCATCTACGGCGATTTCTGGTTTGTCTTTACCGACAACTATGAGAAGCTGCATGTGTATACCGAAATGCATGACGATGTGATTATTGCCCCCTCCGCTACCAAGCATTCCTGGAGCGACGGCGTTTGCCACACCGACTGCGCTGAGATCTGGATCGACCCGACCAACAACGCAGGTCAGTACGGCAAGAGCGACCTCAGAGGCGCCGAGGCATTCCACTATCGCTGCGACGTTTCCGGTTTTGCATCCGGCACCATGTGGGGAACCAAACTGCTCGGCAACGACGCTTGCAAACCGTATTTTGAAGCAAAAGTAACTACGGGCAAGTCCTATGGTTATGACATTGAATGGGTCATCGACACCACTGCATTTGCAAAAGCAGGCATCACGCCGGCAGAAGGCCAGCAGTGGGGCTTCCAGATTCAGGCCAAGGATGTTTACAGTGAAAAGCATCGCGGCGAATACTGGAGAAAGACCGATGAGAACGGCAATCCCGTTTCTTATAACTACGACGACGACTACTATATGTGTGACTTCTTCTTCTATGACAAGAATGTCACCTCTTCGAGAGATCCTTCCACTGCTTACCTCGACATGGGCGAGCTTGATAATATCGTGCTTGCAAAATCCAAGTCCGGCGGAAGCGGCAACAGCGGCACCAACACAAACACGAACAACAACGGGAACACTTCCAATAACGGCAGCAATGCACCGAAAACGGCCGATACATTTGTGATCGCAGCAGCAGCTCTGATCGCAAGCGCAGGCGCGGTAGCTGTTGTTGTGAAGAAGCGTCATCACTGAGACTGAGGCCTTAAAAATTTCAGAGCCGGGATTTTCCCGGCTCTGTTTTTTTTTCAAGCCGAAAACCGCAGGGCATTGTGTGTGGCGCCGGTGCATGCAGCGGCAACTGCGAAAAAACGGAGAGCGTTCCATTTTGATGGGGCGCTCTCCGTTTTTTTGTTTTTTCAGATGCTCCTGCGGCGCGGAGCGCCCGGGTCTTCTTCACCTGTGTGCTGCGGCAGAATGCCCAGCAGCTGATCCACATTGCGCTGAATATGCGGCTGTGCGCGGTATGCCGAAAGCAGACTGCTTTCATGCGCGGTGAGAAGAAGCGGGGCGTTATCCTGCGGGTCGGCGGTGAAGCCGAATAAATAAGACGGGGTGCATTCCAGTGCCCGTGCCAAGGGAAGAATTTTGCATTTCGGGATATCGTTTTCTCCCGATTCGATTCTTGCAATGGTGGAGGGGTTTTTGTAGCCGGCACGCGCGGCAAGCTCAGCCTGGGTAAGGCAGAGCTGAAGGCGACGCTGCCGAATCAGCTTGCTCATTTCCATGTTGCTCGTACCTTTCACTTCATTTTTGTATTCCCATTATACTATATAAGTGATTTCCAGTCAATATTTTTTGAAAAATATGGAAGTTTTGATTGACATTTTTTAATTTTAATGGTAATATTTAGTTGTGATTATGAATCACAACTCAGAAAGGAGACTAACTATTAAATGTCAAGCCCCAAAATGAAGATTGTGTAAAAAAATGCGCCGCCCTTGACAAACAGCATACAGATGCTGAGAAAAGACAGCGAGGGCGACGGAGAGAGCACGACAACAAAGCCGGAATGCGCCCTCGTTTTGAAAAATTGTAGCATCTGAATGCTTCGGTTCGTCAAGGGTACGCTGCGCCGGCTGGTACAGTATGTATTTGTTAGCTCGGGTTCAAGAGAGAGTTTGTGGAATATACTTTTCGCCCGTAGTTTCAAGATGGTAGAGCAAGCGAACGAGCTTCTTTGCGGCGTGAGACACAGCAACATTGTAATGCTTGCCTTCCGCCAGCTTTTTCCTGAGATAAACGGCAAAGGTCGGCTCCCATTTGCAGACATATTTTGCTGCATTTAAGAGTGCCCAGCGCAGATATTTTGAACCTCGCTTTTCCATCTTTGCATGAGTGGAATAGATTTGACCCGACTGGTATGTAGACGGAGAACAGCCTGCAAAGGCAAGCAGCTTGTCCGGATTATCAAAACGTGAGAAATCACCGACCTCGGAAATGATGACAGAGCCAAGAGCATAGCTGATCCCCGGCACGGAAAGAGTGGGGGAATCGATGGAATCCATGATCTTTTTGATCTCTGTCTCGATCTCAGCAATTTCTGCATCAAGCTCACGGATCAGCTTGATGGTATGTCTGAGTTCCAATGATTTTGCAGGAAGATATGAGCTGATCGAACGTCTCGCGGCTTCACGGATTGCGTTTGCTTTCTCTCTGCCGAAATGTCCTTTGGAAGCAGTGGAAAGCAAAGCCGTCAGATGCTTCAGATTGGCAGAAGCGACCTGATGAG
>ERZ827423.40-NODE-40-length-163162-cov-5.639537_pt1 | contig 163162 bp, 118 predicted proteins | sample MGYA00519775_ERZ827423 | MGnify/ENA primary metagenome ERZ827423 (study PRJEB31778, sample SAMEA3449296) | human gut metagenome | biome: human gut; feature: human-associated habitat; material: faeces | place: United Kingdom | collected 2010/2012 ... | reverse complement strand
AAGTGAGGTTTATCCTCATTGATGACACAACAGTTGGGTGAAATGCTCACTTCACAATCGGTAAAGGCATACAAAGCATCAATAGCCTTATCGGAAGAAGTGCCCGGTATGAGATGAACCAATATCTCGGCATGCTGGGCTGTATTATCATCGACCTTTCGTATTTTTATCTTTCCCTTGTCCTGGGCTTTAAGAATAGATTCTATCAGTGTCGATGTCGTCTTGCCATAAGGAATTTCTACGATAGAAAGCGTACGATTATCGATCTTCTCGATTTTAGCGCGTACTTTCACGCTGCCGCCTCGTTCCCCATCGTTATATTTAGAAACATCTATAAATCCACCTGTCTGAAAATCGGGGTACAAATGAAACTCCTCGCCCCGCAGATAAGCCACAGCCGCTTGTAATATCTCATTAAAATTATGAGGTAATATCTTCGAAGCCAACCCCACAGCGATACCCTCGACGCCCTGTGCCAACAACAAAGGGAATTTGACAGGAAGAGTCACCGGCTCTTTTTTACGACCGTCATAAGACAACTTCCATTCGGTAGTCTTCGGATTAAATACGACATCTAAGGCAAACTTGGATAAGCGAGCTTCTATATAACGAGGAGCAGCGGCAGAATCGCCCGTAAGTATATTTCCCCAATTTCCCTGACACTCTATCAACAAATCCTTTTGGCCTAACTGCACCAATGCATCACCTATGGAAGCATCGCCATGAGGGTGGAACTGCATAGTATGTCCCACGACATTGGCGACCTTGTTGAAACGCCCGTCATCGAGCAATTTCATCGCATGAAGAATACGCCTTTGTACCGGTTTCAGACCATCGGCCAAATGAGGAACCGCCCGTTCAAGTATCACATAAGAAGCATAATCGAGAAACCAGTTCTGGTACATCCCGCTGAGGTGATGCACGGCCGAAGCGTCAAACCGGCTGACCGGCTTGAACACGTCGCCTTCGGGCACCGGCCCGTCGTTTACGTCGTCGAATATGTCCTCGTTCTGTTCCTCTATGCTTTCGCTTTCCTTTATTTCGTCGTCCATGTATAGTTAAATGATTGTCGGCGTGACGCTATTACATACCTGCGCACGCAATTATAAATAAGGTGTGAAGTTACCTCCATGCAAAGATACATGAAAAAATCAACATTTACAAGAAAGACAACGCAAATCAATAAAAGTTGTAGACAAATGCTTGCGGAACGTAAAAGGCCGCAGTATTGAAGTTAATTAATACTAACACGCCAACATCCTGTAATCACGTTAAGCCTCCGTGAAGGCCCGCGGCGCGCGCAAGTCGGGCTTTTGACTGAAAAAACGGCGAAATGCGGCGTTAAGGTTAACGTATTGATAACCAGAGTGTTATGATTGATAATACAGCCACTGGCCGTTAATGGCGATGCGAAAGATTGTCTTTTACAAGCCAAAAGACCGTCTTTTGCCTTACGAAAGGCCGTCTTCGGCAAGGGTAAAAGTCGCTTTTAACAAGTGTAAAGACCGTCATTAACCATAAAATAGATTGAAAAACATGTTTTCGGAGATGATTTTCCGCCTTTTTTACTGCCATTTTCGGTCTTGCGTTTTCTATTTCGTGATTTTGTAATGTCAAGAAAAACGAAACGGTGAAGGTTAAATATTGTTTATGCGGAAAGGCTTTGCCACATGCAGTTTAATGACGATACGCTGATTTTCCTGACACCGATGCACGTACTTACGCATGTTTGTATTACCTTTGCAGGTCTGTAAACATCATGCGGTATTACCAACCCGCGCAATCCGACAACTACAATGATATACGGACATGGCGACGACCTGTACCGCTACGGCGGACGTGTCAGGACAAATTTCAGCTCGAACATCTGCCAGAATGCCGACCTCGGCGCCCTGAAAAGACATCTTGCCGCGCGGCTCGACGTCATCGGCAACTATCCCGAACCGGCTCCGCTATCGCTCGAAAAGGCACTTGCCGGGGAGCAGGGCGTTGACGAAGACAACGTGATAGTGACCAACGGGGCCACCGAGGCGATATACCTCATAGCGCAGAACAACGCTATGAGGTGGGGCGCTGATTGCCATATAAATATAATTCCGCAGCCTACGTTCAGCGAATATGCCGACGCCTGCCGTGCCTGCGGTTCACGTATTTCAGACGGAACGGCGGCTACGGCGGGGCGAAAGGTCGTCTGGCTGTGTAATCCAAACAATCCTACGGGCAGCGTAAAGCCTGCCGTTGAGTTGCTTTCTGAGATTGACGCGCGGCCGGACGTGCTCTTCGTCATAGACCAGAGCTACGAACATTACACCAATGAACCGACGATTGCCGACAAGGATGTTGCTGTACGGCGCAACATAATACAGCTCCATTCAATGACAAAGCGGTTCTGCATACCGGGATTGAGGCTCGGCTACGCTACGGCGTGCCGTGAAACGATAAGTGAACTCAGACAGTTGCGCCGCCCATGGAGCGTCAATGCCCTTGCCATAGAGGCGGGACTGTTCCTCGTAAGCAGCGGTGCAGTGGTGATACCGCCGCTTGACGAATGTCTTGCCGAGGCACAACGGCTTAACCGTGAGCTTGGAATGATTGACGGAATAACCGTCAGGCCGACAATGACCAACTTCATGTTGGCAAGCATAGAGGGACACACGGCGGCGGAACTGAAGGAGTTTCTCGTGGCGCGTTACGGTCTGCTGATACGCGACGCGTCAAACTTTGAGGGGCTTGACACGTCATATTTCCGTGTCGCTGCGCAAGACCGCCGTGCCGACGACATGCTTATCGAAGCGATAAAGGATTTCTTAAAATGAACATTATATCCGTAATTCCCGTATTGGCAGGCTGGATTGCCGACAAGGTTTTCGGCGATCCGGAGCGCCTTCCGCACCCCGTTGTCCTGTTCGGAAAGCTCATTGCAGTAGGCGAACGTCGTCTGAACAAGGGTAGTTGGCGGCGGCTGAAGGGCGCTTTGCTTGCGTTGGTGCTCGTGGTTGCGGCATTTGCCGTGACAGCAGGGCTGCTGTCGTTGGCGGGGAGGCTGTCACTTGTAATCGCGGTGATTGTTGAGGCCGTGCTGATATTTTATTGTCTGGCCGGTACTACGCTTGTCCGTGAGGTGCGCGGAGTGTTCGCCGCCCTTGACGTTTCGCTCGAACAGGGGCGCCGCCAGGTGTCGAGAATAGTAGGAAGGGACACGTCCGGCCTGACGGATAATGAGGTTCGCAAGGCCGCTTTGGAGACTCTTGCCGAGAATTTGAGTGACGGCGTGGTGGCGCCTTTATTCTGGTTGCTGCTTCTCGGAGTGCCCGGCATGGTGGCATATAAGATGATTAACACGCTCGACTCGATGATTGGCTACCGCACAGAGCGTTACCGACGCTTCGGAACGTTTGCCGCGAGACTCGACGACGTGGCCAACTACATCCCCGCACGCCTTACGGCGCTGCTCATGACGCTTGTAGCCGGCCGTCCTGAGCTTGTTAAGTTCGTGGCTCTCAATGGCCGCCGGCATGCCAGTCCGAACAGCGGCTATCCCGAAGCGGCGCTCGCCGGCGTGCTTGATTGCCGTTTTGGTGGCGGGCATTATTATTTTAACGAGTATGTGGAAAAGCCGTTTATCGGCGATAACGACCGCCAGCTGACCGCCGCCGATGTCGACACGGCCGTCCGTATAAACCGCCGTGCCGAGCTGGTGATGGTCGTTCTTGTGGCGGTTGTCAGGCTCTTGCCTGCTTATGGTTGGCTTCTGTCCTGGTTGTCGGTATGTCGATAAAGCGCTTCTTTTTGTTGTCGGTATATGTTTTTTATGCGAAAAGTAGTAATTTTGCACCATGTTTTCAAGTAATAAGGATAATGTGCTGTTGACGATGATACGCAACGGCCAGGAGATGAGCGGCAACCAGAAGCTCAACCTGATAATTCAGCTTAGTATTCCGTCCATTCTTGCCCAGCTGACTACTATCATGATGTTCTATATCGACGCGTCGATGGTCGGTTCGCTGGGAGCCCGTGCGTCGGCGTCGATAGGTATCGTGGAGTCTACCACGTGGCTTTTCGGCGGCTTGACGTCGGCCGCCGCGCTTGGCTTTTCGGTGCAGGCGGCACACTTTATAGGCGCAAATGACTTCGAGAAAGCCCGCCAGGTGTTCCGCCAGGGACTTATGGCTACAGCCTTGTTCACAGTTATCCTCACTACGATTTGCGTCTGCATAGCCAAGCCTTTGCCCGTATGGCTGGGCGGAGGGACTGATATCTGCGGCGACGCGACGTCTTATTTTACCATTTATTGCCTTTCCCTGCCTGTTTACCAGATAGGAATATTGTCGTCGAGCATGCTGAAATGCTCTGGCAACATGCGTGTGCCGAGTCTCATGAGCATACTGATGTGCCTGCTCGACGTGGTTTTCAATTTCTTCCTTATTTACGAAACTCGCCCTGTTTCGGTGTTTGGCACCGAGCTTACAGTGCCCGGCGCAGGCATGGGTGTGCCCGGTGCGGCGTTGGGTACGGCCTTGGCGTATGCCGTTACGGGTGTAATGCTGATATGGTTTGCGACGGTCAAGTCGCCAGAATTGTCCCTGAAGAATGAGAAATGGACGTTCGCGCCGATGTGGAACTACCTTCGAAACGCCGCGAAAGTAAGTCTTCCGATGGGTGCCCAGTACATGATGATGAGCGGGGCGCAGATAGTCAGCACAATGATTGTTGCCCCTTTGGGCAACATTGCGATAGCGGCTAACACGCTTGCGATAACCGCCGAGAGCCTGTGTTACATGCCGGGATACGGTATCGGGGACGCCGCGACGACACTTGTCGGGCAGAGTATCGGTGCGGGACGCCGCCAGTTGGCACGCAGTTTTGCGTATCGCACGGTGTTCATGGGCATGGGTGTTATGGCATTTATGGGCTTGGTGATGTATATCTTCGCGCCCGAGATGATTGGGGTAATGACACCTGACGAGCAGGTACGCCTGCTCGGATCGCAGTCTTTGCGCATAGAAGCGTTTGCCGAGCCGATGTTCGCCGCCGCGATAGTTACCTACAGCGTGTGTCTCGGAGCAGGAGATACGCTCATACCTGCCACCATGAACCTTGCCTCAATGTGGCTTGTGCGCCTTACGTTGGCCGCCCATTTCGCTCCAATTTACGGATTGCGCGGCGTGTGGATGGCAATGGCCATAGAGCTGACTCTGCGCGGAACAATGTTCCTAATACGCCTTTTCAGCGGCAAGTGGATGAAGAAGGGGTTTAAGTAATCTATTTTATAATTAAGAATTAAGAGTTAAGAATTAAGAAAAATAGCCTTGTTGGTTTATAAAGAGCTTTATATCTCAGTATTAACCAGCAAGGCTATTTTTCTTAATTCTTAACTCTTAATTCTTAATTACATTATCTTTTCCTTCGCCCTTTCAACTCCGTCAACCAGTTCTTTCATTACTTCGGCAACGGGCCTGACGGCTTTTATAGCCGAGGCAATCTGTCCGATTTCGAGCTCCCCGCTGTCGATGTCGCCCTCGAATATGCCTCGTTTTGAGGCGGCCTTGCCCAATATGGCCCGCAGGTCGTCGGCAGAGGCACCGCCGTCTTCGGCCTCTTTCACTTTATCATATAGCGAATTCTTTATCAGTCGGGTAGGGGCTATCTTCTTGAGGCATAGCATCGTATCACCCTCTTCCGTAGAAATACATCTTTGCTTGAACGCTTCCGAGGCCGAACTCTCCTCCGTCAGGGCGAAGAGTGTGCCTATCTGTACGCCTTCGGCGCCGAGAACCATCGAGGCAAGGATTGCTTCGCCCGAAGCGATACCGCCCGCGGCGATGAGTGGCAGGCTTGTCGCGCGGCGCACCTGGGGGATTAGCGTCATCGTTGTTGTTTCTTCGCGACCGTTGTGTCCGCCTGCCTCAAAGCCCTCGGCCACGATTGCGTCAACCCCGGCTTCCTCGCATTTGCGCGCAAACTTGCTGCTCGACACGACATGAACGACGGTTATTCCGGCTTCGTGGAGCATTGGCGTAAACTTCTTCGGACTGCCGGCGGAGGTGAAAACGATTTTCACGCCGCTGTCGATGATGAGCTTCATCAGGCGGTCTATCTCCGGATACATCAGCGGAACGTTTACTCCCCAAGGTTTATCGGTTGCCTCTTTCATTTTGGCTATGTGTTCCTCAAGCGTCTCGGGGTGCATAGAGCCGGCTCCGAGCAGGCCAAGTCCGCCGGCGTTGCTCACCGCAGAGGCCAGTCTCCAGCCGCTACACCACACCATTCCGCCCTGTACGATAGGGTACTTTATACCGAAAAGTTCGGTTATTCTGTTCTTTTCCATAGTTCTTGTCCGTGTTTTTGATGAATGACTCTTATGCAAAGATAGTGTAAGTCGAGCGAAATGCAAAATATTTTGGCAAGGAAGTTAAAGGTGTTAAATAACCTCCTGATAGTCAATGTGTTATAAATGCTGTTCCAAAAGGTGGCCTTTTGGCTTGTAAAAGGCCATCTTTTAGACGATAAAAGGCCACCTTTTGCAATGCGAAAGGCGGCCTTTTGGAAAAAGATCGATTATATATTGATAGAGCGACAATCGTCAGGTGGTTTCTCCCTTGTGGTAAGGCAGGATGAAAACAAGTATCACTGCTCCTGCTATCAGCAGCACGGTCTGTCCCGTTATGTCCTTCATCGCCACGATGGCGGCCTGCACCGTCACCCTGCCTTTAAGCGAAATGGTGGCCAGCTGTTCGGCTTCCAGAGTGCCTTTGCCGCCGGCCTGTCCTACAAGTTTTGTCATGGTGAAGGTCTGTGCGGCGGTTGTGTTCTCACGGTCAACGGTCTGCGCCAGCCGTGTGACGTAATGTTGCTGCCGCTCCGTAAGCCAGTTGGAGTATATCGAAGCGTCGACAACGGGCGCGATGGCGTTGCGCATCCATATCATCAGGAACACGTACGTGGCCAGATAACGTGAAGGCAGGCTCTTCATGCCGAACGCCGCCGCAAGCGAATACAGCATAAGCAGGCCCGTGAAGTTGAGTATCGTGGGCAGGGTCATGTTTTCCAGCAGTCCCGTCGTGCTGTACTGGAAGTACATGTACACGTCGGCCGACGCCATGATGATGAATGCCGTGGCGAAGATTGTGCGGAAACGCGCCTTGCGAAGCACCATCAGCAGCGACAGCACGAGGCCAATGAGGCAGCCGACGATGGCCCACCGGCTGATGAACGCGCCCTGCATGTTGTTTATCGGGGTGGCGATTTTTGCGAAGGCGGTGACGAACGAGTTGGCCGAATTGAACACCATGGCGAGTATGAAGAGCAACATCGACATCCATACGTTGCGGAACGTGAGCACCTCCGGCGGCAGGTAATAGTGCTCCCTGTGGCGGAAGGCCATGTACACGAACGCCCCGGCGGACAGCAGGAACACGGCAGTGGTGGCGCGGATGTACATCGAGTCGAACCAATCGAGCACGTTGCCATACACCAGCACGTAAGCCATTGAGCACAGCGTGGTGCCCATCAGCAGCATGTCGGGCACCATTGTCCACTCTATTTCCCATTTCTCCTTTTTCTCCTCGTCGGCCATCGTGAGCATTACAAGCAGCGAGGCCACGAGCAGCATGCCTATTACGGCATAGTAAGCGTCCTGCCAACTGTACTCGTAAGCAAACCAGGCGGTAAGCAGATTGCTTGATTGCGAGATGATGAGGATGTAGAAATACAGCACAGGCATCAGGAAAGTGCGCTTCCGTTCCAGTCCGTACTGCACGTCGGCAGGCGGTTCGGCCGTCATCGTGAACATCGCCAGCGTGTCCATTCCCGTCAGGTAAGGGGCTATTGTGAAAGTACAGTTGAGCATGACGGCGATACGTATGAAGCCAGTAAGCAGGCAGGCGGCCAGCAATACGGGCACCGACGTGGTGACGGCGCACACGTAATTGAGCGGTATCAGCATGAGGAAGCACCACAGATAGGTCTGTTTCGGTCTGCGAGCCTGCAGGAAGCGCACCATGAACGGCGGAAACAGGCACATCCCTATGCTTGTGAAGAAGCTGGCAAGCTGTATGTCCTCCGTCCTCACCGCAAGCCCGCCGGACATTTCGGCGACGTTGCACAGGTAGGCTCCGCCCGAGAACGTAGGCGGAATGAACATCAACAGCAGCACCAGTATGCCGACAGGGCGCGGCACGGACGGGCGGAACGGGTAGTTGTTTCTTTCCTTCTTCATGCTCAATCGTCTTTTACGTCCACTTTGATTTCACACATCATGCCGGCCGCCATGCGGCTGTTGTCGGTGGCGGAAAGGCTGCCGTTGAAGTCTATCCGGACGGGAACGCGCTGCTGAATCTTGACGAAATTGCCTGCCGAATTATCCGTTGGAACCATCGAATACTTTGAGCCCGTGGCCTGGCTGATGGCCGTCACCGTGCCCGCAAACCGCTTTCCGGGCATTGCGTCTACGGTTATCTCCACGCTCTGACCTGGTCGGATACGTGCCATCTGGGTCTCCTTGAAGTTGGCAACAACCCACTTTTTGCCGTCGGGAATAAGCGTTGTGATTGTCTGTCCGGGGCTTACCAACTGGCCTTGCTCTATCGTCCTGCGTCCTAAGTAGCCGTCGGCTGGGGCGGTGATTACGGTGTACGACAGGTTTAGCCGCGCCATGTCGACCGCCGCTTCAGCGCGCAGTATGGCGGCGTCGGCGTTCTCTTGACGCTGACTCACCTCGCTGACGGTCGACCGCGTGGCCTCCCTCTGCCTCATGGGAGCGCTCACCCGGGCCTTTGCCATGTCCAATTCGGTCTTGTATTGCTCAACGATGACGGGCGTTGAAGCCTTTTTCTCCAGCAGCGCGCTGTACCTGCGGTAGTCACGTTCGAGCTTTTCCACGCGGAGTTCAGCCTCCTCAATCGACGCATCCAGCACCGTGGCACTGCTCGAAGCGGTGTTAACGCTGTTACCTATTACCTTCCGTCCGCTGCGTGCGTCCATCAGTTGCGCCTCCGCCTGCTTCAAGACGATGGCGTATTCGCGGTCGTCGATTATCAGAATGGTGTCCCCCTTGTGCACGAACTGGTGCTCGGTGAAGCGTATCTCCTTAATATATCCGGCCACCTTGACGTTCACAGGCGAGATGTATTGCTCCACCTGGGCGTCGTCGGTGCGCTCAACGCCGTTGTCGGTGAACATCGTCGCTATGACTGTTGCCCCCGCGGCGAGCAGCAATATGGCCGCAGCCTTGCCAAAAGTCTTCTTTTCCATGATGTTATATGGTTATTTGTTATTTGGTTTTATTTGCTCAGCAGAGCCAGATTACCCGACAGCTTGAGCAGTTCCAGCTGTGCTATGTTGTACTGATAGTGCGCCTGCACGCATGCTGCCTGCGCCGTGCGAAGCTGCATTTCGTCCTGAAGCAGGGCGGTCATCGAGGCTATTCCCTCCTTGTATTGTTCCTCTGTGACGTCATATACTGCCTCGGCCTGGCGGTAACTGTCGGTCTGCGTGCGGAACACTTCCATGTTGTGATGCAGCTGAAGCATGGCGTTGTCATAGCTTTCGTTTATCCGTTGCCGTGCCAGGCGTATGTTGTTGGCGGCTTGCAGGGCGTCATGCTTGTACTGTTTTATCTGCAGTTTCCTTGCGTTTGCTTCGAAGATTGGTATCTTTACGGTAAGACCTACGAAGCAGTTGCCGAACCAATTATCAGTCGCTTCTTTTCCGTGGAAGAAGCAGTTGAACTCTTCCTGATAGCCTACGCCGCCCGCATAGGCGGTCAAAGATATGCTCGGAAGGTATCCCGCGCGTGTTGTCTTGATACGTTTCTCGGCCAGTTCTTTCTGTTTCTCGGCCAAACGCAGCTCCGGCAGACCGTCGCTTACGCCGAAAGTCTGCACCGGAGTGATGTCGCCAGGCATGCGTTCAACGTCCAATGGATAGTCGGCGCCGACGTTCATCAGGAAGCGCAGGAGGTTGAGCTGCTGCCCGTAAAGGGTAAGATACTGGCCTCGCTGCGCCTCAAGGTTTTTCATGTTAATGCGCACACGGCTTAAGTCGACTTCCATTACCACACCCTGGCGGTACAAGGCCTCGGTTATTTCGCACAGCTCAGCCATGCGTTTGATGTTCTTTTCCAACAGGATTTGCTGTCCGAGCGAGGCCTGCGCCAGGTAGTAAGTGCGGCTGATGTTCATCGTCAGGTCGTCAACGGCTTTCTCGTATGTCAACTGACTGATGCCCTCCACTGTCTTCGCGGCGTCTATCGCGGCATAGATGGTCTGGTTGAAGAGCGGCAGCGAGAGCTGGATACCTGCGTTGGCGTTGTATTGCGTGCTTTTGATAGTCTGCCATGTAGGGTCGTCGGGGAAGTCGTTTCCAAGCACAGTGCCCGTCGTAACGTTGACCGGGCTCTTCAGGTAGTCGGTCAACTGGAACGTGCCTATTACCGTAGGCAGCAGTCGCGAGCGGCTTTGCGACAGCGTGGTGCGCCCCTTCTGCATGCCTATGCGGGCGTTGTCGAGCGTGAGGTTGTTGGCTATGCCGAGGGCGACACACTCTTTCAGTGACATCGTACGGCCTGCGCATGTGGTGGCGATGACCATGCAACATAGGATATGAATATATGAGCGTTTCATCGTGTAAGTGTTTTTTTACGTTGTTCTACGTTGCAAAGGTATGGCGTTTACATATTACTGTCGCATACAATTTTAGTCTATGATTGTGCAATTTTCCAACTGCTATATGTTTTTTTACGCTGTTGTAGCGGTTATATGCATTTTATTTTGTTAATTTGCGGTATCTGATTATACAATAAACAAAAGCATGTTGACATACAAGAAGACATTGGACATTGACGAGCTTATTGCCAACCATGCCACGGTTTCGGTGCATAAGTACGGTTTTTTCCTGTGCAGGCAGGGGTGGGCGAAAATCCTTTTGGGCGCCAAGACATATAATATATCGCGTAACCACCTGTGCATTTACACCCCAAACACGTTTCTGCACATCCTCGAAAGGAGTCATGACCTGGCCGGAATACTCGAGGAAGACAACGTTGACGCTTATTATCCGGTGGTAAGCCTGATAGACATACGCAAGCGGTTAAGAATACGTGACGAGTCGTGCGTGGCCTTATCGGAGCGTGAGGCGGCGGAAATCGTTGCCCTGATGGACGTAATCGGCGACGCTAAAAGGCCACGTCCCATTTCCGCCGCTTACGAACGCCACGGCGACGGAACACAATATAGTCGGCAAGAGACCGTACCCCTGACAACCATACGCGACAACTACCTGCGCCATCTGTACTACGCGCTGTGCCTGAAGGTGCTTGACGTGTACTTCAGCAACACGCCGGTTGAGGCCGTACCGCAAGACAGGGACGACACCGTGCTTAACCGTTTTGTCATCTCCGTACACGAGAATTGCCACCGTCAGCGCACCGTAAAGTATTACGCCGACGAGCAACACCTGTCGCCATACTACTTTTCGTCAATAATAAAGGAGAGGAGCGGGCGCGCCGCGTTGCAGTGGATAGAGAGCGTAACGATGACTTTCATCCGCCAATACCTCAGGTGTACGGACATGAGCCTGAAGGAAATATCCGACCGAATGTACTTTCCCGACCAGTCTACGTTCAGCCGATACTTCAAGCACCATGAGGGATGCACGCCGTCGGAGTACCGGATGAGGCGGTAGCGTGAGGCTTTCCGCATATACGGAAATACCCTTGCGCATGCCGTGGGCGCATGTTCTGTCGGTAGATATGTATCGTATTGATAATCAGTGGTTTATGAAACGCAGCGTAAAACACGGCCTTTTGGAACGCAAAAGACCGTGTTTTACGTTCCAAAAGGCCATCTTTTACAAGATGAAAGATGGCCTTTTGCCGTTTATTGCCATACCACAAACTATCGGATAGACCTTCATCTGAAAAATAGAAACAGACAGTATGTATAACGGGTGGCGGTAAAATAAAAGTCCGTTTCACTCTTTTTTATTTTGTTCTTCTCTCAATTTGAATAAATTTCTATCGCTCATAAAAGTATAATACATTATCCTTTTATTTCGCTTAACCGAAATTTTGCAGTAACTTTGGATAAGTTACGCTGCATTTCGGAAGAAAAAATAAAAGTCCGTTTCATTCTCTTTTATTTTGTTCTTCTCTCAATTTGCAGTAACTTTGCACCGGATTAAAGAGAAATAGAGATTTGTATGGATAACAAACAGGCAACACTTGAATTAGGAACGAAACCGATAGGCAAGCTGTTGGCACGCTACGCCCTGCCTGCCATCATTGCTATGACGGCCTCGTCGCTGTACAACATGATCGACAGTATCTTCATAGGTCAGGGCGTGGGGCCGCTGGCAATCTCGGGACTGGCCATCACGTTCCCCCTGATGAACCTCTCGGCGGCCTTCGGAGCCGCCGTCGGCATTGGCTCGTCAACATGTATTTCGGTGAAGTTGGGACAGAAAGACTATGCCATGGCCGAGCATATCTTCGGCAATAGTTTTACCTTGAACCTTGTGGTAGGTATAGCGTTCGGTCTTATAGCGCTGCTGTTCCTCGACCCGATACTGTATTTCTTCGGTGCGAGCGAGCACACAATTCCTTACGCACGCGACTATATGCTGGTGATATTGGCCGGCAACGTCATCTCACAGACGTTCCTCGGAATGAACGCCGTGCTGCGCGCGGCCAGCAAGCCAAAGCAGGCTATGGCGGCGACTATACTTACCGTCATTCTGAACATTGTGCTTGCACCTATATTTATATGGGTGTTCAACATGGGAATATTCGGCGCCGCGCTTGCAACAATAATCTCGCAGGGCGTGGCTTTGGCGTGGCAGATCAAACTGTTCAGCAACCAGGACGAGATACTGCATTTCCAGCGGGGCATTTACAAGCTGAAGCGCGACATCGTGAAGAATATCGCCGGCATAGGCATGTCGCCTTTCGCGATGAACGTGTGCGCCTGCGTGGTGGTGATATTCATCAACGCCGGTCTGTCGCATTATGGCGGCGACCTTGCCGTAGGTGCCTACGGTATTGCCAGCAAGGTGTCGTTCATCTTCGTTATGGTGACTATCGGCCTTAACCAGGGTATGCTTCCGATAGCCGGCTACAACTATGGCGCGCAGCGTTACGACCGACTGATGAAGGTGCTCAAGTACGCTATGATTACCGCAACGGTAATAACATCTACGGGATTCATCATTGCGGAGTTCTTCCCTTACCAGTGCGCGCGGCTCTTTACGACCGACAAGACGCTCATCGACATGTCCATCGAGGGTATCAGGATACACATGCTGGCATTCCCGATAGTAGGTATGCAGATGGTTATCACCAACTTCTTCCAGTGCATAGGCAAGGCCAAGATCAGCATATTCCTGTCGTTGTCGCGCCAGATGCTGTTCCTCCTGCCATTGCTCGTCATTCTGCCGCCCATCATGAGGCTTGACGGCGTATGGACGGCAATGCCTGTTTCTGACACTATAGCCGCCATCGTGGCTCTTGTAATGATGGCAAGGTACATGAAGAAGTTTAAGAGACAAATGAATGTAAGTATTCAGCAGGCAAGTGACAAGTGACGAGTGACAAGGAGATATGTTTTCAGCAGGAAGTCAAATTGTCTGCTTTATTAAAAGAAGCAAATCTCCTTGTCCGCTCGTCAGCTTGTTACTTGTCAACTAAAAAATAAAAGCAATGGACGATAAAAAAATAATAATCAACGTCGGAAGGCAGCTCGGAAGCGGTGGACTGGTAATAGCCAAGAGGCTTGCCGAGGATTTCGGGTGCAACTTCTACGACCGTGAATTGCTGAACCTTGCGGCTAAGGAGAGCGGTTTCAGCGAAAAGTTCTTTGAGCAGAACGATGAGAAGAAAGGCTTTTTCCGTATGCTTTTCCACATGCATACACCGTTCGTGTCAGACAATAACTTCTACAACAACAAACTGTCGCAGGAGAGTCTGTTCCAGTTCCAGAGCGATGCGATACGCAAGGCCGCCGCAGCCCATTCGTGCGTGTTCGTTGGGCGTTGCGCAGATTATGTGCTTCGTGACTTCAAGAACACGGTAAGCGTGTTCGTTACAGCCAACCTCGACGAGCGTATAGCCCGTATATGCAAGCGACATGGATGTGACGAGGCTGAGGCGAAGAAAATCATCGAGAACAAGGAAGGCGCACGTGCGTCATACTATAATTATTATACCGGTAAGCAATGGGGGCACAGCACGTCTTACGACCTGTGTATCAACTCGAGCATTCTCGGTATGGACGGCACGGTGGAGTTTATCAAGGAATTCATAAGGAAGAAACTTGAAATAGGGTTGTGAGGTCATGCGGTAATAAGGTTATGTGGTTTTTTATGACTGTAGATAATGACCTCGTTGTTTCAAAGAGTTGCAAAACCTTAAAACCGTAAGACCTTATAACCTTAAAACCGTAACAGAACATGAAAAGAATCGGCATAATCAGCGATACACACTCTTACTGGGACGACAAGTACCTGCACTATTTCGAGCCGTGCGACGAGATATGGCATGCCGGCGACATCGGCTCGATGGAAGTTGCCGAACGCCTGGCTGAGTTCAGGATGTTCCGTGCCGTGTGCGGAAACTGCGATGGAGGCGACCTCAGGAGGATGTATCCCGAGCTGTTGAGGTGGAAATGTGAGGACGTTGACGTGCTCATGAAGCATATCGGCGGATATCCTGGTAACTACGACGCGAGCATTCGTGCGAGGATATACGCCAGTCCGCCACAGCTCTTCATAAGCGGACATTCACACATCCTGAAGGTAAAATACGACAAGAACCTTAACCTGCTGCACATCAATCCCGGTGCGGCCGGTCTTCAGGGATGGCATAAAGACCGCACGCTGGTAAGGCTGACGGTAGACGGAAGCGCGTTTAAGGACCTTGAAGTCGTGACACTTTCTGATCCAAGAAAAGACCATCTGCACAATATTTAGGCATAAGCCGGGTTATATATAATAAATAAGGTCTTGCGGTTATAAGGTTTTGCGGTTATGCGGAAGTTACATCAACATAGTCAATTTGTAATCTTCCGTTAGTCGCATAAACGTTAAACCCTATGACCGTAGCACCAAAGAACCTCAAAACCGAACTATATATGAAGACATATCTTGTTACGGGAGCTGCCGGATTCATAGGCTCCAATTTCGTAAAATATCTCCTTTACAGGAAATATAAGGATGAAGACATTAAGGTAATAGTGCTTGACGCGCTGACGTATGCAGGCAACTACGGCACGATAAAGGATGACGTAGACGGCAGGAGATGTGTGTTCGTGCATGGAGACATACGCGACCGCGAGCTGGCTGACAGCCTTTTTGCCGATAACGACATTGACTATGTTGTCAACTTTGCCGCCGAAAGCCACGTTGACCGCAGCATAGAGAATCCCCAGCTGTTCCTTGAAACCAATATACTCGGCACCCAGAACCTGCTCGATGCTGCCCGCCGTGCGTGGGTGACGGGCAAGGACGCTACGGGATACCCTACATGGAAAGAGGGCAAACGCTTTCATCAGGTCAGCACAGACGAAGTTTACGGCTCGCTTGGAGCCGACGGTTATTTCACCGAAGAGACCCCCTTGTGTCCCCATAGTCCGTACAGCGCCTCTAAAACAAGCGCCGACCTTATTGTAAAAGCATACCATGACACATACCACATGCCCGTAACAATTACTCGTTGTTCGAACAATTACGGGCCGTATCACTTCCCCGAGAAACTCATTCCGCTGATAATCAACAACATCCTTGAGGGCAAACCGTTGCCAGTTTACGGCAAGGGTGACAACGTGAGAGACTGGCTTTATGTGGAGGATCACTGTAAGGCAATAGACCTTGTTGTGCGTGAAGGACGTGACGGAGAGGTATATAACGTTGGCGGACACAACGAGATGAAGAATATCGACATAGTGAAGCTCACCATAAAGACCATCCACGACATGATGGCTGAGGACAAGGGCTTGCGCAAGATACTGAAAAAGCAGGTCATTGATGCTAACGGCGATATTGACATTAGCTGGATAAACAACAACCTGATAACGTTTGTCACTGACCGTCTCGGCCACGACCAGCGCTACGCCATCGACCCGACGAAAATCAAGAACGAGCTTGGCTGGCTGCCGGAAACTATGTTCGCAGACGGCATCGTCAAGACTATCCGTTGGAACTTGGAGCACCAGGATTGGGTAAACGAGGTTACCAGCGGTGAATACACCAAGTATTACGAACAGATGTACGGCAACAGATGAAATAAAAGCAGACAAGTTGACATGCAGACGAGCGGACAAGGAGATTAGCCTTGTTGAATGGTATGGCTTAGAATAATCTCATTGTCCGCTCGTCTGCTTGTCAACTTGTATCTTTAAGAAGAATATGGATATACTTTCACAAGAACTTCAGGACTTTCTGATACGCCTCGGCAAGGAGCCGGATTGCGTAAGCGAGAAGGTGGAACACTACATAAAGCATATCATGCACCTCGTGTATGCCGACGAGGAAGATATGCTACAGCAGTATTACGGACTGTTCGGCAACGACGTGAAGCCATTGGAAGACATCGCAAAGGAGCGTCATGTAAGTAACGAAACAATGCTTAAAATAATTGAGGCGAACCTTCGCAAGATGGCTGTTTCGCCCGAATGGCAGATGGTAAAGCAATTAATCAACAGACAAGTTGACGAGTGACGGGCAGACAAGGAGATATGACTAAATAGCATTTTGTAGCAAAATCAAATCTCCTTGTCTGCTTGTATCTCGTCGACTTGTCAACTCTAAAAATAAGAATCATGAAGAAAATACTTTTGTTAGGCTCGGGAGAACTGGGCAAGGAGTTTGTAATCGCGGCGAAACGTGCCGGACAGTACGTTGTGGCTTGCGACCGTTACGCAAACGCTCCGGCCATGCAGGTGGCCGACGAGTGCGAGGTTTTCAACATGCTTGACGGCGATGCTCTCGACAATGTGGTAAAGAAACACAGTCCTGACATCATCGTTCCGGAGATAGAGGCTATCCGTACGGAGCGCCTTTTCGACTTTGAGGAGCAGGGAATACAGGTTGTTCCGAGCGCAAGGGCTGTCAACTTCACGATGAACCGCAAGGCAATACGTGATCTTGCCGCCAAGGAACTCGGACTGAAAACTGCAAAGTATTTCTACGCCAAGACGCTTGACGAACTGAAGGAGCACGCTAAGGAGATAGGTTTTCCGTGCGTAATCAAGCCCCTCATGTCGTCATCAGGTCACGGACAGAGTGTAGTAAAAGGAGACGACGAGCTGGAAGAAGCGTTCAACGCGGCGATGGAAGGTAGTCGTGGCGACGTTAAGGAGATTATAATCGAGGAATTTATACACTTCGACAGTGAGTTTACTCTGCTTACGGTGACCCAGAAAAATGGCCCGACTCTGTTCTGTCCGCCCATCGGTCATGTACAGAAAGGCGGTGACTACCGCGAGAGCTGGCAGCCGTTTGCAATTCCCGAAGCCGACCTTCGTGAGGCAGAGCGCATGGCAGAAGCCGTGACGGGTGCGCTTACAGGTGCCGGAATATGGGGCGTAGAGTTCTTTCTGAGTAAGGACAATGGCGTGATATTCTCCGAGCTTTCGCCCCGTCCGCATGACACGGGTATGGTAACGCTCGGCCATACGCTCAACCTTAACGAGTTCGAGCTGCACTTCCGCGCCGTCATGGGGCTGCCTATTCCTGCCATACACCTTGAGCATGCCGGAGCAAGCGCCGTTGTACTGGCAAAAGAAGAAGCCGACCATGAACCGGAATACAACCTACTTGACGTAACCAGTGAGGACAATTCGCGCCTGCGTATCTTCGGAAAACAGCAGCAACACGTAGGCCGCCGCATGGGCGTTGTGCTCTGTTACGGCGACGTTGATGCCGATACCACGGCCCTGAGGGACAAGGCCAAGCGCCTGGCGGACACTGTGATTAGAGGATGAGAATAGTGAAATGATGAAGAAGTTGTGTCATGCCGCATCGCGTTTTATCATTGCATCATGACCGTCGAGAAATCGTCTTCATAACTTATTGAGTTTTAATACCTTATAAAAGGCCGTCTTTTGGACTCCAAAAGATGGCCTTTTAGCTTGCGATTAACGGTCTTTTGGCTTGCGATTTGCCGTCTTTCATCGTGCCGACTATTTCTTTAACTGTTTCATGTTAATAAACATTGTTTTCTGTTTTTTTATCCGAAAATATGTATCTTTGCATAAAATAAGCTGCACTCGGGAAAGTGTGAGCAAGCTCATTTTCCACTCGTTTGCATTATCTTTGCCATATAAAAGCAAGAAACTGTTATACTGACAAGCAAAAACAATATGCTTAACTCATCAATAAATGCTCCTGTTATGATAAAAACATTACAGTTCTATAGATTTGTATTTGTGCAGATGGTGTTCTTTTCGCATTTTACTTGGGGAAACATTGGGGCATTTGATTTTGGTGGTGAATGCGGAGTATCGTTTTTCTTCATACTCAGCGGTTTCGTTCTGTCCGTAAGTACTTCGGCGAGAAGTGGTGAAAACATGCTAACTCGGAAACAGTTAATGGCGAAACAACTTTTAAAATTTTATCCTTTACATATCATTATACTATCTGTGTTTGTGCTGTTTGATTTAATTGTGGCAGGAAAGATAGATATTATTAAGTTGTTTTTGAATGTATTTTTGTTACAAAGCTGGATACCGGATAATTCTTTCAATTTTGCTTTTAACGGTGTTTCGTGGTTCTTATCGGATATAATGTTTTTCTATTTTCTTTTTCCTTGGCTTTATTCAAGAATTGTTCTTGCACCGCTTAAACGGTTGTTACAGACCGTGATTATTGTTCTTTTATTGTACATAGCGTTTGTTTTTGTAGTACCTGAAGGCCATATAAATACGTTGTTGTATGTGTTTCCGCCAATAAGAGTTCTTGATTTTGCCATCGGAATACTTATTTACAGATTATATAAAACTGATTTTACGCAATCATTGAAGCATTTTCTGGAACATAAAGACAATAGGATTGCCGTAGTATTGGCTGAGGTTGCCATCATGTTAATTATCGTTGTGACATGGGCTGTATATGATTCTTTACCTGAAAGAATCAGTGTTGTATTGCTATTTTTGCTGCCTTTGTCGGCGGTTATATATATTTCTGCGGTTACAGACAATGCCGGAGGGCCGTTGGCAAGAGTTTTTTGCGCATCTCCCTTTTTATGGCTTGGCAGCTTAAGCCTTGAAATATTCATGTCGCATTTGTTTGTGATAATGGCAGGAAGGGCATTTGCTGCGCATTATGGAATAGACCTAGGATATGCGGCAACAGCCGTTATAGAGATTGTTATAACTATATTGGTTGCGTTTTTATTAAAGAAATATTTTGCTGATAAAATATATGTTGCATTGAAAAAATACGTTATTAAATCATGAATAGAATAATAGAACTTCCGAAAATATTTGACGTTCGGGGCAATCTCACTGTTGTTGAGGGCTGCGAACGGGTGCCTTTTGACATAAAGCGCGTGTATTGGGTTTACGATGTGCCTGGTGGCGAATGCCGTGGAGGGCATGCCCACAAGGAGTGTCTTGAGTTTATAATTGCCGTGAGCGGTAGTTTTGATGTTACGCTTGACAATGGAACGGATAAGCAGACTTATCATTTAAACCATCCGTATCAAGGGCTTTTAGTTGAGACCGGCATTTGGCGTACACTTGATGACTTTTCTTCCGGTGCCGTATGCCTTGTTCTTGCGTCCGAACATTATGACGAGAGCGATTACATTCGTGATTACGACGAGTTCAAGGAGTATATTAAATGATCAAGTTTTGTGATTTGTCGAGGATTACCGCGCTTCATTCTGACGAGGTGAATGCCGCCGTAAAGCGTGTGGTTGACAGCGGATGGTATCTTCGCGGCATTGAGACGCAGCGTTTTGAAGAGGATTTTGCTGCATATATCGGCACCCGTTATTGTGTAGGGTGCGGCAATGGCCTTGACGCGCTGACGCTTATTTTCCGTGCGTATATTGAGTTGGGCGTGATGGCGGAAGGCGACGAAGTAATCGTTCCGGCCAATACTTACATTGCCTCGATACTCGCCTTGACACGTAACAGGCTAAAGCCGGTATTGATTGAGCCGCGTATTGATACATTGCAGATAGACGATAGTCTTATTGAGCAGCACGTTACGCCGAGGACTAAGGCCGTTATGATAGTGCACATGTACGGCCGATGCGCGTTTACCCGGCGTGTGTACGACGTCTGTAAGGCGCACGGCTTGAAGCTGGTTGAGGACAATGCTCAGGCGCACGGATGTGAGTGGCAGTGCAGGAAGACCGGTTCACTCGGTTCGGCAGCCGGTCATAGCTTTTATCCAACTAAGAATCTTGGAGCATTGGGAGACGCCGGCGCCGTCACTACTGACGATGAAGAGCTTGCCAAATGTGTGCGGACGTTGGCCAACTACGGCTCGGGCCGGCGTTACGTGTTCGATTATACCGGTGTGAACAGCCGTATCGACGAGATTCAGGCAGCCGTGCTGTCGGTCAAGTTGAAGTTCCTTGACAATGACAACGCACGCCGTCGTGCAATAGCGCGGGCTTATATTGATAATGTGAAGAACGAGCTTATAACCCTTCCTACGCTTGATTATTGGGCCAACAGCGTGTTCCATCTGTTCCCCGTGCTGTGTAAAGAGCGTGAGCGGCTAAGGAAATATCTTCACGACAACGGCGTTGAGGCCGACATACATTACCCCTTGCCTCCGCACAAACAGGCTTGTTTCAGTTACATGAACGGCTTGACCCTGCCCATAACGGAGCGGATACATGACGAGGAACTCAGTCTGCCGATGTATCCCGCATTGAGTGATGAAGAGGTGGAGACCGTTATCAAACTTTTAAATGACTTCAAGTGATGGCCGAAACGATGGAAATAAGAGAGGTTAGTGCAGCCGAATACTCAGAGGCAACGGGCGTGGCGGGGCATGTATTCAACTCTGTTGCATTCACGGAGCTTAATCGGGTCAAGGCAGACGATGTTCATTATCTCGTATTCGAGGACTCAAAACTCCGGTTCGGGATTATCCTCGGCGAGCGTGAGGACGGCTTCTACAGCCCGTTCTCGGCGCCGTTCGGAGGTTTTACTGCGTGCGGAGTGCAGCGTATCCGTTACATGGACGAGGCCGTATGCCTGTTGCGCGACTATTGGCGTAGCGGCTTGATGAATACGCTGAAGCCTGTTTACATCACCTTGCCACCGCTGTTTTACGACTGCTCACAGCTTTCCAAGTGGGCAAACACGCTCATGCGTAACGGAAGACTGCAGCATATCGACCTGAACTATCATTTCGACCTGTCACGCATGTCGGGCTACAAAGACTTAATAGAGCGTAATGCAAGGAAAAATCTGCAACGTGCGTTGTATGAGGACTTTGTTTTTTTGAAACTCGACAGCACATCGTCCGCCGACATAGAGCGTGCCTATAGCGTAATAAAAGCCAATCGCAACGAGCACGGCTACCCGTTGCGCATGACGCTGCAGGCCGTCAAAGACACCGTAGAGATTATCCCCGCCGACTTCTTCATACTGTCGCACTCCGGCCGTGACGTGGCCGCGGCGCAGGTGTTCCACGTCTCGCCCGGCACAGCGCAGGTAGTATATTGGGGCGACCTGCACGCTTATTCACATCTGCGCACGATGAACCGGTTGGCCTACGAGATGTTCACTTATTACCACGGGCAAGGACTGCGTGTGCTCGACATCGGCCCGTCGACCGAGAACGGCGTACCCAATCACGGACTGTGCGAGTTTAAGGAAGGAATAGGGTGCGCCGTTTCGCCTAAGTATAGTTTCGAGTTGTAATGATTGTAAGTTATGGATAGAATCAAAAATAACAGTGCCGTGTGGGCGTTTGCGGTTTATATAATTATAGCCGCGTTGTTTCTTGGTGCGTAGATGTTTCAAGGACTGTCTTATAAAGACATCGGATTTCACATGTCCGGGTACCAACACTATGTGGAAAATCCGTACGTGCTTAACTTTATCGCACTGTGGTCGATGACATTTAGCCTGACAGGCTTACTGTGCAGGGTGTTTTCCATTGATACGTACCTTGGTCTCCGTGTTATCCATCTGGTGTATGTAGTATTGATGCAGACCGCCGTTTACCTTTATCTCAGGCGCTACATTAAGACAAGGTATATAATAGCCGGACTCGTGTTGGCCACTCTTGCCCATTTCGGCAGTTACACGGAGATGAACTACAACGACTATTCCGCCGGCCTGTTCATGCTTTCGGTGATGTCGTTTCATCATGGCATTACGGTTGACAAGCGGCGTTACGTGTTAATTGCAGGTGCTTTGGCCGGCGCGGCTTTCTTCTTCCGTGTGGTTAATGTCACGCTGATAGTCCTGCCGTTGCTGTCTTGTATTGTGTCTTGCAGGTGGCAGTCTGCTATGGGACGGGGCGCTCGCGTGGCGTGGTTTGCCGTCGGTTACGTTGCTGGCGCAGCCCTGATGGTGGGCGCAATGGCAGTCGACGGTACGCTTGGAGCCTTTGCGCAGACTGTGGGCGACCTCTTCTCGATAAGCTCGGAGGGGCGCAGTCCGCATGGATTCATCACCGTAATAATGAGCGTGCTGATGCTGTACAAGGGCGAGGTGGCCGGCTTCTCGGTCGTATTGGTGGTCGCTCTGCTGATGTTTTGCGCCTTCCTTAAGCTGAAGGGTATTGTCCGCTTTGCCATGTTGGCTGTTTTGTCGGTGAGCGTAGTGGCTTGCATTTATTTCGGCGAGTCTCCGGCTAACATCACAGTAGGGCTGTGCTTGTTGGCCTTGGCCCTTGTTTGCGTTGGTAACAGACATCGCGCTGATTTTGCGAGCTTGTACGTGCTGTCGATGATAGTGCCGATGGTCATGCCGATAGGCAGCAATGCGGGGCCTGACTTTTACGGGAAGGATGTCTGTTTCTTGTCGCTGCCTATGGCTGTTGCCGTTGTTGCCGAATGGCCTATGTCTTCCAGTTACACGCAGAGTTGCCGTCGTGCCATGCTGCTGGCGTTCGCCTCAATATGCGTAGCAATGCTTTACACGAACGTGAAACGCCCGCAGATGGAGGAGGGCAACCGTTTGCAGTGTCTTTATAGGGTCAACTCGCCTTTGACTGGGCCTATCCTTACTACCAAGGAGAACGCCGACATGCACAATAACCTTATTTCCGAGCTTCAACCGATAGTGCCACGAGGCAGCTATATGATATGTACCTTTTCGCAGACAGCGGTCTCGTTGCTCGGCTGCAAGATGTGGGCGATAATCCATACTGAATTCTCCTCTGACAGAATGAACGCCCGCTACATTGCCGTGGCCTACCGGCACAGTGGCGAATTACCATATCTGCTGTTGCGCAAGAGCACCATTACAGACCATGAACGTTACGTTCTGCAATGCTTGGAGAGTATAAGGCCGTATGGAAAAGTATGGGAGAGTGGTGATTTTGTGCTGCTGAAAGATGTCTCTGGAGACAGGCTGCAGAAAGGTTGACGCTTCCACATGCCGGTATTATGGCCTAGCTTTACCGTTGCACATTGTCAACGGTAACGGGCAAACGGCTTACTTTTTTCTGAATAATGATAAGGCTATGTATTTAGCGTAGGATTTTTTGTGGACGTCGGAAGTGAATACTCCAGAAGAGAGTGTGTAACAGTAACTGCGTGTGATACTTGCAGTTTAGTTGCGCTCAATGAGTATGGTCGTTGCGCATGTTTAACACATGTTTCCTCACAAAAGTGTGGTAGTTTTGATATGTCAGGATAATATCTTGCCGAAATGAATTTCTAGTTTGCGTTCAGGTAATAAAGTTTTCAACTTGACATATTGCAATAACAATACGTTTTTATAGTGATATTCTGTATAATCGGGAAAAATGGTTGTACGGTAAGTGGGCGACGGCAACGCGCTCTGCGGGAAGTTGCCCCGCAGGCGGCGTGTTGCGTCAGTCGGTAAGTATTACGGTTACTCCGCGGGCGGCCTGGGCGCCCATTACAAGAGCCTGGGCGATGTCGGCCGTCTTAGACGGGCCTGATATGAATGTGCCGTAGCCATAGTCGGTCATGTTTATGCGGGCATAGGCCTGGTGCATGTTGCTTACTATGGCGCGGCGGCTCAACACGATGACGAGGTATTCCGAGATAAAGCATACGGCGCGTTCCTTCATCGTCTGCGGTATCCATACACACCCGTTTTCGGCTACGCCGAGCTCTCCGCGCACAATGCCCACGTCGGTGCCGTTCAGTTCTTGCGCCGTGCCCACCGTGTCGGGATTGAGCGTAGCTATAGTTATCTCTGCCATGTTGCTTGCAAAGACTTTCGCTTCGGGATACAGTCTCTTGATTAGTCCGTTGATGTCTGCGTCCTTCTCGAGTTCGGCGACTTTTGCGCCTACTGTATTGCTCATGCTTATAAACTGGGCTACAGGGTCGGTGTATGTCACGCCTTGCAGTGCGTCAAGGTTAGGCATGTCGTATTGTTCCCCGACGTTGATGTTCTTTCTGTAGCGTGAAAGTATATGTTCTTTTGTTGACATGGTTTCTATAATTTCTTGAACACTTCATGGAACGGTTCTTTTGCGAATCGCGGCATTTCGTGGCCCTTGCCCCATGCGTTGAGGCTGTTGTACATCATCCATCGTGGCGCGTGGTTGGCCAGTGGGGCCAGCTTCAGTGCCGTGTTGTACAGTCCGGGGCGGTCGAAGAGGTACTTCATGCCTGTTGACATGGCTTTCTTCATCGGGTCGGCCTTGCCTATGTCGTCCAGTCCCTGGCGCCAGCGGTATATCTGTTCGGACAGGTTTACCTTGACGGGGCACACGTTGTCGCACGAGCAGCACAGCGTACACGCGCTCACGTTGTCGTGGTATTTCCTGGCGTTCTTGAGCATGCCGAGGTTAATGCCGATAGGACCGGGGATGAAGTAGGTGTACGAATAGCCTCCGCTCCGGCGGTAAACCGGGCATGTGTTCATGCAGGAGCCGCAGCGTATGCACTTGAGTGTCTCCCAGTGTTCGGGGTTTCCTATAATGTTGCTGCGGCCGTTGTCAACCAGTATTATGTGCATTTCGCCTCCGGGCCGCGGCTTGCGGAAGTGCGATGTGTATGCCGTGGTGGGCTGTCCTGTGGCCGCGCGGCACAACAGGCGCTGGAATACGGCCAGCGAGCGGTAGTCGGGTATTACCTTCTCAAGGCCCATTGCCACGATGTGCAGCCGTGGCATTGACGTAGCCATGTCGGCGTTGCCTTCGTTGGTGCATACCACCACGTCGCCCGTTTCGGCCACTCCGAAGTTTGCGCCGGTCATTCCCGCGCCGGCTGTCATGAACTCGTTGCGCAGGCTCAGGCGTGCCTGGTATGTCAGGTAAGTAGGGTCATAGTTCCCTTTTTCGCTTCCCAGTTTCTCCTCGAACAGCCGTCCGACTTGCTCCTGGGTGATGTGTATGGCCGGCACTACGATGTGGCTGGGCTTCTGATGCATCAGTTGCAGTATGCGTTCGCCAAGGTCTGTCTCCACCACGTCAATGCCGTGCACCTCGAGAAACGTGTTCATGCCGCACTCCTCGGTAAGCATCGACTTGCTCTTAACCATCTTCTTCACGCCGTGCGAGTTCAGAATGTCGAGCACGGTGTTGTTCATGTCTGCCGCATCCCTTGCCCAGTGTACTTTTACGCCGTTACGTTCGGCGTTGTCGGCGAACTGTTCCAGATATTTGTCCAGGTGTGTTACGGTATGCCGCTTGATGGCGCTTGCGGCCTCGCGCAGCTCCTCCCATTCGTCCAGTCCGTGCGCCATGTCGTCGCGCTTGGCCCTGAGCTGCCAGAACGTGGCGTCGTGCCACGTGGCGTTCTTGTCGTTCCTGAGGAAGTCCTGTGCCGCTCTTGAATGTTGTGTACTCATAATCCTGCCGATAGAATCTGTATTACGTGAATGAACTTTATGTCCTTGCCCAGCTTGCGTGCCACGCCCTCAAGGTGCATTAAGCAAGAGCTGTCGGGGCCGGTGATATACTCTGCGCCGGTGGCCATGTGCCGCTCCAGCTTGTCGCGCCCCATGCGTGCCGACACGGCGGGCTCCTCTACGGAGAACATTCCGCCGAATCCGCAGCATTCGTCGACCCTTTCGGGTTCTACCACGGTCACACCGTCGACCAGCGCGAGCAGGTCTTTAATCTTGTTGAATGGTGCGATGTTCCTCTCGCTGGGTGACGACAAGCCCAGTTCCCTCACTCCGTGGCACGAGTTGTGCAGGCTGACCTTGTGCGGAAACTTGCCCGGCAGTGCGTTGACCTTTACCACGTCGTGCAGGAATTCGCACACGTCCATCGTCCGTCCTGCCGCCGTGCACTCGTGGCCGGGGGCAAGCAGCCGGGGGTGGTTGAGCCTGACGAAGGCGGCACAGCTGGCCGACGGGGCCACTACGTAGTCGAATCCGGCGAACATCTCGTCGTAGCTCTTGGCCAGGGATACGGCCTTGCGCTCGAATCCGGCGTTGGCCATAGGCTGGCCGCAGCATGTCTGCCCCATGGGGTAAGTCACGTCCAGTCCAAGCCATTTGAGCAGTTTGTATGTAGCCACGCCTACGTCAGGATACAGTGCGTCGACGTAACAGGGGATGAAAAGTCCTATCTTCATTGTTAAATAATCATTTACTACGTTGTATGTTAAATGAAAAACGTATGTGCAAAGGTATTAATTTTTGTTTATAATCGGCACACTGACCGTAAAAACTTCTGTTACAATCGTTTCCTGTAATGCGTATTGTCAAGCGCACATTACATTATTCGGAGTAAGGACAGCGCATAGAATCCGTGCCGTCAGCAACAGCCTTGCCTGTGTGCATACATCATGCTTGCCGTCAAGTAAAATCACCCGCATTTCAATACATGGCCTTTGGGCTTGTAAAAGGCTATCTTTTACAACGCAAAAGGCCGCCATTCATCTTGCGAAAGACGGCCTTTTGGGAAACGTTTTGTAAATGTTTGAATTTCAATAAGTTATGATGCGGCAATTAAGCGGCGTTGACACGTAGTTCAATCTCTTGCCGCCTCCTCGTATTTTTGCATGAGCCATTCTTTCTGTTGCTCGATGGTCATGTAACTGTTGTCCAGCTCAAGGGCGTCGTCGGCCTTGCGCAAGGGGGAAACTTCGCGGTGTGAGTCGATGTAGTCGCGCTCCTCGACGTTTTTAAGTATGTCGGCATAATCGGCTTCCATGCCCTTGGCGCACAGCTCGTCGTAGCGTCGCTTTGCGCGGACTTCGGCAGAAGCGGTAACAAACACCTTGAGTTCCGCATGGGGAAATACCGTCGTGCCGATGTCGCGACCGTCCATCACTACGCCTCCTCCGCGGCCCATTGCCTGTTGGCTGGCAACGAGTGCGTGGCGCACGAAAGGCAGGGTTGCTATTGGACTGACGTGGGCCGACACTTCCATGGTGCGGATGTCGCCTTCGACAAGCTCTCCGTTGAGGTATGTATCCGGCCGGCCTGTCGAGTGGTTGAATTTGAACGATATGTCGATGTCGCCCATACAGGCTCTTAACTCGTCGGCTTTTATCGACCCGTCGGCATTGAACAGTCCATTGCGCAGTGCGTAAAGTGTTACGGCGCGGTACATTGCGCCGGTGTCGATGTAGGTGTACCCGATGGTTCGGGCAAGGTCTTTGGCCATCGTGCTCTTGCCGCACGACGAAAGGCCGTCGATGGCTATCGTGATTTTTTTCATATTTATTATAAGCTGTAGGTTACGTTTACCGTCAGTGAACTTGATGATACGTGATATTTTCCGTATGCAAGCTGTAGCTTGAAGCGTTCGAGCTGCAGGCCTGCTCCGCACGAGAACCCGGCCCAATGGCTGCTCTCCTCGTCGGCTCCGCTCTGTATCTTCATTTCGTCGGCCCGTCTGAAGCTGTAGCCGGCGGCTACGTATATCTGCTGTGAAAGGATGATGTCCACGCCTGCTACAAGGTGGTTGATTACGGAATAGTCCCAGTGTGTAAGGTCTACGAGCGTGGCCGACAGTCGGAAAGGCAATGTGGCGAAGCGCTTGCTGGCGCCGAGCTGCACGTCAAGCGGCATTTTGTCGTATTCGTCATCATACGCCTTGAGCTGTCCGCCGAGGTTTTTGGCTACAAGGGATAGCGACCATTCACGGTCGGGGTCATAATAGTTGAGGCCCAGGTCAACACCTACGGCCCATGAACTGTAGTCGCCTATGTACGAGTTGATTACCTTTGCCGTTATTCCGCCGGACAACCGCTCGCTCAGCAGATAGCTGAACACACCGCTGATGGCAATGTCCTTGGCTGAAAATTCGCCCGTCTGCACGCCCGACTCGTCCGTCTGTTTCATCTTTCCGTAGTCCATGTATTGCGCCGTGACGGCAACCGTGGCCTTGTCTTTTATTATCCTGTTGTATGAGGCTCTGGCAGTGGTGGCGCCTGCCATGTATGTCATGAAGTTGAGGTTGATGCTCTTGTCGCTTACGGACGACAGCAGCGCAGGGTTGGCGAACATCAGCGAGGGGTCATCCTCTATGATCGTGATGTTGTCACCGCCCAATGCCGCGGCGTGGGCGCTTGCCGGCAGGCGCAGGAAATTGTATGCCGTCTGGCTCTCCTGGGCGCCCGCCGTTATGGCTGAAAGCGCAAGTGTAAGCGAAAAAACGGTTTTTTTCATTTAAATCTGTTATTTTTTGCAGCAAAGGTACATCTTTTTCAAATATCTGAGTTACTTTTGCATTATTAATAATGGCCGGCTGGCACGTCTGTTCCACATTATAACGTAAAAAAAGGCAGATTAGTATGTCGACGGCCGAAGGCGTGGAAACAATCTTGCCGAAGTGGACGTAAGGAAATCATACAAGGCCGATTTGGAGAACCAGCGCTCGTTCAGCTTCCTGCTTGGGCTGGTCGTAGTGTTGGCATTGTTCGTCGTGGCACTTGAGTTTACTACAAGGGCTGGGCTGCCCGAAACCTCCGACGACGTGCTCGATGATATATCGCAGGACGTTGAAATGATGCCTGTAGTGAGTCATGACGCTATTGCGGCTGTATCAGCCGGACGCAAGGTTTCCGGGCAGACGGATAAGATTGCCGTGGTGGACAAGGCCGCTCCGACGTTGGCGGACAACAGTCGGGAAGGAAAAGACGATGTGTTGTCAAGACTCTCGGGCATGGGGATTGGCGGTGTGACGGCCATACAGGACACACCTATTCCTGCCATGCAGGCAAATCCTGTAGATATGCGGGACAAGCCGCTTGACTTTCAGGTGGTAGAGAGGCTTCCGGAGTATCCCGGCGGCATGTCTGCATTCGTGCAGTGGCTGACGAAGAACCTGCGCTATCCCATAACGGCACAGCGCCGCAAGGTGCAAGGCACGGTGCTCGTGGCGTTTATTATAAATAAGGATGGTAGCATAACCGACCTGAAAGTCATAAAATCGGCTTCCGCTGAGCTTGACCGTGAGGCCTTGCGTGTGCTCCGTATGATGCCTAAATGGAAACCCGGTGAAGATCATGGTAAACCCTGCCGCACGTATTTCAGTATACCTGTGGTGTTTAAGTTGTAACAGCAAGACCTGCACTAAAGAAAAATAAAATACTATGTTGACAGCAAATGAAATCCTCGAGAAAGTAAACTCATACCTCGAAGCCCTACCGTACACGCGTAGGCCGCAAAGTTTGTATGAACCCGTGAAATACGTATTGTCAATGGGTGGTAAGCGTATCAGGCCGTCGTTAATGCTTATGGCGTACAACATGTACAAGGAAGACCCTGAAAGCATACTGCCGGCGGCATGCGCAATAGAGACATACCATAACTATACTTTGCTGCATGACGACCTGATGGACAATGCCGACATGCGGCGCGGCCACCCAACTGTACATGTAAGATGGAATCCTAACACGGCCATACTTTCGGGCGACAGCATGCTTGTATTGGCGTTTCGTCATATGATGGGGTGTCCGGAGGCAAAGCTCCGTCCTGTGCTTGACCTTTTTGTAGAGACTGCGCTCGAGATAGGGGAGGGCCAGCAGTACGACATGGATTTTGAGACACGTACTGATGTAACTGAGGATGAATACATAGAGATGATAAGACTGAAGACCAGTGTGCTGTTGGCATGTGCGTTGAAAACGGGAGCAATACTGGCTGACGCTCCTGACGTCGATGCGGATAACCTGTATAAGTTTGGCGAACAGGTTGGTCTTGCTTTTCAATTGCAGGACGACTTCCTTGACGTATATGGCGACCCTGCCGTATTCGGCAAAGCTATCGGTGGTGACATCCTTTGCAACAAGAAGACATATATGCTGATAAACGCGTATAACAGGGCTGGCAAGGCTCAGCGTGAAGAACTGGAAAAATGGATGACAGCCGAGGACTATGACCCTAAAGAGAAAATAACGGCAGTAACGTGTATTTACGACGAGCTTGGCATTGACCGTTTGGCTGCCGATAAAATCAGGTATTATTTTGAACAGGGGCGCAAGTATCTTGCGGCCGTAAATGTTCCGGAAGCTCGCAAGGATGTGCTTATGGCGTATACTGACGGGATGATGAAAAGAAAAAATTGAATGGACGGAGAGTGAAGAATGGAGGGTCAAACAGTTTCATTTGTATTTTTCTTGACTCTTCACTTTTCACTCCAAACTCTTCACCTTTAATTAAAAAATGCCTTACAGGAAACTTCCAAGGACTGACGCTGCGCGTTTGCGCGCGTTGAAGACGGTGCTTGAGAATAATGAACTCTACACCGTGCGTAACCGGTTTGTCGACTGGGACACGATTAACCGTGCCCAGCCTGCATACGACAGGCTGCTTACCGCAGTTGAACAATATCGTGTAACGTACACGGCCCAGCTTAGAAGTGTGGGTAAAGCTGACCGACTGCAACGTAACGCCGTAATGTACGTAAGCCATTTCCTGCAAGTACTGATGATGTCGGTAGAGAGAGGGGAAATCAAGAAAACCGCGTTGCGCTTGTACGGCCTTGACGACAATGCGCGTACTCTGCCTAATATCAAGAGCGTAGGTGGGCTGCTTAAGTGGGGAGCGATGGCCGTTGAGGGCGAAAAAACGCGTGTAAGGCAGGGCGGCAGGCCGATATATAATCCTACTATAGGCATGGTTGGCACACACCTTGACATCTTCAAGGACTGCTACGAGCAACAAACGCGTCTGCGGGAACGTACCTCGCGAGCGCTTGATGCGCTTAGGGAGGTGCGTCCTGAGGTTGACGCGGTTCTGCTTGAACTGTGGAACCAGATAGAGGAACATTTCAAGGATGAGCCGTTGGAACGCCGTCTTGCTGAATGCCGTAAGCTCGGAGTGGTATATTATTATAGGAAAAATGAAAAAATTAAGAATGAAGAGTTAAGAATTAAGAAAAATAGCTTCAATGGATAAAGAGTAATTCATATTTCTCTTAATTCTTAACTCTTCATTCTTAATTTCCCCTATTCTCCCATAAAAAGAAAAAACAATGACATTCATAGACACCCATACACATCTTGACGGGCATGAGTTTGACGCCGACCGCGACGAAGTTGTAGCACGTGCCAAGGCCGCAGGCGTAAGCATGGTATTCATTCCGGCAATAGACCTGCCGACCGTCGGCAGCGTGTTGGCAACATGCGCGCGTTATCCGGGCTTTGCCTATCCGATGTTGGGATTGCATCCGGAGGAGGTAAGGGCTGACTGGCGTGATGTCTTGGCCAAGATGAAACCGTATCTCGATACTTCTGACTGTCCTTTCATTGCCATAGGAGAGGTTGGCTTGGATTATTACTGGAGCCGTGAGTTCGAGAAGGAGCAGCTTGAGGCATTTGACGAGCAGGTGCGTTGGTCTGTAGAATATCGTCTGCCGCTAATGATTCATTGCCGCAAGGGACAGAACGAGATGGTAAGACTGTTGCGCTCGTACGGCAAGGATCTACCCGGTGGAGTGTTCCACTGCTTTACCGGCAACGAGAAGGAGGCTGCCGAACTGCTTTCGTTTGACAATTTCATGCTGGGTATAGGAGGCGTGCTTACATTCAAGAAGTCGCACCTGCCGGAGGTCCTGGCGTCAGCCGTGCCGTTAGAGCGTATCGTCCTTGAGACCGACTCGCCTTACATGGCGCCGGTACCAATGCGGGGCAAGCGTAATGAAAGCGCTTTCGTTAAATATGTGCTTGAGCGTGTTGCCGAGTGTTATGGCGTAAGCGCCGACGAGGTTGCCCGCATAACCAACGGCAATGTAGCCCGTGTATTCGGCAGCGTGTTGGCCGATAAGTAGAAGCCCTGTAGTGGCTGTCGTTGCAAAAGGCCGTCTTTCAGCTTGTGAAAGGCGGCCTTTTGTCGTGTAATAGACGGCTTTTGACAAGCTGAAACGCCGCCTTTTGCAACATGGCTGTATGTCGGCTGCCATGTTGATGATTATAGGCTGGTCTCGTGTTCGGCATGTCCGGCAGATATGCCGCTACCTTGTGCCGAACTGTGAAAATACGAAAAAAAGGAGCGTAAAAGCAAAAAAGATGTGATTTTATGCTCGAAATAAACGGAAAAACGATAATTTTGCACCCCGTAAGCCGTATTATGCGGCCATGCAGGGAAAGATGCTCGAGTGGCTTAAGAGGCACGCCTGGAAAGCGTGTAGCCGGCAAAACTGGCACGGGGGTTCGAATCCCCCTCTTTCCGCGAATGTTTTTTTAATCCTTAAGGATATGAATAACCTCATTGCAAAGATTGCAATAATCACGTTCCTTGCTTTTTCTCAAAGCCTTACAGCTCCTGCACAAGGAGGCAGAACGGCTGTGTCCGGTGAGGCTAAGGCGCCGCAGGCAACGGTTGTGGCCGCAGGCGACAGTTCAGATACCGGCCAGCCGGCCGCGCTTGATGGCGACTCGGCCGGGGCAATGGCTGCCGACGATTCGCTCGGAATGGACTACGAGGCTGCTCCCGACTCAACCCTGGCTCCTGTTGAGAGTGTAGGTTTCCATAAAATGCTCAAGACAAAGTATATCGAGGGCAGCGCCGGTTTCATGTCGTTTGTGGCGTTGGCGTTGGTGCTCGGCCTTGCGTTTTGTATAGAGCGCATAATATATCTCACCCTGTCAGAAATCAACGCCAAGAAACTGATGGCCGACCTTGAGGGCCAAATCATGCAGGGCGACATAGAAGGTGCCATGTCCACGTGCAGGGACACACGTGGCCCGGTGGCTTCAATCTGTTATCAAGGCCTTTCGCGCATAGATGATTCAATGGAGGATATCGAGCGGAGCATAACGTCATACGGCTCGGTGCAGGCCGCCAATCTCGAGAAAGGCTGTTCGTGGATAACATTGTTTATCGCAATGGCACCGTCGTTGGGCTTCCTCGGAACGGTTATCGGAATGGTTATGGCGTTCGAGCAGATTCAGTCGGCCGGCGACATAAGCCCCGCTATCGTTGCCGCAGGTATGAAGGTGGCGCTTATCACCACGATTTTCGGACTTATAGCTGCCCTTATCCTGCAGGTATTCTATAATTATATTTTGTCTAAAATCGAGCACATTACCAGCCAGATGGAAGAGTCGGCGATAACGTTACTCGACATAATAATGAAGTATAAGCTGAAGAAATGACGGCGCAAACATCACACAAAATCCCTGTTAAGCTCGATGCCGAGCAGCTGTCTACGCGCGTTTTGTACGTGCTCGTAGCGTTGGTCGTCATTGTTTTCGGGGCATTCTTCCTCATTGGCTACGACGTTCCGTACGAGGATGACCCGTCATTCAACGCTCCGCTGCTGACCGATGCCGTACTCGTGTTTATGTATGTGCTTGTGTCCGGGGCCGTACTGCTTGCCGTTGCGGCGGTGGCAGTAGGGCTGAGGCGTAGCGGAGGCTCGTCTTCCGTTGTCAACAACATCCCCGCGGCCAGGATAGCGTGGGCCACCGTGGCCCTGCTTGTGGGCAGCCTGCTCGTTACTTTCTTGCTGGGCTCGTCGAAGCCTGTGCTTGTCAACGGTGTTGAATATACGGATACGTTTTGGCTTAAGGCTACCGACATGTTCATCAACACGTCGTTCGTGCTGCTTTTCGTGGCTGTTTGCGGCGTCGTGTTCGGCCTGTCTGGATACAATAGGAAGTTAAAGAATGTATGGAAGGTAAATAAGAACATATGATTTTACGTCATACAAAGCGTACGGTACCGCAGCTCAATACAACGTCAACAGCCGATATATCGTTCATACTGTTGGTGTTTTTTCTCGTGATGACGTCAATGGACGTAGACAAGGGCCTGTCGCGCACGCTCCCTCCAATCCAGGACGACAGCAGTACTGAAGTGACCGAGATATCGAGGGATAACGTATTGTCCATCACGTTGACGCCGTCCGGCAGCCTGTTTGTCGACGGGAAACCGTCGGATATAGGCCGTTTACGCTCGCAGGTAGCAACCTTTGTAGGCAAGACGGCCGACCGCCGTCGCCACATGCTCATGATTGACGTGGACCGCAGGGCTCCGTACGATTCGTATTTCCAAGTTCAAAACGAAGTGATAGCGGCTTACAACGCCTTGCGCGACGCTTACGCGCGGCGTAAGTACGGGCGTTCCTATGTACTCTGCACTTCGGAACAGCGCAAGGTCGTACGCGACTACTATCCACAGCACATAACCGAGACCACCACGGACAGTGGGGAAGGAGGCGGCAGATGAGTTTGTTCAGGCAGACAAGGCGCGAGGTGCCCATGCTTAACACGGCTTCGTTGCCCGACCTTATATTTACGGTGCTCTTCTTTTTCATCACCGTCACCCACATGCGCGAGGTTACCTTGAAGGTAAGATACCGTGTGCCCGAGGGTACGGAGCTTACTAAACTAGTTAAGAAGTCGGCCGTTACACATATTTATATAGGGCGCCCGACCGACGGAATGGGGCATGTGACAGGTAAAGGCAGCCGCATACAGATTAACGATAAATACGTTGACGTGCCAACCGTTACCGATTATGTAGCCGACGAACGCGCCCGTATGTCGCCCGAGGATGTGCGCATGATGAGTGTGTCGATAAAGGCCGACCGCTCCACCGAGATGGGGCTGGTGTCAGATGTGCGCCAGGCGTTGCGTCGGGCAGGCGTTACAAAAATTAATTATTCTGCCACACAAAAAGGCGAAAAATAATTCTTGAAAATCTGTCAAGGTTTTAATCTATAACATAATCGTAAAAATTTGCTTACGATTTGTTGCGGAAATAATAATTTTTTGTATCTTTGCGGAAAAGTATTCCGCACGGATGAGTACGGCGTAAGGCCCGTGACGCTCGTCTGTGCCATTTATTATTAATAATTCATTAACGACACAATGGCGCATCACAATTTAGATTCATTAGACAAGAAAATCCTTAAACTCATTGCAGAGGACGCTCGCATACCGTTCCTGGAGGTAGCCCGCTCGTGCAACGTTAGCGGCGCGGCCATCCATCAGCGCATACAGAAGCTCAACAACATGGGTGTGTTGAAAGGCTCGAAGTTTATCATCGACCCGGAGAAAATAGGTTATGAGACATGCGCCTACATGGGACTCAACCTGAAAAATCCGGAGAAGTTTGACGCGGTAGTTGATGAACTAAAGAAAATTCCGGAGGTAGTTGAATGTCATTATACTACCGGCGATTATGACATGTTTATCAAAATCTACGCCGTTAACAACCATCACTTGCTTAATATCATACACGACCGCCTGCAGCCGCTCGGCCTGTCGAGGAGCGAGACGATAATCTCGTTCAACTCGGCGTTCAGCCGTCAACTGCCGATACTCGACATGCCTGTTGACGATGTAGAAACAGATGAAGATTAAGGGGCTGTTTTATGCGTAGATTTTTGTTGTCGATCGTACTAGTGCTTGCCTCGTTTTCGGTGCGGGCACAAGGTAATTATGTGATTGAAGGTAGTATAAACGGTGACGTGGATGGCGCTATCATAAGTCTTTATAAGAGTGATGGAGACATGCTTTTCATGTCAGCCAACGACACGATTCGTGACAATGCGTTCCGCTTTGAGGGCAAGACGTCGGGCGATGGGGTGCATGGATTCAGTTTGATGGCGAACAAAGACGGTGTTATAAGTATGCTCCTTGACCTTTATATCCGTCCTGGCAGCCATGTAAAGATAATCGGTGACGGTATGCTTGTGTACACTTGGGATGTAGAGAACGATGTTCCCGAGCAGCAGACGAGGCAGAAAATCGTCGGGGCTGCGCGCCGATGGTGGAACGAAATGCAGCTTAATGACCGACTGGGAGATTCGTTACGTGCCAAGATGAAAGGCAAAGGCGTGACTGAAGGTCAAAAGGCAGACATGAAGTTGACGCTCGACAGCCTTTCAGAATACAAGGATGTAATCATGGGCAACATCGTCCTTTCCGAAACAAAAGCAATGGCTGGCATGACGGTAAACGGCGCTTGGCTTGACGCTTTGCTCGGAGATGCCTACTTTGCGAAGTATTCCGACAACCAGGAGTGCAAGAATGCCGTGAAAGTTTTGTACGATAGATTGTCTGACGAGTGGAAAAATACGACCGACGGAGCCGAGATCGGCGTGGTAGTATATCCTCCAAAGGTGATAAAGGAAGACGAAGCCGTGGCTGACGGCGACTTGTTTGACATTGAAGGAAACGTGCATCATCTTGCCGATTTCAAGGGTAAATACGTCCTGATAGACTTCTGGAGCGAGGGTTGCGGCCCGTGTAGAATGGCTATTCCGGAGATGAAAAAGATTGCGGAAAAGTATAAAGACTCGCTTGTTATCGTTGGTTTGTCGCTTGACGGAGAGAAAATATGGAAAGAGATGTCGACCAAACACGGCATTACCTGGTATAACCTCAACGACCTTAAAGGGCGAAGCGGCATAGCGGCGAAGTACAGCGTGTCGGGCACTCCACACTATGTGCTGGTCTCGCCGTCGGGAACGATGACGGACAAGACGACAGGTTACGGTAAGGGAAGCCTGAAAGAGTTTGTCGGAAAGTATCTTGACAATAAATAAACAACCAATAAAAAGAAGAAAGCCAAAGGTCTGGAGCAATTCCGCCTTTGGCTTTTTACGTTGTATCACGATGTTAACTTAACCGTAAACATCGGTTTTTTATCATTTCCTTTCATAGTCTACGAAGGCAAATTCGTGGGCATGGCGCTCGTCCTTGCCGTGCTTCTCTCGGCTTACTTCATGCCAACCGTCGTACTCGGGGAAGAAAACGTCAGCACTGTCGGGCGTGTCGTTAACCTCGGTAAGGCACAGACGGTCGGCAAAGTGCATTGCCTGGGCATACACTTCGGCGCCTCCTATCACGTAAATATCTTCTTCAGGAGCGCAGTGTTTGAGCGCTTCCTCCATTGAAGCGTAAGTGTCGCAGCCCGGAAAGTCATGCCTGGTGCGGCTCAATACAATGTTTCTTCTGTTGGGAAGCGCACCCTTCGGCAGCGATTCGAACGTCCGCCGTCCCATTATTATGGTGTGTCCCGTCGTCAGGGCCTTAAACCTTTTCATGTCGTCGGGCAACCAGTAAATCAGTTTATTGTCCTTGCCGATGGCACGGTTGCGCGCCACTGCGGCGATGATTGATATCCTCATATTTATTGTTTTTTATGAAGTTATAGAAGTTAAAGAAGTTATCGCTCACTTCGTTCGCTAAGAAGTTAAAGCCATTAGCCCTGTTTGTGTTAAGCCAATTATGCATTTGGCTTTAACTTCCCTAACTTCTTTAATTTCTCTAACTTCTTATATCACACGCTCACCTGTCCCGATATATGCGGCCATGGGTCATAGTTCTCTAATTTGAAGTCCTCATACTTGAAGTCGAAGATGTCCTTGACGTCGGGATTGATTGTCATTGTCGGCAGGGGGCGAGGCTCGCGGGTGAGCTGTAGTTTCACCTGTTCTACGTGGTTAAGGTAGATGTGTGTGTCGCCCGTAGTGTGTATGAAGTCTCCCGGTTTCAGTCCTGTCACCTGCGCCATCATCATCAACAGGAGCGCGTATGACGCTATGTTGAACGGCACTCCGAGGAAAGTGTCGGCACTGCGTTGGTAAAGTTGCAGGCTCAGGCGGCCGTCTGCCACGTAGAACTGGAACAGGCAGTGGCACGGTGGCAGGTGCATCTCTTCTATTTCGGCCACGTTCCATGCGCTGACAATCATGCGGCGTGAGTCCGGCGTGTGCCTTATTTGCTCCACAACATTCTTTATCTGGTCAATGTGGCCTCCGTTATAGTCAGGCCACGAACGCCATTGGTGGCCGTACACGGGGCCAAGCTCGCCGTTCTCGTCGGCCCATTCGTTCCATATCCGCACGCCGTTTTCCTGAAGGTATTTCACGTTTGTGTCACCTTTCAAGAACCAAAGCAGCTCGTAGATGATTGACTTCAGGTGGAGTTTCTTGGTAGTAAGCAACGGGAAACCGTCCTCCAGGTTAAAGCGCATCTGGTTTCCGAAAATGCTGATTGTGCCCGTTCCGGTGCGGTCATGCTTCTTTACGCCTTCCGTCATTATGCGGTTAAGCAGGTTGAGATATTGTTTCATTGTCAGTTTATTTATTGGGTAATAGGCCAAATAAGCCTTATGGGCCGAATAGGAAATTTGAATTATAGGAATATTTCTTAGCTTTTAGTTCTTAACTCTTAATTTCCCAAAGGCATATTTTCTTAATTCTTAACTCTTAATTCTTAATTATCACATTGTTTTTCCCCTCTGGTATATGGGTGCTTTTTATCTTCCATTCGGCTGGGTAGAGGTTGTTCGCCCTGTTGCCGATGTTCTTCATAAAGCCAAGCGGCACGTCCTGGTATGTCATTACGACATATCCGCGTGGGGTGTCGGGCGGCAATGTGACGGCTTCCTTGCGCAGATAGCTTATTGCCTGGGCGTAGTTTAGGCTGACGGAGGGGAATGCTTGGGCATTGAATGCTGTCGACAGTGCCAGCGCATGAGCCGGAACGATGTCCTTGCCCTTTATTTCGCCAAGCTCAACGCCGGCAGAAAGCACTTTGAGCGAGCGTGAGGCAAGGTCATACACGTCTTTCCACGCCTTGGGTATGGCGGTGAACGTATCGCCGTTTTCCGTTATCTCGTAATCGTCGGGCGACGTAAGCCAGCCCTTGTCAGGTTTTGCCGTGCTTTGTTTTTTGCCCCGTTCCCTGCCGTTCTTCTGCTTCTTTGTCTTCGGGCGGCCTTGTTCTGTTGCGCCGTCACCTGGTTTTCTCAGCACGGCCATGAACAAACCTTCGCCACGGGCGAGGCCGGGCAGGAAGCGGTAGACGGGTTTATCGAAGCCATTGAGCAGCGACCCGGTTATCTTCCAGTCGTTATTGATGTCAACGGGCAGCACTTCCGCGCCTAATTCTTCACATATATAAGATACGTTATCCTCGTCTTCCTTAGTGTTGAACGTGCATGTAGAGTAAACCAGCAGACCTCCCGGGCGCAGGCATTGCCATGCTTCGGCCACGATTTCACGTTGCAGACGGCGGCATTTCTCCACGTTCTGCGGGCTCCATTCGTTTATTGCTACAGGGTCTTTGCGGAACATTCCCTCACCCGAACATGGCACGTCGGTAAGTATTATGTCAAACATCAGGCCGCTGCGGCTTATCTCCTGCGGGTAGTTATTTGTCACGATGACGTCTGGATGGCCGAACTTCTGTATGTTTTCCGCCAGTATCTGCGCACGGGTACGCATCGGTTCGTTGCTTACGAGCAGGCTTCCAGCGGGCAGGGCGGCGCGCGCCACGGTCGACTTGCCACCCGGAGCGGCGCACATATCGAGCATTCTGACGGCCCCGCCGGTGACGTATAGGCGCAACACGAGGTCGAGAAACATCGACGAAGCCTCCTGAACGTAATACATGCCGGCGTGGAGCATGGGGTCGAACGTGAAGTTTGGTCTTGAGTTTAGGTAGTATCCGCTGCTACACCATGCCACACAGTCCGCGGCGTCAACCGCCGTCCACATGCCTTCACGGCATTTCCACGGGTTCAGGCGTATGCTTACCGGGGCCTCGGAGCAGAGTCCTTGCGCCAGCAAAGTCCAAAGTTCGTCGCCCATAGTGGCTTTTGCCTGGGTAATGAAGTCGTCGGGCAGTGTCATCGTATAATGTGATAATACATGGTTTGCAAAGTTACTAAATATTTTAAAGTTTTTAGATAAAATGTTGTATGATTAACTATATTAACCTAACTTTGCAGTCAAAAAGGTCATAATTTGTCCTTTTTGGATAAAAACGCAACCTTATTGTTTACATAATTTAGCATTTTCAAGGTGTGAAAATATATAACATCAATAACAAATAAACATTTATCATGAACTTAAAACATCTTATTTTACCCCTGGCAATGGTATTCACGGCGTTGAACGTCAATGCCCAGGAAGAGGACAAAAACATGTTCAACCATCTTTCCGTAGGTGTTACGGCCGGTACTCCCGGTATCGGTTTCGACGTAGCAGCGCCCATCGGCAATTATGTACAGGTACGTGCTGGACTGGCATTTATGCCGTCAATCAAGTTCGGAACCGACCTCGACATTAACGAGATGCCCGACGTCAGCGGTTATGATATACCCGAAACGATGGAGGTTGAGGCTAAGGTAGGCTTTACCAACGGTAAGCTGCTCTTCGACGTGTTCCCCTTCAAGAAGAGCTCGTTTCATATTACGGCCGGTGCCTACTTCGGTTCGTCTGCCATAATCAAGGCATACAACAAGGAGGACGGACTGCTCATGGACATTACGAGGTACAACAATGCCAATCCAGACAACATGATAGGTTACGAGTTGGGTGACTATCTGCTTACGCCAGACGAGAACGGTAACGTCAGCGCAGAGATAAAGACGGCGTCGTTCAAGCCGTACATCGGCCTCGGTTTTGGCCGTGCGGTGCCCAAGAAGCGTATAGGCTTCATGTTCGAGGCCGGCGTACAGTTCTGGGGTTCACCCAAGTTGTATTGTAACGGCGACGAACTTACCGAGGAAGACTTTGACGGCGAGGACGGCGGACTTATGAAGACGCTCAGCAAAATCACCGTATATCCGGTAATAAACTTCCGCCTTTGCGGTAGAATACTTTAACATTTGCCGACAGGGTGCATGCTGTAGTGCAACCCGTTGATAATCAATCGTATTGCAAAAGGCCGTCTTTCGCTCGACGAAAGACGGCCTTTTGCAATACGATTGACGGTCTTTCACGACACAAAAAGCCGTTAATCGGAAAATCGTTCCAACTGTCTCGTGTTCGCGATTATTGCATTTGGACAACTTGTTTTTCGAAAAATTTGTGTATTTTTGCACTATGTAACAATATTGAACAGCAAGTGTTTCAATTATAACCAAGGTGAAACGTGCCGCAAGCAGGCTTTAAGCCTCGCTTTGCCAGCCGTCTTGCCTGTTGCCGTTATGCCGCTATGAATATTCTGAAGACCGTCATCGTGCTCGTGGCCGTTGCCGTATCGGCGCCATTGCCAGCGTTTCCCGCCGGCAGTGGGACGGCATGTACCGTGAGGCCAAGGCTATGTTCGACGGAAAGAAGACGGCCGAGGCCCTTATATGCTTCAACAGGCTCGTTGACGTTCTTGAGTCGCCGTACTCAAAGCTTGCGCACAGTGACTCCGTCCTGTTGATGAACGCCTATACGTACAGCGGCCGCAGCAATGTCATATTAGGCAATAAGGCTGCGGCGATGAAGTGTTACAAGGCCGCGGCAGGCATTGCGGAACGGCTTGGCGACAGGCCGCAGCTGGGCCGTCTGTACAACAACCTTTTCGCCATTTATTACTCGTCGTGCGAGTTCGACTCTGCGTCAGGACTGCTCGACATGTCGCTTGAACTCTGCAAGGAGGCCGGCGACTCGGCCGGGATGCGCAACATATACAACAACAAGGGGCTTGTGGCGTTGGAACAGGCCGACTATGAAGCTGCTTTCGGCTACATGCGGCGTGCCCTTGGCTACGCTCCTAAGCACGACAGGCAGGCCGTTGCGCCGATATATACCAACATGGCCGAGGCTTATTTCCGCCAAGGCCGCTATCAGGAGGCTGAGCGTATGCTCGGCGAGGCCGTGAGTATAGGCGGAGAAAAGGCCGACACGCCGGAGAAACTCCAGGCTTGGCTGAACATGGCTCTTGTGAAGACAATGCTCGGCAAGCATAGGGAAGCGGCGCGGATGGAGAAAAACATATACTCCGCACTCGACGGAATGCCGCTCCCCGTAAGGGTGAACTCGTACAGGCAGCTGGCTGAAATAAATTTCATCTCTGGCGACTCGCTCGCCGGACTGCGTGACATCCTGACGCACGAGCAGCTTGCCGACTCTATGGAAAACGGCAAGGACGAGGCTTACTTGCAGGAACTTCTTGTAGAATATGATTCCGAACGCCTGAGACAGAGCAACAGCATATTGCGCCAGAACGTGCGGATGCGCGGCTATATGCTGTATGGCAGCGTCGTCTTTGCCGTGCTTTTACTGCTTATGCTCGCCCTTCTGTTCTGGAAGATGAGGAACGACCGCCGGAAAAACGCCCTCATCAACGAGCAGCGAAGGCGCCTGCAGCGTTACGAAAAGGAAGAACACGAACGGCAGCAGCGCGCGCTTTCGCTTGAGATTGACCACAAGAACCGCCAGCTTACGTCTTACAGTATGGAGCTGATATCCGTGAACGAGTATCACAGGAAACTTGAGGAGGAACTGCAAAGTGTGCGTGACGTGGTGAAAACGGGCAACACCGACGAAGCCGAACATGGCTTCTCGGACATTATCCGTGGCCTGCGCCATTTCAGTACAACGCAAGTGAGCGAGGAGTTCCGCGTGTTTTTCGAGAAGGACATCCCCATTTCGTCAGCAAACTGTCATCAGTACACCCAAATTTGAGCAGTAACGACCTGCGCCTGTGTACGTATCTATACCTTAACATGTCAACAAAGGAAATTGCCGCGCTGACCTGCCGCGAGGTGAGAAGCATGGAGTCGTCGCGCAACAGATTGCGCAAGAAACTTGAGCTTGGTGCCGGTGAAGACATCACAAAGTACCTAAAATCACTTGTTTGACATCCAGCGGCATGGTTTTTAGATGTTTGCCGTAGTATTGCCGTAGTACTTAATACTTGCTTTTTGACGGAAAATGTTTTATTTTGCAGCGTATTTAGCCATTTAAGCGGCAAAAAGTAACAAAACATTTAAAAACAAAGTTGTTATGAAAAGATTTACATTAGTTATCTTAACCGTGCTTTCATGTACGGCTTTTGCGGTCTCCCAGACCAAGACAATCAACGTTGAAAGACCCGGCACACTGTGTGATTTGCTTACGGAAGAGGAACTTGTTACGGTAAGGGAACTGACAGTAACGGGCACTGTTAATTATGAGGATATGCCCATAATACGCGCGATGTGCGGTTATGACGGCGACAACAACACTACGGGAGTGTGCGAGAAGCTCGACCTTTCAGGTGCTACGGTGATAACGTTGGACGACTATGGCTCCGACCTTGTTAATGCCATAGGCATAAACGAGCTGGCCAACTGCGCCACGCTGAAGACGCTTGTGCTGCCCGACAACCTGCGTTACTACCAGAGCAGGGGGCTTGCATATAACAGCAACCTTGCCGAAATAACAATATCTGACGACAACCAGTACTTCACCGCGGAAGGATGCGCGCTGTACAATAGGGACAAAAGTGTGCTTTGCGTGCTCTCTGCGGCGGCCGAGGGTACGTTTGTCATACCGTCAAACCTTACCGATGCTTATCCGTCGGCTTTCCTCGGGTGCGACAAGGTTACGGCTTATGAGGTGGAAGAGGGCAACACTGTGTTCTCTTCGGCCGACGGTGCGCTCGTCAAGGGTGACGAACTGTATCTTGTACCAGGAGGCGTTACCGGTTTTCTGAACATCCCAGAGGGCGTGACAAGCATTTCGGCTAACGCTTTCAGTGGTTCGCAGGTCGAGGGAGTGGGCATTCCCTCTACGCTGACGGAGGTGGGGCAATCTGACTTCTCGGGAGCGGAGAACTTGGTGAGGTTCACCGTGGCCGACGCCAACCCTCACTACTTAGTGGTAGGCGAGAGCTTTCTTGTAAATAAGGACGACCCACGCATACTTCTCCTCGGCGCTCCCGGACTGTCGGGCGAGGTTACTTTGCCCGAAGGGATAACTGGCGTAAACAATTACGCCTGCTCGCAGTGCAGCAAGATTGAGAGGCTTATCGTGCCCGAAGGTGTGACCGACATATACGACTTTGCCTTCGGAAGCTGCACCGGTCTGACATATCTTTCGCTGCCAAGTACGCTGAAAACCATGACCCATCAGTGTTTTATAAACTGCAGGAATCTGCTTGACGTGTACATATACGCCACGGAAGTGCCGCAGTCAAATGGTTCGGTGTCGTTCTACGGAGGAGCCAAAGGCTGCACGCTTTGGGTGCCTGAAGGAACGCTTGAGGCATACAAGGCCGACAGGGGGTGCGGCTTCATGTGGTTTGCCTTGCAGACCGGCAACAGCATAAAGGAGATGACATCATCAGGCATCGGCGCTGTTGAGGCAGGCCGCGGCAGCGTTGAGGAGACGGAAAGGTACACACTTGACGGCCGCAGGATTGAAAAGCCTGTGCGCGGAGTGAACATTGTGCGTTTCAGTGACGGCTCCACGCGCAAGGAAATGGTGAAATAACCGGCTTGTTTGATCGCAGCTGAATACATGGCAGCCTAACAGTCTGTAAGTGGTTGATAATCAGGCGTATTGTAAAAGGCCGTCTTTCGTCGAGCGAAAGACGGCCTTTTACATTCTGATTGACGGTCTTTCACGACATAAAAGGCCGTCAATCGGGATATCGAGGATATAACGTGGTATTATATGAGGCGGCATGGCTTCTTGTTGGCTGGCCGGTATTGTCCGTATGTAATCACGCATGAAAATGTGTGAACAGCTCTTTTGATGGCCTGCCGGTTGTATAATGGTGAATGCTTGACTGTCGTTCGGTTTGCCGCCGTAATAAGATTGATGGCTGCTTGGAATATAAATAAACGTTAAATGCATAATTTTTTATGTCTGGATGCAACTTTTTCCATACATACAACGTCTAACATACAGAAATAAAAAACAGCGAAGATATGAAAAAGCTACTTCTTACCATCATGATGGCGGCGGTTATCGGTACGCCCGCCATTGCCCAAGCACCACGCAACGGGCACGCCACGCCTGCGGCACAGACGACGGCACAAACCGACACAGCAGGCATAGAGGCATACTCTGACACAACTATGGTGAGCCAGGCTGACATGTCGGCCTCACCCTCTCAGAACGTTTACGACAAGGACAACTTTATAAAAAATTTTTCATTAGACGATGTTGACGACCCGTTTAACCTCATTGCCTATCTTACTACGATAGGCGTTGGCGGCGTCATCGTGGCAGTATTCTTCGTCATATTGTGCTTGCTTACGGTATTCTCGCCGGTTATACTGATAGTGGTGGTGCTCTATATGGTGTTCAGGCGCAAGAAGGAGCGTTACCGCATAATAGAGAAAGCCATGGAAACGGGGGAACCCATACCCGACGAACTGCGCCGCACGGAGACAATGAGCCCTGACATGCTTTGGCGCAAGGGCATTAGGAACGCCTCGATAGGTCTCGGTATTGTGGCACTTGCGCTGTGCAAGGGCTCTAATTTCATCGGGGGAGTGGGCCTCATCATATTGTTTTACGGCGTAGGGCAGGCCGTGATAGCGCGCACCACGGGCAAGAAAGACGACAGGAAGGATGATGACGGCATAGAGGAATTGTAGTATCCGGCGTGGCCGCGGACTAAGGTTTACAATACGTTTTTATCAGTAAATGAAAGTTTTTAACGACATATCGTTGGTTGCCAGGGTGGCGGCGTTTGACGACAAGCGGGCTTTCGACGCTATCGTCAGGAAGTACCAGGAGTCGGTACGCCGCTTCTTCATGACGCAGACGCTTGGCGACGAGGCCCTCAGCGACGACCTGGCGCAGGAAACTTTCATAAAGGCCTATACCCACATAGGGCACTTCCGCGGCCTGTCGGGCTTCTCTACATGGCTTTACCGCATTGCCTACAGGGTGCTGCTTGACGACGTCCGAGCCCGCAGACATACCGAGGACATCGACGGGAAAGTGGCCGACTGTGGCGTGAGCGCGCATGACGGCAGCCTGAAGATGGACATTTACCGCTGTATGCAGATGTTAAAGCCCGACGAACGTGCGTGTGTAACCCTGCAACTTGTCGAGGGACAGCCCATCGAACGTATCGCCGAGATAACAGGAATGCCCGCAGGCACGGTTAAGTCGCACTTGTCGAGGGGTAAATCAAAACTTGCAACATACTTAAAGGAGAACGGATATGGATGAGAAGAGGGACGAACTTCTGGTCAGGAAGTTTTTTGAGGAGAATAAAATAGAGATTCCCGACGCCGGTTTTTCGCGTCGGGTAATGCGGCGCCTGCCAGACCGCACGCGCCGCCTGAACCGCATCTGGACGGCAATATGCGTTTCCGTGGGGGTAGTAATGTGCGTGAAATTCGATTGGTTGTCATCACTTTCGGCGCAAGTCAAGAGCCTTGCAGACACCGTAATGTCAAATCATATTATCTCGGAGAATCCTATTCTGCTGCTCTTCGGGCTCCTGTTCGTCATCTTCTTGGGAGGATATAACCTGATAATGGCGGAAAGATGAAGTTAATTTATGGGAATATAGGAGTTAAGGAGTTAGGGAGTAAAGGAGTTAAGACAAATGCTTTGATGCTGTAACATCAATTATAAGGGCTAATGTCTTAACTCCTTTACTCCCTAACTCCTTAACTCCTAAATAAAGATTTACTCAAACTCAAAGTACAGCTCTTTCTCGTTGATGTCCTCGTTTGTCTGTTCCTGTGCTTTGGGCGGATTCTTCAGGTTACCCTTCTCGTCGTACATGCCGTATGTAATGCGCAGTACGATGAACTCTGTACGACGGTTCAGCTGGTTGCATATCTCCTGTTTCTCGGGGTCAAGTTTCTTGATGAAGTCCTCGGTCAGTACGTCGCCTTCCTTAAGCCACGGGTATTTCTCGGTAAGTTTCTTGCGTATTGTCTTCGGTTTCTCCTTTCCGTAGCCTACGGGCGACAGCCGGTCGCGGGCTATGCCGTGCTCGATAAGGTAGTTGACAACGGCCTCGGCTCGTTTCTGAGACAGCGTCTTGTTGTATTCGGAACTGCCCTTGTAGTCGCAGTGGGCGCTAAGTTCTATCGTTACGTTTGGATTCTCGTTTAGCAGTTTGACAAGTTCATCAAGTGCGGTGACCGACTCCGGACGCAACGTATATTTGTCGAAGTCGTAGAAAATGTTGTCGATAAGCACTGGAACGCGTATCGACGCCAACGGGAATTGCAGTACGTATTCCTTTGATTCCTGCACTGGCTCGACACGGAGTTCCTCCTTATGGTTGAGGAAACCTTTACATGTGGCAAGCATGATGTAGTCAACGCCGGGCTGGATTACCTGCGTAAACGAGCCGTCTCCCTTGACGTTGAGCTTCAGGTTGGTGCCGTCGCTGCCCACCATGTACACCAAAGCGTCGGGCAACTCATAGCCTTCCATTTCGTAAACCCAGCCCTTGACAGTCTGTATTATCTCGGGTTTCTCGAAACTGTAGATGTGGTCCCAGCCCCTTGCGTCGCCTCTGTTGGAGGAGAAGAAACCACGGTTGTGAGGCCCCTCGAAGGTCATTCCGAAGTCGTCGGCCTGTGAGTTGAGCGGATAACCAGGATGTTCTATCTTGAATTTATGTGTCTTGGGGTCTACTGTAGCGATGTAGATGTCGAGCCCGCCAAGCCCTTTATGCCCGTTGGACGAGAAGTACAAGTCGCCGTTAGGCCTGAACGTAGGGAACATTTCGTCGCCTTCCGTGTTGATAGGCTCGCCCAAGTTCTCCGCGCCTCCTAATCCTGCTGAAGTCAACCGTATGCGCCATATGTCGTAACCGCCCTTCCCTCCGGGCATGTCTGACGTGAAATAAAGCCACAGACCGTCAGGAGATACAGCCGGGTGGGCGTAACTTGAAAGGGTGTCGCTTGATATTTCAAGTGGCGTAGGTTTGCTCCACGCCGCGTCACTTCTGTTGGATGTAACTATTGTTGCGTATCTTGGGTAGTTCGGGTCGGTAGTGCATTGGGTGAGATACATCATCCTTTGGTCTGGCGAAAAACAGCATGCACCCTCGTCATACTCAGAATTAAGGCCTGATTCGATGGTCTCCGGCCGTTGCCATTTGCCTGTTTCGTCCTTTTGGGAATAGAATATGTCACCCGCTTTAGTGCCCGTTATGCCACTAAGCTCATCTCCCTCAGCCTCGTTGCGGGTAGAAGTAAAGTATAATTGGTCGTACTCGTCGCCGAAAAGCATTGGTGAATAATCAGCCCTTCGGGAGTTGAAAATGTCCACTTTCTTCACTATATATCGTGAACCGGCGTCTTTTTCTTCCTGTGCTGTTTGTGCCGACAGCAGACCAGTCATGGCCTGCTGGTTGTCAGGAAGTGTGTCCAGAACAAGCTGGTATTCCTTTGCGGCCTCCTTGTAGCTGCCTGCCTTCATCAGCATACGTGCCAATGACTGGTGTGTGTCAATACTGTCCTGCTTATAACGAATGACGTTACGGTATGCGGCAATGGCTTTGGCGGTAGAGTTTATGCGGTCATAACAATAGGCAAGTTTGCGTGCGCGTTGTCCGCGTTTTTCCCTTTCCTTTGTTGGTGTTTTGTTATATGCTGTCTTGAATTCAGCCGCCGCGTCATAATATTCGCCTATTGCAAGGAATTTTTCGCCCTTCTTCATGTAATGGTCTGCACCGCACGAAACAGTAAGCAGCGCCAATATGCACATCGTTAGGTATATAGTGAGTCTTGCCTTCATATAATAAAAAGGATAAAAGCCTCTCCCGACCTCAACCGTAATGAGGAGAAAGACAGCTTAAACAGTAATCTTGCTCCTCCACGTGGGGAGGTCGGGAGAAGCTTTTATATAATAACTTATTTTCCCGTTATTTATTGTTTGAACGGCATTCTGAATGTGCAGCCCTCCCTCCAACGGTCGCACCCGTACGCTGTTTTGCCTTTTACGATATGCCCTTTGCCACAGACTGGGCATGGTGTTCCTATGATAGAATCGTCGGCGGGCAGGGATTGTACGGTCTTTTCGTCGTTGTTGTCGGTCTTGCCAACCTCCGTTTCAGTTTTCTTCTTTGGCGAAGTTGCCTTCTTCCTGCTCTTTTTCTTGAGGTCTTCGTCTGTCAGTACGGTTACGTGACGGTTGCTGTTGTCGGCAAGGACGTCGTTGACGATGGTCGTGATTTGCTGTTTCAGCTCGTTGATAAACTGTCCGGCGTCGTATTTCTTGTGCTCGATGTCACGCAGTTTCTTCTCCCAAATGCCCGTAAGCTCGCAGCTTTTGAGCAGCTCTTCCTTTATTGTGTCGATGAGTTCAATGCCCGTTGGAGTGGCGACGATGTTCTTCCGTTCACGCTTTATGTACCGACGCTTAAACAAAGTCTCGATAATGTTGGCGCGTGACGACGGCCGTCCTATGCCGTTTTCCTTCAATGCGGCGCGCAGTTCCTCGTCGTCGACGAACTTTCCGGCCGTCTCCATTGCGCGCAGAAGCGTCGCTTCGGTGTAGTATTTGGGCGGAGTTGTCCACTTTTCGGTAAGCGTCGGCGTGTGGGGGCCGCTTTCTCCCTTGGTAAATGCGGGCAGGGTGCGCTCCTCGTCCTGGTTTTTCTTGTCGTCAGAGTCTACCGGCTGTGCGTCCTTGGCGTACAGGACGCGCCACCCGGGGTCGTTGATTTGCTTGCCGCTTACCTTGAATTCCACGTCGTCAACCTTTCCCATGACCGTAGTCGTGGAGAACTTACAGTCAGGATAGAACACGCTTATGAAGCGGCGGGCCACGAGGTCGTAGACATGTTGCTCCAAATCGGTAAGGTTAGAGGCCGGAACGCCGGTGGGTATGATGGCGTGGTGGTCGGTGACTTTTGATGTATCGAACACCTTTTTGCTCTTTGGCAGAGGCTTGCCGATGAGCGGTTGGGTGAACGCCTCATATCCCCGTAGCCCCTTAAGGGTAGCGGGGCACTTTGGATAGATGTCATCGCTGAGGTACTGGGTGTCCACACGGGGATACGTAGTGAGCTTTTTCTCGTAGAGCGACTGTATCACATTGAGCGTGGTTTCGGCGCTCATGGAGAACTTTTTGTTACAATCGACCTGCAGGGATGTGAGGTCATACAGGTGTGGAGGCGCCTCACGGCCCGCCTTCTTCTGCACATCGGTAACGGTGAAAGGCTTGTCCGCTATCTTCGCGAACGACTGCTCGCCCTCCTCCTTGCTCGTAAACTTACCCTTGGTGGCGGTAAACAGCGTGTCGCGGTAGATGGTTGAGAGCACCCAGTAAGGCTCGGGCTCAAAGTTGTCAATCTCCTTCTGGCGGTTGACAATAAGCGCGAGGGTAGGCGTCTGCACGCGACCGATGGACAATACCTGGCGGTTTTGGCCATATTTCAATGTGTACAGGCGCGTAGCGTTCATGCCGAGCAGCCAGTCGCCGATGGCCCGGCTCAGTCCCGCGAGGTACAGGGGCTGGTACTCCTGCTGGTCTTTCAGCGTGTGGAATCCCTCGCGTATGGCCTCGTCGGTCATCGACGAGATCCACAGGCGCTTCACCGGGCACTTAGCTTGCGCCTTCTGCATAACCCATCTTTGGATTAATTCTCCTTCCTGTCCGGCGTCGCCACAGTTTATTATACCATCGGCGTTCTGCATCAGTTTCTCTATTACCGAGAACTGTTTTATTATACCTTTGTCGTCGATTAGCTTAATGCCGAAGCGCTGGGGTATCATCGGCAGGGCGCTGAGGCTCCACCGCTTCCACATCGGGGTGTAGTCGTCAGGCTCCTTGAGCGTACACAGGTGGCCGAAAGTCCATGTCACCTGGTATCCGTTGCCCTCCATGTACCCGTCGTGTGAGGACGTTGCGCCCAATATCCGCGCTATATCCTTGGCTACGCTTGGTTTTTCGGCTATGCAGACAATCATTTTTTTAATTAAGAGTTAAGAATTAAGAGTTAAGAAAACATGTTGAATTAAGAATTAAGAGTTAAGAATTAAGAAAATATGATTATGCTCTTTTATAGTCAAGGCATATTTTCTTAATTCTTAACTCTTAATTCTTAACTTCTCAATATCCTAAGTCTTCGCCGACCAGTACTACCGTATGGCGTCCTGCGGGATGGGAGTTTCGCATGAAATGTATGTAGTTGCAGATACTCTCGGGCGAGTTGCAGTTATGGCAAATGCCGTCGACTTGGCACGGGGTCTTGATGTCGAAGCGTGCCGCGTTGATTGGGCTGGCCGTCGAACGGGCGCGCGCAAGGGCGCTCTGTACGTCCTGCGTTACCTTGTTGAGGCCGACGACAAGGATTACTTTCTTGGGTCCGAAGGTTATGGCGGCTACGCGGTTGCCGTTGCCGTCGATGTTGACTATCACGCCGTCCTCGCTTATCGCGTTGACGCCCGACAGGTAAAAGTCGGCCGAGAAGGCCTCGCGGTATATTCGCTGGGCCTCGTCGCGGTCGGCGGCAAGGTCACGGTCGAGCACGTTAAGGTTACGTTTGTGCAGGGCCTCGGTCAGTCCCATGTCACGTATTGTCATCGACCCGCCCCACGTTACGCTGCTTCCGTCGGGTATGAGGGCCGACACTTTCTCTACAGCCTCGGCCGCCGTAGGACAGTAGAAGGCCTCGAAGTTACGCCTCTGAAGGTTCTTTATCATCTTCTGGGCAAGCCGTTCGTTGCGTATTTCCTTTGGTGTCATAATGCTTTCGTATTTAAAAATGTATGCAAAAATAATAATTTTGGCCGACAAACGTAGCGTTAGCAGTGTTTTTGTTGGTTAAAATAATGACGTATATCGTTAGCGGTATGAAGCCGTGACGGGGTTACCTGTCCGATGTGTGCTTTTCGGTTGTAATGCTAAAGGTGCCCTTTTGCCTTTCAAAAGGCCGTCTTTTAGCGTCTGAAAGGCCATCTTTTGCACGCTAAAAGACGGCCTTTTATAATGTGTTGAATATCAATGTGTTACGGTGGTGATTTGAAAGCACGCCAGAAAGACGGCTTTTTCTTACAATAAATAACGTGGTGCGGATGAGCGTGTCAAACGTTCGTTTCCCGCATTTTTGTTTTGCGTTTCGCCCGACATGCGTTATCTTTGCAGGTTAAAAAACAACGGTTGAACGATGAACAAGCTCGCGACAATATTAGTTATACTCTTTTTCGCCGTGCAGGCAGGTGCCCGTCCTGCCGAGACGGCTCACAAGGTGAAGTATCCGGGAGGCAAGACATACATGTTCCGTGTCATGCTTAAAGACAAGCACGGCACGCCTTTCACGCTTGCAAAGCCCAGGGCTTACCTGTCGGAAAAAGCCTTGGCGAGACGCCGCAGGCAGAACCTTGCCGTCGATTCTACCGACCTGCCCGTTAATCCTGCTTATGTGAAGGCAATCAGGCGGATAGGTGTTGACGTGGTGAGCCAGAGCAAATGGAATAATACCGTGCTTGTCCGCGGCACTGACATCAGGCAGCTCAGGAGTGTCGACGCCCTCGGCTGCGTGGCAGGCATTAAGCTGGTGTGGACTTCGCCCGACTCTATCAACAAGCCGTCGTACAGATTGAAGTACCACAAGGAGTTCAACCGTTGGGACACGATATCGCAAAACAGGTATGGAGTGACCCGCGAGCAGGTCGAGATGATAGGCGGGGTGAAGATGCATGACCATGGATTCCGTGGACGAGGCATTACCGTAGCCGTGCTCGACGGCGGCTTCATGAACGCTGACCTCATACCCAGTCTTAAGAATGCCGATGTCGCGGGGTGGCGTGATTTCGTCGTTCCGGCATCGAGCACGGTGTTCAAGGAGATGGACCATGGCACAAAGGTGCTCTCGACTATGGCTGTCGACGTGCCTTATACCTTCGTCGGCACGTCGCCGGAAGCTACGTTCTGGCTGCTAAGATGCGAGGATAATCTTACCGAAAGCCTTGCCGAGGAGGATTTTTGGGCCGCCGCCGCGGAGTTTGCCGACAGCGTAGGGGTGGACATAATAAGCAGTTCGCTCGGATTCCATGCTTTCGACAATCCAGACGACAACTATGATTACCGCCAGCTCGACGGCCATACTGCGCTAATATCGCGTACGGCCTCAATGCTGGCCGGCAAGGGAATTGTGCTTGTTAACAGCGCCGGCAACGACGGCATGGCTGCCTGGAAGAAAATCAACGTGCCGGCTGACGCCACGGATATAATAACCGTTGGCGCAGTGACTCCCGAACGCCGCAATGCCGCTTTCAGCAGTGTAGGCCCGACGGCCGACGGCAGGGTAAAGCCCGACGTAATGGCATTGGGCAGTCCTACGTCGGTAATAACCGGCCGGGGCACTATAATAAAGGATGTCGGCACGTCATTCTCGACACCTCTCGTAGCGGGCATGGTGGCATGTCTGTGGCAGGCTCTGCCTGGCAAGACGGCCAAGGACATTATCCGTCTGGTGCTCGACAGTTGTGACAACACTGCCGCGCCGGACAATATTTACGGTTACGGAGTGCCCGATTTCTGGCGGGCATACGAAAGGGGAATTAAAAATTAAGAATTGAGGGTTAAGAATTAAGAAAAATACTCTTGTGGATTATCACGTCAGACATGTTTTCTTAATTCTTAACCCTTAATTCTTAACTCTTAATTCTAAGGATTATGGCAGCATTGACATTATACGAGCTAAATTCGATGGTACGTGACGTCGTGGAATTGGGCATGCCTGGTTCATATTGGGTCGAGGCAGAATTGTCCGAAGTCCGTGAGCGTAGCGGCCATTGCTACATGGAGCTGGTCCAGAAAGACCTGACGGGCAACTCTACCGTGGCGCGCGCCTCGGCCCGTTGCTGGCGGTCGACGTGGGCTTCTGTGCGCCCGGGCTTCGAACAGGTTACGGGCGAGCATTTCCGTGCAGGGCTGAAGGTGCTGTTGCAGGTGCATGCGCAGTTTCATGAGAATTTCGGCTTTTCGTGGATTGTGACGGATATTGACCCTGCATACACCCTCGGCGATATGGCGCGCCGACGTCAGGAGATAATCCGTATATTGAAGGAGGAAGGTGTGTTCGACCTTAACAAGGAGCTGTGTTTATCTTTGTTTGCCTCGCGTATCGCTGTTGTCTCAAGCGAATCGGCGGCGGGTTACGGTGACTTCTGCAACCAGTTGGACACTAACGCCTACGGATTCGCTTTCAGTGTAAGGTTGTTCCCTGCCGTCATGCAGGGCGAGCGAACGGAAGGCAGCATAATATCGGCTCTTGACGCAATCAACAGTGAAGCCGATGATTTTGATTGTGTAGTGATAATCCGTGGCGGAGGTGCCGTCAGCGACTTGTCCGCATTCGACTCGCTTGCCCTTGCCGAGAACGTTGCCAACTTTCCATTGCCGGTTATTACAGGAATAGGCCATGAGCGTGACGAGTCCGTGCTCGACATGGTTGCCAACAAGCGGGTCAAGACTCCTACGGCTGCCGCAGCGCTGCTAATCGAAAACCTGAAACATACTTACGACCGCATTGTCCAGGCGCAGGAGCGTATTTCCGTTTCAGTCAGTCGCCGTATGGACTACGAACGTGTACGGCTTGAACGTGTGTCGGGCCGTATTCCTGTGTTGTTCTCACTTGTCAAGACACGCCAGCAGGCACGTATCGACTCGCTTTTTGCTAGGGTAGGCGCGGCTGCGGGACGAATCGTTGCGGAAGAAAGACTACGTCTTGACCGTCTTTCCGTGGCTTTGGCTCCTACCGTAAGACAAAGACTCTCTGCCGAGAATCATCGCCTAGAGCTGCTTGGGCAGCGCATTTCAGCGGTTGACCCCGCTATCCTGTTGCGCCGTGGATATTCTATTACTCTGCATAACGGCCGTGCCGTGTATTCGCCAGACCAGCTTTCCGACGGCGACGTGATAGAGACACGCCTTGCGGAAGGCAATGTAAGGTCGGTGGTAAGAAATAAGGATAATTAGTATAAATTATCCGGATAATGCAGATAAGCCCAACCCCAAAACCCTATAACCTCATAACCCCAAAACCTCAAAAAACAATGAAAGAACTGAAATATGAAGAAGCTCTCAAGCAACTTGAGGACATTGTCGCTAAGATGGAGAACGACGAGCTTGACATAGACACTCTGGGCCAGCAGCTAAAGACCGCCCAGAAACTGGTTAAGCTCTGCAAGGACAAGCTGACCAAGACCGACGAGGACATCAGAAAAATACTTGACGCCAACCAGTGACGCCAGGTGAGCATACGGCAGAGGGTAAAATAATCGGCTAAAAATTGTTTGTTAACGATATTATTATTACTTTTGCATGGGCAAGACGACCGGTCCGTGTGTAGGCGGTTGTGCCTTGTTATGTTGTAATACAGCAATCTTAAATTAAAATATTAGCTTATGAAAAATCTGGATTGGGCAAAACTGCCATTCGGCTATGTTCCGACAGACTACAACGTCCGTTGCTATTACCGCGACGGCAAGTGGGGAGAAATAGAGGTGTGCTCAGACGAGTATATCAAGATGCACATGGCCGCGACATGCCTGCATTACGGTCAGGAAGCGTTCGAGGGCCTTAAGGCTTACCGTTGTCCCGACGGCAAGGTGCGTGTGTTCCGTATGGACGAGAACGCGGCGCGTCTGCAGAGTACTTGCCGCGGCATACTTATGCCGGAAGTGTCTACGGAGCTTTTCGAGGAGATGGTTACCAAGGTGGTGCGCCTCAACCAGGACTATATACCGACATACGAGAGCGGCGCCACGCTGTACATTCGCCCGCTGCTCGTAGGAATGTCGGCACAGGTTGGAGTGCATCCAGCTTCTGAATACCTGTTCATGATATTCGTCACTCCGGTAGGTCCGTACTTCAAGGGCGGCTTTGCTACCAATCCGTATGTCATCATCCGTGAGTACGACCGCTCGGCTCCGCTCGGCACGGGTATCTATAAGGTAGGCGGTAACTACGCTGCATCTCTCCGTGCCAACAAGAAGGCGCATGATTTGGGTTACGCATGCGAGTTCTACCTCGACGCGAAGGAGAAGAAATACATGGACGAGTGTGGCGCTGCCAACTTCTTCGGCATAAAGAACAACACTTACGTTACGCCTAAGTCAACCAGCATTCTGCCGAGCATTACAAACAAGAGCCTTATGCAGCTGGCTGAGGATATGGGCATGACCGTTGAGCGCCGCCAGATTCCGGAAGAGGAACTCGCTACTTTCGAGGAGGCCGGAGCATGCGGAACGGCAGCCGTGATAAGCCCGATTTCAAAGATAGACGACCTCGAAGGCCACAAGAGTTACGTGTTCAGCGAGGACGGCAAGCCCGGTCCTATCAGTACGAAGCTGTATAACAAGCTGCGCAACATCCAGTACGGTATTGAGCCGGATGTACACGGATGGACAAAGGTGGTCATTGAATAATTAAGAATTAAGAGTTAAGAATTAAGAAAAATAGCTTTGTTGGATAATGGCAATGCATATTTTCTTAATTCTTAACTCTTAATTCTTAATTAAATTTTTGCTTTTAATTCTAAACTCTTAATTTAAAATGTCCAAGGGAAAGTTAGCCAAGTTTGCCGACATGGAGCGTTATGAGAACGTTTTTCAATATCCGTTCTCCGTTGTTGAACAGGTGCCGTTCGAGATGAAGGGCCGTTGGCGCGAGATGTATTTCCATAATGACAATCCGATTGTGCTTGAGTTAGGGTGCGGCAAGGGCGAATACGCCGTGGGGCTCGCGCGCATGTTTCCAGACGTCAATTTCATAGGCGTGGACATCAAGGGTGCCCGCATGTGGACAGGAGCCACGCAGGCACTTGCCGAAGGACTGAAGAATGTCGCGTTTCTTCGCACCAACATTGAGATTATCGACCGCTTTTTCAGTGAGGGAGAAGTGCAGGAGATATGGCTCACGTTCAGCGACCCGCAGATGAAGAACGTGCGCAAGCGCCTTACTGGTACGGCCTTCATGGAGCGTTACCGTCGTTTCCTGGTTGACGGCGGCATTATACACGTCAAGACAGACAGCAATTTTCTCTTTACTTACACGACATACATGGTGGAGCATAACCACTTGCCGTTGCTCTTCCGCACTGAAGACCTCTACCATGCTATTGACATCGACGACGACACGCGCCGCATACTTTCCATCCGTACATATTACGAGAGCCAGTGGATAGAGCGCGGCAAGGACATACGTTACATGAAGTTCCGCCTTCCCCACGGAGTTACGTTGGAGGAGTCAGGAAGGGAGATACCCGTTGACGACTACCGCAGTTACCGTAGGCAGGGGCGTAGCGGGGTGGAAATGCGTAAATAATTTCGTATTTTATCTTTCATCTTTCATCCTTTTTGTGTATCATGCTGATAATGAGTATGTTATATAACGGATACATCACCCGTCTCTGTCAGCCATCTTTCACTGCATGTCATCCAACATCTTTTGAAGCGGACGGTGAAAGATGGCTGACAGAGACCGGAATGTTATTTGTTATGTAAAATGTTGATTGTCAATATGTTATCCTTTAAGAGCTGAAAGATGAAAGATTAAAACGCAAAATTAATTAAATGAGTGTCCGCAAATACCCCAATTACCGTTAATCAGGCAAACCCCTACAATGTATTTGTCTTTAACTCCTTTAACTTCTAATAAATATAATCTTTGTGGACATTCATTTTATTAATAAGGTTGTGCCTTGCCTGTTAAATTGGCCTATGCCTTCGGCTTATACGCTAAATGCCCTCTTTTGTATTGCGAAATACGGCCTTTTGCATCGCTGAACGTGGCCTTTTGCAACGCAAAACGGGTTAATCCGCCAATCAGTTGGATGACATATAAAAGTCAATCCCGGCCTCTTCGACGCCCTTATTAATTTATAGAACATCATTTGCGTTTTACTTTTATAAACATCCGCAAGCAGTCATACTGCCGTTAATCGTGCATAAGCAGACAATGCATTTGTCTTTAATTTCTTTGTGAGTAAAGCGAACGGTAACTACTTTAACTCCTTTAACTACTAATAATATAACAATTCTGTAATTAAGCAAAATTAAGCGTAGACTTAATTAAATATAATAAAACTTAATTGGGGGGGGGTAATTTTTGAATTTTAAATCAAAAAAACTTACTTTTGTGCGAATATTAATGTTTGAATGAGTCATGACCAGATTTCTGAAGGTCTTAGTATTTTTTGTAGCAAGTTCTTTATATTCCTTAACTATGTACGCGCAGCGTACGGCTGTAAAGACTAATGCTTTATATTGGACGACAGCAACGTTTAATGCGGGTTTTGAGACCCGCCTGTCGTCCAAATGGACTTTGGACGTATCGGCAGGCTGGAATCCTTTTACTTTTTCCGACAACAAGAAGCTGAAACATGTTGTCGTCCAGCCTGAGGCGCGTTATTGGCTTTGTGCGCCCTATTCGGGACATTTCATCGGAGCTAATATCCTCTATTCACATTATAATGCCGGAGGCGTAAAGGTGCCGTTCGGAATATTTCCAGACCTGGAGACGCAACGCTTCCAGGGCGATCTCGGCGCCGTGGGCATTGTCTACGGATACAGCTGGATGTTGCCCGGCAAGCGCTGGAGCATTGAGGGCGTCGTCGGCCTCGGTTACGGCATTACGCATTACTCAAAGTATGCCTGCGCCGTGTGTGGCAGTAAGCTGGGCGAGGACACCAAGAGCCTCTTCATGCCAACAAAACTGGCAATATCCATTGTGTACTATTTGAAGTAAGGAGAGCAAGGAATAAGTAGTCAAGGAGGGAAGGAGTAAGTAGAAATGCAATGGCCGGGCTTTTCCGTTAGGCTCATCAGGCCCATTCGTCCAATAAGCCAAATAGCCCCTTTAGCCCTTAAAACAAAAGTGAATATGAAAGTTTCTTTTACGATATTATCATTCTTTACAGTCTGTGCCGTATCGGCCCAAAGCCCCGTCGACGTAAGTTGGAGTGACGGCGGTACCGTCAGGATAAGCTTTGTGCTTGGAGAAGGCGGCGACAGCATAGGCAGCGACTATGCCGTGCGCGCCGTGCCGATGATAACCGATGCGCATGGCGACACTCTCCGCCTTGCGCCTACGGTGTTCCGCGGTAAGCGCAACATGCGCTACACCGAGCGTGCACGCTATTACGGCACGGCCGGCCCTGCCGTGGGCGACGAGCTGCCTTTAGGGAGTACCCATGAACGTGTCGTGGAGTTTGGACGCGGCGAGTATCCGTGGTTATGGGACGATAAGATAACCTTTACGGTAGAGCGCACAAAGGAAGGATGTTGCGACGCAATACCAATGTCGCCCACGCCGCTCGGCAGTTCGATATACATACCACCGTTTGTGCCGGTATTTGCCGACGTGCCCGACAATACAGGCAAGGCCGGTGAACTTGAGCGTGACAATCCCGTGCTTCAGCATATATCGAAGTACCGCCCTTATGACGACACCCGTATACTGCGCAAGGAGAAGGGCGCGCTGTACGTACATTTCCCATTGGACAAGGCCGTCATCAGCCACGACTTCCGCAGCAACGGCCCCACGCTCGACCGCATCGTGTCGATAACTCGTGACATAATGGCCGACACAACGTCGTCGGTAAAGGTAATACAGATCATCGGTCTCGCGTCCGTAGAAGGCTCGGTTACGCATAACCGCCGCCTTGCCGGCGAGCGTGCCGTTGCCCTTAAACGCTACATCCAGTCGAAAGTGCCGACGGCCGACTCGCTTTATGAGTGCGTCAACGGCGGCGAGGCCTGGACTGAGCTGCGCGACCAGATAGCCGACACGGACAACCAATGGCGCGGCCGCCTGCTCGAAATCATCGACACTGAACGTAACCTTGACGCCCGCGAGCGTAAGATACGTGCGCTCGACGGTGGACGGGCCTATGCCTTCCTCAAGGATAACGTGCTTTCCGACCAGCGTAACTCCGGTTATCTGCGTATATATTACGACTATGTGCCCGACACGGCCGCCAAGACAATCAATGCCGCCACCGCCCTGCTGCGGCAGGAAAAATACGCCGAAGCCCTCGACATGCTGCTCACCGTGAAGGCTGACCCACGCTCGTGGAACGCCATCGGCGTGGCCCTCTACATGACTGGCGACACCACGCAGGCTATGTCTTACTTCCGGAAATCGGCCGATGGCGGCAATGCCCAGGCTAAAGACAATCTGCGCCAGGCAGAGGTGATAATGAGCAAAGGCGAAAAACTCCAATAAAACTAAACAACAAATATTAATTATTAAACATTTAAAATCTATGATTAAATTCAACAACTTTGCCTATATGAGCGCAATCGCTCTTATTGGCGCGGTCGGCTTCACCGCCTGCTCGTCAGACGACGATATTACAGATCCTAACCCGACCTTTGACGGCGAAAGCGTAAAGACGCAGTTTGCGATAAACATTCCGTATGCCAATGGTGGCACACGAATGTCTGATGAAATTGTCCAAGAAAAAAATAACTTCCGTGGAATGCAGGACATATACCTTATACCTACGCCTGAAACGCCTGCAACAAACGCAAGTCTCTTTGAGACAGTTATCAACCTTCCGGACTTCGATGATCTTGACAATGTAAGTAGCCCAAGTTTAGGTAATTATAAATTATATAATGACGTTAACATTCCAGTGCCGACAAAGAACTTCCTTTTCTACAGCCAGGCGGGTAAAGAAACCAGTGCGACACACCTTACCAATGGCGTACTCGAAACCACACTTCCCAACGTGACAAAAGCCGAAGATGTGACATTCAAACTTAAACCGATACTTGATGAGACGACTAAGAGCACATTCTCTACACGCATGTCTGCAATTGCGACCGTTCTTACGAATGTAGCCAAAGTTAACGGATGGAGCAGCGAGAGCGGTTCAGATTTGGCCGACTTATATACTGACTTCAAGACGATGAAAGCAGGTTCGGCTAATTCGGTAAAGATTGCGTTGGAGAATTTGTACAATGCGCTTTCTGCCTATGGTACTGCACATGAAAAATATCACCTTGTATCGCAGATTAAGAATGCAATAGCAGGAACAGGCAATGATAATGCTCCATTTACGGTTGCAGCAAATGCTGGTGGTAATCAACCTGACAGCGTTCTAACATGGAAAGCAACTTATGACGCAAATTTCCCAGTAAGTCTTGGTATACCTGAGGGTGCTGCGCAGGTAGAGTGGTCTGATGATAATAGCGGTGCGTTTGTCGCAAGCGATGCTGGCGGTCATACATATGGCGTAAAGGCCGAGGCCATCTGCTATCCGTCGGCGCTTTACTATTTCGTCAATACGTCGGTCAAGGCTAACAACTCGTCGGATAATATCACTTGGCCAGCAAGTTCTTCAGCCTGGGCAAATGACACATGGTCGGGATGGGGAGATGAGGTTACGAGCACTACCCGCGCCGTTGCGTTGAAAGACAACGTGCAGTATGGCGTGGCGAGCCTCGAGACAACGGTTAAGCTGGCCTCCACTTCACTTGCCGACAACGGTGCGAAGCTTGGTGCAGGCACCAATTACATTACAATGCCTACTGGAGGTTTCGACCTTAACTCAATTATCGTGGGCGGACAGCCCAGCGTTGTAGGTTACGACATGGCTGGTACAACAGGTACAACTTACAACCAGAATGTTTACGACTCAATCCCTGGTGGCAAGGTTACGACAACTGCATCTGCCGCAAATTACACGTTATTGCTCGATGATTCGACAAATGTAGGCAATGGTCAGAACAACAAGGTGTACTTCGCCCTTGAGCTGACCAATAATTCTGGTACTGACTTCTACGGAAATGATGGCCTTATTGCTGCCGGCATGAAGTTCTACCTCATCGGAGAGCTTGACCCTGAAGCTGGTACAGGTGTAACGACACCTTATGGAACAACGCCTCAGAGCGTGTTCCGCATGGATTACAAGACAAAGGCAAATGTAACCATAAGTAGTTTAAAGAATGCTTATGTTACAATTCCTGACCTCCGTGCGTCACAATTGGTACTCGGCCTTAGCGTGGACTTGACTTGGGAACAGGGTAAGGTGTTTGATGTAGTTATTGAGTAACATTTAATGATTGGCCGCATTTTTAGAATGCAATGGCTGTCAAGTTAAACTGCAAAGTCAAATGTCATTCCATGCTTGACACGGAATCCAGAGTATGTAATTTCATGCGACATGAATATGTACGTTATTGATTCCGTGTCGGGCACAGAATGACGATATGACTTATTGGCATGGGAAAATAGTATGTAGGGAGTTTACGAAAAACGATATTACGATAAGCTTCACACTACTTGAATAGTCTCATGCAAAGGCAGGACAAAAGGGCGACAGACTTTCGTAGGTCTGTCGCTCACTATCGCACAAAAAGCCTGAGGATAACCGTTAATCTTCCGAAAGGCAGCGAATAAGTGAAGAACAAAAGGAGTGAAGAACGAAGAGTGAAAAATTCAATACCAATGAGGAATGGTGCAGGCTGGCTTTATTAGGCTAATAGGGCTTATCGGTCGTGTTAATAGTCTTTCGGGGCTCATCAGGCTTATCTGTCCCATTGGTCCTATTCTCGTTAAATAACGATAATTATGAAAACAACAAGACATAAAATTCTCGACGGCATATCATGCTCTATCCTTCCGGGCTTACGGGGATGGGCATTAAGGGTGAAGGGCGTGTTTTATTTTATTGCTTTTTTGCCCTTTTACCTTTTATTTGCTTCATGCATTGACGAAGACCTGTCGCGTTGCGGCGTTAATTACAATATAAATTATGTGGTTAATCAGCAGACCGACCTGCACAGCGAGATACGTTACGTGCTGCCTTCTGCCGCCGAGCAGCAGGTGGCGGCGAGCCTTGAGACGGCTATGGGCGGCATGTTCACCGACGTGGCCCACGACCTCGACCTGTCGTTTTATGTCGACAATGCTCTGCGTTATCACGAGAACAACGTGATTGACGCGTCGTCGGCGTCGCTCACGTTCTATATGAACCAAGCCGACTACCGCCACCTCATCCTCGCCAACGTTACGGGCGAGAGTCAGGCGGGCATTGACGGGGCGGATTCAGACCTTACCATGACAGTTAGCAGTGCCGAGGGCGACACTATAGACAGCCATACCTGCCCGATGTTCTCCGCACGTACGGATGTTCCCCTTGACGGGCGCGACGCTTCGTACCGTGCCGACCTGTATATGCTCAACAGCGCCGTTGCCCTTGTTTTGGCCGACGGCACAACTAATCCTGCGGCCGTTACGGGCCTGGTAGACGGCATGGCGACAAGCTTCGCGGTAAACGACAGCACGTATTCGTTCAGCCGTGCGCAGGTAACCCGCATGAACGAGTTTGCCGTTGAGGAATATCACTGTCTCTATGCAGCCACTCTGCCGTCGCGCAACGCTGCCACGGGCAACGCCGAAGACGGCATTTGGCAGGTGAAGGCATACGTTACATTGGACGGTAAGATAACCGAGAACGTGCTGCACATAGGTGTGCCACTGCAGGCTGGATGCGTAAAGATAATCAAGGGCATAATAAAGGACGACGGCAGCATAACAACCGAGTCGCCCGAGGTGGGTGTCAGCGTGACACTCGACTGGAAGCCAGGAGGCAACCACGACATAGAGATATAAGAAGTGAACAATCCGATACTGATGTTGGTTTATCGGGCTTATCTGTCCCCCATTAGTCCTAATTCTATAAAATAAGATGATTATGAAAACGACATGGAGAATAATCCTTAAAGACATATTTGGCACGCTCTCATCGGTCGGGGCTTGGCTGCGGCCTTGCAGCAAGGCAAGCGGAGCATGCCTTCTACCTTTTTATCTTTTTACCCTTTTGCCTTTATTATCTTCCTGTTCGGGCGACGACGATGGCGGCGGACGGCAAGGTGCGGATGATATGCAAACCGTGCGCCTGTATCTTAATGTGCCGAGTTCGCAGGCGTCACGCGCAATAGGCGACCCTGGTGAGGCTACGGGCGAGGGAGAAGACTGGGATAGGCTGGCCGTGATGATTGAGGCGGCTGATGGTTATGACGGCTACATAGTGCCTGGCAGTAGATATTATGTTGAGATAATAAATAAAGACGAGTATGAAAACTTGTCTTATGACGGTACTTACCATTGGTTGCCGATAGATCTTATCGAAGGATCAAAAGTCCGTATCTATGGCGTGACATACAGTGATGACGTAAACGGAAATCCCGAAGCGGCAATTGAAGGAGTTAACTCAGGCACTTATGCTGACTTAGAGATATCCAATGACTACTCAGCACAGTCTGGTAATATTGACGTGGCAAAGTTTTTAAGTGTCGCCACGGGATATTATGAAAAAGACGGTAACCGTGTATTTACCGTCAAGCAGCCAGAAAGCGGGATATCAGACAGAACGAATATGCCAACTATGACCCTTACCCGCCTTGCCGCAAAGATAGACATTCAGTGGGACGCAGAGGACGCATATCCTAATTATACCAATGTAAGGGTTACAGATTTTAAATTCTATAATAATAAAGATGCTCGAGACGGAACAGAAAACAATCAAGGTTGTTTGTTCCCTTCGCTTCATGAGGTAAATAATGCTGACGGTCATAAGACATTTTATAATACAACAGAAATAAGCCAGCGCAACGGTCGTGTCTATCATTACGCTTTTCCTAATGGGAGTAACCCAGAATTAAGATTTAATGTCACTGCAGATGGTGATAAAAGCATATCGTGTAAATATGAATTTACACAAAAATTACAAAAGGCAACTTGGTATAAGCTGAATGTTACAATAAAGGGGCTGTCGCATGATGTAAATGAGGAAATAACATTCGAGGGGCCGCAGGAAAACTCCGACACGGGAATATAGTCATCAGGCAGCTGCGCAGCAGATGGCGATGTAAAGAGCCGTCAAATGTGTCCTTAAAGACCGTCTTTAGCAGCTTGAAAGGCCGTCTTTAACACTACTAAAGACGGCCTTTTAGACTGAAAGTAAATACGGGTGATGTGGTTGATGATTGTGAAAGAACATGTGTTTAACAAACCTGACTGTAAGCAAAAAGGATTGGTTCGGTTACGATTTTTACTGACAGGACGATAATACAACTATACTGAAAATAATAAAACGATAAGAATATGACAAAAACATTGCGTACCTTATGTGTTTTAATGACGATAATGCTGTGGCCGATGGCGGCAATGGCGCAGACGATTTATGTAGATGTAGAAGCTAAGGGCACCGGTGACGGCTCGTCATGGGACAACGCCACGACGCTTGAAGAGGCCTTGGCCAATGCCCAAAAGAATGATGAAATATGGGTTAAAAAAGGAACTTATAAAGTACCGGATGATAAATTATCAACAGGTTTTACTCTAAAGTCAGGCGTGCGTCTTTACGGCGGTTTCTATGGTGATGAAACATCCGTCGATCAACGCACTGTCATCGGCGACAAGGCTTACCGCATGGCGAACCAAACCATATTGACGGGCGACATCAGCGGCGATGACGAGATAGACGCAACCAACCTGATATTCCCAAGCAACACAACACGTGCAAACAACGCAAACCGTGTTCTTACGTTAGACGTAACCCCGACCCAAACAAGTGGGAATGATAACCGAGAGGAAACAATCGTTGACGGTATAACAATCGCAGGAGGACATAAGACTGTCGGCAACGGCGGCGGTATTATTGTAACGGGCGACAACTCAAGTGGCGGCGCATACGTGATAAGGCGTTGCTTCTTTATAGGTAATTACGCCACGCAGGGTGGTGCCTTGTATGTCGAAAATAATGTAACCAATGCTAACGGCACATGCCTTATTGACCGTTGCGGCTTCTTCAACAACGCGGCGGGAACACGTGGTGTGGCCGAAAACCACGGCGGCGCAATCTATCTTGCAGGGGCAGGCACGGTGGTCAACTCCGCAATATTCAACAACGAGAACGGCGGTATATATCTTGGCGATAACAATAATGCGCAGGTAATCAACTCAACCGTTACCCGTAATACGGCCTCGGGTATTGACGGACAGGGGCGCACAGTGGTAAACACCGTAATATGGGGCAACTCAACGTTGTCAACAGACGGCGAACGTCCTAATTTCTTGCATTGTGCATATCCCGAAGTGAATGCCGAAGGAGCGCAGGGCACTAACGTTTACCTTGCCGCGAAGAACAACGAGGCGGATGGCCCTCACTTCAGCTCGCCGTCGCTTAAGACCGGTTTCGATACGAGTTTCGACATAGCCCAGCAATATCCACTCTGGACATGGGAACCGATGGAGGCTACGCCGCTTGTTGACGCAGGCGACAATGGCTCGTTTACCAGTATTGGCATTGACGGTGTTGACCTTAACGGCGACACGCGTATTCAAGGCGATACGATAGACATCGGCGCCTTTGAATACCAGCCTGTGGCCGATGGACGCATACGTTACGTAAAGAAGGACGGCACGGGCGATGGCTCGTCATGGGCAAATGCCTCTGGCGACATCCAGCGCATGATAGACTACCTGGCCGACAACAATCCGCAGAACCTGCCCGGCGAGGTTTGGGTTGCGGCAGGAACATACGAGCCGCAGACGCAGCTAATCACGGGCACAAGCTACTCCGCCTCGTTCCGCATGCGCGACGGCATTAGCGTTTACGGAGGATTTACTGGAGATTCTGATGACAATGAAACAAAGACCACCCGTAAGAAAAAAGAAGGTGGTATGCCTTGGGAGTTCCAAAATGAAACAATCCTTATGGCGGCATATTACGACCATGAGAAGCTTGAGTACAACAACAAGTGGACGCTTACGAGCGACTCGCGCCACGTGGTATGGTTCGCCCCGATGAGGACAGGCAACGAGAATGACGGGTATGAGTTTGAGGAAGCTTTCAATCAGCCTACTTATCTTGACGGAGTAACCATCGTTGGCGGTTACGCACAGGGCGGCACTGGCCTTGATGAGTTCCTGACCGACCGTGGAGCGGGAGTCTACATGAACGGCGAAAACACCTATCTTACTAATTGTGTGGTGAAGGAAAATTACGCTACGGGCAACGGTGGCGGAGTGTACGTCAGCGGAGGCCGCGTGCAGTCGTCGCTTATCTATAACAACAACTCCGACCAGAACGGTGGCGCCGTGTACGTTGACGACCGTGGACTGGTACACCGCTCGATGCTCACCAACAACTCGGCACGCAACGGCGCGGGCGTATATCTTGACAACCAGGCACCTACGGCTGGCGGAGACGACCATCCCGAGTATCTTATTCTATCCACCTGCGTCGTGTCAAACAACACCGCCTCGGGCAACGGCGCCGTGTATTGCGACGAGGGCGGAGTGCTGCTGCAGAACACAATAACCAACAACCAATGCGTAACGGCAACCGACGCAACCGACCCCAACGCCTCGCAGACGGGCGGCATATACATCAACAGCTACGCCCTCGTGGCAAACTCCGTTATCTGGAATAACCACATGGGAGAAAACAACGACATTCCGATGTATGCTAAGAACCCGACAGCTGCAACTGTGCGCTTTATGTACAACGCCATATCGGGCGTGAATAATACCGTATGGAACAATGTGCTGCAACAGCAGACGTTATCGCTCTCCGGTGAGAATGCCGTCGGAGATGACGGCAGCATGGGGCCGAGATTTGAGGAAGACGGAATGCCTACGTCGTTTGGAGTGCAGGGTAATTGGAAAGATCTGTCCATCGACTATTTCTGGAAACCCGTTAAAGGCTCAACCCTCTGGGCACGAGGCATGGCGCTCGGACAGTTGCCGCAGGAAGTGGTGCTCGCCCCCGAAATAGACATAGAGGGCGCGCTCTTTAACCAGAAGCCGGCCGTAGGAGCGTTTAGCGTGGCTAAGTCGGATATTGTGCCAGCCTTGGAAGACAACACTCTTGTGGTGTATATTGACGCTGAATGCACCGATCCCGACCATCATGGCTCGTCGTGGGCCACGGCTTACCGTTCGCTCAACGATGCGATAATTTTCTTTGCTGATTGGGCTGTTGGTGACGAGAAGGATATTTATGGAGGTAAGCATACGCTCAATAATGATGATGTTTTTGAAATCCGTGTGCTCGAAGGCAACTTGTGGCCACGTTACGCTTTTGTTAATGAAGACCCAAAGACAGCCACGGTAGACATCCTTAAAATGCAGAGCGACAAGTCGTTGAGGATAGTCGGCGGATATTACCGCACTACCGACGACAACACGGCTGAGCGTGACCCGCTCAACCACCGTTCGCAACTTAACGGTAATCCCGACGGCGACAGTCTGGAGGACGGCCTGTACCATGTCGTGACTGTAGAGAGCGGAGCCAAGGTAGAGCTTGACGGTTTCCACATCATCAACGGTTACGCCGCAGGCTCGGCAACGCTGCAATACGGCGCCGGCATGCTTGTACACCCGGATGCTGAAGTAACCGTAGCCAACACCATCTTCGAGAACAACACCGCCGTTAGCGGCGCCGCAATATATGCTGACCTTTCGGCAACGCTCACCCTGCAAAACTGCGTGGTGAACAATAATACCAATGTAGATACTGAAACAGCAGTGGTGAACAGTTCGGCTGAACGAACAACAATGCATCATGTCACCATTGTAAACAACATAGGCGCATCCGTTGTCAATGAGAGCCTGCTTCAAGGAAGTTCATTCTCGAAAGGCAATGACAGCAATAACAGTATCGATTCTGAAATATTGGCTACCATAGGTGCGGAGGGCGCACAGAATTTCGCCAACCCGACCAATAACAGGGGTGCAACCCTCGGCTTCGATACCTACCTCGGCGGCTACTCCTCGTTCCGTCCACTGACAAGTTCGTCCGCCGCTGCCGAATATATAATAAATAAGGTGTCCACCGACACTGACACTGGTCTTGATAACGACATTATGGGCAACGAGCGTGACCTCGGCGGCGTGCCAGACCTTGGCGCATACGAGGCAGACCTGCCGAAAGCGGGTAAGGTAATCTATGTGCGTTCGTATAACCAAGAATGGGAACAAGGAGAGGAACTGGATGGTAATCCGGATGTTACTAAGGGTGGTGACGGAACATCGTGGAACACGGCGATAAACGGGAACGTGATTTGCGATGTGGAGGAAGATATGACGGAAGTCTTAGACTTCTACGCAAGGGCAAGTAACCGAAATTTTATTTTATCGACAGAGCAAAATTATACGGGTAAGTATGGTTTTGATACGGATTTTTATGCAGACTTTTGGGATACAGACGGTAATAATAGTAACAATGACAGAAATATAATAACAAACAACAGAAAGGAACGATATGTCAGTGGATTGCAATATGCGGTGGAAAAAGCTGCCGAGCTTAACGATAATCTACAACCCGGCGAGGATTCGGTTGAAGTATGGGTCGGTGCAGGAATATATACTGACTATAAAGGCTTTGTTATACGTGACAAAGTGAAGGTTTTAGGTGGATTCCCGAATACAGGAATCCCTGGCGAAAGTGACAGGCATCCTTTGATATCGCAGTATATATCGGCAAATGAAAATGATTCGGAACTTGAAAAAACAGATTATGAGACAATATTGCAGATACGCAAGGAAACTCCAGTTACTTGGACGTGGAACAGCGATGAAGAACATATTGAAGGTAGTGTTACAAGCATTGTAACCAATTTGGGTAATACAGTACGTAGGCGTTACGTATTGTTTCAACCGGATGTGTGTCTGCCTACATGGGCTCCGGCCAAAAACCATGGCGGTACTAATGGACGAGACAACAAGTATCGTTTTCCTGGTTCGGGGTCTGATTTGATAGATAATGACAATTACGTTGAATACGGGGGCGCCATGTGGGATGGATTCACTGTGCGACACGGGTATATAAACCGATATTATTCAAACCGTGACGGTGGCGCAGGTGTACGTGTATTCAGGGGTGTGACGTTGCAAAACATGGTAATTGTCAACAACTGTAATAGGCACAATGACCGTAACCGTGGGGCCGGCCTCTATATGGACGGCCTGAACAGCCGTATCAACAACAGTTTCATCATGAACAATTATATTGGTACGGAAGGTAATAGTATGGGTGGTGGCGCATATATGATAGTAGGCACAGGTTACAATCTTGTCGTCGCGAAAAACTACAGCAGTCACCGTGGTGGTGGAATTTTCATGGAGAGTGCGACTTTCTTTAACAATACTATAGCCTATAATTACGTTGATTGGGAAGATGACGAAAATAATGGTGGGGGTGGAAGTGGATTGTTCCAGTATGCAGACGGCAACCAACGCCCATCTAACCTTGAACTTTATAACTGTTTATTCTATGGCAATTACGGCGTAAGCATTTCTTCAAATACTCCGGGTACGTTTAATGACGCATATAATTGTTATGTCCAAGGTTCTTTATATACAGGTATAAGCAATAAATTCAGGGCAGAGAACGGAAATTTGACAGGTAATAATGCCAATGACAATCCTTTTGAAGACAATAAGTCATATGCAAATAACGATTTCCGCTTAAAATATGGTAGCAGTTGTGTGAATAACGGAACATTACAGGCCGGAAATGTAGTAATAAACTTGCCGTCAACTGACATGGACTATACCAACAGAATAAAGGACTGCACAGTAGATATCGGGGCTTACGAGCGGGATAATGAGGATACGACGTTCCCTGACAAAAACGGTGTTTATTACGTTACATGGACAGGCTTTGGCGATGCAAGGGCGGACTCGCCACAGAATGCTGCTTGTGCAGACAAGCTGCAAACGGTGCTTGATGCGGCCGGGGAGCGTGCAGCGTTAGGGGAAGACGCTATTGTCAAGATTGCGGGATACACTGATGAGGAGTTTGTTTATCATGCCAATACATTGGCAGATCCAAGTAATCCGCAAAGTTACACGTTTGTAGTGCCCGAGGGCGTTACTGTTATGGGCGGATATTTCGAGGGAACTTTTCCCAATGGCAATTACAATAATGACGGTTGGGACGATGCGGACGAAGACCACAAGCGTAACGCCATGACATACCGTACAGTGCTGAGTGCAGAGGCAGTGCCGACGCAAGGTTCTACGATAACGCAAAACGTGACGGGTTACCACGCCGTGACTTTCGGCAAGGGCGACGGTACGGCGGCGTTGACAAAACCTGCGATTATCGACGGTGTATGGCTCACTGACGGCTCGGCTACGTCGATGGCAGGCGCAGGCAACGCCAATACGCAAGGTGGCGGAGCGATTGTACCTGAAGGGGCGCATGTAAGAAATTGTGTTGTTACGGGAAACTCGGCCGTTGCGGGTGGCGGACTCTATGTATTGCCAGGCGGAACGGTGAGCGGCACACTCGTTTATGCGAATACTGCCGACAACGGCGGCGGTATCTATGCCGATAACGGTAATACGGAAAGCGGCACGGACGATAACCGTGCTCACATAATTTCTTGTACAATTGCGGGCAATACAGCCGACAATGGCGGTGGCCTGTATCTTGAAGACGGTGCGGCGATGTCGTTGAACACCGTCATTTGGGGCAATACGGCTCCGTCTGACAAGAACGTTAGCGGAGTAACGAATGAAAGATACAGAGATAGCGTGTTGCAAGACGTGTTGTACTTGGACGGCAAGTATTATCCGTTCAACGACTGCTTCGTGGAGACCCGTGAGATGGAGTCGGACTTTGAGAACTCTTCGATGGAGAGTGACTCAACGATGTACTTTATCGACACGTACCGCCTGAAAGAGTTTTCGCCATTGATAAAGCACGGCTTGAATGACGACTATCTGTCAAGACTTCAAGCAACATTCGGTGTTGCAGAAAAAGATATGCAGGGCATATTGCGCAGCCAAGGCATGGGCCGTCTTGACGCAGGCGCTTTCGCTTACGATGGCGGCATTCTGCCGACAGACTTGTTTACGCGAATATTTGTATCGCAGACCACAAACGTGAAGTTGCGTGAAGATGAAGACATGCTTAAATACCTCGGCAAGTCGTTCTATACCTCCTTCTCAACACTTGAAGACGCTTTGGCGTATGTACGCAGTATGAGGGAAGGCGGGAAAAATCAAGACAAAAAGTTTGAGATTCTTGTCAGCGGCGGAACGTACAAGCCTATATTCAAGCGTGAAGATGGTTCTCCGACAGTTGAAAACAACCAACGCCTGTATTCATTCGTTGTGCCACACGGCGTGAGTATATATGGTGGATTCAGCGGTAGAGAAAAGTATATCACGCCAGAAAGTATGCAGGAACGCGAAGATAAGGTAATCTCAATACCTGCGACCGACAGCGACATTAATAGTGAATGGAGTGATGATATAAGTACGTTGCCTTCCCGTGAACTCTCCGACTTCAACGGCAACGGAATAAAAGAGTCGTGGGAACTGGCCAACCAAACGATTCTTTCGGGCAACATCAATGTTTCCGCCGAGGTTGGTAACGTTTATCACGTGGTGTACACCAGTGCACCAACAGACATTGCCAGTCCTTCCCCTGTATTGTTAGACGGCATTACTGTAATGGATGGTGAGACTTATAATGTGCTGTCGCCGGTTGATGACAATGATGAGGCCGGGCGTGGCGGTGGAGTATACAGCAACGGTGTGGACTACACGCTGAACTGTTGCCGCTTTATCAATAACTTTGGCATACGTGGTGGCGCTGTCTTTGTTCGCGGCGCGCGGCTTAACGTCATAGGTTCAATGTTTGCAGGCAACGGTTGGGTGAAAGACGGAACAACTCCCGATTATCAACCTGCACGTGGCGGGGCTATATTCATGGCCGGAACGTCGAACCCTTCAGCTTTTCTTTACGCAGTCAATTCGTTGTTCGTCAACAACGAAACAACAGGGGAAGGCGGCGCAATAGCCACTACGTACGCCGAAGGCATGACATCGTATCACGACCCGATGATAGACATAATGAACTGCACTTTTGCAAGGAACAAGGCCGAGACGAATGCCGTGATTTACAACCATAATGGGAAGAGCAACTTGGCAAATACCCTGATATGGGGGAACGAAAGTGGAGACTATAATGATGAAACAGATGTTTCCGAAATGCAGATAAGCCATTCTGCAAGCGATTATGATTATGGTGACCGTTTTGTGGCAGGTAACAGTGATGGAAACATCCTGCTTAGTGGCGACAATACAGCCACCAACGGTCCACGTTTCACTCGCCCGGCATCAACGGCTGGGATAGAGGGCAACGATGCCAATAACTTGTGGAACCCATCGGGAATATCGGTAGTGACGGATAAGGGAAACGGTACAGCTACAGTGCAAGGCGACATTAATGGTGCGTATAATGACTGGTTTAACAATGAATTGACCGATTATCGCGACCAATACATGGGAGATGGATATGCCCGTTATTCCGGCCCGTTGAACCCCGAGACAGGACTCACCGGCGACAAGCCGATAGACATTGGCGTTTACGAGTATCAATATATATCAAATTTCCGTACAATGTTGGCTATTTATGTAGCCACAGAGGAGAGTGGAGACCACAGCGGCAGTAGCTGGGCCAACGCAACGTCAAATTTGCGTGACGCAATAGTAGGGGCTTCTAATCCAATTGAAAATTCAGGTGCAAGGACTGTGTACGTGCGTGATGGGGAATATTCATTGGAAAGGTTGTCTGCAGGAACGGCTTTCCGCTTGAATATGGTACATTATGATGACGATAGTGATTCACTAACACTGAAAGGCTCATGTACAGGTGTAGGCGATGCGCAGAATTTTGCCAATCAAACTATTATGCGTAATAGTACAACTTCGCCGGAAAATTTGTTGCAAGTAGACGCAAACAGTGGTGACGTGACCATAGAGGGATTTACTTTTATAAATAGTTCTGGTACAAATACAAATGGTGTAAATGCCAGTGTCAATTATGCAAGCGGTAGCCTGACGCTGAAGAACAGTGCATTCAGGATGAACGTAGGGACAGGTGTTAACATTAGTGGTGCAACGGGTAAGGTGCTGATTTACAACACCCTGTTTGCTGATGGGGGTATGGGACTTTCTGCAACGTCTGGTGGTGACATTACGTTGGTAAACACAACGTTTGCTAATAATCAGACGGACATGAGTGGCGGATTGAGCAAAGTTTATAATTCTGTTTCGTGGAATAATACAATGCTACAGAATATGCTGGAAACAGACGGGCATAATAATAAAGTCTTTGATGTTCCTACATACAATAATGATGTCTTGGAAGGTCCGAACTTTGTCGACCCGTCAAATGCTGATAAAGAGTTGCGTGATTATCATATCCGTCCAAGTCTGATGTTACTTAACACAGGAGACAAAACTCATTATTCTCGTGAAGTACTCAATGATGATGAGTCTCTGCTTGCAAATGAGCGTGACCTCGGTAATAATAATCGTTGCATAGATACAAACATTGATCTTGGCGCTTACGAATATGAAGCTCCGTTACAGCCGATAGTTTATGTAAGGGCCGGTCTTACGGTAAGCAACCCAGACGGAAGTAGTTGGGACAGAGCGCTGGGCGACTTGCAGGGCGCTGTTGATCTTGCTGGTCTTTATGCAAATGCACATAAAGATGGAGTAGACAACGAGGAACAACCTATTTATGGTTACGTGTTTGTAGACAAGAATGTTGATGCAGCCATGAATGATATGCTGCGTGTCTCGTTACCGACGACAAAAGTTTATGGAGGAATGGATCGTCAATCGTCATCTACTGGAATATATGAAGATGACGGCATAACGATAAATATCGGTAAAGTAAAAACCGTTGTGTCTGATTTGCTTACTGCACGTAGTGGACTTATTGACGGCAACGATTTCTCTACACTTAATACTGCTACGTTGGATGCAGAGAACACTGTTGTTGACGGCTTCCTTATCAACGGTGCGCCGACAATCAACAACGGTTATCTTTCTACGTCGATAGTAAACGGCAATGTTGGTGGAACTGACAATGGCATACTTTACAACTCTTTGGTTACAGGAAATGTAAGTAATGTAAAGGCCGTGAATGTTACTGCAACAGGTTCAATCGGCAATGGAGATAACAACCGTGTAAGTGTAACTGAAATAAATAAGTACATAACAGATGAATATTGGAAGTATCAGTTGAATGAAACATCGACAGACATTGATGAAGGAACGCTTAAAGACCTTAAGCAATATACAGATATGGTTGGTCATGAGCGTGACATTGCAGGTAACAAGCGTATTCGTAATGTGGTTGATAACGGATGTTTCGAGACATGGAACATAACGCCGCAAATGACAACAGACGGGAACAATGTTGTCACGAGTGACGATTATCCCCGTGGCAAGTCGGTGGTTTACGTGCGCAAGGCAGGTGAAGGTGATACTGATGCTGCCGAACTGTCTATAGATAGAGAGTATACAACGTCAGAACCGTTTAATCCTGGAGTATTGTTGCTTGAACATCGTGCAGGTTTACGCGGAAAAGGTAATAATGTGGGATTGTCTTATGTTATAATGGAGCGCGATATCAAGCCGGGTGATGTAGACATGGCGTATGCTCCGTTTACCGTCAGCGAACTTGAAAACAACAGTAATGTTGCTTTAATGTATTATGATGGTTCTAAGCGTGCTGACTATAATTATTCTTTTGATGATAAGAACGGTGAGGCTTGGACGAATAAGACTGAAAATTTCAGTAGGACAGGACTTTTGCTTGACAATGAAGAAGGTAGTAACAGTGCCCATGTACGTTTTATTGGCAAGGTCAATGGCACAAGTTCGGTGCATGTCTACGAGGAAGGTGCTGGCATGAATGTCAGTAAAGTAGTGTCATTGAAGAAGGAGAACCACAGTGACCCATGGACGAGTAGTCCCGGTACAAGCAATAAATTCACGGCAAAAGAGAACATGAGCTGGAACCTCTTTGGTTCGCCGTATCTCTGCGCAATGAATTATAGTGATATGGAGTATGGTCGTGTGATTTACGGGTATGACGTCAACACTAAAGTTTATAAGACAATAAATACCGATGAGGCCACTACGCCTGAAGGGTATATTCCTGCAGGTGATGCCGTGTTTACCCAAACGGCGACATTGAAAGATTATGAAGACGTAAACATAGATATTTCAGCAGGAAAGTCAGGAGTACCTTATCAAGGTATGGCCGCCTTGACAGTTTCTATCAGCCGCACAGGCGATACCCGTTCGGCAGATGATGGCGGCGCTGACGGTGACGTGCTCCAGCTCAATGCCGTGGCGCCGGAGATGTCGAGGACTGACTTCGACATGGGTGCTGACGGTGTTAAGTGGATGGCTGACGGCGTGGCGCAGATTTACGCCGTGCAGGGCGGCGGCCGATACTCGCTGCTTTCGGCTGTGAACGTCGAGGGTAGGGTAGGCGTTGGGGTTACGTTGCCCGAGGCGGGGATGTACACCATCGAGGTGCCCGAGGACTGTGACGTGAGCCAATACGAGTCGGTGATACTTGAGGACGCCGCTAACGGGCGCTCCGTCGACCTGCTTGAGGGCGGCTATGACTTTACGTCGACAACGGCGGGCGACATCGAGGGACGCTTCTCCATCAGCTTCAACCGTATGATTGACGACGCCCGCGGCGACGGCATACGTGCCTGGAGTCCGTCAAGGGGCGCTATACGGGTTGAGGGAGTTGAGCCAGGCGACAGAATTTCGATATATTCGGTTGACGGAATACGGACAACCGCAAGGATAGCAGCTTCGTCAACGGAGGACTTCTCGACCGAAGTCGTGGCCGTGGCTGTGGTGACTGTTGAGCGTGAGGGCGACGTGGTGAAGACTGTCAAGTTGAAGATGAAGTATTGACGGTGCGTGTCATGACACGCACATGACCTTCTCGCTCAATAAAAGCATTTTCATTTTGTCATTCAGAACTTGATTCGGGATCCAGGGAGCAAGCGCCTTTTCTACTATAAAGGATGTGTATTCACTGGATTCAGAGTCAAGTTCGGGATGACGGTTAGCGGTAATCCTGATTGGAAGAGGATGTGTTATTAACAATTGAAGTGCCTCTTTCATGAGGTAAAAGGCTGTCTTTTGCCTCATGAAAGGCGGTCTTTTAGCTTGTCAAAGAGCATGTATTGGAGTGCAAAAGATTGCCTGTTGCATCTTCATTGTTTTCCAGTTGCTGTTTATCTTCAAAATGTTCTTTCATCTTTCAGTCTTGCTCTTAATAGCCTGGTTGTCAGTTGTTTATGAGCTGACAGATATCTGACGGGCATCTGTCAGCCCTTTCCTGTCAGTTGCCAGCGTAAAAGAAACTGAAAGATTCATTCTCAATCTTTCATTGCCCAACTTTTTGATAACCAGTGAGTTATCCTCTATGCTGACAGACTGACAGATGTTTAGCGAAAATTATTATTATTTGTTTACTTATAAAACACAGTCTTTAAAGTGAGTACGGTATAAGAATGATACCCACTGACCGCTTGAAGTAGGATTATTATCACATCATCATTATACCGAACTCACGTTTTTTTATAGTACAAAGCCTTACCTGTTGAAGGGCATAATGCTTATATCTGTTTTTTTTACTTTCCCCATACACCTAAACTGCCGATGAGCTGTTTTTCCTCCATTTGGAGGGAGAGCAGCCTTCCTTGTCAGTGAAAATCTTGGTGAAATAGCTCAACGAAAGGAATCCAGACGCTTCCGATATTGCCGACACTGTAAGTTCGGGCTGTTGAACCAACATCCGCTTGGCGTATTCAATACGGAGTCCCGCAATCCATTCGCGGAAAGACATGTGGTAAGTTGACTTGATGTAGGCAGCCAGATAAGTGCGGTTAGTGTCGAGCGTGCCGGCCAGTTCCTCAATGTTAAGTCCCGGGCTGGTATATCCCTCCATGCCGACCCATGAGTCAAGTTTCTCTCCAATGCCTGCATAATAAGCCGGCGTTATCTGTGGCGGCTCTTTACGGGTCTGCCGATTTTTCCCCCCCCCCCAATGGGCTCCGGCGCCATCTTTTCGAGAATGGTCTCCACCTGTTCGTAAAACAGAAGGTAGTTCATGTAAGACCAGTAGAGGTAGATGTAGAAGGGGATGGACGAAATAATCCACAGGAATACATACCTGTCAGGCAGGAATGTCAACAATCCGCAGCTGATACCGTATATGACCGCCCACCAAGTGAAGACGGACATCCACTGTATGTAGGCGGCGATGTGCTCGGAATGGGTGTCGTCAAACAGTCGTACGGCACGGCGGTAGGTCATGATGAGCCTCCGTGCCAGGTGTATGCCGTAGGCGAGCAGCCACAGGGCCATGACGAACAGGCCCGCGTATTGCCACGCTCCTTTTGGCATAAGCTCGAGTATAACCGCCGAAAGGGCAGTGAACGCCAGCCAATATATAATATGCCTCATAAAGCGTTGCCTCGTAAGGTACGTTCTGTCGAGCAAGGCTGTAAGTGCCGAACTGAAGAGCCAGTAGGACAGGAAATACGTTGATAGGTTCATCAGGATGGCCACTCCCGGGCGGTAGAAGCGCACTCCGAGAAACAAATGAACCGAATAGTTTGCCGAAAGCGCCATCAGCGCCACGCCCATGATACGTCGTGAGCGTACGTAGTTGGCGAAGATGGGCTTGTCGGGAGTCTTTGCGGCAAGGAAATAGGAGGCAAAGAAGAGCATCAGCACCAGTGCCGTGCCAAGTGAGAATTCATATATCGTATAATCCATCGTTGCTTGTTTTAGTGCGCCGGCCGTTTTCTGGAAAGGCGCCTCCCCGGTGTCTTTTCAGCGGATTGGCGTTGTGCGGACCGAATGTCACGGCGTAGCAGGTACAAAAATACAATGTTTTTACGTCTTTATGAATTTTCATGCCATGTATTTTATGTTAATACGGCATAAAGGCGGAAAACCGGAGTCACGTTAATGCGCTGGCGGGATGGTACGGAATATGTTAATATGCCAAAATGGAGACACTCCCCATTTTGGCATATTCTCTGTAGACAAGACGAAATCTTGAGGTTATTGTGGTTCTGCGGTATGTCCGCTTACGTTGTATGCGTGCATACGGCATGTCCCGTTTACAGTGCTTGCCGTTCGTGTGGCAAGGATGTTATTTGTGTTATTTCACTTCCTCGAGATACAATACCCGGCTGGCGTAATCGTTCAGCTTGTTGTAGTCTACGTCGTGTGTGTATGGAATCTCGAGTCCCGTGTCCATGAGGAACGCGCCGCTGAAGGTCTTTCCCTCGAATTTCAACGGGTTGTTGTCTATTCTGTCAAACTCGTGTACGCGGTAAGTCTTTGCCCTGTCGAGGCCGGCCATCTTGACGCGTGGCAGGTGCTGGTTGACGAAAGTCTCGGTCTTCCACCAGTAGAACACGGCTTTGTCCTTAGCCTCTGATGTGTACATGAGCGACGCAACGCCCAGTCTGTCGTACGGAGATACGAGCCGGTAGATGTCGCCGAACTGCACGACGGGCCTGATTTGCTTGTACTCGGCAATGGCCTTGCGGCACAGCTCCTTCTCTTCGTCGGTCATGTTCTTTGGCTGTATCTCCATGCCGAGCCGTCCGCTCATGGCCACGTCGATACGGAATTTGATAGGTATGGTGCGGAACGTCTGGTGGTTGGGCTTTGAGCTGATGTGCGACGCCATTGCTATTGCCGGGAAGAAGTATGACGTGCCCCACTGCATGTAAATGCGTTGCAGCGCGTCGGTGTTGTCGCTTACCCAGAACTCGTCGAAGTATGGCAGCACGCCCCAGTTTGCCCTGGCACCTCCACTGGCGCAAGCCTGTATTATGAGGTCGGGATACTTGGCCCTGATACGCTGGCATACCTTCTCGAATCCGCGGTGGTAGTTGATGTACAGATGGCTTTGGTTGTCCTTTGTAAGGTATGTCGAGCCGTGGCTCTGTATGCCCATGTTGGCGTCCCACTTGATGTATGCTATCTCGGGATATTTGGTCATGAGGTTGTCAACCACGCCGAACACGAAGTCTTGAACCTCGGGGTTGCCCAGGTCGAGCATTAGCTGGGTGCCTCCCCGGCCTGTCGCCGGCTGTCGGTTGGGCGCGTTAACAATCCACTCAGGGTGCTTCTCGTACAGTTCGCTCTTGGTGTTGGTAGCCTCGGGCTCAATCCAAATACCGAATTTCACGCCGTTTTTCTTTGCGTCGCGCAGCAGTCCCTCAATGCCTTCCGGCAGTTTCCGCTTGTCGACTGTCCAGTCGCCGAGCGCTGCGTTGTCGCTGTTGCGCTGGTATTTCGTGCCGAACCATCCGTCGTCCATGACGAACAGCTCTCCGCCCATCGATGCAATGTCGGCCATCATCTGGTCCATGCCCTCCTGGTTGATGTTGAAGTACACGCCCTCCCAGCTGTTGAGCAGTATCATTCGTTCCCTGTCGCCGTGCATGAGCCGGTATTTGCGTCCCCATCGGTGGAAGTTGCGGCTGGCTCCGCTAAGTCCTTCACGGCTGTATGTCAGGGCGAGTGCAGGAGTGGCGAATGTCTCGCCCCGTTTCAGGTTGTACGTAGAGTTCTCCTCGTTGATACCCGCGAAGAAGTGGTGATACTCGCTTTCGTCGGTGTCAACACGGAGTTTGTAGTTGCCTCCGTAGCACAGCGCCGCGCCGATTGTTGCTCCGGTGTTCTCCTGTGGGCGTCCGTCGAGCGAGAACATAACCTCGGCGTGCGCGGTGTGCGAGTTGCGGATGCCGTCCTTGTTCTTGATGACTTTCATGCCCGGTTCGAGCGGTTCCTGCAATAATCTCCCTTCATTAGCCCATGCACCGTACAGCGACGACAGCCATACCGTGCCCCGGCGTATAGGCAGGTAGCCCGAGGCGAACTGGTTGAGCGCCACCTCTCCTTTCTCGTCATGGCGTATCTCTGTCCACGTCTCGATGATGTCCACGTCGTCGTATGCCCTGTAGCACACGTCGACATAGAACGGATATACCTTGTCTTTCATGCTGACGCGTGTCACGGTGGCGTTGCCCTCTGTAGCTGTTGTAACATTCTCAACCGCCATTTGCAACGACATGTTGCCGTCGGCGTGCTTCACCGCCAGCGCGGTCTCGCCCTGGCAGTTCATGCCGTACACGGGATAGGCGGCGTATGTGGCGCCACCAGCGTTGGAAAGTGCGGCAAGGTCGGCGGCCGACAGCCTGTCGCCATAGTACATTTGCTTAAGTTCGGCGCCCTCGGTGGCGTCGATTACCAATGAGGTATGTGGCGTGGCAACCTCTATTGGGGCCGCCGCCGCGCCGCTTATGAGTGCCAACGCACCCGCAAGCAAACCAAGTCTTTTCATGAAGTCCATTTTTGTTCGTATAGTTTTCAGATTATTTTCCGCTTGCAAAGTTAGTGATTGTAATCCGAAAAGGGCGATATTATTTTGTCAGATATTGGTATAAAATCGCCATGTTCACAATCTTCGGCATTTTATTGTGGCCGAGAGGTGCCGCCGGCGGCCGAGCCCCAATGCAGAAGTCGGCTGCCGCTCCACGCCGGCGGCCGTGCCGCTGAGGGGATTATCATGGTATGTAACGCGTCGTGATGACTTTTGGGACACTATATATGCATATTTGTATCGTTTTTGTCAAAAAAGTATGACAATTCAAAAAAATAGCATTATATTTGCGTATATTTTTTAATTGACCTTAAATACCAACGTATCATGACCAAGAATAATTCCGAGCATTATATTCTCAGGGAAATTACGCCGCTGTCGGAGAAGGACTGTTTCTACATCGTTGACCGTCATAAAAAGGAATTCACTTATCCCATACACTGTCATGATGAGTACGAGCTGAACTTCGTTGAGCACGGCAGGGGGCTTCAGCGCATAGTGGGCGACTCGGTCGAGACCGTTGACGACTATGACCTTGTGCTCATTACCACGCCCGAGCTGGAGCATGTATGGGAGCAGGGCACTTGTGACTCGGAGGACATACGCGAGATAACGATACAGTTCTCGCCGCATTTTTTCGACAGCCTTGCCACTACCAACCAGTTCGACCGCGTCAAGACAATGCTTGACAAGGCACGCAACGGCCTGAGTTTTCCGATGGAAGCCATCATGAAGATATACTTCCTGCTCGACACCCTGCCCGAGACAAAGGGGTTCTATGCCGTAACCCAGTTTCTTACGCTGCTCTACGAGCTGTCGTTCTTTACCGACAAGGCGCACAGCCTGTCGACGTCGTCGTTCGCCAAGGTGAACGTACAGGCCAACAGCCGACGTGTGCTGAAGATACAGCAGTACATCAGCGACCATTACCAGGACGAGGTGCACCTGTCGAAACTGGCCGACATGGTGGGCATGTCGCCGGCGGCTTTCAGCCGTTTCTTCAAGCAGCGCACTGGCAAGAAGCTGTCTGACTATATCATAGACATACGCCTCGGCCATGCCGCCCGTATGCTGGTGGACACGACAATGTCGGTAGCCGAGATATGTTATGACTGCGGTTTCAATAACCTGTCCAACTTCAACCGTATCTTCAAGCGCAAGAAAAACTGCTCGCCTACTGAGTTCCGCGAGACGTATTTCAAGAAGAAAATCATTATTTAGTTTCTTTACGGCGTGCCTTCAATATGCGAAGGCACGCTTATTTTTATCCAGACGTCAGTTGTAGGGTGTTGCTTTCCAGGCCATTTATAACTTGTTGCGTACTTCTATAGTAGCCAGATTTGCGACCGCCTGGCTACGATGAGGGGATGAGATATAAAGAAAAAGGTTATGATGTCATGATAGTTTGTACCTGTTTATGATGAAAATGCACGATGAATGATGTGTGTCCGTATTATATTTGTTTCCTGTTGGCGAAATGTCAGCCATTATTTGCTGTACCGCCTGATGTGTAATGTTTATGCGGCATTTGGCTTGCATGTTGATTTGCGTTGACGTCTCTATACGGCGATATTCTAAAATAAAATACAGACGGACGTGAATATGGCCTGAAATGTGTGCATAATTAAATACTTGATAACCAGCAGCTTAATCCTTATTTGCGCATGAATGTGCAGTTCTGCGACGCAAAATAGCCCATGAAAAGCCGTGTTTCGGGCTTCAAAAGGCGGCTTTTGGGTGCGGTAAAGACGGTCTTTCAAGTTGTAAAAGGCCGTCTTTTGTGTCATGAAAGACCGTTTTTAGGGTAGCTAAAGGCCGTTTATTGTCATGCTAATGACCGTATATGGCATTGCCGACGTTCTATTTCGGCTGTTCAGACGGACATTTTTGTTTTGACATTTTGTTACTTCGGGCACAACGGCAAGAATCGGATGGTTGTGCCGGTCGAAAAGTAAGAAATTATATGCGCGGGCGAAAAGGTATTATGATGTGGTAAAATTGTACTTGTCAAAGATAATATAAGAATGTAACTTTGCAACCGAAAATATGTTGAAAACTTGACCTTGACAGTCATACCTGGTATTGACATAATCTAAAGCGGCCCGCGGAGAGGGACGCGTTAAATAGAAAACCAATAATTTAAGCAATTATTATGAACCTTGTATCAGCAATAACTTTAGGGGCATGTATGCTGGTTGCCACTGCATGCCAGGCACAGAAGCAGACGAGAACACCAGAAGCCGTGGCAATGCTCAAGACTCTTGAGGACATGCCTCGTGACGGTAAGTTCATGTTCGGACACCATGACGACACGATGTACGGCATAGGCTGGGTGGGTGATGAAGGCCGCAGCGACATCAAGAGCGTGTGCGGCGAATATCCCGCTGTGATGTCTTTCGACCTTGGCGACATTGAGCTCGGGCACGACGTCAACCTTGACAGCGTGCCGTTCGACAAAATCAGGCGCGAAGCCGTGGCTCAATACCGTCGAGGCGGCATGGTTACGATGAGCTGGCACGCCAACAACCCACTGACGGGAAAGAACGCGTGGGACGTGTCCGACTCGTCCGTGGTGCGCTCGGTGCTGCCCGGCGGGGCCAATCATGAGAAGTTCTTGGGCTGGCTCGACCGTGTGGCCGACTACCTGAACTCGATAAAGACCGCCGACGGCGTTAAGGTGCCGGTGCTCTTCCGCCCATGGCACGAGCATACGGGCAGCTGGTTCTGGTGGGGCCAGGCGCTCTGTTCTACCGAAGAGTACAAGGCCCTGTGGCAGCTTACGTACGACCGTCTGGCGGCCAAGGGCACCGACCAACTGCTGTGGGCGTACTCGCCCGGCATAGAGCCGAAGGACACTGCCGAGTATCTTGAGCGTTATCCCGGCGACTCGAAGATAGACCTTATCGGCACGGACGCTTACCAGTATGGCGCGAAAGCCGAATATATGGCTACGCTCGACCGCATTCTCGGCATCATGGAGCAGGTAAGCCGTGAGCACGGCAAGGCCATGGCGCTGACCGAGGCGGGCTATGAGTCGATACCCGACAGCACGTGGTGGACGCAGACTTTGCTGCCCGTAATAGCAAAATATCCCATAAGCTACGTGCTCGTATGGCGTAATGCGCACAATAAGCCCGGACATTACTTTGCCCCGTATCCCGGCGAACCGTCGGCAAAAGACTTTGTCAAGTTCCATGAAGACGGACGTACGGTGTTTGTAAAGGCCGGAGGCGAAAAGTAAAAAGGTAAAAAAGTAAGAAGGTAAATATAAAGGTGAGAGATTGAGGAAGAAATAATAACCAAAAATAAAATAAGCAACAATGAGTCTGTTTGATGAAAAAGTGAAAGCCCTGTTCGCAGAACATGAGGCCCTGATTACCCGCAAGAACGAGCCCGTAAGCCAGTCAAACGGTATTTACACAAGATATAAATACCCCATATTGACTGCTGCCCATACGCCGGTGTTCTGGCGTTATGACCTTGACGAGAAATCCAATCCTTACCTGATGGAGCGCATCGGCATGAACGCAACGATGAATTCGGGCGCCATCAAGTGGAACGGTAAGTACGTGCTCGTTGTACGTGTTGAGGGTGCCGACCGCAAGTCGTTCTTCGCCGTGGCCGAGAGTCCCAACGGAGTGGACAACTTCCGCTTCTGGGATTATCCCGTAACAATGCCCGACGACGTGATTCCAGCCACCAATATCTACGACATGCGCATTACCGCACATGAGGACGGATGGATTTACGGAGTGTTCTGCGCCGAGCGTCATGACGACAACGCGCCCGCCGGCGACCTGTCGGCGGCAACGGCAACGGCTGCCATCGCCCGCACGAAAGACCTCAAGACGTGGTACCGACTGCCTGACCTCAAGACAAAAAGCCAGCAGCGCAACGTTGTGCTTCACCCCGAGTTTGTTGACGGGAAGTACGCGTTCTACACCCGCCCGCAGGACGGATTCATCGACACCGGCAGCGGTGGTGGCATCGGTTGGGCGCTCGTTGACGACATAACCCACGCCGAGATAACCGACGAGAAAATCATAGACCTGCGCTATTACCATACCATCAAGGAGGTGAAGAACGGCGAAGGCCCCCATCCTTTAAAGACTCCGAAGGGCTGGCTGCACCTTGCCCACGGCGTAAGAGGGTGTGCGGCAGGCTTGCGTTACGTGCTCTACATGTATATGACTGCCTTTGACGACCCGACGAGAGTTATCGCCGCGCCCGGCGGTTACTTCATGGCGCCGGAGGGAGAAGAACGTATCGGCGACGTGTCGAACGTGCTGTTTGCAAACGGTTGGATAGCCGACGAGGACGGCACGGTGTACATCTATTATGCGTCTTCCGACACCCGCATGCACGTTGCGGTGTCAACAATCGACAAACTCGTCGACTATTGCATGAACACTCCCGAAGACGGACTGACCACAACGGCGTCGGTTGAAACATTGAAGAAGCTGATTGACCGTAATATGAAGATAATGAAATAACATGGAATATAGTCTAACTATGGAAAAATGATAAAACTAAGGGAAAAGATAGGTTACGGCTTCGGAGACATGGCGTCGTCCATGTTCTGGAAACTCTTTGGAGCCTACCTCATGATATTTTATACAGACGTGTTCGGTTTGCCTGCCGCCATGGTAGGAACGATGTTCCTCGTAACCCGAATATGGGACTCCGTGTTCGACCCTGTCGTAGGAATCGTTGCGGACCGGACCAACAGCCGCTGGGGTAAGTTCCGTCCTTATATACTATGTCTTGCCGTGCCGTTCGGTATTGTTGGCGCGCTTACGTTCTACACCCCGTCGTTCGGCCTTACCGGAAAGCTGGTTTACGCTTACGCCACTTACTCGATTATGATGATGGTTTATTCAGCCATCAACGTGCCTTACGCGTCATTGCTTGGCGTGATGAGCCCTAATCCGAGCGAACGCAACACGCTGTCTACCTTCCGTATGACGTTTGCCTACATCGGCAGTTTTATCGCGTTGCTGCTCTTTATGCCAATGGCCAACGCCTTCAGCGGGCACAGTAAGGACATAGCTGACCAACAGACGGGATGGTTTATGGCTGCAGCTACCATCGCCGTGCTGTGTGTTATCCTCTTCCTGGGCTGCTTCTCTTGGACAAGGGAGCGTGTAAAGCCCATCAACGAGCAGAAAACGTCACTCAAGACGGACATCAAAGACCTGCTGCATAACCGTCCGTGGTGTATTCTTTTCGTAGCCGGCGTGGCGGCGTTGGTGTTCAACTCTATCCGTGACGGTGCCGCCGTGTACTACTTCAAGTACTATATTGTCGAGGATAATTTCCATACTGTCAATCTGTTTGGCGTCTCGTTCGTGCTCAGCGGACTGTTTCTCGCCGTTGGCCAGGCAGCCAATATCATCGGAGTTGTGCTCGCCGCGCCTGTCAGCAACAAGATAGGAAAGAAGCGTACGTTTGCTCTTGCCATGCTGTTGACCGCCGTTCTAAGCGTGATCTTCTTCTGGTTTGACAAGGACGACATTGTTCTTATCTTCGTGTTCCAGTGCCTTATCAGCATGTGTGCCGGCAGTATATTCCCGCTGTTGTGGTCGATGTACGCTGATTGCGCCGATTATTCCGAGCTGAACACTGGCAACCGTGCCACCGGACTGATATTCTCGGCCTCGTCGATGAGCCAGAAATTCGGCTGGGCTATAGGCACCGCGCTCACCGGTTGGCTGCTTTCCTATTTCGGATTCCACGCCAATGCCGCGCAGAGTCCCGAGACAATACACGGCATAAAGCTGTTCCTGAGCTGGCTGCCGGCAGCCGCTTCGGTTGTGTCGGTTGTCTTCATCCTCTGTTATCCGTTAGGAGAACAGCAGGTATCTAAAATCATAGATAAGTTAAACATTAAGCGTTCACAATCAAATGAAGGAAAAAATAAATAAGCTTTGCACGGAGGTCAGGGCCGAACTCGAGAACGACATCCTGCCGTTCTGGAGCGGTAAGATGGCCGACAACGTGCGTGGAGGATTCTACGGGCGCATTGACGGCAACGACGTTCTCGACACCGAGGCGCCCAAGGGAGCGATACTTAATGGCCGCATATTATGGACTTTCTCGGCCGCTTACCGCCTGTTGGGCAAGCAGGAGTATCTCGAGACGGCCACGAGGGCCAAGCGTTACCTGATAGACAAGTTCTATGACAAGGATTTCGGGGGAGTGTATTGGTCGTTGAATGCCGACGGCAGTCCGCTCGACACAAAGAAACAGATATATGCTTTGGGCTTCGCGATATACGGATTGAGCGAATATGCCCGTGCCACCGGCGACGATGAAGCCCTTGACTATGCCGTGAAACTGTTTGAGACGATAGAGAAATACAGTTTCGACAATGAGAAAAACGGGTATATAGAGGCGTTCATGCGCGACTGGCAGCCCATCGCCGACATGCGCCTTAGCGACAAGGACGAGAACATGAGCAAGACGATGAACACCCACCTGCACATCCTTGAGCCTTACGCCAACCTCTACCGTGTGTGGAAAGACCCGCGTCTGGAGCGGCAGTTGAGAAACCTTATCGAGCTGTTCATCAAGAAAATACTGAACGGTACGACGTATCATCTCGACCTGTTCTTCGACGACGACTGGACGGTTAAGGACGAAATAATATCCTACGGGCATGACATCGAGGCGTCATGGCTCATCCACGAGGCAGCGCTTGTGCTCGGCGACACTAATATCCTAACGGAAGTTGAACATGTAATAAGAAACATCGCCACGGCGGCCGACGAAGGGCTGAACCCTGACGGCAGCATGATTTACGAAAAGTTCGTGGCGAACGGCAAGATTGACCGTGAACTCCATTGGTGGGTACAGGCCGAGAACGTGGTGGGACATGTCAACCTTTACCAGCATTTCGGTGACTTGGAGGCTCTTGACACGGCCATTGACTGCTGGCTGTTTATCAAGGACAAGCTCGTTGACCGTGAGCACGGAGAGTGGTATTGGAGCATAATGCCCGACGGAACGGTGAACCGTAAGGACGACAAGGCCGGCTTCTGGAAGTGTCCTTACCACAACGGAAGGATGTGCCTGGAGATAATCGAGAGAACGAGATAATTCATAATTGTATCAAAGTGTATATGAAGAGAACAGTATTGGCAGTCTGTCTGTGCGCTCTGGCACAATCGGCAACGTGGGCAAAGGTCGACTTACCCGATATATTCAGCGACAATATGGTGCTGCAGCAGCAGACCGACGCACGCCTTTGGGGCTGGTCCGAGCCTGGCGCAAAGGTTACGGTGGGTACGTCGTGGAGCGGCAATGCCGTGACCGTTGACGCCGACAAGAATGGCAAGTGGACAGCTACGGTAAAGACTCCGGCAGCCTCTTACGCCCCGCAGACGCTGACTATCGCGGATAAGGACGGGCAGGTGAAACTCTCTAACGTGCTCATCGGCGAGGTGTGGTTCTGCTCGGGACAGTCTAATATGGAAATGCCGCTTGCGGGTTTCGACAACTGTCCCATAGCCGGAGCCAACGAAGTGATAGCCACGTCGGCGCAATATAAGGGCATACGCATGGCCACTGTCGAGAAGAACGGCCAGCTTTCGCCCGTAGACCGTTGTCAGGGCAAGTGGAAAGTGTGCAATCCCGAGAACTCGCCGCGCTTCAGCGCCACGGCGTTTTTCTTCGCGCGGATGGTCAACAGCGTGCTCGACGTGCCCGTGGGCATTATCAACTGCAGCTGGGGAGGCACGATGGTAGAGGGCTGGTTGCCGCGCGACACCGTGGCAAAGTATCCTGACATCGATCTGAAACGCGACATACGCAAGGAAGAACCGCACGACTGGTGGCACTACCTTAGCCCCACGCTGATGTACAACGGCATGCTCCGTCCGCTTGAAGGATATACAATCAAGGGCTTCCTGTGGTATCAGGGCGAGTCGAACGTGGGCAAACACAAGACCTACGCCCAGCGTCTTAAGACCATGGTTGACCTCTGGCGCAAGGAGTGGGGACAAGGAGAACTGCCCTTCTATTTCGTCGAGATTGCCCCGTTCGGCAAGTACGAGGGCAGGGCATCGGCCTTCCTGCGTGAGGCGCAGTACAAGGCTCAGTCGATGATTGTCAACAGCGCGATGGTATCTACCAACGACCTTGTAGAGCCTTACGAGGCCGAGAACGTACACCCGAAGGACAAGCGCAGCGTAGGTTCGCGCCTGGCTTACCAGGCGTTGGCCAAGACATATGGCGTAAAAGGCATAGAGGCCGACTGTCCGGCATACCAGTCGATGGAAGTGAAAGGCGACACCGTGGTGCTCAGCTTTGTCCATGCAGACAACGGATTCAACCGCATGAAGGGCATGGAGGGCTTCGAGGTGGCCGGCGCCGACCATGAGTTCTATCCCGCCAAGGCCGAGCTGCTGGGCAAGAACCAGATAGTCGTGGTATGCGACAAGGTCAGCAGTCCCGTGTCGGTACGCTACGCGTTCCACGATTATTCGCCCGGCAACGTGGCAAACCTGCGCGGACTGCCCCTCGTGCCGTTCCGTACGGACGACTGGGATTGGTAATGCCTTGCCCGTTTTGCATGCGATGATTTTACACAATAGGTGTTTTTTATGTTTATATAAGGATTGTTTTTTTGCATGGGACGGTCTTTCGCCTTGTGAAAGGCGGTTCTTCCGCAGTTTTGTTGGATGGCCTTTCAGCAACATAAAATTGAGCACATCGAGTTTTTCTTTTAAAAGATTAAAAATCAATAGTTTTGTTATATAATTTGAAGTATGGATAAGCCGGATAGTTTTATAGCCCTAAATTTCAATTTAATCAATATACAGGTACTGATTATCAGGGACTTATGAGCATACAAGATAATACAAATACTTGAATATCAGCATCTTATCTTTATCCAACAGAACTGCGGATGAACCTGAAAGGCCGTCTTTTAGCTTGTAAAAGGCCACCTTTTGGCGTGCAAAATACGGTCTTTTGGGAAACAAAAGGCGGTCTTTTGCTAACACATTGAATATCAGGCGTTTGCAAAACGACAGCCAAACCCTTTCCAGGCCGTGCCAAACGGCCGTTAATCGAGTCATGAAAACATTATAAACCAACAATTATGAATAAAGTAAAACAAATGGCAATGACCACCGTTATGTGTGCCGGGGCGATAGCTTCGGCCGTCGGGCAGACTGCGCCGGCTATCCCGTCAGACCCCGTTATAGAAGCTAACATTCAGCAATGGCTCAAGAAAATGACCCTTGAAGAGAAAATAGGGCAGATGTGCGAGATAACCATTGACGTGGTGACCGACTTCGAGAAGAGCCGCGACGGATTTACCCTTAGCGAGGCAATGCTCGACACTGTAATCGGCAAATACAAGGTAGGCTCGCTCCTGAACGTGCCCCTGAGCGTGGCGCAGAAGAAGGAAGTGTGGGCGAAAGCCATCCGGCAGATACAGGAGAAGTCGATGAAGGAAATCGGAATACCCTGCATTTACGGCGTTGACGAAATCCACGGCACCACATATACGCTTGACGGCACCCTCTTTCCGCAGGGCGTCAACATGGGCGCTACGTTCAACCGGGCTCTCGTAAGGCGAGGAGCCGAGATCTCGGCGTACGAGACCAAGGCCAGCTGCGTGCCCTGGACGTATGCTCCCGTGGTAGACCTCGGGCGCGATCCACGCTGGCCCCGCATGTGGGAAAACTATGGCGAGGACGCTTATCTTAACACCGTAATGGGCGTTGAGGCCGTGCTCGGATTCCAGGGCAGCGATCCCAACCACATCGGCCGGTACAATGTTGCCGCCTGCGTGAAGCACTACATGGGCTACGGAGTGCCCGTATCGGGCAAGGACCGCACGCCGTCGGCCATACCGAGAAGCGAACTTCGCGAGAAGCATTTTGCCCCTTACCTGGCCGCGATACGTGCGGGGGCGTTGAGCGTGATGGTCAATTCGGCAGTAGACAACGGCATGCCGTTCCACGCCAACAAGGAACTGCTGACCGATTGGCTCAAGCGTGACCTCAACTGGGATGGCCTTATCGTGACCGACTGGGCCGACATCAACAACCTCTGCACCCGTGACCACATAGCCGCGACCAAGAAAGAGGCCATCAAGATAGCCATCAACGCCGGCATTGACATGTCGATGGTGCCTTATGAAACGAGCTTCTGCACGTACTTGAAGGAGCTGGTGGAGGAGGGCGAGGTGCCAATGAGCAGGATAGACGACGCCGTTGCCCGTGTGCTTCGCCTGAAATACCGCCTCGGATTGTTCGATAATCCGTATTGGGACATCGCCGAATACGACAAGTTCGGTTCGCCCGAGCATGCCGCCGAGGCCCTGCGCGCCGCCGAGGAGAGCGAGGTTCTGCTGAAGAACGACGGCAACCTGCTGCCCTTGAAACAAGGAACCAAGATTCTGCTTGCCGGCCCTAACGCCAACTCAATGCGCTGTCTTAACGGCGGATGGTCGTATTCGTGGCAGGGACACCGCGCCGACGAGTTTGCCGGAGCGTACAATACGATATACGAGGCGTTGTGCAACAAGTTCGGAAAGGACAACATCACGTACGAGCCGGGCGTTACTTACGCTCCGTATAAGAACGACAACTGGTGGGAGGAGAATCCCGTTGAGATAGAAAAGGCCGTGGCCGCTGCCGCCAACGCCGACGTTATAATAGCCTGCATCGGTGAAAACTCGTATTGCGAGACGCCCGGCAACCTTAACGACCTGACCCTCTCGGCCAACCAGCGCAACCTTGTGAAGGCGCTCGCTGCCACCGGCAAGCCTGTAATCCTTGTTTTGAACGAAGGCCGTCCGCGCATTATCAATGACATAGAACCGCTTGCCAAGGCCGTGGTTCATGTTATGCTGCCCGGCAACTATGGCGGTGACGCACTTGCAAACCTGCTCGCCGGAGACGTTAATTTCAGCGGAAAGCTGCCTTATACGTATCCGAAGTATATCAATTCGCTTGCCACTTACGACTACAAACCTTGTGAAAACGTAGGCCAGATGGCCGGAAACTATAACTATGATGCCGTCATGAACGTGCAATGGCCGTTCGGTTTCGGCCTCAGTTACACGTCGTATGCCTACTCAAACCTCAAGGTCGACAAGTCTTCTTTTGCTCCGGGTGACGTTATAACCGTGTCGGTCGACGTGACAAATACCGGCAGTGTAGAAGGCAAGGAGAGCGTGTTGTTGTATTCGAGCGACCTTGTGGCAAGCTCAACGCCGGACATCAAGCGGCTTCGTGGCTTCGACAAGATAAGCCTTAAACCGGGAGAGACAAAGACGGTGACGCTGAAACTTGCTGCCGACGACCTTGCTTTCGTTGGCTATGACGGCCTTTGGCGCCTGGAAAAGGGCGACTTCGTGCTGGCATGTGGCGGCAAAACCGTTACCGTAACGTGTACTGATACAAAGGTGTGGAATACGCCTAACCGATGAAAAAAAGGTCGTGCAACGGTTGACTGTCCGTTACACGACCTTTTTCTTTTATATTGTTGTGTCTGGTCTTGCTGTCTAAGTATGGCGGCTTAGCGGTTGAAACGTGCGCCATACATTACGTTCGCGCTCCACGCAAAGTTCTTCCTGAAACTGCGGAGCAAGCTTTTTACATTCTTTTTCATAATACCTATTGTTTTTGTTATCCTAAGAAATACTGCCCTTGCGGGCCAATCCTTTTACTTGTTATCCGTTGTTTTCGAGTGCAAAAATACAACCGTTCCGCTAATGTTACGCCATTTTGGCACATGATATTTTTGTTGGAGCCCACTTTTTTGACATGGGTCAAAAGCTGCCGAGTTTCCTGTTAGCCATCCTGATCAGGTTTGTCGTTGTAGTGTCGGTGCTGAACACGGAGTTAAGTCCTTGTGCCTCTTGTGCCGGGTCGCCGGTATAGTCGTCGCCGGGTTGCCAGTAGTCGTGCCCTACGGGAAGGCTGGCCGTGCCGCCCCATCCCCAGAAGTTGCATCCTGCAAGCAGTCCGCCGTTGCGCGCGTTGCCTTCTACGAGGCTGAATATATATTCGTAATAGCTGTCACGCGCCGTCGTTGCGGCGTCTTTGGTGAACCTGAATCCGTCGCGCGGATAGCCGAATTCCTCAAGCACGAGCGGCTTGCCGTATTTGCGGGCTATGTCAAGATGGTTGTCGATATATTCCTTTGTGGCTTCTTTGGCATGCTTGAGATTGTCCGTCAGCTTGTCTTGCGGCGCCCATCCCCAGTTGTACGGCCAGATGTGTATGTTCATGTAGTCGACGTGCGGGCAGGCATGTATGCGCTCGAACAGGGCCATGTCCTCCTCGCAACCGTGTTGCCCCTCGCTGCCTGTCGACACAAGCTGCCGCGGGGCGAGCGAGTCTATCAGTGCCGCGGCCTCTTCCATCCACTCGGCGAAAGCCTCCTTGCCGTCAGTTGAGAATGCCCTTGGCTCATTGCCTATTTGCCATGACATGATGGTCGGGTCGTCGGCATAGCGTATTCCGGTGTACCTGTTCGTGCGCGAGATGATGTCGCGTACGTAGCCGGCAAATAGTTGTTTTGCCTTCGGCGACTTGGGAAACTGGCTTACGAAGTCCATGAAGGCGGGGTAGCCGTCCTTCGCCGGTACGGGAGCTTTGCCGTGGCCGGCCCATTCGAGGTATTGGCCGTAGCCGCCGCTCCATTCCCATGAGTTGTTGAGGTATAGCACGGCTACCATGTCCCTTTTCCTCATTTCCGCCAGCAGGTAGTCGAGGCCGGCAAGGATAGTGTCGTTATATTCGCGCGGAGCGGTCTGTAGCGTAGGCTCAACCTTGGTTGGCACGCCGCGCTTTCCGTCAGAGCCTACGAGAATGCGCAGGTTGTCAACTCCGATGGCTTTCAGTGAGTCGAGTTCCTGCTTCAGTCGCCGCCGGTTGCCGCCCGTTCCTTCGGACGCGAGGATGGCTCCGTACCAGAAATTGGCGCCTATGTAATAGTACGGTTTGCCGTTGCGGACAAACTGTCCGCCGCTTACGCTGATGAAATTGTCATTACTTGCCGTGTGGCTTGTTTGCGCATTGCCCTGTGTCGTGCCGAGGGCAAGCGCGATAAGTGCTGATAATAGTTTCTTCATGATTATTGTCTTTCGGTTTTTCCGGTGTGGCAAAGTTACGTTATTAATGTCTTATCATATAGCACAATTTTGCCGGATGCTGGTACTATGTTGACGGCTTGGGACGGGTAGGGCGGCGTGCGGTGTTGCGCGCTGAATCAGGGTATAATGTAAAAGGCCGTCTTTCGCATTATGAAAGACGGCCTTTCAGGCGTTAATAGGCGGCCTTTTGCATTGCGAAAGACGGCCTTTTGCGTCGGCGCTTTATGTCGCGCGGTTTTCAACAGGCTACGGGGTGCCTGCCGCTAAGCGCCATGCGTGTATTCGGTCAGATGTTGAACAACTCGGTGGAGAGGTATCTCTCGCCCGTGTCGGGCAGGAGCGTAACTATCCGCTTGCCGCTGTATTCAAGGCGCTTGGCTACCGCAAGTGCCGCCGCAAGTGCCGCTCCTGACGATATTCCTACGAGCAGTCCCTCGTTGCTGGCGGTGAGGCGTGCCGTGTGCATTGCCTCGGCGTCGGTTACGGTCACTACTTCGTCAACTACTCCGGCGTCGTATGTCTTAGGTATGAAGTTCGCACCGATACCCTGAATCTTGTGTGGGCCGCTGTGCCCGGCCGACAGCAAAGGCGACGATGCCGGCTCAACGGCTATTATCTTGATGTCGTGGTTGTATTCCTTGAGGCGTCGGCCCGTGCCCGATATTGTGCCTCCGGTGCCTACGCAGGCAACGAAAGCGTCTATATTTCCGCCAGTCTGTTCCCATATCTCGCGTCCCGTGGTGTCGTAGTGGCACTGAGGATTGGCCTGGTTGTCAAACTGTCCGAGAATAACCGAGCCAGGAATGGAGCGTTGCAGGCTCTCGGCTGCCTTTACGGCTCCGCCCATACCCTCGGCCGCCGGCGTAAGTCGGACCTCCGCTCCGTATGCGGCCACGAGCTTACGGCGCTCAATGCTCATTGTCTCGGGCATTGTCAGTATAAGTTTATATCCCTTGACGGCGGCCACGAGGGCAAGTCCTATGCCCGTGTTGCCGCTCGTAGGCTCGATTATCGTGGCTCCCGGGGTGAGCAGTCCGCGGTGTTCGGCATCGTTGACGAGAGCCAGTGCCACGCGGTCTTTTACGCTACCGCCGGGGTTGAAGAACTCTACTTTTGCCATGACAGGCGTGCTTACGCCTTCATGTGACGACACACGACCCAGCTCTACGAGCGGGGTGTTGCCGATGAATGAAAGAATATTGTTGCTTTGCATGATGGAAGGTGTTAAATTAAGAATTAAGAGTTAAGAATTAAGAAAATATGCCTTGTGGTGACATAGCTGAGGCCTAATAAGCCGAATGGGATAAATAAGCCATATAAAAGAGGAATACATATTTTCTTAATTCTTAATTCTTAACTCTTAATTTTTCATTTCTTTCTCCATGTCCCGACGTGACTTGGAATGGGTTACGAGCCATACGCCAAGGCACACGAGTATGACGGCAAGTCCTTGTGACGGCTTGAACACGCCTATTCCCGTAAGAACGCTCACCGTGACAGACACGAGCGGCTGCACGTAATTGTATATGCTGACTACGGTAGGACGGAGTGTCTGCTGGCCAACCATCATCAGGATGTAGCTTACGTATGTTCCGAAAAATACAACGAAGCCCGTCTCGAGCCATGTTGATACAGGTATGGCCGAGTAATCAATGGACGACACGCGGCCGAAGGTGAACGGCAGTATGAAAACAGACGCGTAGGTGAACATCCACTTGTTGATTGTTATGACGGAATAGCGGCGTATGAGGTCGCGGAATATCGTAAGATAAAACGCGAACGACAGTTGCGCGCCGAGGCAGAGCAGGTCGCCGCGGATGTCGCCTACCTTCGAGCTCGTGGCGGCCGCGCTGGTGGCGATAAGTATTATGGCGCCGGCGCAGCCTATTGCTACGCCTCCTGCCTTCTTGCCGGTTATGGGCTCTTTCAGTATTAAGGCTGCAAGGAGCATGGCGAAGATTGGCATTGACGTGGTCACGATACTTGCGTTGACGGGTGAAGTTATGCTAAGGCCGATGGTATAGCAGCACTGGTTGAACACAAGGCCGAGCAAGGCGGCGCCTATAAGCATGAGCAGGTCGCGCTTTGGAACGTGCTCTTTTTTGACAAACAGCGACGTGAGCCAGAACAGCACGGCGCCGCCCGTGACGCGGAACGTCACTACGTCAATACCGGTAAAACCGTGGGTCATGGCATCTTTGCCCAGAGGCGCCATTAACCCCCAGAACGCACAAGCCAAGAACATGCACAAGTGCGCGATTAGCGGACGATTGTTAGTCATGAAAATATAAGTTTATTATTATTTTGCGTGCAAAGGTACACAATTCAAAATAAAATGACTATATTTGCCATGAATAAGTAAGGATAAAATCAATATTATGCAAAAATACGCCGACTACATAAAAGAAATAGAGATAGACTCTCTTTGGAGCGGCCGCCGACACGTTGTATGGGAGCTCGACAGACGCGTGAACATACTGAGCGGAATCAACGGCGTAGGCAAAAGTACCATTATAAATAAGGTGGTGAAGAGCGTGGGCCCCAACGGCGACATAACCAACCATCTTATGAAAGGTGTACACATAACCGTATGCCCGGAAGATGCGGGCTTTATACGTTATGACGTAATACGCTCTTTCGACCGCCCTCTGCTTAATGCTGACGTAATAGGCGAGATGGGGGCGAATCTTGCCACGGAGCTTGACTGGCAGTTGTTCAAGTTGCAAAGGAAATACCTTGATTACCAGGTGAACATCGGCAACCGTATAATTGCCGTATTGCAGAGCGGACAGCCCGACGCGGCGATAATGGCGCAGCGCATATCGGAGCCTAAAAAGAAATTCCAGGACCTGATTGACGACCTGTTCTCGGATACCGGAAAGACAATAATACGTACCGAGAACGAAATCAAGTTCTCGCAGATAGGCGAGGCCTTGTATCCTTACCAGTTGTCGAGCGGAGAGAAACAGATGTTGGCCATATTGCTGACGGTGCTCATTGAGGACAACCAACCTTACGTGTTGTTCATGGACGAGCCCGAGGTAAGCCTGCACATCGAATGGCAGAAACGGCTTATCGACCTTATACTCGAGCTGAACGACAATGTACAGATAATACTTACGACACATTCGCCTGCCGTGGTGATGAACGGATGGATAGACAAGATTACCGAGGTCAGCGACATAACGGACAATGAGTAGCTCTAAACGTCTTGGAAACAATATTACTTCAGCGTATTTCAGCGCTGCCAACAGCCTGAAGCCGAAGAACGCCCGGCGCAAGATAGTTGCTTACGTCGAGAGTTACGATGACGTGTTGTTCTGGAGGACGCTGCTCGGCAATTATGAGGACGACACGAGGTATTTCGAGGTAATGCTGCCGTCGCACAGCACTCTGGAGCGCGGCAAACGCTCAGTGCTGATGAATCTGCTGTACGGCAACGTCGGACAGGATATGATAGCGTGTGTCGATGCCGACTATGACTACCTTATTCAGGGAGCAACGCAGACGTCAAAGGAAATAATCTCCAATCCGTATGTTTTCCATACCTATGCCTACGCGATAGAGAACTTGCAGTGTTATGCCCCGTCGTTGCATAATGTATGCGTCATGGTGACGCTTAACGACCATGCCGTGTTCGACTTCCAGACTTTTATGAGGCAGTTCAGTGAAGCTATTTTCCCGCTGTTTGTATGGTCAATCTGGCATTACCGCAGGAACATATACGGGCAGTTTACCATCACAGACTTCAACAAGGTGGTGGAGATAGGCGGTTTTAACGTGTATTCTCCCGAAATTGCAATTACCAACATAAGGAATAAAGTGTGGAAGAAAACCAACTGGCTGCGCAAGAAACATCCTGACGCCAAGGATTCGTACTTGGCCCTTAAACGTGAACTTATAGAGCTTGGGGTAACTCCCGGGACTACTTATCTTTATATTCAGGGACACCACTTGTTCGATAAGGTCGTCATGCCGCTAATGACCAAGGTCTGTGGAATACTGATACGCGAGCGCGAATCGGAAATACGCCATCAGGCAGTGCATTCCACGCAAATGCGCAATGAGCTGTCCTGCTATTCGCACAGTGTGCAGGATATCGAGCAGATGTTGAAGAAAAACATGGGATATGTCATGTCGGAACCTTTCCGCAGGACGCAAAAGGACATAGAACGTTTCCTTGGAATCAAGGAGCGGGAAACTAATGGCGAGTGAGCGCGGCATGTGCGGCGTTCGTAATATGCCGTCTTTTATCGTGTGAAAGACGGCTTTTTGCAGTGTGTTTGACGGTCAATTACGGCGCGATAGGCCGTCGGTTATAATCAGGACACTTGTTTTTATCCGTTTATTAGCCTGTACAGTGGTTAAAATGTATTTGGCTTGTTGTTGCCTGTCGGCGGCTGCCGGGCATGCGTAAAAATGCCAGCCCTATGCCGGCGGGTTTGCCCCTGCATGGAGCCGGGGCAAACCCGCTGACATAGGGCTGACACATTTAAAGAATGTCTGTCAGCATGTAATCGCCTTGTTTTCAGTAAGATACATGCAAAACTGACAGAAAATGGTACAACGACAGACTTTTTGCGCCTGTTGGTTATTGTTTGTTGACGTTGCTGTTTACACGTAAGTCTCGAGAAACTTGATTTCTCCGTTCACGTTCAGTGTCTTTGTCGTTGCAGGTACGAGCATGGTCTCGCCTTCACGTAATGTAGTGGCGTTACCCTCGTTGTCGGTGAAAGTAGCCTCTCCCTTCAGCCCGATGATTATCACGAAGCTGTCAAGTTCGCTGTAGTCGAGGGTCATCGGCTCGTCAAGGTCGTATACGGCAGTGTTGAAGTACCTGCATTGTACGAGCGACACGCCTTGGTTTTTTGCCGGTACATATTCCGTCCTGTAGTCTTTCTGAACGTTGTAGTCAATGCATTCGGCCGCCTGCCTGGTGTGCAGTTCGCGCAGGTTGCCGTTCTTGTCACGACGGTTAAAGTCGTAAATTCTGTACGTTGCGTCTGACGTTTGCTGTATTTCGGCGAGGAAGCAGCCCTTACCAATGCTATGGATTCTGCCCGCCGGTATGAAGAAACAGTCATCGGCCTTGACGGGGAACTCGGCAATGGCATCGCAAATGGTCGTGTCGGCAACCATTTCCTTATACTGTTCTGGCGTTATAGCCTGTTTTAGTCCGCAACGCAATGTGGCGTACGGCTCTGAGTCCATAAGGTACCACATTTCCGTCTTGCCGTTTTTCATGCCTTGCTGCCTTGCCTTTTCGTCGTCTGGGTGTACCTGTATGGATAATGCCTGGCGTGCGTCAATGAATTTTATCAGTAGCGGAAAATCGTTGCCGAAGCGTTTGTAGTTTTCAGTTCCAACTAACCGGTCTTGCATTTCGGCCACCATTTCGGGCAATGTTTTTCCTTCGTAAGGGCCGTTGGCTATTATGCTTTCGTTGCCTTTTACGCCGGATATTTCCCAACTCTCGCCGATTTGTTCGTCATCATGCCCTTCAACACGCTTGAACTTGGCGATTTTATTGCCTCCCCAAATAGTCTGTTTGAGGATAGGCTTGAATTTTACAGGTTGCATATTAGTTTAATTTTTTTAATTGAAGTGTGGCTTAAAGCCTATTATCTTATCAGTTCTCTTTCCAAAAAGCTTTTGTGAACAGCACTATTACGCTGAAAAACTCAAGTCGCCCCATCAGCATCAGCATGGAGCAAATCCATTTGCCGATGTCCGGCAATGAGCTCCACGACATAGTCGGCCCAATCTCGAGGCCCAAAGTAGGCCCTACATTGCTTGCGCTGCTTATTGCAATTGTCATTGAGTTTGTGCTGTCGACGCCGAGTAGCGTGAACGTAAAGTACGAGAAAAATACGGCTGCTATGTATAATGTGAAGAATACAAGAAGTGTCGGAACAGACTGGTTGGGCACGATGTTGCCGTTTATTTTGACCGGGAGCACGGCCCTCGGGTGTAGCAGCCGCTTGAATTCGTTGCGTATAATCCTGAACAGTATGGCGCATCTTATACATTTTATTCCTCCGCTTGTACTTCCTGCGCAGGCTCCGAACACCATGCACAGGCTGAGTATAATCCACGTTATATGCGGCCATTTTGCTGCATCGTCGTTGAAAATACCGGTTGTGGTGATAAATGCCGCTACCTGGAATAATGAGTTACGCAAGGCTTTGGATATGCTGTAATCGTTGTGCGTGATGAGGAAATACATTATCGTAGCGGTGGAAAGGAGTACTACGAGCATGTAAAACCTGAATTCTGCGTCCTTGAAGAACTCCTTTATCCTTCCTTTTATTACGACAAGGTAGAGCAGGCTGAAGTTGGCTCCTGAAAGAAGCATGAACACTATTGACGTATAGTCTATCGCAGCGGAGTTGAAGTAAGCAGTACTTTCATTGTGGGTGGCAAAGCCTCCTGTGGCGATTATCGACATTGCGTAGTTTACGCTGTCGAAAAGTCCCATCCCGAAAATGTAAAAAAACGCGGCACAGCTTATCGAAAGCACGATATACACGGCCCATATCGTCTTTGCGCTGGTGCTTAGACGGGGATGCAGCTTCGATTTTATCGGGCCGGTTGACTCTGCGGAGAAAACCTTGACGCTTCCCCCTACAAGCGAGGGTAGTATGGCTATGGTGAAGAATACGATACCAAGACCGCCAATCCAGTGTGTCAGTGAGCGCCAGAACAGCAGGCCATGCGGCAACGCCTCGACATCATCTATTATCGTGGCTCCGGTCGTAGTGAAGCCCGACATTGTCTCGAAGAAAGCATCCGTATAGCTTGTGAGGTATCCGCTGATTACGAACGGCAGCGCGCCGAGCCCACTGAAGATGATCCATATAAGTGTTACAAGCAGGTATGCCTCGCGCCGCCCCATGCTGTTTTCGGCTCCGTAGCCCTTGTATTTCAGGCCGATGGCCGCAAGTACCGTGATGGTTATCGTTATGAGGAACGCGGGAATGTCGTCTTCCTTGTAATAAACTGATACAAGCAGGCATGACAACATCATTATTGCCTCGATGAAAAGAAGCGAGCCTATTACCTTGTATACAAGCTTAGCGTTAATCATGTTCGTGGCTTAATTGAAGAATTTTTCTATCTTTGACATGTTTATGTTGTGACAGAATACCACAACTATATCACCAGCTTCAATCTGCGAACCTCCTGATACGAGGTGTCCTTCGCCGTTACGGACAAGCCCTCCGATTGTTGTACCGTGGGGAAGACCGAGCTCATACACTTTTTTCTTTGTCACTTTCGAGCCCTCCTGTGCAGTGAACTCGGCCACGTCGGCATTAGCAGTCATAAGGAATCGTGTGTTCTTGACATCGGAATCGAGCATCATCTGGTATATATGACTGGCCGCGATGGCTTTTTTGTTGATGATGGTGCCGATGTCAAGGCTCTCGGCCATCTTTACGTAGTCTATATTTTCGACCATGGCTATGGTCTTGCGCACGCCGAGCCGTTTTGCCGTAAGGCACGCCAGGATGTTTGTTTCGGCATTGCCTGTCAGTGCAACGAAAGCCTGGGTGTTCTTCACTCCCTCCTCGATGAGTAACGGGATGTCGCGGCCGTCACCGTTGATTACCATTACCTTGTCAGTGTCAATAAGCTCGTTGATTTGTTCGCAGCGCCTTTCGTCGTCTTCGAGGATTTTCGCGTTCATGTATTCCGGCATCATCTGTACCGCCCTTATGGCAGTGTTGCCACCTCCCATTACCATAACGTTCTTCACGTCAACGTAATGTTCCTTTCCAACAATTTTCCTTATGTATGGAATATAGTTACGGGTGGTCATGAAATAAGCCATGTCGTATATTTTCAATACATCGTCTCCTCGTGGTATTATAGTTTCGTCACCCCGCTTTACTGCAACGATATGGTATGGAGATTCAGGCTTGCAGAGGTCTTTCAGAGGCTCGTTCAGTATTTCGCATGTTTCCCTCAACTTTATACCGAGCATTACCAAAGCTCCGTTATGCACGTCCCATCGTTGCCTTACCCAGCTCATTTTCAGCCCGTTAACGATGTCGTATGCCGCAAGGTTCTCCGGATAGATAAGCGAGTCAATGCCAACCTTGCCGAACAAGTTTTTCAGTTCCGGTTCCATGAACTCGTAGTTGTTGACCTTTGCCACTGTTTTTTTTGCTCCGAGAGCTTTGGCCATGATACAGCTGTTCATGTTCATGTTTTCGTCAGGTGTCACTCCGATATACAAGTCGGCATTGCCGGTACCGGCGTTTTTCAGCGCCTTGACGCTTGAAGGCGACGCATGTACCGTCATTAGGTCGTAGTCACCGGTTACATTGTTAAGGCGTTCTTCGTCTTCGTCAATCAGGACAATATCCTGATCGTTGCGCGACAACAGTTTAGCCAAGTGGGTTCCTATGGCGTAAGCGCCTGCAATGATTATTTTCATTTCCTTATCTTATATGTTATTTAAAGTCTTGGGCGGAGTTTAGGATTCGTGTACCTCAAGAATTGCTGAGGCAATAGCGTCAGCGTCAGTGCCTGTTATGTGGCGTAATTCGTCAACAGTGCCATGTTCTACGAACATGTCCGGCAGTCCGATGCGTATCATCCTGCATTGGTGTCCGTGGTCGGCCATCCATTCAAGCACTGCCGAACCGAATCCGCCGGCACGTACTCCGTCCTCAACAGTCACTATCTTATGGAATTTGCTTCCAATTTTTTCAAGCAGTTTTTCGTCCAATGGCTTGATGAAGCGCATGTCGTAATGCGCTACTGAAATACGTCCATCCGTGTCTTTCTCGACCTTGGCTATTGCCTTGGCGGCGATATTGCCTATAGGCCCTACGGTCAAGACAGCCACGTCATTGCCGTCTTTCAATCTGCGGCCGGTGCCTACTTTTATTTCCTCGAATTTGTTACGCCAGTCCACAAGCACTCCGTGTCCGCGCGGATATCTTATTACGAACGGGCCTTTACCTTCGAGTTGTGCCGTGTACATGAGGTTACGCAACTCGTGTTCGTCCATAGGAGAGGCGATGGTAAGGTTGGGGATGGGGCGTAGCGCTGCTATGTCGAAAGCTCCGTGGTGTGTCGCCCCGTCTTCGCCTACAAGTCCGGCACGGTCAAGACAGAGCACTACGGGCAGCCGCAGGATGGCCACGTCGTGTATTATATTGTCGTACGAGCGTTGTGCGAACGAGCTGTATATGTTGCAGAAAGGCAGCAGTCCGTCTTTTGCCATGCCTGCCGCGAAGGTCACGGCGTGGCCTTCGGCTATGCCGACGTCAAACGTGCGGTTGGGCATTGCCTTCATCATTATGTTCATCGAGCAGCCCGTAGGCATGGCCGGTGTCACTCCTACTATGCGCGAATTGGTCTTTGCAAGCTCTAAAAGAGTCTCGCCGAACACGGTCTGGAACTTCGGCGGAATGCCAGTCTCGTCAGTTTCGATACGTTTTTCCGCGTCGATATTGAAACAACCGGGGGCGTGCCACGTAGTAGGGTCTTTCTCCGCGGGGGCGTATCCGTGTCCTTTTATCGTGTGCAGGTGCAGCAGTTTAGGCCCTTTCATCTCCTTCAGCTGCCGCAACACGCGCACGAGCTCTATGACGTTGTGCCCATCAAACGGGCCGAAATACCTGATGTTAAGTCCCTCGAAGATGTTTTGCTGGTGGCTTATGGCCGACTTTAGCGCATTGTTCAGGCGTATTATGCCTTTGCGGCGGTCGTCATTCAGGTATCCTTTAGAATTCAGCCATTTCGAAGCCTTGAATCTCACACGGTTGTACGTCTCGTTGGTGTTGAGCTTGATGAGCGATTGTTTCAGTCCGCCCACACTTCGGTCAATGCTCATGTTGTTGTCATTGAGCACTATGAGCATGTCGTTCGGCGTGGTTGATACGTTGTTGAGGCCCTCGAAAGCCAGGCCTCCGCTCATGGCGCCGTCTCCTATTATCGCTATGACATGCCTGTCGTCATGTCCGGTTTTCTTCGCGGCCACGGCCATGCCTAGTGCCGCCGATATTGAGTTTGACGCATGTCCGCACACGAACGAGTCGTATTCGCTTTCAAATGGTGACGGGAATGGTCTTATTCCGTGCAGTTTCCTGTTGGTGCAGAAACTGTCTTTGCGCCCCGTGAGAATCTTGTGTCCGTAAGCCTGGTGGCCCACGTCCCAAACCAGTCTGTCGTAGGGCGTATTGTAGACGTAGTGCAGTGCAACGGTAAGTTCTATAGCCCCGATACTTGACGCAAGATGGCCTGGATTCACTGACAGCTCTTTAAGAATGTCGTTGCGCAGTTCCTTGCATAGTTGCGGTAGCTGCTCCACTTTCAGCTTTCTCAGGTCGTCAGGGTATTTTATGGTATTAAGAAGTGTAAAATCGTTAGTTCCTGCTGCCATTACATTAATTTATATGAATGCAAAGTTAATGTAAACAAAGGTAAGAACAAAATAAATTCTGTTATTTTTTATATTCGTGTCGGCCGTGTTTCTTTCTTGTTATCGTGCTTTTGCTTGCAAAATGATTGTCTTGGCGGCAGTTTTTTCAATAAAAAAGATTAATTTTGCCAACAAGAAACATTTTTTATCATTATGACGACAACCAAGACTTTAATTACCGCAGGCATGATGATGGCCGCCTTTATGTTGCCGGCCAATGCCCAAGACAGTAATGGGGGCATATCTAAGGATATGCTACGTGTTATCCAACAGTCACAGCAACGCACTCCGGCCGACAAGGCCCTGTTTAACGCCTTGGCCGCAAACAGCATTGATGCTTTGGCCGCCAACCATGCCAACAAAGGCTCGCTGGACACCTATTTCAGCATTGAGACACCCTCGCAGAGCATTACCGACCAGAAGCAGAGCGGCCGTTGCTGGATGTTCAGCGGTTTCAATGTGTTGCGCTCGGAGTTTGCTGAACGTACAGACTCGCTTACCGTTAACCTGTCGCACGACTATCTGTTCTTATGGGACCAGCTCGAGAAAGCCAACCTCTTCCTTCAGGGTGTTATTGATTGCGCCGACAAACCCATTGACGACGAACGTGTGCGCTTTTTCTTCAAGAGCCCAATCAACGACGGAGGCACTTATTGCGGTGTAGCCGACCTTGTGGCCAAGTATGGTCTGGTGCCTGCCGAGATAATGCCCGAGACTTATTCGAGCGACAATACGTCAAAGGTGGCAAGCCTGCTCAAGTCAAAGTTGCGTGAGTATGGTCTCCAGCTTCGGGATATGGTGGCAAAGGGCAAGAGCAAGGCCGATATCAAGGCCGAGAAGACAAAAATGCTTTCGACCGTGTACCGCATGCTTTCGCTCACGATGGGTGAGCCTCCTTCGGAGTTTACCTATGCTTTCAAGAACAAGCAGGGACGTACTGTTACCGAGCCGAAAAAATACAATCCCGTTACGTTTGCTGCCGAAATATTGGGTGACAAGCCTGTTTATGGCTCGTTCATAATGGTGATGAATGACCCGCGCCGCGAGTATTACAAGACGTATGAGGTGGAGTATGACCGCCACACATACGACGGCACCAACTGGAAGTATCTCAACCTTCCGATGGAAGACATCGCCAAGTTGGCTATTGCCTCGCTGAAGGATGGTCGCAAGATGTACAGTTCATACGACGTAGGCAAGTTCCTTGACCGCAAGCGCGGCTATTGTGACGTTGAGAACTTCGACTACGGCACGCTCTTCGGCACTACTTTCAGCATGGATAAGGCGCAACGTATCATGACATACGACAGCGGAAGTACCCACGCCATGACCCTTACGGCTGTTGACCTTGACGCGGACGGCAAACCAGTTATGTGGAAAGTGGAGAACAGCTGGGGCCCGGATTACGGCCAGAAGGGTTGTCTTATCATGACCAACGAGTGGTTTAACGAATATATGTTCCGTCTCGTTGTCGACAAGAAGTACGTTTCCGCCGACATGCTTAAGCAATATGAGCAGAAGCCTGTAATGGTAATGCCTGAAGATCCGCTGTTCCTGCCGGACGAATAAATTAAGAATTAAGAGTTAAGAATTAAGAAAATATGCCTCTTTTTGTATGTAGAAAAATAAATTGCGAGGCATATTTTCTTAATTCTTAACTCTTAATTCTTAATTATTTTATACCAGGTGGCTTATCAGCTCCTCACGGTCGCCGGGCAGGAGGTCGATTACCGGAATCTCGATCATGGTGTAGCAGCCGGGTTGCTGGCGCATTGAGGCGCGTGCCACGTTGACGAGAACCTGACCCGTAAGTGCTGGGTTGTTGATGCTCATGTTGAATTCGAGGCGCTGGTTCTGCGTCTTTCCGCTTACGCCTTTGCGTACGAGGTTCACTCCGTGGCCCATATCCTGCACTTCATCAACGCTCTTTACTGGTATAACGTAGGTCTCGTCGCTTGCGAAGTACGGGTCAGCCTTGATAGCCTTGGTCACTTCTTCAAGGCTTGCGCCTTCTTCCAGTTCTACGTAAACCATGCGGCGGTGTATGCCTTCACCTTTGGGGATGGTCATCGAGAGGGCGTTCTTCACACCTTCCTTAGAACGTACGCATACAGAGTGCCCCATACTCATACCCGGGCCGAAGTTTGTATAGCTCAGTCCTTTAGGCGCAAGACTCTGCATGAGGGTGCGCACCACGCTGTCCGAACCCGGGTCCCATCCTGCTGCAATCACCGCAACGCGTCCGTGCTCCTTGCATATCTTCATCAGGTTGGCACGGTATTGGCGTATGTCCGTGTGTATGTCGAAGCTGTCAACGGTATTGATACCCAGCGGCAGAATCTTGCTTGCGTACTCTTCGCAGCTGCGTGTCGGTGTGGCGAGTATCGCCACGTCGACGTCTTTCAGTTCGGTTATGTCCTTTACGACGTCATACTGTGCCAGTTCGGCGGGCTTGTTGTCGGCGCCGTTGCGTCTTACGATACCTGCGATTTCAAAGTCTTCAGCTGCTTCGAGAGCCTCTACTGTGAATTTTCCTATGTTGCCGTAGCCCACTACGGCCGCTCTGATTTTCTTCATAATTGGTGTGTTTGTTTATCCTTACTTGTTTAATTTGTCTGCAAAATTACTGCAACTTAGTCAAAAATGCAAGACAAAAGCATGAAAAACGAGTGTTTGTAAACATTTCTTTTCTTTCTTTGTTATTTTGTTAATCCATGGATTGTGCGGTTCAAAGCGTTGTTTTCAATGTGCAGGTTTCGTGTTGCCTGTATTTTAACAAGGATTATAACTCATAACGGTTCAAGTGTTAACGGCGGGCGCGTGAGAAGGGCCTCCGTTCAAAATAATTGTCTAGGTGCCGTGAATACGCCAAAATATGCGTTTTAGTAAACCGTTGACACACAGGACGTTGCATATATGTAGAAATTCAGGTGTGTTTGTATGACCGCTAAAATGCCGCAAATCGCAGCGCTGATGGCCATCTTTTACACTGCAAAATGCCATGTTCGGCAGTGCGAAAGGCCGTCTTTTGCGCTCCTGCACACCTTTCGTGGCCTGATAAGCTGACACGGACGCTCGTTTTTGTTAATATGTTTAACATTTCCGTTCTGTTTTGTCTATTATTTGACTGTTAAACTATGGCATTCAAATTGTTAATAAAGTAAAATACCAGTCGCGACTTTTAGTCCGGATGAATCAACACGTTTATTGTTTGTTGACTGATTTTGGCCGTGATATATGATGATGGTTGTTTTTCAATCCGTTTACATATCAAACGGGTATTTAATATTTAACATTAATTAGTCAATCGGGGGGGGTAATTTATGTTATTTTTATAATTTTGCAGCCGGATATATAATGCAGATGTAGATGTTATCATCCTGTTCGTTGCAACCAACATAATCTAAATATAGAAAGAGAATCAAGCGATATTAATCGTTACTCAGTAGACTGCCTTCCGTCATTTCCACACTTGGCGGGAGGCTTTTTTATGGATTATGTCGGTCGTGGCCGATGAGTTGCCGGCCAGTGTGTTGTCCGGCTCAAGCAATGCATTTGGGCTGTTTTTTTTGAATTGCTGGTTGTCTTTGTCATGCCTTTTCGTATGTGGCATTGCGCCCCGATGTTACAAAAGTTTTAACAAACTTTTTCGTTGTGTACACCGTTTTAATACATAATAATATATTTAATGTATGTTAACATAAATTCTGCCAGTAAATAAAAATAAACTTGTAAATTTGCAAAAGAAGTTAATGAGGCGGTAAGCCAAGGGATTTGGTTTTGCAACATATAAAGCGGAACTGGACAAGTACACGTTAGTATCATAATAGAATAACCAACATACTTATATTAATTAACATTACCTAATTAAATGAATTGTAATCGATTAAAGAAAGTAATCCTGCCATGCGTTGTATTGGCAGGAACACTTGCGTTGACCGGTTGTATGGATGACGGCTATGATTTCAACGAAGTGGACATGACAGTCGGTATTGGCGGCGACGGACTTTCGCTGCCTGTCAGTTCTACCGACACAATCAAGTTAGAGGACGTTCTCGAACTCGACGGCTCGGAAAGCGTAGTTGTCAAGGATAACGGTGACTATGTATTCGAGCAGACCGGCGACGACGTGGCTCCAGTACACCCGGCGATAGACCCCATAGTGGTAAGCCAGGCCGGCGCGCCTGAGGCTGGCGAGATAGTCATCAGCGCAGTTCCCGCAGTGGGCGGAGGCTACTATGAAATAACGGCGGGCGGCAGGGCGCAGTCGTTTACCTACACAGGCTCTAAGCCGGACGAGGTTCTGTCACTGACAAGTGTAGGCGTTGACGGCGCAATTTCGTTTACTGTAGAATTCCCGCGCGAGCTGAGCCAGGCCGTGCCCACGGTCGACAGGCTGACGGTAACCCTGCCGTCGTACATGCGGCTTGACAACGCAGGACAGGGCACCGACGGACATACGCTTGTCTACACCGACGTGCCTACCGCCACCTCGTTAACCGTTGATGTACCCATAAGCAGTCTTGACTTCACCGTAAGCGGCCAGGGTAACGACCGCCTGGCCATAGAAGGTGACAGAATCGTAATGGCTGGCGACATCCGTGTGGACGTTTCTGCAACCGCGTCAACCGCAGCCGGTGTGGACGGAAGCCGCATAACGAGCTCTATGAGGATGGACGATATAACGGTGACAAGCGCCTACGGCAAGTTCAATCCAGACATTGACCTTAACGAGCTTGGTAATGTTGAGATTACGGGCGTGCCCGATTTCCTTACTGACGACAACGTCGTGGTAGACCTTTACAACCCGCAAATACTCCTTACCGTGACCAACGACATGGCCATCGGCGGTGTCATCAACGGTGTTATCACTTCACACAAAGAGGGGAACGACCCTGTTTCGATTCCCGTTAACGGCATAAATGTCAAGCCTTCAGGCACTACTAACGTGTGCATCTGCCGCAGGGCCGAGGCCGTTGATGCTACGCTGTACGACCAGGTGTTGCCAATAGCAAACCTATCAGACCTGATTTCGACCATACCGGACAATATAACGTTTGACGCTGAGGCTACCGCCGACTCTAAAACTGATGGTAGCTTTGACTTCGGCAAGCAATATACCATACAGCCGAATTACCGCATTGAGGCACCTATTACTTTCGATGCTGATGCCCGTATAGTATATAAGGACACCCTTGACGGATGGAACGACGACATCAGCGACTTTGAACTGGCCGAGGATTCGTATGTAAGCATGAGTGCCACGGTGGAGAACCGTGTGCCGGCTTATCTTGACCTGCAGGTCAGCGCGGTTGATATAGACGGCAACGTGATGTCGGAAAACGACATCACCGTTGAGGTAAGCACTACTGTCCTGGCCTCGGCTGACGGCGAGAACTCAGCCGAGACGCCCCTTACCGTAAACATCCGGCAGAAAAGCGAGGGCGCGTTCAGCCGTCTTGACGGCCTGGTGTTCAATGTCGAGGCACGTGCTTCCGAAGATGGACAGAACCCGGTAGTGGGCAAGACCCTTAACGCCAAGAAGCACTTTATCATAGCACGTGACATCAACGTGAAACTTGTTGGCAAGGTAATAGGTGATTTCAACTAATCCATAAAAACAGGAAATACAATGAAACAATCATATACAAGGCTTGCGGCTGCCGTCATAATGATAGCCGCGGCGGGCGGAGCCATGGCCCAGGGACTTAATTCGGCTTACTTCACCGACGACTATAAGTTCCACCACGACATGAACCCCGCGTTCGGTAACGAACAGAACTATGTCTCGATACCGGCGCTCGGCAATATCAATGTCAACACGCACGGCAACTTCGGATATGAGGATGTAGTGTTTGACAACCCGATGTATCCCCATGGCAGCGACAAAAAGCTGACCACATTCATGAATCCTTATATCTCTACGGGAGCGGCGCTCGACGGATTCAGCAAGGGCAACAACCGTATCATGGGTGATGTCGGCATAATGTTGTTCTCCGGCGGATTCAAGGCTTTCGGCGGATACAACATCATTGAAATCAGTTCAAAGACAACTTTCGGCATTTCGTTGCCGTACGAATTGTTCGAGTTTGCCAAGAATACGGGCAACAGGACTTATGACATTGGCGACATTAATGCCCATGCAATGTCGTATGTCGAACTGGCTTTCGGCCATTCACGCCAAATAAACGAGAAGCTGCGTGTCGGGGCGAAGCTGAAGTTCCTGTTCGGATTGGGCCGTGCCGACCTGAAGTTCAGTGACGTCAAGGCCGACCTTGCGGCTAACGACAAGTGGACGGTATCTGGCAAGGCTACGGCCGACGTTTCGCTGAAAGGCTTTTCATTTGTGTCCGAAACTGATGAGTACAACAATCCCGACAAGGGCGAGTATGAGAAAGTCAGCGATATCGACGTCGACGGTTTCGGGCTTGGCGGTTTCGGTATGGCCATCGACCTTGGTGGCGTTTACCGTATAAATGATGACTGGCAAGTGAGCGCTGCGGTACTCGACCTCGGCTTTATAAGTTGGAGTGAGAATGCTCAGGCCGTTAACCGCTCGGATAAGTTCGAGTTTGATGGTTTCCATGACATTTCGGTAAACGACGGTTCAGGTGTGTCGTTTGACGACCAGGCAGACAATTACGGTGACCAAATGACCGACTTCCTTAATCTTAGGGATAATGGCGACCAGGGCGGGCGCACGACGGGAATCGGCGCAACGCTTAATTTCGGCGCTGAATATAACCTGCCGGTTTACCGCAAGATTACGTTCGGATTGCTCAGCAGTACTCGTATAAAAGGGGCTTATACATGGACGGAAGGACGCCTGAGCGCTAATTGGACGCCTCTGAAATGGCTCGATGGCGGTGTAAATCTTGCGGTGAACAGCTTTACGACAAGCATGGGCTGGGTGCTGAATATACATCCAAAGGGATATAACTTCTTTATCGGTATGGACCATCTGCTCGGAAAACAGAGCAAGGAGGGCATTCCTCTCAGTTCCAACGCAAGTTTAAATATAGGTATGAGCGTTACCTGGTAAGGAGCAGAAAAGATAGGAGTGAAAAGTTAAAAGTGAAAAATCCGTTAGGCTTAAACCTTCAAGCCACATGGATTTTTCACTTTTAACTTTTCACTCTTAACTCTTTTATACAATAAAAAGATATCTGTTGCGTTTTTAGTTAAGGTGTAATTGTAATTTTTTCAGATAATGATAGAATACGTAAAGGGTGAATTGGTTGAACTTTCTCCGGCGTATGCGGTAGTGGAAGTTGCCGGGGTAGGTTACGGTCTTAGTATCACCCTTAATACATATACGGCCGTTCAAGGCAAGAAGGATGTCAGGTTGTACGTCTTTGAGAGCATTCGTGAGGATGCTTATACGCTGTTTGGCTTCGCTTCGAAGCAGGAGCGTGAGATGTTCCTCCTGCTCATAACCGTATCTGGCGTTGGTGCCAACACCGCACGCATGATACTTTCCGAAATGACTCCTTCAGAACTTTGCGGCGTCATTTCATCCGGCAACGAGAAAATATTGAAGGGCGTTAAGGGCATAGGACTCCGTACAGCGCAGCGAATTATAGTAGACCTGCGTGACAAGATTGCCGCATTGGGTATTACGGACGAACTGCCTGAACAGGGCGGGAATACAGTCGTGCAGGTTGATAAGGAGATTAAGGATGAGGCTGTGGGGGCTCTTACCATGCTCGGTTTTGCGCCTGCGCCTTCGGCAAAAGTTGTGGTAGCCATATTGAAAGAGCAACCAGGCTTGCCTGTTGAACAGGTTGTTAAGTTGGCATTGAAACAGATAAAATAAGCATTTGAGTGAATAATGAAAAATGAATAATGGATAATACTGGTGGTTGCTGGCGCAGGTGTTGTTGCTTACACTGGTATTCGCGCACCTTGTTAGGCTCGTTTCGTTGAATGATTTTTCATTTTTAATTATTCATTTTTCATTATAGATTATTGATGGTTCGTAAGTCGATATACACGGTTTTGTTTGTTTTGCTGGCCGTAAGCACGGTCGGTTTTGCCGTTGGTGTGCCTTTCCGTCAGGATGTACGGACGGCCCGTCCTGTACAGGGTGGGGCAGGGCAGGGCGCTACGGCTGCTGATGACAGCGCGCGACAGGCCGTGACGGCGCTTTCGAAAATTGTAGTTGAGGAGGATACCATTCCCGATTCATTGCTTCATCCACGTTGGAAAATCCAACGGATAACTCCCGTTACGCAGGCTGACCTTGACACTTATTCTGCCGACTTGTCGTTTCCCGACAATATAAAGCAGGAAGTTGTTTATGTGGATTCGTTGGATCGTTACTACATAGGTTCAAAGATGGGTGACAGTTATTTGTCAACGCCTATTGCGATGACGCCGGAAGAGTATCGTAAATGGAGCGAGCGGAGAGAGTTTGAACGCTTCTTCCGCGAGAAGAACGATACGATGATAAAGGAAAAGGGCAAGGATAAGTTCTCGTTTGCCGACATGCACTTTGACCTTGGGCCGGCAGAGAAGATCTTTGGACCTGGAGGAGTGCGCATAAAAACTCAAGGAACGGCCGAGCTGAAGTTTGGAGCAACATTGAAGAATATAGACAATCCATCGCTCCCGATACGTAACCGTAAGACGACAACGATGGATTTTGACGAGAAGATAAACCTGAGCGTCAACGGAAAAGTGGGTGATAAGGTGAACATGAACCTTAACTACAACACTGACGCGACGTTTGATTTCGACTCGCAGAATCTCAAGCTAAAGTACGAAGGTAAAGAAGATGAAATCATCAAGCTTGTTGAAGGCGGAAATGTGTCGTTTCCAAGCAACTCGTCGCTTGTTACCGGAGCCACGTCTTTGTTCGGTATACGTACTGACTTGCAGTTTGGCAAGCTCTCGCTGCAGACCGTAGTGTCGCAGAAGAAGTCTTCATCCAAGAATGTATCGTCTAAAGGGGGAACACAGGTTACGCCATTTGAATTTGACGTTACCGACTATGAGGAGAACCGTCACTTTTTTCTTTCGCGTTATTTCCGTGACCGTTATGATGACGCCATGTCACGATTGCCGAACCTTACTACGGGTATTACGATCAATAGGGTTGAAATCTGGGTGACCAATAAAACCGGAACAACGACAAATTCACGTGATATCGTTGCCCTGACCGACCTTGGCGAGAATACGTCTGTCAGCAACCCGATGTGGGGACTGACCGGACAACCAGTTCCGAGTAACACCGCCAACAGCGAGTATAGCACGATGGTGAACAGTTATGCGGCAGCCCGTGACATCAACCAGACAAGTACCGTACTTGATGCCGTGCCCGGATTTACAGGCGGAGTCGACTATGAGAAACTTGAAAGCGCACGCCTGCTCAATAGTTCTGAGTACACTGTCAATACCGCCCTCGGCTATGTGTCGCTAAGGACGTCGTTACAGACGGACCAGGTAATAGCGGTTGCTTATGAGTATACTTACGGAGGAGTTACTTATCAGGTCGGCGAGTTCGCTTCAGACATTCAGGATGTTAGCCAGGCTTTGTTCGTCAAGTCGCTTAAGAACACAAGCAACAACCCGCAACAAGGCAACTGGGACCTGATGATGAAGAACGTTTATTATCTTGCTTCGTCAGTCGAGAAAGATAAGTTCCGCCTCGATGTAAAATACCAGAGCGACACAACGGGCGTATATCTTTCTTACATTCCCGAGCAACAGGTTAAGGACCAGCCTATCATTCGCCTCATCGGGGCTGACCGTTTGGATAATAATAACAAGGCTAACAGCAACGGCTACTTTGATTACGTCGACGGTTACACTGTAAGTAACGGTCGCGTGTTCTTTCCTAAAGTAGAACCTTTCGGTGATTATATGTACACGGCATTGATGAGTAAGGGCGTTTCATCAGCTGTGGCCCAGCGTTATAGTTTCACAGAGTTGTATGACTCGACGAAAACAACAGCGAAGCAGATCGCTGAAAAGAACAAATACCAGATCAGCGGACAGTTTAGAGGCACGCTGGCCAATGTCATTTCGCTTGGCGCATATAATGTTCCGCAAGGCTCGGTAGTGGTTACTGCCGGTGGGGTGACGCTCACTGAAGGCACGGACTATACTGTTGATTACTCGGCCGGAGAGGTTACGATACTTAATCAAAGCATCATTGATGCGGGAACGACAGTCAACGTATCGCTTGAAAGCAACACGGACTATGCCCAGGAACGAAAGACTTTCCTCGGATTGAACTGGCAATATGACTTTTCAAAAAACTTCCAGCTTAGCGGAACCATTCAACATTTGTCCGAACAGGCGCTGACCACGAAGGTTTCGATGGGCTCAGAGCCCTTGAACAACACTCTTTGGGGACTTAACATTAACTGGAAACAGGAGAGTCAATGGCTTACCAATATGCTTGACAAACTGCCTTTCCTGCATTGTACTCAGCCTTCCCAGATTTCGTTTACAGGCGAATTTGCCCAGCTTATAGCCGGACAGGCCAGTGGTGTGCAGGATAACGCTTCGTATATTGATGACTTCGAGAATACTAAAAATTCCATCGACGTGTCCACGCCTACATCGTGGATTTTATCGAGTGTACCTTCGATGTTTCCTGAGCATAGCGACAAGACCACGCTCCAGAGCGGATACAACCGCGCGTTGCTGGCTTGGTATACGATAGACCCATTGTTTACGCGGCGCAGCTCGTCGTTAACTCCGTCGCATATCAAGAGCGACCTTGACCAATTGAGCAATTACTACGTGCGCGAGGTATATGTCCGTGAGTTGTTCCCGGCCCGTAGCGAGAATTCGTACAGCGGCTCGGTATCCACTATTCCTATACTAAACCTTGCATATTATCCGGACGAGCGCGGTCCGTATAACTTCAACCCGAACCTCAATTATGACGGAACCTTGCAGAATCCGCAGCAACATTGGGGCGGAATGATGCGCAAGCTCGATACCAGCGACTTCGAGACGGCCAATATTGAGTATATAGAGTTTTGGCTGCTTGACCCCTTTATTTATTCCAACCAACAGTCTGATGCCAATCAATACGGTGGTGATTTGTACATCAACCTCGGTGAAGTGAGTGAAGATGTGCTTCGTGACGGCCGTAAGTTCTATGAGAGCGGCATGCCTGTGGACGGCTCGGAGAGTTACACTACAACTCAATGGGGTAAGATTCCGACGCAGGCTACCGTAACGTATGCCTTTGCCACAACCGACGGTTCTCGTGAGTTGCAGGACGTAGGATACAATGGATTGACGGATGAGGAGGAACGTGAGTTCGGGGCTTATCAGGAATTTTTGTCCGCGATACAAGGTAAAGTGTCGCCGGCGCAGCTTGATTCAATAATGAACGACCCCGCAAACGACGACTATCATTATTTCCGTGGTTCTGATTTCGACCGTATTGAGGCTCCAATCCTGCGGCGCTATAAACGAATCAACAATCCGCAGGGCAACTCGCCCGACAGCAACAGCCGTACCGAAAGCTACGATACGTCATATAAAACTACGCCCGACGTCGAGGACATCAACCAGGATTACACCCTGAACGAGTACGAGAACTACTACCAGTACCGCATAAGCATGCGCCCTGAAGACTTCGTTGTCGGCCAGAACTTCATCGTTGACAAACGTGAGACTTCCCCTACGTTGCGCAACGGCGATGAGGGACATGCTACATGGTATCAGTTCCGCATACCGCTTGACGACTTTGAGGAGAAGGTCGGCTCCATCAACGATTTCTCCTCCATACGTTTCATGCGAATGTTCCTTACCAACTTCAGCAAGCCTATAGTTCTCCGATTTGCCACGTTGGACCTTGTCCGTGGCGAATGGCGCATGTACGAGCAGCCGTTGAGCAACACTTCAAGCGAAAGCGGAAGCATGTCGGTAAGCGCCGTGAACATCGAGGAAAACAACGATAAGACCCCGGTAAACTACATTCTGCCGCCTGGTATCACCCGTGAGCAGGATCCTACGCAGCCGCAGCTGGCCGAGGAGAACGAGCAGGCATTGAGCTTTACGGTAAACAACTTCTCTACAAACGAGGCGAAGGCCGTTTACAAGAATACAACTCTTGACATACGCCAGTACAAGAGGTTGCAGATGTTCGTCCACGCAAATGCCTTCGAGCAGAACACGACCAATCTTTCTGACAACCAGCTGGCTCTGTTCATACGTCTGGGAAGCGACTACCGCAATAATTATTATGAGTACGAAATACCCCTGAAGCTCACCCCGCCCGGCATTTACGGCCGCTATTCGGTGGAGGATGCACGCATGGTATGGCCTGAGGAGAACATGCTCGACATACCACTGAGCGTGTTCACCAACATTAAGAAGGCCCGCAATACGGCCAAGTCACAAGGCCTGGCGTCGTTCGTCAGCGTGTACAGCGCTTACGATGAAGACCATCCTAACAATAAGGTAAGCATAGTCGGTAACCCGACGCTCGGCGAAGTGAAGACTATGATGATAGGTGTGCGTAACCTGTCGGGCGAAATCAAGTCGGGTGAGGTATGGATAAATGAGTTGAGGCTCAAGGAATACAACAACGAGGGAGGCTGGGCCGCCCAGGGAGCTCTCAATGTCCAGCTTTCAGATATAGGCTCGTTAAACGCTACTGGAAAGATAGTAACCAACGGTTTCGGAGGTATAGAGGACGGCGTAGCCGAGCGTTCGCAGGACGACTACAAGACTTATAGTTTTACGGCGAATATCGAGCTTGGTCGGTTCTTCCCCGACAAGGCAAAGGTCACGGCTCCGCTTTACTACTCGATAACCAAGGAGGAGACGCGGCCGAAGTACAATCCGCTTGACACCGACTTGCTGCTTGACGAGTCGCTCGACGCTATTTCCGATTCGCACGAGCGCGACTCGATAGAGAGCATAGCCGTTACCAAGACCACGAACACCAACTTCTCGCTATCAAACGTGCGCGTAGGCATACAGACCAAACGCCATCCCATGCCGTACGACCCTGCCAACTTCTCGTTCAGCTACAGCCACAGCCATCGTTATACTACGGGCCAGACCACCGTGTACGAGCGCGAGGACAACTGGCGCGGTGCGCTCAACTACAGTTACACGCCGGTGTACAAGCCTTTTGAACCGTTCCGTAAGCTTATTAAGAGCAAGAGCAAATGGTATGACATATTAAAGCGTTTCGGACTTAACTGGCTGCCGCAGAACATCTCGTTTGACACGGAAATGACGCGCAACTATTACGAACTGCAGGAGCGCGACATGGAAAGCACTGAAGGTAACATGCTGCCGCTCACGTTCAGCGAACAGTTCCTGTGGAACAGGTCGTTCTCTGTCAGGTGGGATTTGACCAAGAACCTGCACATGAACTTCAGCAGCGCTACCAACGCCGAGATAGAAGAGCCTTACACGCCTATTAACAAAGACCTGTATCCCGACAGTTACTCGGCGTGGAAAGACTCCGTATGGACGAGCATAAAGGACTTCGGGCGTCCGCTCGACTACAACCAGACGTTTACGGCTTCATACCAACTGCCGCTCAACCTTATCCCTATTTTCGACTGGGTGAACGCCGACGGCAATTATAACGCGACCTATAACTGGACTCGCGGAACCGAACTTGAGGACGGAACGTCGCTCGGCAATTCAATCACGATGAACCGTCAGTACAATATCAACGGTACGTTCAACCTCGAGAAGTTGTACAACCATGTACCGTTCTTGAAGAAAACCAACGACAGGTTCAACAAGACCGTGCGTTCGTCAAGGCTCTCTTCGTCAAGGCAGCGCAACAACCGTAAGGCCCGGACAACGGCGAAGGGCGGTAAGGGCAGCAAGGACGACGAGAAGGAAAAGAAGGTGTTGCCGAAGAACAAGCGCAGTTTTGAGAAGGAAATCGTGCTCATGCCCGACACGTCGGTCATCATATCACACGGCAAGAACAGCAAGCGGCTGATGGTAAGCGCAAGGACAAAGGACGGCCGTAAGTTCAACTTGAAGTACAGGAAGCTTGACAACAACCGCATACGCATAATTTCAAAGGTTGACACGGCTACCACGTTGAAGCTCACCGTTACTCCCAAGGCTCCCCTTGAGGACACGAAGTGGTACAAGACGGCTCAGTGCATAGCCCGCGGACTAATGCTTGTGCGCAACGTAAGTTTCTCTTACCGCAACCAGTACAGTACGTACCTGCCCGGTTTCATGCCCGAGGTGGGCGACATGTTCGGCCAGCGTGGCGGCGACATAATGGCCCCGGGACTTGGCTTTGCTTTCGGTTTTGCCGGCGACGACTATATCAACAAGGCGGCCGACCGTGGCTGGCTGCTCATGGCCGACAGCGTTGCCACGCCGGCTACGACCAGTCTTACCGAGGATTTCCAGCTGCGCATGACGCTCGAACCGGTAAAGAACCTGAAGATAGACCTCAACGCCAGCCGTACGGAGACTAAGTCGAAGAGCATTCAGTACATGTATTCGGGCATGCCTACCACGCAGAGCGGCACGTTAACCATGACCACCATAAGTCTTGGCAGCGCCTTCGAGAGCATGGGCGACGCCACCAACGGCTACCGCTCGGCTACGTTCGAGAAGTTCTGCCGTTCGCTTGACGGCTTCCGTGACCGTGTTGAGGCGCAGTATGCCGGCGCCACATATCCTGCCGGTACAACGCTTGCCGGGCAGAAGTTTGACCCGGCCAACGGCTCCGTTAGCAAGTACAGTGCCGACGTTATGATACCGGCGTTCCTCTCGGCCTACACATCCATGGGCGGCAATTCGCTCTCGATATTCCCCACGCTGGCGCGCCTGTTGCCCAACTGGACGGTGCGTTACAGCGGGCTGGTGCAGCTGCCGTGGTTCCGCGACATGTTCAAGAGCTTCAACATCAACCATGCTTACAAGAGCATTTACGCCGTAGGCTCGTACAGCTCGTACAGTTCGTACATGGAGTACATGAACGGTCTTGGCTTCATCAACGACGCCACGACGGGCAATCCTGTGCCAAGCAGCATGTACAACGTCAGCACAGTGAGCATTAACGAGTCGTTCTCGCCGCTGCTGGGTATTGACATGACGTTTAACAACAACCTTACATGCAAGCTGGAGTACCGCAAGACGCGCGTGCTGAGCCTTAGTATGACGAGTATACAGATAAACGAGGCAACCAGCAATGACTGGGTTGTGGGCATGGGATATAAAATCAACAACTTCAAGCTGTTCGGCGGACGGCGCAGCCGCAGGGTGCGCTCGAGCAACAGAAACAATGACGAGAGCACCGGCAGCGCTACGTCAAAATCGGGCAGCGGATTCAATACCGACCTTAACCTGCGCCTCGACCTGTCTTACCGCAAGCAGGCTTCAATATGCCGCGACATAGCCTCGATGACCAGTTCGGCCAGCAGCGGCAATACGGCATTCAAGCTGTCGTTCTCTGCCGACTATACCCTGTCGCGCCTGTTGACGATGAGCTTCTATTATGACCGGCAGACAAACACGCCTCTCTTGTCGTCGAGCAGTTATCCGACCACGACCCAGGACTTCGGCCTCAGCCTGAAGTTCTCGCTCACGAGATAAGCCTTTTGCCGGGCGTTATGGGCAATCGGCATTTTAAGACATATTCCTTTCAAATCCGAAAGGCCGCCTTTTGCGTTGTCAAGGACGGCCTTTTACCGTGTTACATGCCGTCTTTCGGACGGTTAAAGGCGGCCTTTTAAAACCGTAAGGATTATACCTTGTTGCGCTTACGGTCTGTATTCGTATGGTGCACGGCCGTGGCTGACTGTAAGGATAAACGCGCCTCGGTTTATAATTTTCAACTGGCGTAGTTGCTTGCGGCGTGTCAAAAAATGGAGTTTATATATCAATTAACATTGAACAGTTTGTCATATTTTTTCATATCTTTGCAACATAAAACTATGAACAATATGAAAAGTATACTTGACGGACGTCCCGCTCTTAAGCAGGAAGTAGACAAGGTGGCCGAGGTAGCAGGCTATCTGTGGCAAAAAGGCTGGGCCGAGCGTAACGGCGGAAACATTACCGTGAACATTACCGAACTTGTAGACGATGAGATAAGGCAAATGCCGGCCATCAGCGAGGTTAAGCAAATCGGCGTTACCCTGCCACATCTTAAGGGCGCTTACTTCTTCTGCAAGGGCACCAACCGCCGCATGCGCGACCTTGCTCGCCGCCCTATGGAGAACGGAAGCGTAATAAGGATACTTGGCGACTGCGCAAGTTACGTTATCATAGCTGACCAGCCGGTCAATCCTACAAGCGAGCTGCCTTCGCACCTCATGGTTCACGACCATCTCATCGAGAAGGGGTCGCCTTACCGTGCGTCGCTGCACACTCATCCTATTGAGCTCGTCGCGATGACGCATATCCGCAAGTTCCTCGGCAAGGACGTGCTTACCAAGCTGCTCTGGAGCATGATTCCCGAGACAAAGGCGTTCTGTCCGCGCGGCTTGGGCATAATACCATACGAGCTGCCAAGCAGCGTTAAACTGGCTGAAGAGACCGTACGCCAGCTTGACGACTATGACGTGGCTATGTGGGAAAAGCACGGCGTGTTTGCAATCGACAAGGACATAATGCAGGCTTTCGACCAGGTTGACGTGCTGAACAAGAGCGCCCTGATATATATCGCAGCCAAGAACATGGGCGAGGAGCCGGAAGGAATGAGCGACGAGCAGATGGCCGAGATGACCAAAGCGTTTAATTTACCGAAATAAGTAAGGATGGATATCATCAATGTAGCTAAACGATAAAATCTTATCATTCTCAGATAATATTAGTTTAAGAGTCTATTTAGACGCGTGCCACCAATGTTGTGAAACATCGGTGGCACGTTTTTTTACTTTTTTACTTGATGACTTGCGGCAGGAACGACGATATGATAAGTATCACGAGGCCAGCGATCAGCACGGCGATTGTCTTGCGTGAGCAGCCTTTCCACTCCTTGAGAATTATTCCCCATACGTTGCTGAACGTAACGTTGAGTGCCATCAGTATGCACCACGAGAACGTAAGCAGCACGGCCGAGTCGGTAAGGAAGCCCTTGCCAAGGCTCAATCCGAAGAACTGGCTGTACCATAACAGGCCCGCGAGGGCGCAGAAGATGATGTTGTTGGCGTATAGTCCGGTCTCTCGGTAGTCTTTCCATGTGTTGTTCTTGCTGTTCTGCATAAAGCAGTACACGGCATTCGTGATGAATCCTCCTGCCGTAACGAGCAGGGTAGCGGGCAGGGTCTTGAACATCGGAGCCGTCGCATCGCCGAAATTAAGGTGCTCGCCGAAGCCCAGGCCTATGCTGAAACAGGCGCTCATAAAGCCCGCGAGCAATGCCACTATTATGCCCTTGGTAAAGTTGAAGTCCTTAACAGCCTTCTTCTTTTCCTCCTCGCTTAGCGACTGCGACTTCATGTTGCCTGCCACTCCGATAACTCCTATGCCTATCAGCGTGACCACCACGCCTACTATGACCGGTGTGGTAAGGTCTTGGGTGTTACCCGTGAACACCGGGGTAAGTATCGTTCCAAGTCCCGCGCACGTGCCGAGGGCTATGCTTTGGCCAAGAGCTACGCCGAGATAGCGCATGGAAAGGCCGAATGTCAATCCTCCTATACCCCACAGGACGCCGAAGAACATCGTGAGCAGCGACGCTTTCGGGTCGGCCGTGTACAGCTCCATGAGCCCGTGTCCTTCGGGTACGGCCAGCAATGCGCCCAACAGCGGGAATACCAGCCATGCGAAGATGCCCTGCACGAGCCAGTAAGACTCCCAGCTCCATGCCTTTATCTTATTGATAGGCACGTAGCAGCTTGACTGGCAGAATGCGCCGATGGCGATTATCAAAAGTCCGATAAATATTTCCATGATATAAAGTTTGCCTGTAAAAAGATAACAAGCAGGCAAGGGCTTTATCCTTGTCTGCTTGTTTCTTGACTGTTTGTTGTGTTATCAGTTCCTCTTTGACGTTACGTCGTTCTCGTATTTCTCCACCTCGGCGATGAAGTCCTGGCCTACGGGAACGTTGTTGCGCAGGCAGAATTCGTCGTAAACCGCGTTCCAAGGCAGGGCTTTCTCTTCCTCGAGCAGTGCCAGACGCTCGAATCCCTTGCCCTCGTCCTCGTATTTCCTGAGCGTAGCCAATGGCTCCAACAGGGCGCGGAGCATGCACTTCTGGGCTGCGCGGCTACCGATGACGTACGCTCCGATACGGTTGATTGAAGCGTCGAAGTAGTCGAGACCGTAGTGAACACGGTCAAGCGCACCTGCCCTTACAATCTCGTTGAAGAGGTCCATGGTCGGGTCGTCCATGATGGTTACGTGGTCGGAATCCCAGCGGATAGGACGGCTTACGTGGAGCATAAGCTCCGGAACGTACAGCAACATGGCCGAAACTTTGTCCGCAACGCTCTCCGTCGGGTGGAAGTGGCCGGTGTCGAGGGTTATCATCTTGCCTGTCTGGGCTGCGTAAGCGGTATAGAAGTCGTTTGAACCTACGGTGTAGCTTTCCAGTCCTATGCCGAATACTTTGCTCTCGATGCAGTCCTTCATGTTGTCGTACTTCGTGGCGAAGATATCGTCAAGCGAGGCTTTAAGCAGTTCACGGTACTTCAGCTTGTTTACTGTCATGTCCTTGCTTCCGTCGTGTACCCAAACGTTCATTATGCATGGATCGCCCTGCGCCTTACCCATTTCTTCTGCGATGGCGCGGCAGCGCTTTGTGTGTTCAATCCAGAAGTTGCGTATTCCGTCGTCCGGGTTAGCCAGGGTAAGGTTTCCGCTCTTCGGGTGTGAGAACGATGTTGAGTTGAAGTCGAGCTTCATGTTGTTTTCCTTAGCCCACTCAATCCAGCTCTGGAAGTATTCGGGGGTTACCTCGTCGCGGTCAACAGACTTGCCCTTGAAGTCTCCGTATATTTCGTGCAGGTTCAGTCTGTGTGTGCCCGGTATGAGGCTTTTTGCCTTCTCTATGTCCATGCGCACCTCGTCGATGTTGCGTGCACGGCCGGGATAGTTGCCTGTTGTGGCTATACCGCCGCTAAGCGAGCCCGTAAGGTTCTCGAATCCGATTACGTCATCGGTCTGCCAGCAGTGCAGGCTGAGGTGGAAATCTTGCATTTGCGCGATTACTGTCTCCGTGTCGACGCCTATTTCGGCGTAACGCTCTTTGGCTATTTCATAAGCCTTGGTTATAAGTTCTTCCTTCATGTTGTTCGTTTTAAGGTTTATGTTATTTGATTTTATTCTGCCGTAATAAATGGGTTGGTCGGCAGGCTGCGGGTACGCATGCCTTGTTCCCTGTCTGTTTTTCCGGTAGTGTGGCTACTGCTTTCCTGTCACCTCCAGATATCTGCCGTAGGCTTTGTCCCATAAGTCGTGGTCTTGCGGGTCAAAACGCTTTATGCTTACGCTGTCTGCGATAATCCGTCGCATGTCGAATATGTCGCCGGCCTGGCCTGAAGCCTTGGCCTGAAGCATGATGTTGCCCAGTGCCGTGCATTCTTGCGGCCCCGCGAGGACGGTCAGTCCCGTAGCGTTGGCCGTAAACTGGTTGAGCAAGTCGTTCCTTGAGCCTCCGCCTATTATGTGCAATGTGTCGATAGTGAACGGTGCCATCTCCTTCAGCCAGCCTGCCACTTGGCGGTAACGCAGGGCAAGGCTCTCGAAGATACAGCGGCAAATCTCGGCGTATCCCTCTGGAACGTGCTGCCCTGTGGTGCGGCAGTACGCCTTGATTGCTTCCTGCATGTCGGCCGGATTGGCGAATGTCTCGTCGTCAGGGTTGATTATGCTTTGGAACGCCGGTGCCTTCATGGCGTCTGCCAGCAGCGTTGCGTAGTCGGCGGGAGCGTCGTCGCCCCATTCCTTGCGGCATCTTTCGAGCAGCCACATGCCGCAGATGTTCTTCAGGAAGCGTGTCGTTCCCTCTATGCCGCCTTCGTTGGTGAAGTTGCGGTCGTAGCTTACATTATTAATAATAGGCTCTTTTGTCTCTATGCCCATCAGGCTCCACGTGCCGCTGCTGAGGTATGCGAAGCGTTCGTCCTTTGCAGGAACCGCCGCCACTGCGCTTGCCGTATCGTGTCCGGCCACGGCTATTACCGGTACGGGGCCAAGTCCCGTCATCTTCTGTACTTCTTCGGTAAGCGTGCCGATACGGTGTCCCGGGGTGACCATTGGGCCGAACATGTCGCCCGACAGTTCCAGACTGTCAAGCAGCCTTGGGTCAAGTTCCTTGGTTACGGGGTTGAGCAGCTGGCTGGTTGACGCTATTGTATATTCGCAAACGGCTTTTCCCGTGAGCATCCAGCTCAGCGCATCGGGCACGAAGAGTATCTTGTTGGCATTGTTGAGGGCTGAGTTGCCGGCAAGGCGCATGGCGTAGAGCTGGAACAGTGAGTTGAAGTTCATGAACTGTATGCCCGTGGCGCGGTAGACGTCTTCCTTGGATACGGCATTGGCGAAGTACTCCTCGGGCACTCCGAAGGTGTACGGGTCGCGGTAGGATATAGGGTTGCGCAGCAGCGCTCCGTCGTTACCGACGCACACAAAGTCTACTCCCCATGTGTCGATGCCTATGCTTTCTATCTCAAGTCCGCGCTTTGCCGCAAGCTTGAGGCCCTTGATTATCTCGAAGTAGAGGGCGTAGATGTCCCAATAGAAGTGTCCGCCCGTCTCGATAAGGTTGTTGGGGAAGCGGGTGAGCTCCTCAAGTTCCACTTTGCCGTCGACAATCGTCCCGACAATGGTTCTGCCGCTTGTCGCCCCGAGGTCGACAGCGAAGTAGCAGTGAGAATTGTTCATTCTTATGTTTTTATGTATTAAATTTTCTTTTTGCGGCCGGTTTGCCATGTTGTATATGGCTTAGCTGAGCGTGCTTTTCCGCCGCTGCTTATGTAGTCTGATAGGATATGTGTGAGCGCCGGCGAATGTCTGTCAATAGTTTGCCTGCACCACTTGTCATTGGCAAAGGTAAGTATTATTTTATAAAATATCGTATTGTAATTTGATATTTTGACAATAAGTTTTGAGAATTTTACAAATGACGGCCTTGCGGCCTGTTTGTGGGCATGCTCAGCCTTGGTTTTGCCTGCGGCGGTTAAGGCGTTGCGCATCAGTGTTTTACATGTCTTGCGGAGAGTCTTGCCGTGTGTGCCGTAGGGCCTTGTGGCTGAGGTGTTTGTAAAAGACGGCTTTTTGCAAGCCGAAAGGCCGCCTTTCAGCCTGTAAAAGGCCGTCTTTTGCGATGCGTTTGACGGCCTTTTGCGTGTCGTCCGGAATTGGGCAGGACGATAAGTGTATCTTTGTTATTTGCCATTCCGCCGCATTGCCGTAGGTTAAAGCCGTCATGCCAAGTGGGCGGCAGGCTCTTTCCGCGAGGTGGCACGGCGGAAGGGCAGTGGTGTACAGGCCTCTCTAATGGCGCTGGTGGCGTATAGGCACTATAAAAACGGTGGTAAAAGAAAGTAAAATACGTGAATGTTTATTAATAAAACGAAGTTTTCAGAAATTATCATTAATTTTGCAATCTGGAAATAGCAATCTTAACTTACAAACAAACTTAATGTCAACACTTACACTTACAATTGTCGTAGTATTCGTATTCGGATACTTATGCATCGCCCTTGAGACCCTGACCAAGGTCAACAAGGCTGCGGTAGCCCTGCTAATGCTGGTGGCCTGCTGGACTCTCTACATGTTCGACCCGGGCAACTTCCCGGCGGAAATCACTGCCGACGGCATTGCCGCCTATGCTGGTTCGGTGATTGAGGGACATCTCGGAAGCACCGCCACCACGCTGTTCTTCCTTATGGGAGCCATGACTATCGTCGAGACGGTAGACCAGAACGGTGGCTTCAACTTCGTGCGCGACATGCTCAAGACCAGGAGCAAGAAGGCTCTGCTGTGGCGTATCACCATCATGACCTTCTTCCTTTCGGCCATACTTGACAACATGACTACCGCCATCGTCATGGTAATGATTCTACGCAAGCTCATCGACGACCGCAAGGACAGGCTTATCTATGCCTCGCTTATCATCATCGCGGCCAACTCAGGCGGAGCGTTCTCGCCGATAGGCGACGTCACTACGATTATGCTCTGGAACAAGAGCCTCATCACCGCCGCCGGCGTTATCAAGGAACTGTTCATACCTTCGCTCGTATCAGTAGTATTGCCTGCCTATATCCTGTCGCTCTCGCTTAAGGGCAACGTCAACGCCGGAGCCGACCTCGGCACCGTTGTCGTGGATAACGACTTCACCGACGGCCAGCGCAAGGCTGTATTCTGGATAGGAGTAGGCGGCCTGATTTTCGTCCCCATATTCAAGTCTATAACCCATCTGCCCCCGTTCGTCGGCATACTGCTCGTGCTTGGCGTGCTTTGGCTGTTTACCGAGATATTCTACCGTAAGGCTCCCGAGCACAACGAGGAGGGCGGAGCGCAGAAGAGGATAACAAATATCATCTCCCGCATCGACATGGGCACCATCCTGTTCTTCCTCGGAATACTCATGGCTGTGTCGTGTCTCCAGGAGATAGGCGTGCTGTCGGCGCTCGGCACTGGCCTTAATGACGTGTTTGACGGCAACCATTATCTTATCACCGGCATTATCGGCGTACTCTCGAGCATTGTTGACAATGTCCCCCTTGTAGCGGGATGTATGGGAATGTATCCCCTCGCTGAAGTCGGCGACATGGCCCAGGACGGCATATTCTGGCAGTTGTTGGCTTACTGTGCCGGCGTGGGTGGCTCAATGCTCATCATCGGCTCGGCAGCTGGCGTAGTAGTCATGGGCCTTGAGAAAATCACGTTCATCTGGTACATGAAGCGTATCTCATGGATAGCGTTTATCGGATACGTGGCCGGAATCCTGGCTTACTGGGTTGAAAAAACAGTCATCGGACTGTAGGAAAATTAAGAATTAAGAGTTAAGAATTAAGAAAAACACTTTTGCCGTTATATCAGATGAGGCATATTTTCTTAATTCTTAACTCTTAATTCTTAATTATTTATCATCTCATCCTCGAGCGGTATTCGCTCGGTTTGCAGCCAATCTTTGTCTTGAATTTGCTTGAGAAATAGTCAGGAGAGTCGAAGTTCAGCCTGTACGCTATTTCCTTAATGCTCATGTCGGTAGTTGATAGCAGCTCCTTGGCGCGCTGGAGTTTCAGGTCTTGCTGGTAGAATGCCGGCGACAGGCCCGTGTACTCCTTGAAAAGCTTGCGGAAGTTGGAGTAGCTTGAGCCCAGTTCCGCCGCTATTTCCTGCACCGTAATCTTTGACTCAACCCCCTCGCGGATACGCAGTCGCGCCCTGTTAATCATGTCGACGTAGCCTCCTTTGCGGCTAAGCTCCATGTTGCGTTCGAGCGAATACATCAAGCCTATCAGGTTGTTGGTTATTCCCGCGAGTATCTGTTGCATGTGTGCGGGCTCCTCCTTTGCCGTCTCTATGGCCGACTTGTATAGGTGTACAATGTCGTTGCTGAAGCCAACGTGGTAGATTGGCTTTTCGAGCGACAGGAAGTTGTACTTCAGTCTGTCGTCCATGTTGCGCCCTTTGTAGCCTATCCAGTAACTCTTCCAGAACGTTCCGGGCAGTGGGTGGTATGTATGCCATTCTCCGGGGAACAGTAGGAATATGTCTCCGGCCTTTATCGGTACGTCGGTAACATGCCGTGAAGAGAACACTCCCTCGCCTTCCACCAGGTAAAGCATCTGGTATTCATCAAGAATTCGCCCGCGCTCGGGGTCAAAATAATAGCCGTCGCCGTGTCCCTTGGTAGGGTACGGTTCGTCAGGTCCTACCTCATCGTATCCCACGGTGTTGACAACGAGGCCCCATTGTGCGTCACGGTCATTGGCGACCAAATACTTGCTGTCTTGCATATTATTTCATGTTATACGGTTATCATAGGTCATTTGTTATCCTGTTATAAGGCTGTCGGGCGTGGCCTTATAGCCTTGTGTTGGCTGTGGGGCTCCTTGCCGCCTTACGGTACGATCTTTTCCTGAAGTTTACAACTGGTATTGCAGGTGCTTCATGGGGTGTCCTCCCCAAGTGTTTTCACCTACATATTTGAATCCTATACGGCCGTACAGTTTTTCGGCCTTTGGGTTTCCTTTGTCTACAAGCAGTCCGACGGCTGGTATGTCCATCTTTTTGGCTTTGTCGATAGCGGCATTGAGCAGCGCGGTTGCCACGCCCTTGCCGCGGCAGCTTTCGAATACGGCAATGCTGTCGATGTAGAGTTCGCCTGGCCCCGTTTCGTCTTCCATGCCAGTCAGTTCGCGGCCGAAGTTCTCTTTTGCCGCTTTTATGAATTCCGCCCTCAGTTCGTGCAGGCGTGCCCCGTCGTAGGATACGCACATGCCGCATAGCTTCCCGTCCTCGTCTATGGCAACGATGGTGTTGCGATAGCTGTACTGTGTGTTGTCTGCGAGCACGAGTTCCGTCATTACCCGCTCGAAATCGTCAAGTGTATGCTCAGGACCGGTAAAGTAACGGCAGCAGTCATAGTTCATCGCGAGCATGATAAGCCGTGCTATTGATAATGCCTGATGTTCCTGGGCAGCTTGAATTTCTATCATTTTGTAAAAGATTTAAGTTATATAATAATTTCTTTGCAAAAATAAGTAAAATAAGGCGAACGACAAAAATAATTATGAATTAAGAGTCAAGAATTAAGGAAAATACGTCGGAAGCTTACTTCCGGCTGCGTGTTTTCTCGTCCTGCTTGACGCAGGGCGTTGCTTCTTGGCTCTTGATTCGTAATTATATCAGTCTTCGTCTTTATCCTTTTCGTCTTTCAGCGTTACGAGTACCTTGTCGATACGGGCGCCGTCCAAGTCCACAATCTCGAGGTTAAAGCAGTTCCAGTCCGTATGTTCGCCAGCTTGCGGTATATGCTTCAGCTGCTCGATGATGAGCCCCGCGAGTGTGTTGTAGTCCTGTTCGTTGTCGTAAAGCTCCTCTTTGTCGAAGTAAGCAAGGAAGTCGTAGAAAGAGCATTGTCCGTCGACGAGCCAGCTTTCCGAGCCTTCACGTTTTACAATCTCGGGTTCGTTGTTCACCTCGTCGATAGTGCCGACAAGGCCCTCGAGGATGTCACGCAGTGTTATCAGCCCCTGGAAACTGCCGAATTCGTCGCATATGAACGCCTGGGCCAGTCGTTTTTCCTTCATCTGTTCGAGGGCTTTGTACACGGTCATGTTCTCGTAAATGTAGACCGCCGGGCGCATTATCTGCCTCAGGTTTACCGATTCGTCGCTGAGGCGGAATATCAAGTCCTTGAGCGACACTACGCCAACGATGTTCTCAAGGCTGTGGTCTATTACGGGATATGACTCGTACAGGTCGTCGTTAAGAACCTGGCGGATTTCGTCCTTGGTCATGCTGACGTCGAGCGTCACCACCTCGGAGCGGTGGGTCATCAGCGAGTCAACTTTCAGGTCGCCGAGCATGAAGACACGTTCTACTATGTCCTGTTCAACTTCCTGCACCTCGCCGTCCTCCTTGCCTTCCTGCACGATGGACTTGATGTCCTCCTCGGTCACTTTCGTTTCCGCGTCCTTGACGCCGAGCAGGTTGACTATTGTCTCGGTGCTTTTCGACAGAATCCATACGAAAGGCGACGCGATGACCGACAGGAAGTTCATCGGGCGCGATATGATTTCAGACGCCTTCTCGGCCACGCTCATGCCGATACGCTTCGGCACCAGCTCGCCGAACACTATCGTGAGGTACGTCACGATGATTACTATCAGTCCCTGTGCCAGCGGATAAGCCCAGCGCTCGGGCATGCCGAGGCTCTCGAACACGTCGGAAAACCGCCCGGAGATGGAGGCTCCGGAGTAAATACCCGTCAGGATACCTATGAGCGTGATTCCAATCTGTACTGTTGAAAGAAAACGGTCAGGGTCGTTGGCCAGTCGCAAAGCCGTCTTTGCGCCCTTGTTGCCTTTTTTCTCGTCGTTTGATAAAGTAGTTTTTCTTGCTTGAATTACTGCTATTTCAGACATGGCGAATATGCCATTGAGCATGATTAATAGCAGAATGATGATAATTTCGTCCATTAATGGTTACAAATATTCGTTTCCGTTGCAAAGATAGTGCAAAATTTCGGTTAAACGAAGCGAAAGGGAAACTTTTTCACTTTTGTTGGTATGAGAATCTTATTATTGTTGGATGGAAGATAAAATAAATGTTAGTGAAGCGGATTTTTGTTCTTGTTCCCGTGTTTCCGTAGTGCCGCTTTCGGCTCGTTCGATGGCTGCCTGCGTGGTGGAAAGCCGCCTGTCGGAATGTAAAAAGCCGTCTTTCATCTTGTGAAAGACGGCAAAACGCAAACCGAAAGACGGCCTTTTGGATTGTAAGGAAAGCCAGGTTGCTTCGTTATATATTAGCGTCAGGCTTGTATTATGTCTTTTAAAACGTAACCATAAGCAGGGCGAAATGTTACGGTTTTCACCCTGGCGTGTTTTGGCTTTTATCGTTTCAGGGTGAATTCGAAGCGCAGTCCGCCCGTTATGTTGTTGCTTACGGAGATTGTTCCGCCGTGCAGCAGCACGGCGTTCTTTACGATAGCCAGTCCGAGTCCAGTGCCTCCCATCTTTCGGCTGCGGCCTTTGTCCACGCGGTAGAAGCGCTCGAACAGGCGCGGCAGGTGCTCGTACGGCACGCCAACGCCGTTGTCGCTGAACGTAAAGCTCCAGAATTCGTCCTTGGGTTCTACCGACAGGGTTATCGTCGTGCCTTCGCCAGCGTATGCCACGGCGTTGTCTGTCAGGTTGCGGAACACGCTGTACAGCAGTGACTGGTTGCCCTTTACTGTTATGCCTTCAGGCAGTTTGTTGTCGAATGTCATGCCGCGCTCGCTCATTTCCAGCGACGTGTCCTGTATTATGCTGGCCACCATGGCGCTGATGTCTACCTTTTCGAAGTCAACCATCTCGGGCGCGTCGTCAAGACGGTTGAGCGTCGAGATGTCGCGCAGCAGCGAGGCGAGCCGTTGCGACTGGGCATAGCACCGCTGGAGGAACTGCTGTTTCATGGCTTCGTTTGTGTTCGGGTTTTCCAGTATTGTCTCAAGGTACCCCTGTATGCTGGCTACGGGCGTCTTCAGCTCGTGCGCAATGTTTTGCGTGAGCTGGCGTTTCAGCACGTTCTGCTCCTCTTTCGTCTTTTGCAGCCGCTTGTAAATTTTGATTATCCGTTCGGCTATTTCGCCCAGCTCGTCGCCCGGAAAACCTACGAGGTCTTCAGTGTCGAGGCTCTCGTTGTGGTCGGCCCGGCTGGCAAAGAGGCGCAGGCGCGTTATGTTGTCACCCAGGCGGCTGGTGAAACGGTAGAGGATGAACACCAGTATGAGCATGGCGACAAGCGCGAACCACAGGTAATGCTGGTCAGCCTTGAGCACTTGCGCAAGCCCGTTGTCGTAGGGCAGGGCGCTGCGCACTACGAGGTTGAACTCCGGCACGTATGTAGCCGAGTAGAAATAGTCCTGGTGCAGGGCCGAGCTTATGCGGCTGAAGTCATACCCGCTGCCGTTGGCGAAAGCCTCCCTTACCTCTTCGCGGTTCTTGTGGTTGTCCATCTTTTCGTATTCCTTATACATATTGTCGTAGACAACCTGCCCGTCACGCCTTATCATCGTGACGCGCAAACCGCGTATGTGGTGGCTCTTTACGTACTGGTCTATGGCCTCTTCGGAATTATTGCCCATGTATTCGAGCGTTTCCATCATCCTTGAGTTATAGTCCTGCAGCCTCGTGTTTAGCGAGTTTATCTTGTATTCGCGTTCGCGCGCGTGCTGGAATATAATGAACGCGGCGGCGAAGACAATGAATACTGACAGTACGCTGACATAAAGTCGTGTTCCAACAGAAGTCCTGAACATTGCTTATTCTGTGTGTTTAATGGTGGGTAGGGGCTGGGATGGTTTCGGGTTGGGAGTGCGTCGGGTGCCCGGCAGGCCGTAAAAACAGGTTTCGGCGCCTTCCTTGACCGCGCGTAGTGGCGGGAGGAACACGCCTTCAAACCCTTTTTGTGACTTTCCCTCGTCTGCGGCTAACGGTTATGCATCGAAATAATAGCCGAATCCGAGTCGTGTGACAATGCACTTCGAGAACTTGCCTATCTTTTTTCTCAGGCGCGTTATGTTTACGTCCACGGTGCGGTCGAGCACGAGCACGTCTTTCGGCCATATCCTGTCGATAAGTTCCTGGCGTGAGAATACGCGGCCTTTCTCGTCGAGAAGCAGGTGAAGAATCTCGAATTCCGTCTTTGTGAACGGCACATCCTCGCCGTCAATGCTTACTGTCTTCTTGTCGAGGTTTAGCTCAAGGCCTTGGTAGCGCAGCACGTTTGACTGCTGTGCACCTTCCTTTTCGGCAGTGCGGCGCAGTACGGCGCGTATCCTTACGAGCACCTCCCTTATGGAGAATGGTTTTGAGATATAGTCGTCGGCGCCGAGATTGAATCCGGTGACGGTGTCGTTTTCGGTGTCGCGTGCTGTCAGGAATATTACCGGGATGTCTTTTGTCGCCGGCTCGGATTTCAGTTTCTTGGCCATGGCAAAGCCTGACATGCCGCCCATCATGACGTCGAGCAGCAGTAGGTCGAAGCTCTCGATGTTCATCTTCAGGGCTTCTTCGGCCGAGTTGGCAGTCTCGACTACGTAACCGTCGGTCTCAAGGTTGAACTTAAGGATTTCGCACAAGTCTTGCTCGTCGTCAACGACCAATATTCGATAGTTATTATCCATAAATGATTATCTTTTTATAATACCTGCTGCAAAAGTACTTATATTGGTATTCATACGTGTTACACCGATGTTACAATACAGTTACAACGGATGTTGGGAGTTAAGAATTAAGAGTTAAGAAAATATGACTTGATTGATTTGGATTGGTTAGGATAAGCCCAATTAGGCCAATGAGCCAAATAGGAAGGCCAGGAAGACATCATGCAAGGCATTTTTCTTAATTCTTAACTCTTAATTTTCTTCCTCCTCTTCGGGCAGTTTCCTTCTCGGATTTTCCTTCGCTCCCATCTTTACGAGGCGGCGTGCGGAACTGATGAAGCTCTGGTTTCCGCTGAGCGACTTTCGTGCTTCGTCGTATGACTTCTGTGCCGCTTCGAAACTTTTGCCGAGTTTGTCGAATCGCTCTACGAACAGTCCGACGCGCTCAACGAGGGTGTTTGCCAGACCGAACACCTGCTCCTGGTTCTCGGCCTGCCGCTGTTGCGTCCATGCAATCTGTAGTAATCGGAGCAGGGAGAACAGGTTTTGCTCGCCGGTTATTATCACGTTGCGCTCGAAGGCGTAGTTCCATAATGAAGCATCGGCCGACACCGCCAGCTGCATTGCCGCCTCCTGGGGCACGAACATGATTACGAAATCAAGCGTGGTGCCGCCTTCCATGGAGTACTTGCCGTAGCTTTTGGCCGACAGCTCGTCAACATGTCGGCGGACACTCTTTACGTGTTCGTCGAGAAAGGCTTTGCGTTCAGCGTCGGTTTCGGCGTTTACGTAGCCGATAAAGGCCGTCAGCGACGCCTTTGAGTCGATGATTACGTCCTTGTGGTCGGGGTAATGCAGCACCACGTCGGGGCGCATCATGTCGTTGGTGTCGTCGTTATGGATTACGTTTCCCTTGGAGTCGCGCATCGTGTACTGTACATCGTACTCCACGCCTTTGGTGAATCCGAACTTGTCGAGCAGGTCGTTCAGCTTCATTTCGCCGAAATCGCCCTGTATCTTTGGCCCCGTCTGGAGGGCTTTCGACAGTTTTTCCGCTTCCAGTCCGAGGCTTTCGGTCGTGGCGTGCATTTGCCTCAGCTGTTCGCTTAGCGACGCCGTGCTGCGCGTAAACGACTCGCGGTTGTCGTCCATCGACTTCTTCATTTCGGTCATAACCTCCCTCAGCGGGGCTATTATGGCGCCCATCTGGTTGCGGTTGGCCATGTCGAGTTCCTCAGAACGTTGTTTCAGCAGGCGCTCAGTGGTAGTGTTCAGCTGCTCCTGCACCAGCTTCAGTCGCTCGGCAAACTGCCTGTCGAGCATAGCCGTGCGCTCAGCCTTCTCGCGTTCGTTGCGTTCGTTCACCTCAGCCAGCTGTTCCGCGTACTGCTTGCGGGCAGCCTCCAGTCTGCATTCGCCGTCGTTTTTCGCTCCGGCCAGCAGTTCGTCGTATTGCCGTTTTGTGTCGTTCATCAGCCGTTCGCCGTCACGCTTGGCCTCGTCGAGTTGCCTTGCGAGCATCTCGGCTTCCCTTTGCTTGGCCGATATGTCGCCCGTCAGCGCCGCGATGCGGTCGTCCAGCAGTTTTGTTTTCTTTTGGTTGGCTATCATCAGGATGATGGCGGCCACCAGCGCGCCGGCCAAAAAGAGTAGTATCTGTGTCATCTTATGTTATGAAGTTATAGAATTTAAAGGAGTTATAGAATTTATTGCCGAATGAATTGCCGCTTGGGCGCATTGTAGATAATGCGTATCAAAATGTCATTTCGCCATCGTACGCTGTTACGGCAACGTTTGTTTATTGTTGGCTATGTCGCAACAAAGTTACTAATTATTGACGACCCACGCAAACCTTGGCAGTATAAAAAGAAGTATATGGCATTCAGCGGCTTTGCAAAAGACGGCAAACGGTGTTGCGAAAGGTCACCTTTCGGCGTGTAAAAGGCCGTTTTTTGCAAGGTAAAAGACGGCCTTTTGAAATTGAAAGGGAAGTGTGTCGTAATGCTTACGGTTGTTGATTGAGCGTATGGTTGTGGTGGTTGATTGTAACTGAAGGCACTGGTTTTGCTTACGGTTTTCATGTGCTGTTTTGCTATATGTGTGGAAACAAACCTCCCCTCGCGGCTTGCGTTACGGCAAGAGGCGAGGGGAGACGGCGTGAATTGCGGTGATACGGGGTTATTCCTGTGTCTGCGTCTTGGGCCAGTTGACGAGAAACAGGCGCTCGGTGGCGCGCGTGAAGGCCGTGTATAGCCAGTGGATGTAGTCCGGAGTGAGCATGTCGTCGGTCATGTAGCCCTGGTCTATGTACACGTGCGCCCACTGTCCGCCCTGCGCCTTGTGGCAGGTCACGGCGTATGCGTACTTCACTTGCAGGGCGTTGTAGTACATGTCCTGTCGTATTTGCTTCATTCGGTCGGCCTTACGGGGTATGTCCTGATAGTCCTCGAGCACCGAGTTGAACAGCTGGTTGCTCTGTTCACGGGTCAGCGCGGGCGCGTCGGACGTGAGCGTATCTGTCAATACGGTGGCCTGAAGCTCGTAATTGTCGTAGTCGGGAAAGCGCAACAGCACGTCGGCAAACCTGAAGCCGTACAGCTCGCGCACGTTGCGCACGCGGCGTACGATGGCCCGGTCGCCGTTCGCGATGAATGAAGAAGGAAGTGAAAAGCTGACAGTTGACGGTGAAGAATCCGTTTGCTTTGTGGATAAAGAACCTGTATCGCTATTGGATTTATCATTTTCAACTTTTAATTTTTCGTTCATTCTCTCCTTTTCCAGCCAGTAATAGTTGTTCTTTACCACCATGAGCATGTCGCCGGTTGTGAGCTGTTCCTCACGGTCGAGCACCATTCCGCGTATTCCCGAGTTGTATATGTTGGCGCGTTTGTTGCTTCGGGTCACGACGATTGTCTCGTCAATGCCTACTTCGGAGTAGCTGGTGTTGAGCTGTTCAATAAGCTCGTCGCCCGGCACAATGCGTATGTCGGCGAATCCCGAGAAGCGTATCATGGGCAGACCGGTGGCCTCGTCGTGGGTTATCATCTGCCTGATTACTGTCGCGTTGTACAGAATGCCGGAGCCGGCGGCCTGGCGCAGCACTTCGTTCAGGTCGCACTGGTACACCTTCAGACCGTAGTCCTCAAGCACGAAGGCCGACAGGGCGGGCGACTCTTCCTCGCCTACGGGCGGCAGCTGGGCCTTGTCTCCGATTAGCATTAACCGGCAGTTGTTGCCGTTGTAGACATATTGTATAAGGTCGTCGAGCAGGCGTCCCGAACCGAACAGTGCCGCGTCGGAAGGCGACTCGTCGGCAATCATCGAGGCTTCGTCCACCATGAACAGCGTGTCGGGCGTCAGGTTGACGTTCAGGTTGAAGCCCGTCATGTCGCCGGTAAACGTTTTCTGTCGGTAGATACGGCGGTGTATGGTCAGCGCCGGTTGTCCTGCGTTGAGCGAAAACACCTTGGCGGCACGTCCGGTGGGCGCCAGCAGGGCCACCTTATGCCCCAAAGCCTTGACCGCCTTGACCATTGCGGCGGCCAGAGAGGTCTTGCCCGTACCGGCCGAACCGCGCATGATGAAGGCCGAGCGGTCGTCGCGGTCGGTCATGAAACGGCAGAACGTATCTATTGCCGAGGCCTGTTCGGCGGTGGGGACAAAGCCGAAAGCCAGTCGTACGTGGCGTGTCAAATCTTCCATTATCATCAGTTTTTAGCCTAAAGGTTTGATTTTACGGATTATTTGGTGTAATTTTGCACCGTAACACGGTGCTCTTCAGCATAATGCAAACTTACTAAAAATAAACGGAACATTATGCCTTGGCGGGCCGTAAAATGCTATTACGTGCTTCAGCAGGCATGAATATAAGTGACGACATGGGCCCAAAAATAAATAAAAGTTGCATATTGGCCGTATTGGCGGCGGCACTCGCGGTAGTGTGCGGCCTGAGTATATACGCTCCGCTGCGCTTTGACAAACAGATGGCAGCACGTGAGCGTGTTGTGAAGGAGCGCCTTGTGAAGATCAGGTACGCCGAGGAAAAATACCGTAAGGTAAACGGTACGTATACCGACGATTTCGCTGCGTTGGTTAAAGGGGGATACCTTGCAGACTCGTTGCAGTTCATACCCTTTGCCGACGGCAAGAAGTTTGACATCACGGTGACGACCCAACTGACGAAATCAGGCCGTCAGTTGCCCCTGATGGAGTGCGGCGCTACGTATGAAGACTATCTCAATGGCCTTGACGGCAACAGCATATCCAACCTTACCGAAGAGGCTTATAACAACGGACGGTACCCCGGGCTGAAGATAGGCGACCTGATGACGCCCAACGATAACGCCGGTAACTGGGAGTGACCGTTGATGTGCTTTGGCGTAACCTCTGCCTTATAATAGGAAAATAAGACAACACCATAAGTCCATGACCATACAAGATACCAACCTGAATATAGTGAAGAAACCGCGCCTTACCATCAGGGTGGGGCGGCAGACGTTGTCGTTCTCGGCGCTTGATGCCAGCCGGAGCGGCAGCATTGTGTACGAACCTTACACCGTGAGGAGCGGAATATCCATGGCGGCTAACCTTCGCGAGGCTTTCAAGGAGATAGACTTGCTTAGCAACGGATGGCAGAGGGCTATGGTCCTGCTTGATTCCCCGGTGCTGATGATACCGGTAGACGAGTTTAAGGAAGGTTCGAAGGAGGTGCTTTACCGCCATGCCATAACCGGTCGTGAGGGCGAGACGGTGCTCTCTACGGTGTTGCCGTCGCTTAATGCCGTGGCCGTATATTCCGTCAACAAGGACTTGAAGCTCGTCATCGACGACCATTTTGCCGACGTGCGCTTCACCCATGTTTGCGCTCCCGTGTGGAATCATTTGTACCGTAGGAGCTTTACTGGCGTGAGGATGAAGCTGTACGCTTATTTCCATGACAAGAAGATGGACGTGTTCAGCTTCCAGCAAAACAGGTTCAGGTTTACTAACAGCTTTAACACCAACCTTGTGCCCGACGCCGTTTACTTCATCCTGAATATATGGAAACAGCTCGCTTTCGACAACAAGCGCGACGAACTGCACCTCGTGGGCGAGCTCCCGGCACGTGATGAGCTCATGCAGGAACTGCATACTTTCATCCAAAACGTGTATGTGGTAAATCCTAAAGCGGAGTTTAACCGTGCCCCAATAACGGAGATTAAGAACCTTCCGTACGACTTGCTGACGTATTTCGTGAAAAATTAAGGCTTTAGCAACAATGCGAATAATAACCGGAATATACAAAGGTCGTCATTTCGACATACCTAAAACGTTCAAGGCAAGGCCTACAACCGACTTTGCCAAGGAAAACATATTCAATGTCCTTAACGGCTATATCGACTTTGACGGTGCCACGGCTCTCGACCTCTTCTCGGGTACTGGCAGTATATCGCTTGAACTTCTGTCGCGAGGCTGTGCTTCGGTGATAAACGTTGAGGCCGACCGTGACCACCATGCCTTCATAAAACAATGTCTGAAGAAATTAGGTACGGACAAGTGCGTGCCACTGCGTGGTGACGTGTTCAGGTTTATAAGGAGCTGTCACGTTCAGTTCGATTTTATCTTTGCCGACCCTCCTTATGCCTTGCCCGAGCTTCCTAAACTGCCTGAAATGATACTTGAGCGCAATATCCTGAAGCCGGGAGGCGTTTTCGTATTTGAGCATGGGGCAGCTAACAGTTTTGAGGATGTGCCTGGGTTCGTCGAGCATCGTGCTTATGGAAGTGTCAACTTCAGTCTGTTCCGGATTGAGGATAATGTAAAATGACAGGATACGATTGTCCGTTTTTGCAGGATTAAGGACTTTTCATGACAATGTTTATATTGAGCCAACGTTGATATTCGATATTTTCCGCAGCGTGATAAACGGCCATTTCCCGTCGAAATGGCAATGATATGGCAACCTTGGTTTCATGAAACGGAAGATAATCAAGCCGATAATGTATCCTACAAAAGCGCCGAACAAAGCGCCGCAAACTACGTCGCCGACGTAATGTACGCCGAGGTATACGCGTGAATAACCGACCAGGATGGCAAAAGCCAGCACGAATATGGCGTACCGCTTGCCCTTGGCAAACCTTAATGTGTACACTGCCGCGCCTAACGCATTTGCCGCGTGGCTTGATACAAAGCCATAAGTGCCGCCTCGGTATGAGCCTACATAATGTAGAAGTCCGCATACTTGCATGTCGTGCGACGGGCGTAGACGGGCGAAAAACGGCTTCATGACGGACGCTGATATCTGGTCGCACAAGGTTACAACTACGGCAAGGCCCAATATGATTGCCGCTATCCGTTTGTATTTGTTGCCATGAGCCGCCATGATTTTATAGATGAACAACATGCCGACCGGTATCCATATATAACGTGATGAGAGCCCTACGGCTGTGATGTCGGCAAGATGGCCTCCGTTGAAGTTCAACGTTACGGTAATGATTCTGTCAAGATTGTCCAGATAATTGATTAATCCACAAAACATAATGCCCTAATGAAAATACTTTGTCGTGTTTACGAAGGCAAAGATAAAGGGCGAGTTTGAAGAAATGTTGTGGATTATATGAATGTTATTTTAAATTCGTGCCATCCTTCTTTTTTATATGAGTATCCGGCTTTCCAGCCGTGGTAATTGCATACGGCTTTTACGATTGACAGGCCGAGCCCGCAGCCTTTTGAGTCTTGCGTAGGGCGGTAAAAGCGCTCGAATATCTTGTTTCCGTCGAGTGCCTTTTCGTATGACGTGTTGGCTACTATGAGGCTTTCGGGCGTAACCTTGACGAGTATTTCCCCTTGCGGCTTGTTATGTCTTACGGCATTTACGATAAGATTACTGAACAGAATCTCAAGCAACGGACGGTTTGCCCTAACCTGCAACGTGTCGACACTGAAGTCGGTATGCAGCGTCAAGCCGCCCAACAGGCTTTCAATATAAGGCATATCCTTCACCACGTCGACTACATCCACCAGTCCTGTACCGTCAAACTGGCTGTTCTCCATCTTGGCGAGCAGCAAAAGGTTGCGGTTAAGGCGCGACATGCGGTTGTTAATCTGGTTGAGGTCCTGTATTATCGTGGCCTGCCGTTCGGTAAGTTCGGGCAGTTGCGACAGTATGTCGAGCTTGCTTCTGAACACCGCCAGCGGCGTTTGCAGTTCGTGAGAGGCGTTTTCGGTAAACTCCTTTTGCACACGGAAGCTCTTTATGCATCCTGTCATCAAGTGGCTTAGGGCTGTGTTCAAGTCGGAGAACTCTTTTATCCGGCTTTCCTGTAATGATGGCAGCACGCCGCTTTCCAGCCTGAAGTTCTCCACGGCTTCAAGGGTGTTGTAGAACGGGCGCCAGATGCGTTTTGATATAAGGCTTATCGTTAGTACTACGGCAATGCCGGATACTACCGTGATAATACCGAACTGTATCATCACTCCCTGTATTATGTCCTCCTCAAGGTCGAGTCTGGGTATCGACTGTCCTCTTTGTACTGCCTCAATCAGGTCAATCAAGTCTTCAGCGTAAAAGCTTTTGGTCAGCCAATAGAACAGCGGAGTGGCAAGCAGCATGAGCGCAATCATGCATATCACGAACCATGTCAGCGTGTTTCTCAGCAGTCCGATTCTGTGTTTTCCCATAATTTGTTGGTTTGTCGGTCAGTGTTCAATCCATTTATACCCCATGCCATAAACATTCCTTATGCAGTCATTGCAGCCTGCGGCGGTCAGTTTGGCTTTCAAGTTCTTGATATGTGTGTACACAAAGTCGTAATTGTCAAGCATGTCGGCCATCTCTCCGCTGAGATGTTCAGCCATGGCACTTTTCGATATGACTCTTTCTTTGTTGCTTATGAAAAACAGCAACAGCTCGTATTCCGATTTTGTCAGCGTTACCGCAACGTTGCCTATTGCCACTGATTTCTCCAGAAGGTCAATGGTTATGCCGTTGCTTTCGATAATGTTGTTGGCATAGAACTTCTTGCGGCGTATCACAGCATAAATGCGCATGCTGAGTTCAGCCAGGTGGAATGGCTTTGACAGATAGTCGTCGGCGCCTATCTCAAGGCCTTTCACCTTGTCGTCGAGTGAGTCTTTAGCGGAAATTATGATAATTCCTACAGGGTTTCTCCTTTTCCTTATATCACGTAAAAGGCTTAGCCCGTTGCCGCCCGGCAGCATGAGGTCGAGCAATATGCAGTCATATTCGTAGACGTTTATTTTCATCCTTGCGTCCGCGTACGTGAACGCCTGCTCGCAAAGGTATTTTTCTGTGCCCAAATACGTTACGATGCTGTCTGACAAGTTTCGTTCGTCTTCAACAATCAGGATTTTCATGTTCTGTTGTCTCCTTATACTTATTATTGTTTATTTTGACAACATCACAATGCTTCCGGCCGTTATCAGCAATGCTCCGACAATTACTTTCGGGCTGACAGGCTCTTTCAGAAACAGGAATGCGAGGCATATCGTTATGGGAACGCTCAGCTTGTCTATCGGCGCAACGCGTGATGCATCGCCTGACTGCAACGCCTTGAAGTAAAACAACCAGGACAGGCCGGTAGCCGCTCCTGACAGGATGAGGAACAACCATGCGTGGCGCGGTATGCTTCTTACCTCCGCCATGTGGCTGCCTGCTATGACAATGCCCCACGTAATGAGCAGTATGACCGATGTGCGTATTGCCGTAGCCAGGTCAGAGTTGATGTCTTTTACGCCAATCTTGGCGAAGATTGCCGTCAGCGCGGCGAAGAATGCCGAGAGCAAAGCATAGTATTTCCACATGGATTTATCCTGTTTTAAGTAATATGACCTTACTGCTGTAAGGATTTTATACGCAAAGATAACGTAAAATTTTGAAGAAAATTTGAAGATGGCGGAAATAAATGGGACTGCTGTTCACTACTACCCTGACAGGCGCTGTTAGCCGGTTGTTGTGGCGCCTGCGGAAAGCGTATTTCCAAAAGGTGGCCTTTCGCAAGCCCAAAGGCCACCTTTTAGACGATAAAAGGCCGTCTTTTGCAACATAAGAGACGGCCTTTTGGAAACGCGTTGTTTATATCCGTAAATACTGCGGTCTGCAATGTGGGCGCCAAACTACATCAATGGGGAGAACAATCTCACGAACGACTCCCACAGACGGTGCGTGAACGACAGGCGGCGGGTACGCATGTAGTCACCGTACATCACGCAATTCTTCATGTCGCCGATGAATACTGCCTTGACACGTTGCGCCATGCCGCTGTCATATATGAACACGTTGCTCTCAAAATTATTCTCGAAGCTGCGGAAATCGATGTTCGTTGAGCCGCATGTTGACAGCGAGTCGTCGCTCACGAGCAGCTTGGAATGGTTGAATCCGGCTTTATACAGATACACCTTAACGCCCGAGTCGGCCGCTTCCTGGATGTACGGGCGGCTGGCCCATTCTACGAACTTGGCGTCGGAATGCAGCGGAACCATCAGCCTGACGTCCACTCCTGCCAGCGCCGCGGTACGCATGGCAAACATTACCGGCTCCGTCGGGAGGAAGTATGGAGTCTCCATGTAGACGTATCTTTTCGCTTCGAGCAGTATCCGTACGTATCCCTGCATCATCTCCGGCCATGGACTGATGGGGCTGCTCGTTACGACCTGCATTATGCAGTCGTTGTTTATGCTGCCGTCAAGCATGGGGTAGTAACACCTGTTGGTAACGAGTGTGCGGTCAACAAAGAACCAGTCGACAAGAAAAGCGCGCTGAATGCCGTACACGGCGCCACCGCGAATGCGCATGTGCGTGTCCCTCCATGCGCGCCCGTTGCTGCCTTTCACGTAGCGCATGGCAACGTTCATGCCGCCGATATATCCTATCTTGCCGTCTATTACGCACAGCTTGCGGTGGTTGCGGTAGTTCACCTTGCTTGTAAACGCAGGGAATTTTACGGGCATGAAGGCGTGTACGTCAATTCCGGCGTTGCGCATCTGCTCGAAGAAAGAGTTGGGAACATTCCAGCACCCCACGTCGTCGTATATAAAGCGGACCTCCACTCCTTGCCTTGCCTTGTCCGCGAGCGCGTCGGCCAAGAGGCGGCCAAGGGGGTCGTCGCATATTATGTACGTCTCCAGATGAATGTGGTGGGTGGCTTGCCCGATGTCGCGCAGTAGCGAAATGAAGAAGTCCGTACCGTCAGTAAGGATGTCGGTCGTGTTGTTCTTGAACGGCAACGCCCAGTTTTGTGTCTTGAACAGGTTTATTAATACGCTGTGTTCATCGGGCAGCACAAGGTTCTGCTGCTCGGCGAATTCGAGCATGGAGCGTTTCGTTAGCTGGTCCATGCTCTGCCGGCTGATGAACTTTTCCTTGCGCGTGTTCTGCCCGAAGAAGAAGTAAAGCACGATACCTACCACGGGGATGAAGATGAGCACCATCACCCATGCCATCGTCTTGGCCGGCTGGCGGTTGTCCATCAGCACCGTAAGCATGGTTCCGAGCACCACGCATACGTACACAATGAATATCAACCAATGAAAGTAAACCATCTTTCTAATTCATAATTCACGATTCCTAATTCATGATTGGGCAGGGTGTTAATTCATAATTCTTAATTCCTAATTCATAATTGGGCAGGGTGTAGATTCTTGTTGTATGGTTCATTACCCGTTATCATGCAGCCCAATTATGAATTATGAATTAAGAATCATGAATTATTATGTCGCTGCCCAGCTCTTTGGCAATCTCGTTGCGGATAACTTGCATGTCCTTGTATTCGGCCATAAGCCTCATCATTTTTTCCGTGTCGTTGATTGAGAGACTGATTTCGCGCTTCAGGTCCTTCAGGTGTTGCTCGACGTAATCCATGCGGAAGTCGAGTATCAGGTGCTCAACCTGGTTGCGCAGAGTGTCCTCGTCGTGCTTCACCTGCAGGCTCTTGCTCAGTTGGAAGTGGTCAATCACCATGTCGGTGGCCGTCCGGCTTATGTCAATGTCCGGGTGGTGGGTGAAGTATGTCTCAGCCTTGAAGCCCTCGTCGTTGTTGTGCTCGACGGCCTCAGCAAGCATACGGTTGTACAGGTCGTTCTTAAATCTGAGGTTGTCGGCGCCGAGGTCATAGCTGATATATTGCGACACGCTAAGGTCTATCTTGCCTCCGTCGTCCGTCTCGACGTCCTTGTACAGTATCTCTTCGCCGTGGCGTACCACCAGTTGCATTAGCATGAACTCCACGGACGGCGCCTGGCTTACCGGCATAAGCGGCTGCAGGGGCTTCACCGGGGTGTCTGCCTTGGCCTCTTCGCGCCGTTGTTCCTTCTGCTTTTCCTCTATTTCGCCACGTATGAACTTGTTGGCTGTGTTGATTAGCGTGGCCTCGTTCATGCCGAGGCGGTGCGCGCATTCGGTTATATAGGTAGCGCGCGTGATCTGGTCTTGTATTACCGACACGCTCTTTACTATGCTGCTGATAGCCTCGGAGCGCTTAATGGGGTCGGTGACGCCGCGCAGCAGCAGGTTGGTCTTGAACTCGATGAAGTCGGTCTGGTGGCTTTCGATGTAGTCACGGAACTCCTGTGCCGTGTGTTTCCGCGCGAAACTGTCGGGGTCGTCGCCGTCGGGCAGCAGCAGCACCTTCACGTTCATGCCTTCTGCCAGCAGCATGTCGATACCCCTGATTGAGGCGTGTATGCCCGCGGCGTCGCCGTCATAAAGCACCGTTATGTTGCTTGTGAAGCGGTGGATGAGGCGTATCTGCCCCGTGGTAAGCGACGTTCCTGATGATGCCACGACGTTCTCAACGCCGCTCTGGTGCATTGACGTGACGTCGATATATCCCTCGACAAGGTAGCAGCGGTCGTTTTTCGTTATGGCATGCTTGGCCTGGTATATGCCGTACAGCTCGTTGCTCTTGTGGTAAATGAGCGACTCTGGCGAGTTGACGTACTTCGCCAGCTTCTTGTTGTTCTCGAGAATGCGCCCTCCGAAGGCAACTACACGCCCCGTTACGGTGTGCACCGGGAATATCACCCGGCCGTGGTAGCGGTCTTGCAGGGTGCCGTCCTCCTTGCGGTAGCACAGTCCCGTGTCAATGAGGTACTGCTCCTTGAAGCCATTGGCCAGCGCCGTGCGTGCCAGTGCGTCGCGCTCCGGCATGGCGTAGCCGAGCTGGAAGCGGTTTATCGTGTCGTCGCGGAAGCCTCGTGAGCGGAAGTACTGCATGCCTATGGCCTGTCCTTTCTCCGTGTTTAGCAGGTTGTCCTGAAAGTAATGCAGGGCCCATTCGTTGATGATGAACAGGCTCTCGCGCTCGTTCTCCTCGCGTCGTTCATCGTCGGTCAGCTCACGTTCGTGTATCTCGATGTTGTATTTCTTGGCCAGCCAGCGCAGGGCTTCGGGATAGGTCATCTGCTCGTGCTCCATGATGAAGCCTACCACGTTGCCTCCCTTGCCGCAGGAGAAGCAGTGGCAGTAGCCTTTCGACGGCGACACGACGAACGAGGGAGTCTTCTCGTTGTGGAACGGGCACAAGCCCTTATAGTTCACCCCGGCCTTGCGCAGGGTGACAAACTCAGACACGACGTCAACTATGTTCGCCGCGTCCATAATCCTGTCTATCGTCGCTTTGTCAATCATCGTATTATGTCATACCGTCAGTCTGTGCCGCCACGGCGTCAAATCATGTTGTTCTTGCGCAGCCAGCGCTTGCCGCTCGGGGTAAGGCAATACAGCAAGAAGATGATACACGGTATCCCGACCATGCCTAAAATAATCAGTGTTCCTGTCATTTCTTTTCTTTTTGATTAACTAAGATTAAACCTGATATTAGTAATAAAGCTGCTATTGTGCCGCTAAGAACATATATCAGCCAACGCACATCTTCCAAATCCTTTAATAATGAGGCAACAAAAACACCCGTCAGAAAGTATTTGGACACATCTATAAGATAATTACCAAGCTTTTCTTTCCACATGTAGTATATTGTTTTAGTTTATAGTAAGCCAGGTATAGATATAATAGGCTTTACTCCTTTTACTGCAAAGATAAGTATTAATAGCGAGAACAGCAAAAGGATACAATGTTTTTGTTCTTATTTTTTTGAACAGAAGCAGTACATTTTTCATTAAGCTATACATGTTTTTGTTATTGTAAGAAAAAGTTTATCTGTTCAGTATGAAATGTAAAATGATGCAACTCATAGCAAAACGTCAGTCGGAAAATGTCGTCCGTAATCCGTGAAATAGCCTTTTAAGGCTGCGTTAGGTCATGTTTTTCATGATGGGAAGACGTTGATTTGTGGGCGAATGGCGTGCTTTTGAATTCCGTGTGGCGGTTGTTCGCTGTGTAAAAGGCAGTTTTTCATGTTGCCATATGCCGTCGAAAGGAATGTTAAAGGCCGTCTTTTGCATGCCGAAAGACGGCCTTTTGCATTCTTCATGGCCGTCAATTGTTGCACAATCAGCCGTGTCTTGATGTTAATCGGTTGATATGCAATGTGTTATTTCTGCACACCGAAAACTGCGATATTTGCCTGCATAGGATTTATTTTTCTGAATAACGCGAAATAAAAGCGTCAACGGAAATCAATGTGTAAGCATAAACAAGAAAATTAAGAATTAAGAGTCGGAAAATTAAGAATTAAGAGTTAAGAATTAAGAAAACGCACTTCGTGAATTAAGAATTAAGAGTTAAGAATTAAGAAAAAATGCCTTGTCAAATAAGCAACATGGCATATTTTCTTAATTCTTAACTCTTAATTCTTAATTTCTCCGCTCTTTTTCTGTACATTTGCACCCGTTTAGGTTACATGCGGTGCCTTGGCGCCGCCAAAATGTATAAATAACAGAAATAAAAAAGGAGAAAAGTCATGAGAAAATTATTCATTTCGTTGTGCATGGCAGGCATGTTAGCCGGCCTGACATCGTGCGGAACATCGCGTGTTGCGGTAACGTCAATCGACGCACTTAACGGAGAATGGAAGATAACAGAAGTCGATGGCCAGGGCGTCAAGCCACTGCCTGGCGAGAAGGAAGCCTTCATCGGACTAAACGCAAAGGAAATGCGCCTGTACGGCAACGCAAGCTGTAATAACCTGATAGGCGGATTCGAGGCAGACGTCAAGAACGGCACGATATCTTTCGGCAATACTGGCACCACGCAGATGATGTGTCCCGCTATGGAGACTGAGGGCAAAGTGCTTCAAGCCTTGGGCAAGACAAAGTCGTTCGAGCTGCAGAAAGGCGGCAAGCTCGTGTTCAAGGCCGATGACGGCAAGACGCTCATGAAGATGGAGAAGAAGTAAATTTATCAAGGAGTTAAGGAGTAAGGGAGTAAAGAAGTTAAGACAATACCTTTGCTCCTTAATTCATTTTTGCCGTATGGAAGTAATGGCATTAGTCTTAACTCCTTTACTCCCTTACTCCTTAACTCCCCATGAAAAAGACCTTTTTACTCTTTTTCCTTTGCCAAAAAGTAAAAAAAGTGTATTTTTGCATTCATGAACTTTACATTATAATATATAACTATGAAATTAAAAATCATCGTACTTGCAAAACAAGTACCCGACACGAGGAATGTGGGTAAGGACGCCATGACCGCCGAAGGAACGGTCAACCGCGCCGCGCTGCCCGCAATCTTCAATCCTGAAGACCTTAACGCGCTCGAACAGGCACTGCGCCTGAAAGAGCAGAATCCGGGCTCTACCGTGGGCGTTCTTACCATGGGTCCTCCGCGCGCGGCAGAAATCATCCGTCAGGGACTTTACCGCGGAGCTGATACTGGATGGCTGTTGACCGACCGCCTCTTTGCCGGAGCCGACACTCTCGCCACTTCCTACGCGCTTGCCACCGCCATTAAATACATCGGTGGGGCCGACGTCATCATCGGAGGACGCCAGGCTATCGACGGCGATACGGCACAGGTAGGTCCGCAGGTAGCACAGAAGCTCGGCCTCTCGCAGGTGACATACGCCGAGGAAATACTCAAATGCGAGGACGGCAAGCTGACCATACGCCGCCATATCGACGGTGGAGTGGAGACCGTTGAGGCTCCCATGCCTATCGTGATAACCGTAAACGGCAGCGCAGCTCCGTGCCGCCCGTGCAACGCCAAGCTGGTGATGAAGTACAAGCACGCTACCGTACCACTCGAGCGTACGGCCGACATGCCTTACGCCGACCTGTACGAGACCCGTCCGTACCTTACGCTCAACCAGTGGGCCGTGGCCGACATCGACGGCGATCCGCAGCAGTGCGGCCTCGCAGGTTCGCCTACCAAGGTGAAGACCGTCAAGAACATAGTGTTCCAGGCAAAAGAGAGTAAAACCCTAACGGGCAGCGACGCCGACATCGAAGGCATGATAAAGGAACTGCTCGAGGAGAAGATAATTGGATAAAATAGGAAGTTAAAGGAGGTATAGAAGTTAAAGAAGTTATAGCCATTACCATTTTCTCTTTATAAAAAGAGACAAACACCAACTAAAGCAAGCCGCAATGAGTTGCAGTTTTCAAGAATTATTAGCATGGCAAGCCGCGCATGCGTTTGTACTCGAGGTATACAAAACAACGGCTTTGTTCCCCAAGCATGAACGCTTTGCGTTGTCCCCGCAGTTTGAAAGGGCTGCCGTGTCCATTGCAGCTAATATTGCAGAAGGTTACAGAAAAATGAGTAAGGCTGATAAACTTCGTTTTATGAACATAGCCCAAGGAAGTCTTGAGGAATGCAGGTACTATATAATATTGTCGCGCGACATTAGCTATATTGACGATGACCGTTGCATTAAACTCAATACTTTAATTGAAAATGCCAGTAGGCTGCTCAATGCATATAGTAAGAAAATAAAAGAAAGCTCGTTTAGAGACTCAATGGACTGAGTGCAAGAAAAGTCTAATGGCTTTAACTTCTATAACTTCTTTAAATTCTATAAATTCTAGAAGAAAAATGAATAACGTTTTTGTTTATTGCGAAATAGAAGGCACTACCGTTGCGGAAGTGTCTCAAGAATTGCTCACCAAGGGCCGCAAGCTCGCCAACCAGCTTGGAGTTGAGTTGCACGCCGTGGTTGCCGGCACCGGCATTAAGGGCAAAGTGGAAAGCCAGATACTGCCTTATGGCGTTGATAAACTGTTCGTTTTTGATGCCGAAGGACTGTTCCCGTACACGTCTGCACCCCATACGTCAATCCTGGTAAACCTCTTCAAGGAGGAAAAGCCGCAGATTTGCCTTATGGGTGCTACCGTAATAGGCCGCGATTTGGGCCCGCGCGTTTCGTCGTCGCTCACCAGCGGACTTACCGCAGACTGCACTCAGCTTGAAATCGGAGACTATGACGACAAGAAGGCAGGCAAGCATTACGACAACCTTCTTTACCAGATACGTCCCGCTTTTGGCGGTAACATCGTGGCGACAATCGTCAACCCAGACCACAGACCCCAGATGGCAACCGTCCGCAGCGGCGTTATGCAGAAGGCATTGTATGACGGTGAGGCTAAGAACGAGGTTGTTTACACCGATGCAAGTAAGTACACTGACCCGGCAGACTTCATCGTAAAGGTTATCGACCGCCACGTCGAGGCTGCCAAGCATAACCTCAAAGGTGCGCCGATAGTAGTAGCCGGAGGTTACGGAGTGGGCAGTAAAGAGGGCTTTGATCAGCTCTTCCAGCTCGCGAAAGAACTGCACGGAGAGGTCGGAGCGAGCCGTGCCGCTGTGGATGCAGGCTTCGTTGACCATGACAGGCAAATCGGACAGACCGGCGTAACGGTACATCCGAAAGTCTATATCGCCTGCGGTATATCCGGCCAAATCCAGCACATAGCCGGTATGCAGGATTCAGGCATTATCATATCGATCAACAGCGACCCCGACGCTCCTATCAACCAGATAGCTGACTACGTAATTGTTGGCACCGTGGAGGATGTCGTTCCTAAGCTCATCAAGTATTACAAGCAGAACAGTAAATAATATTTTAAATCAGGAGTTATAAGGAGTTAACTGGAGTTAGCTCGCTATGCTCGCCGGAGTTAACGGACAAATGCTTTTATGACGAATAGTTTTAAAGAAGTTATAGCATGGCAGATTGCGCACAAGTTTGTGCTTTCCGTTTATGAAATGACCAAAAAGTTTCCTGCATCGGAAACTTTAGGACTTACTTCACAATTCCGAAGAGCAGCTGTATCAATCCCTGCTAATATCGCCGAAGGTTACAGAAAAACAGGCAAAGCAGACAAACTTAGGTTTTTGAACATCGCACAAGGCAGTTTGGAAGAATGTAGATATTACATCATCTTGGCGACAGACCTCTGTTATATAACAGTGAAAGATGTACAAGATTTGCAAGCTTTGTTAGAGAAAACAAGCTGGTATCTTAACTCATATTGCAAGGGAATAATCAGCAATAATGGAATAAAAGACTAACAGATTGTCGGATTAAGCAACAAGACTAATGTCCGCTAACTCCGGCGCGAAGCGCCTAACTCCCATTAACTCCCGCTAACTCCTTAAAAAATAAAGAAACAATGGCAAACTATTATACAGACCATCCCGAGTTTGAGTTCCACCTCAACCACCCGCTTATGAAGCGGATTGTCGAGCTGAAGGAGCGCAATTTCGCTGACAAGGATGAATACGCAGACGCGCCTGTTGACTATCAGGACGCTATCGAGAACTATAAGAGAATGTTGGAAATCACCGGCGACATCGCTGCCAATGTTCTTGAGCCTAACAGTGAGGATGTAGACCTTGAGGGACCACACCTCGTTGACGGTCGCATGCACTACGCATCGAAGACTTACGAGAACCTTGACGCTACCCGTAAGGCAGGACTCTGGGGCGTGTCAATGCCCCGTCGTTACGGCGGACTGAACATGCCTGTCACTCCTTATTCAATGGCGTCGGAGATTGTTGCTGCCGCTGACGCTGGATTCCAGAATATCTGGAGCCTTCAGGACTGCATAGAGACGCTCTATGAGTTCGGTAACGAGGAGCAGAGACAGAAGTACATACCTCGTGTTTGCGCAGGAGAGACGATGAGTATGGACCTCACCGAGCCTGACGCGGGTTCAGACTTACAGCGCGTCATGCTTAAAGCTACATACAGCGAGGAGCAGGGTTGCTGGTTGCTTAACGGCGTAAAGCGTTTCATTACGAACGGAGATTCTGACATACACCTCGTTCTTGCACGTAGCGAGGCCGGCACGCATGACGGCCGCGGACTGTCGATGTTCATTTATGACAAGAGAAACGGCGGTGTAACCGTGCGCCACATAGAGAACAAGTTGGGTATTCACGGCTCGCCGACGTGCGAACTTGTGTTCAAGAATGCCAAGGCCGAGCTGTGCGGAAGCACCCGATTGGGACTTATCAAGTACGTAATGGCATTGATGAACGGCGCCCGTCTGGGTATAGCAGCACAGAGCGTGGGCGTAAGCCAGGCTGCGTATAACGAGGCGTTGGCATACGCAAAGGAACGTAAGCAGTTCGACAAGGCCATCATCAACTTCCCCGCAGTGTATGACATGCTTGCCCGCATGAAGGCGAAACTTGACGCAGGACGCAGCATTCTGTACATGACGGCACGTTATGTCGACATCTACAAGACCTTGGAGGACATCTCACGTGAGCGCAAACTGACGCCTGAGGAGAGGCAGGAACTGAAGAAATACACCAAACTTGCCGACGCTTTCACTCCCCTGGCAAAGGGTATGAACTCTGAATACGTCAACCAGAACGCTTACGACGCCATCCAGGTACATGGCGGTTCGGGCTTCATCATGGAATACAAGAGCCAGCGTCTGTACCGCGACGCCCGTATCTTCTCAATCTATGAGGGAACGACGCAGCTTCAGGTGGTTGCCGCAATACGTTACATCACCAATGGAACGTACCTTGGAATAATAAAGGAAATGCTCGAGGGCGAGGTTGCAGAGGAGCTGAAGCCGTTGCAGGAGCGCGTCAGAAAGATGACCGAACTGTACGAGCAGGCCGTAAACTATGCCAAGGAACTGGGCAACCAAGAGGCTCACGACTTCCTTGCACGCCGCCTGTACGACATGACCGGAGACATCATGATGTCGTTGCTCATACTCGACGACGCCACACGTGCGCCTGAACTATTTACAAAGAGCGCCAACGTGTATGTGCGCATGGCTGAGGAAGAGGTGGTAGGACACTACACATACGTCAAGAGCTTCATCGCCGAAGACCTTGTAAACTTCCGCGCGGCAGAGGCCGCAGCCGAATAAGTTAGGCGTTTAATATAAAGCTGTCAGCCGTCAGGCATGGCGTAATTACTTTTCCGCCATGCTTTGACGGCTGTCTGTTTGTATTATGTTTATAAGTATTTTAATTTTCCGGGCATAATCGTGTAATTCATAAAATGGAAAAAACTCCCAAACGCCGGCACCTTTTCTGTCGGCCGAGATTTATTCTTTGTGCCGTGGCTTTGTTCCTTTCTGCAATGCAGTCGGCCGTTCTGTTCGCTTCATGTGACGACGATACAAAGGGTATTGCCGTGGCGCAATACATTCCGGAAGCGCCCGACTACGGTGACCCTACGATGTGGTTTACGCAGGAAAACGACAAGAGTGGAAGCGGTGCCGACGTGTTCTACATCGTCTCTACATGGACAACCGACTGGACAACGGCCGACGGACGAATCTGCCATTATGCCGACGTTCACAATGCCGAGCGCCGCGCCGACATGGACAAGGAGATAAGCCGCATAGCAGGATACATGGGCGTGGACAATAATTTCTACTCGCCGTATTACCGGCATATATCCATAGAATCGTGGGCTACACTCAACGAAGACACCATAAGCAACCGTTTCAGGATAGCCATGGCAGACGTGCGTGCCGCTTTCAGCGCTTTCCTCAGTCGGCGCGACCCTTCCCGCCCGTTGGTTCTCGCCGGTTTCAGCCAGGGCGGAAAGGCTGTAGTGGAGCTCCTCAAGGAATTTCCGGATGATGTTGCCGAACATCTTGTCGCGGCCTACGTACTCGGCTATAAGGTGACGCCTGACGATACTTCGGCTACGAAGAACATACGCGCCGCCAAACGTGCCGACGACACAGGCGTAACCATCTGTTACAACTCCGTTGCCGACGTGCGTTATATCAAATCGGTGATTAGCGAGCCGTGCGCGATGTGTATTAATCCCGTCAACTGGCGCACGGACGATACCCCCGCAACTCTGGCCGATACCATAACAGTAGCTGTGTCGCCGGAACATAATGTTCTTGTAGTGACTGGTTACAGCGGGGCGGAATACCAACCGATACTTGGCTTCCTGAATGTCGGCGACTTTCATAGTGCCGAGCCGTGGCTGTACCAGGACTGCTTGAAGGAGAACGTCAGGCTGCGCGTACGTAAGTACCTTGAACGTCATTAGACCGTTAGTTTCGGGACTTTTTAACTTGTTCTTATGCCTAACCCGTGTCGATTTATATAGCTAAAGGCGCAATCCGTAATATCGGGTTGCGCCTTTTTTATGCTTGTCTTGCGGGATTCATTGAATTGCCAGCTCCAGAATGGTCAAGGGCAATGCGTCGACATTGTAAACGCTTAGTAATCTGGCATTTACCGAAAGACGGCCTTTTAGCTTACGAAAGGCTGTCTTCTGCACGGTAAAAGGTGGCCTTTTACAATGCGAAAGGCCACCTTTCGGAAAACCACCGGCATGCATAGTTTTGCCGGAGTGTGTTTACGTGGTATCAGGATGTCAGGTTATGTCTTTTTGCCGGTTACGTTTTGGGTTAAGTTGTGTGTCTGGTTACGGTCTCATAGCGCTCGCCGAAGCGGTTGGTGAACACCACTTTAACTTCCTTGCAAGGGCCTTCGGGGCGGCAGCGGAACAGATGTGCCGTCTCCGAACCGCTCTTCCTTTTGCCTTCCTGTATAATGAAAGCTTGGTCGGTGTCGGTGAAGCGCTCCATCGCTCCCATGGGCTTGCCGTCCTGGTACCATTCCACCTTGCACGCGTTGTCGTAGTCCCACACGTTTGCCACTATGCAGTCGGGCTGCGACTCGAACTCTCCCTTGCCGTAAACCCTCATCTGGCGGTCGGCGGGCAGGCCCGTTGACTTGTAGTGCCATCTTATTTCGTCGCCCCTGACGTCAACCACGAGGTATCCGTTGGGAGCTCCGCAGCGGTTCACTCCGCCTGCCCACCACGCTCCGCAGGCTGCTCCGATGTTGTGTTGGTATAGGTTGGCGTTCACCTCTACGTTCTGGTAATAGTGCGTGTGGCCGCAGAATACGTGTACGCGATAGTCCTTCAGCACCCTTTCGAGCTGTCTGGCGCTGCGTATGTTGCCCTCGCCGCTCACGCTGTTCCAGCCCGCCGCGTGCATGTTAAGCAGCACGAGAGAGCCCTTGGGCACATAGCTCAGGTCTTTTTCGAGCCACGCAAGCTGTCCGTCCGTTATGTTCTCCATGTACTTGCAGTTGCCCGCGTAGTCGATGTTTTTCATCGTAACGACATGCACTTTGCCTATGTTGAACGAGTAATCCGTCGGTCCGAAATTATTGTTATACACCATTTCTCCGTACACGGGTGTGCCAAGCCTCATGTTGTGCAGGTCCTGCCAGTGCTTGTCGAAGTCGTGGTTGCCTATGCATTGGAACATCGTCATGCCCGTATTCTCTACCGACTTCACGTAGTCTTTGTACAGGGGCATGTTGTCAAAGACAAGGTCGCCAAGGGCTATGCCCACCACTTCGCGGCTCCGTCCCAGCGAGTCTATTGTACGGCGGATGTCGGCGAGCGACTCGTTCCGCCATCTGTTCATGTCGCTTTGCGTGCGTACCTGCGGGTCGGATATGGCTATGTAGTAGAAGTTGTCGGCCGTCTTGCCGCGTCGTTTCAACGTGAAGTCATGGCCGTCGGCGCTGACAGCCTCGCTAACCGGCACGTAGAAGCCCGCTGCCATGCCGTTGCTGGCCGGCAGTTCGTAGTCCGCAGGGGTGCTGATTGATATGTGCTTACTCACCAATGTGTCGGTAAACAGTGTCCAACGGCCGTCTGCGTCGGTAACGGTAAAGCTTACTCCGTTGTTTACCACTACGCCCTTTATGCCTTTACCGTAGGTGTCTTTCACCGTGCCCGATATGTTGAACACTGTCTGACGGGCTACTCCGCCACCCATGAACATCGTACACAGGATAAGCAGAAACAATACCTTTGCCTTCATCTCTTGCGTGATTTAGTTATTAACTAAGGCAAAGATAACTTTCGTTTTTTACATTACGGCTGCGAAAAAAAGACAATAAAATTAAGAATTAAGAGCTTATTAAATTAAGAATTAAGAGTTAAGAATTAAGAAAATATGTATTGATGCTTATTTGGCAAGACTGTTTTTCTTAATTCTTAACTCTTAATTCTTAATTCACGAAGTCCGTTTTTCTTAACTCTATAAGTCATTCGTATTCCTTCAGCGGCAGTTCCCCGCGCAGTACTCCGAGTGCGTTGTATGCCAGGGAGCCTATCTCGTTCTCCCCAGGCATTACCACTATCGGGGCGAGATAGTCAATCCTTGGGCGCAGGTTGTCTACGCAATAATCGCTATGTGCAATGCCTCCGGTCAGTATTATGGCCTCAACCTTGCCGCTCATGGCAACGTACATGGCGCCGATTTGTTTGGCTATGGTATATACCATGGCGTCAACCACTCCCTTGTAAGGCTCCTCGCCCTCTTCAGCCTTGCGCGATATGGTTATCATGTCGTTGCTGCCAAGGTGGGCGGTAAGTCCGCCTTTTCCGCTTATCAGTTGTTTCACCTGTTTCAGGGTGTACTTTCCGCTGAAGCAGATGTCGGCAAGCTGTCCTGCAGGAAGCGTTCCGGCGCGTTCCGGTGAGAACGGTCCTTCGCCGTCAAGGGCGTTGTTTACGTCAATCACTCGTCCGTAGAGATGCGCTCCGATGGACATTCCGCCGCCCAGGTGGGCTACAATCAGGCGCATGTCTTCATACCTTTTGCCGAGCGAAGAGGCGTATTTGCGTGCTATTGCTTTCTGGTTAAGGGCATGGAAAATGGACTTCCGCTCGATATCTGGAATGCCCGTCAGGCGGGCCTCGGGGCACAACTCGTCAACCACCACGGGGTCGGCCGTATAGGCCGGGCAGCCGCATTCGTCGGCTATTTCCGCCGCTATGAGGGCGCCGAGGTTGCATGCGTGCTCGCGTTCGGCGTGCAACAGGTCGTACTTCATCTTCTCGTTTACGGCATATACGCCTCCGCTGAGCGGATGGAGCAGGCCTCCGCGGCCGATTACTGCGTCGAAGTCGAGCTTTATGTCGGCGTCGGCAAGGCGTTTCATGATGAAGTCCTTGCGGTATTCATACTGGTCGCTGATGTGCTTGAACGTCGACAGCTCGCTTACGGGATGGTGCGCTCCTGTCATCCATACGGGCTTCTCGTCGTCGTAAACGGCGATCTTTGTTGACGTTGAACCGGGATTTATAACGAATATACGCATAGTATTTAATTCATGATTCACAATTCATAATTCATAATTGGGGCACTTGTTAATTCATAATTCACGATTCATGATTCATAATTGGGCAAGGTGTTGATTCCTTATTCACAGTTCATAATTAATAATATGGTCACTTGTTGATTTATAATTCATAAAGTACAGTACATTGTCATCCTGCCCAATTATGAATCATGAATCGTGAATTATGAATTTCTCAGACGCATGCCATAGCGAGACTGTAGTATTTTGACTCGCACGAATCTGCCCTCGAGGCCACCACTACCGGGGCATTTGTGCCGCAAAGCATGCCGGCCGTCTCGGCCGAAGCAAAGAGGGTGATGGTCTTGTAGAACACGTTGCCCGACTCGATGTTGGGGAATATCAGTACGTCGGCATTGCCCACTACGGGCGAAGTTATGCCTTTGATGCGTCCGCTCTCGGTGTCGAGGGCTGTCTTTACGTCCATAGGGCCGCCAAGGCATACGTTACCGTAGCGGCCTTCGGCGGCACGTTGTTTCAGTTCTTCATAGTAAATGGAATGAGGGAATTTTTCGTTCACCTTCTCGGTGAAGTTGACCAGCGCTACGGCCGGCCGCTCTACGCCAAGACGTCGGCTCAAGCCGGTGGCATAGCCAAGTATCGCTTCAAATTGTTCAAGTGTGGGGCGGGGTATTACCGCGGCGTCGGCAAAGACGAGCATTTTGCCGTATGCCGGTATGAATGTCGCCGTTACGTGGCTCAATATCCTGCCTGGCTCAAGCAGTCCGTGCTCCTTGTTGAGTACGGCGTGCAGCAGGTTGTCAGTATTGAGCGTGCCTTTCATCAGTACGTCGGCTTCGCCCTGGCGTACTATTTCCACCGCGCGGCGTGCCGTGTCGTCGGGAGTGGGTACTATGATTACGTCCGTACGGTCGGGATATTGCCCGGCAAGGCGGGCAAACTCGGGAGCGCAGGTTCCGGCACACACCAGCGTGAAGTCGGCAATGCCTTCGCGCAGGGCGCGCTCTACAACGTATTCCGTATGCGAGTCGGCCGGGCATGCCACGGCTACACGCTTACGTCCGTGCGACAGGCGGAGCATGTCCGTTATGTCGCTAAAATTTCGTATCACTCTCATGGTTAATAAATTGATATGGCAAATATACGCAAAGTATGTATATCTACAAAATAATTGGCAGTTAAATAAATTGTTTTTTGTATTTTTAGGCCAAACAAAAGGGGAAATAGAATATCTGACATAAAGAAACGAAAAATGTTTGTAATCATTGCGAACATTATCCATTGGCGTTTCATTATGGCATATTTTACGGTATTATCGGACAAAACGTAAGCTATAAATTGTAACCTGTAGTGTGCAAAAACGCCCTTTACGGCATGTCGTGGCGCCACTTTTTATGTGTGGTATGGGCGCCTGTTGAAAAGTGGTTAGGTGAAAATTGTAAGCAAATGGAACGTCTTTGCTTACACTCGCGTCAGTTTAATGTGTGTCGTATAGCGGTCGTTAATTATTTGGTATAGGTTTGCTTACAAGCTAAAAGGCCGTCTTTCGCATCCCGAAAGACGGCCTTTGGCATTGCTGTTGACGGCCTTTTAGGATGCCAAAGACGGCTTTTCTCAAGCTTATCGAAATGTCTCTGTAACGGTGGCTTTATGCTATTATATTACTCCAGACGGCAGCCAACTTACAGATTTTATGTAAATTTGTTTCACGAATATAGGATGCGGCTCGGCAAAGTAATGTCAAAAACTTCGTTTTTTTCTTTCCATTGCGCTCGCCTTTCCGTATATTTGTTTCACGAATATAGGATGCGGCTCGGCAAAGTAATGTCAAAAACTTTGTTTTTTTCTTTCCATTGCGCTCGCCTTTCACTATATTTGCAAATCATAAGCCGTCAGGCGTGGGCTTGACGGCGTTCGACTAATCTTAAAAACACTGGTTTATGAAAAGGATATTGCCTGTATTGATGGCGTCGCTGTTGCTTGCCGCATGCACGATAGGCGGCGATGAGGATAGCGACTACGGCACGGGACTGCTCGAAAGGGGTACGCCCGCTCCTGATTTTGTGATAACCGAGAATACCGACGGCAGCGACTTGCGGCTCTCCGACCTGCAGGGCGGTTACGTGTTGGTGGAGTTCTGGGCGTCGTGGTGTCCCGACTGCCAGCGTGAGACGGACAACATCAAAGCCATTCACGACACCTACGGCTCCCGCGGACTTACCCTCGTGGGTGTGTCTTTCGATGAAGACGCGGAGCAGTGGCAGGACTACATCACCGAGAACGGCATGGACTGGCTGCATCGGCGTGAGACGGTGGCGTGGAAGGAAAGTCCCTTGTCGGCGGCATATAATATAAGGTGGATTCCTACGTTGTACTTGATTGACCCAGCGGGCGACGTCCGCTTCGCTACGGTTGACGTCGGCGAGATGGTTGACTCGCTTGAAGTGATTGACTTAGGAATACGAAATAATTAAGAATTAAGAGCGTATTGAATTAAGAATTAAGAGTTAAGAATTAAGAAAATATGCCTTTATTACTATAACCGTCAAGACTATTTTTCTTAATTCTTAACTCTTAATTCTTAATTATTATTGTTTTGTTAGTCTCAGTTTTTTGCCGTAATTGAGCATTCTCCATATCCATTCGAGCGGTCCGAACTGGCAATATCTTAGCCAAAGGCTGCTCAACAGCACTTGGAACACGAACACGCAGAGCGCCGTAACCTCTGTCTGCGTAAGGCCTAAGCTGGCTCCAAGTCCCATGCCTATGCCATAAAAAAGGAACATTCCGATAACAGACTGACCGATATAGTTTGTCAACGCCATCCTGCCCGGCGCCGCCATCCATCGCCAGAAAGCGCCGTTGCGGCTGCGTAAGTATATAAGGCACAGCGCCGACATGTACGCCAGCCCCATCGGGTAGACGCTTACGAGATAGAGAATGTCGTGCATCGGTGTGCCCAAAGGATGGCCGTTGACGGCACTCCATGCATAGACCAACGATAGGGGAACGCCTATTGTGAAGCCCGTAATAGCCGTCTTGCGCAGCAGGCGCTTGTGATTTTCAAGGTCGGCGTACATCCGGCGGCGGCCGATATAGAAACCGAGAATGAACAGTCCCATGACTTTGAAATAGCGGTTGCCGTCAACAAACTCCTGCACTCGCACCAAAGCGCCTTGTACAAGAAACTGGAACACCTCTTTATATGTGTCGGCATCGCGCAGCCAATAGCCGAAGTTCTCTTCCGTTATGCCGTACATCCGGCAGTAATGCCACTGCGCCCGCACGGCCGGGGCCGACAGGCTGACGCCCGCAAGGTTGGCCGCCGTATCGACGACGATGGGCAACAGCACGAACGCAGCTGCCCAACAGAGCAGTCCGCGGTCGCTGATGTTGCGGAAAAGGGGCAGCGCCATGCCCATCAGCGCGTACAACATGAGTATGTCTCCGCTCCATATGAACATAAGATGGATGAAGCCTATGAGCAACAGAACGGTCATTCGGCGGTAAAACAGACGGAATCCGCCCGTGCCTCTCTCGGCCGCATGGCTGATGATTATCGAGAATCCCATGCCGAAAAGCAGTGAGAACAGTGTGTAGAACTTGCCGTCAACCAGCACGTATTGCAGGAAACGGACAATCCGGTCGACACCTGCCGACGGCATGGCGGCTGCTATTTCGGAAGGCTGGAACGTGTAAAGGGAGAACTCTGGATAGTTGGCAAGGCAAATGCCGAGCAGCGCAAAGCCCCTTAGAGCGTCGAGAATGATGTACCGCTCGGATGGCTTTACGGGTGAAATATTCGTATTTTGCATTATAATAGGTTGTGGATTTTTATCTCTTTCTCATGCTTACCATCATCACGCTGGCAAGAATGACCGCCAGTCCGGCAATCTGCACCGCCGTAACATGCTCGCCGCCGATACCCGCTCCGAGTGCAACGGCCACCACGGGATTGACGTATGCGTGGGTTGCCACTTCCGAAGCAGGGCGCACTTTGAGCAGCCATACGTAGGCGGAGTAGGCGAGCAGCGAGCCGAAAGTTATCAGATAAGCAAGTGAAAGCCATGAAGTCATTGATATTGTGGCCATGTCTGTCGTTGTGAAATCACCGCTAATAGTTGCGCAAATGCTGAATACCACGCTGGCGGAGAGCATTTGCCATGCCGAGCCGGCAAAGCCGTTGGTCTCTTCTTCGGCAGAGGAGCGGTATTTGGAGTACAGCGTTCCGCACGCCCATGATATGCATCCGCCCACCAACAGGAGTATTCCTACTTCGCTGTCGGGGTGTACCGACGTGTCGGAATATAGCTGTTCGGCATACAGCATGCCTACTCCCGCAAAGCCGAGTACCATCCCCAAAACCGTGGCAGGCCGCCTGAAGTTCTGCCGCCAGGCACGAACGTCGAGCAACATTATCCACAACGCCGTCGACGAAGCCACTATCGCGACAAGGCTACTGCTGACGTATTGCTGGGCAAACATAATCACCGCCTGGTCGATAAACAGCAATACGATACCGCTTACGGCAGATTTCAGGATGAGTTTCTTCTTCAAAAGCTTCTCGCCACGCCATCCGCAAATGGCCAGCAGCACGGCTCCTGCCATGCTGAAGCGCAGCGCCCCGAGCATGAACGGCGGTATGTCATGCAGGCACTGGCCGATGAAGAAGTAGGTGGAGCCCCACACAACGTAGATGAGGAAGTAGGCAATGACAACAGGCATGGAGGCGGTTTTTTGAATTAAGAATTAAGAGTTAAGAATTAAGAAAATATGACTTGACCGTTGTTTTTACACTGGCTTATTAGGCTCATCGGGCTTATTAGACTTATTGTTCTTACAATCAAAACATATTTTCTTAATCCTTAACTCTTAATTCTTAACTTCTACGGCTCTTAATTCTTAATTTTTAGTTTCTCGTTTTGATTTCGCAGTTGGCCGGAGCCTTGATGTTTTCGTCGATGGTTATCGACCCGATGCTGTCTGCCATGATACGTCCCGATGTGGGGTTCTTGATGTTCGTGATGGCGCCACGTATGTCGGCGTTGAGCGTAGAGTACTCAAATGCGCGGTCGCAGTCGGCGTCGAAGGTGCAGTTCTCTAATATAAGGTCGTGCGCATAGCACAGAGGCTGCTCGCCGGAGATGTGGCAATTCACGAGACGGAGGTTCTTGGAGTGCCATCCGAGGTACTCTCCGTTAAGCTCAGAGTCGTATATTGTGACATTCTCTACTTCCCAGAAAGCGTCCTTTGTGGTAATCTTGGCGTTGCGGATTTCCACGTTCTTGACGTACTGGTACACGTATTTGCTGTCGCTCTCGAGGCCGTCAACACGGATATCGTTGCTGAACATGAACGGATAAGTGCCTCCGTGCAGTTTCAGGTTCTTTATGTTTATGCGGTTACAGCGCCAGAACACCTCGTCGGCATCGTTCATTTCCACGTTCTCTATGTCGATGTCGTTCATCTCACGAAACATCTTCGGCGCATCGATTACCGTGTTGCTCATCTTCAAATGGTCTGAATACCACAGGGCGGAGCGGCCGCCTACGTCGAAATAACAGTCCTTGATGGTGAATCCGTGGACATGCCAGAAGGGGTAGTTGCCCTCGAAACGGCAGTTGGTAGCTACAATGTTGCTGCACTCCTTAATTGCCGACTCGCCCTCGCGGATGGTCACGTTATCGAGATGTAGGTCATGTGAGGCGAACAACGGGCGCTCGCCGCCAAATTCAGTGTTTGCTATCAGTTTCATATCTTTTTGCCTTTTATTTTGTTTTCTGTTGCAAAATTACACAAAAAAGAAAGAAAACAAGGTATCAGATTTACGGATAAAACAACCAACCTTACGGTTGAAAGAATAATTAAGAATTAAGAGCGGAGAAATTAAGAATTAAGAGTTAAGAACTGAAAGTCAGCGTTAAGCTAATTAAGAAAATATG